>Ga0065721_10003762_pt1 | contig 82138 bp, 73 predicted proteins | sample Mesricmetagenome_FD_59108 | JGI IMG/M metagenome (GOLD analysis project Ga0065721, IMG submission 59108) | Mesophilic microbial community from rice straw/compost enrichment Sample: eDNA_1 v2 (version 2) | ecosystem: Engineered > Solid waste > Grass > Composting > Bioreactor | place: USA: Davis...
AGGCGCCTGGCGGCCATTGTGCCCATCTGCGGTGCGATGGGCCCCTCCGATGCCGCCGCCAAAAAAATAGCCGATGCCGGGCTGCCGGTTTGGGCTTTTCATAATAAAGACGATAAAACGGTTACCTATGAAAACTCGGTGGGTTTTGTAGATAAGATCAACGGGTTTAATGCCAACCCAAAGGCGAAACTGACGCTTTGGGAATCCGGCGGTCACGATGCGTGGACAAAGGCCACCAATCCCGATACCAAAGAGAATGGGATGAATATGTATGAGTGGATGTTGCAGTACAAACGCGGGGAATGAAGTCGGAAGTCAGAGGTCGAAAGTCGGAAAATACTGGAACTTCTGGCTTCTGACTTCGGACCTCTGACTTCAAAAACTAAACGAAGCTTCTTTCTCAGGATAATCCAACCTGGTGCTTTTTCGGTTACCTGCTACCGAAACATGCATCAGGTTTATTTGTTTATCGAACGACTCAAACAACAGGGTATTCACAATATCTATCTTCCTGGGCGCTGTAGCGGTTTGCGGTACCTGGTAATAACTCCATATTACATCGCTCTCCTTTTCATAACCCAGAAATTCAAGCGTCACCGGCTTGCCATCCAGCCTCAGCAATAAATGGCCTTTTACATAACCCGCCACCATGTTGCCGGCGGCTGCCTTATCGGCCGGCGCGGTGAGATCTACCTTGGTTTTATGGAGCGAGGCCAGCGTTTTTTCAAAATCATCGGCAAACACCTTACAGGCGATCTCCATGTTTTTATCGGTTGCATTGTAATTGATTTCTGTTACGCTGATATACAGGGGATGTACTTCCGGAACAGGTATTTGGTGGGCCGGCAAAAAACTGCACAAGAGCATCAACCATTTATGTAAAACTATCACCATTAAACATGAAAATTTTTCGGTTACAAATCTCTTATTTATTTTAACAGTTTTACGTTGTTATGCAGGATTTTACATTTTATTTTCAACTGGGCGTTGACCATATTCTTACCCCCGATGCGGCAGATCATATTTTATTCGTGACCGCGCTTTGCCTGCGCTATTTGTGGAAAGACTGGGAGAAAGTGGTGATACTGGTGTCGGCATTTACCATCGGGCATTCTATCACGCTGGCGCTCAGTGCGCTTCGTATTATTCAGTACGATACCGGCTGGATCGAGTTCCTGATACCGCTTACCATTGCGGCTACCTGCGTCAATAATATCGTGCAGCGCCAGGCGGGTCCTGCCAAAAAACTCCCCCTGATCTATTTTTATGCACTTTTTTTCGGTCTCATACACGGGCTGGCTTTTGCGGGCACCCTGCTGGGGCTGGAAGGCCGGGAAGGGCTGGTGGTGAACCTGCTGGGTTTTAACCTGGGTATTGAGGTGGCGCAGCTGGTGATCGTGGTGCTGGTGATGGGACTTTCGTACCTGGTGGTGCAACTGGCTAAAATACCCCGTTTGTGGTGGTTGCGCGGCGCTTCTGTTGTAATTTTGGTGTTTTCGTTAATATGGGCATTTCAAAGATTCCCTTACCATAAAAACTACGATGATGTATCAGACCAAACAGTTCCTGTTATTGGTGACGGCCGTTACTGCTCTGTGCTATGGCGTTAAGGCGCAGAATATCCAGAACAACCCCGGCTCGAATCACGGTAACAAATTCGAACAGCTGGGCACCATACTGCCCACACCCAATGAATATCGTACCGCCAGCGGTGCGCCAGGTCCTAAATACTGGCAACAGCGGGCCGACTATGATATCAAATGCGAGCTCGATGAAACCAACCTGAAACTCACGGGCAGCGAAACCATTACCTACTGGAACAATTCTCCCAATACGCTTACCTACCTGTGGCTGCAATTGGATGAGAACCAGCACAGTTCGGTGAACAATGCCAATTACCAGAGCAGCAGCACCCTGCCCCGGCAGTTGAATATAAACGCCATTGAAAGGGCCGAAGAAATGCGTACCGATAATGGCTACGGGCACCAGATCACCAAAATTTCCGATGCCACTACCGGCAAGGCATTGAAGTATACCATCAACAAAACCATGATGCGGGTAGAGCTGCCCTCGGAATTAAAACCCGGTCAGCAGTTCAAGTTCGCCATCAGCTGGAATTACAAGATTGCCGACCGCTTTAAGTACGGTGGCCGCGGCGGTTATGAATATTTCCCCGAAGACGGCAATTACCTGTTCACCATTGCCCAATGGTATCCGCGCCTGTGCGTGTACAGCGATTTCCAGGGCTGGCAGAACCACCAGTTCACCGGCCGCGGCGAGTTTGCCCTTACATTTGGCAACTTCAAAGTGCAGATGACCGTGCCCGCCGATCATGTTGTTGGCAGCACCGGCGAATGCCAGAACTACGCGCAGGTATTAACGCCCACCCAATTGGCGCGTTATACCAAGGCCCAAAGCAGCAAAGAACCCATCGAGATCGTTACGCTGGAAGAAGCCAAAAAAGCTGAAGGTTCAAAAAGCAAGTCTAAAAAAACCTGGATCTTCAAGGCCAACAACGTACGCGATTTTGCCTGGACATCTTCCCGCAAATTTGTGTGGGACGCCATGCCGGCCCTCGTGGAAGGCAAGAAAGTGATGTGTATGAGTTTTTATGGAAAGGAAGCCTATGGCCTGTATCGTAAATACAGCACCAAGGCCGTGGCGCATACCATAAAATCTTATTCCAAATTCACCATTCCCTACCCTTACCCCGTGGCACAAAGCGTAGAGGCCAGCAATGGTATGGAATACCCCATGATATGCTTTAACTATGGCCGTACCGAAAAAGATGGTTCGTACAGCGAAGCCATCAAATACGGTATGCTGGGTGTGATCATCCATGAAGTGGGTCATAACTTCTTCCCCATGATCATCAACAGCGACGAACGCCAGTGGAGCTGGATGGATGAAGGCCTGAACTCGTTTGTAGAATACCTCACCGAAGAATTATGGGACAATAAATTTCCGGTACGTGGTAAGGGACCGGCCTGGGCCATCGTAGATTATATGAAACTGCCCAAAGACCAGTTGGAACCCATCATGTCGAATTCGGAAAACATCGTTGGTTTTGGTCCCAATGCCTATACCAAACCCGCCACCGGCTTGAACATGCTGCGCGAAACCATCATGGGCCGCGAGCTGTTTGACTATGCCTTCAGGGAATATGCACGCCGCTGGGCCTTTAAACATCCCGAGCCGGCTGATTTCTTCCGTACTATGGAGGATGCGTCGGGCGAAGACCTGGACTGGTTCTGGAGAGGCTGGTTCTATGGCACCGACCCCTGCGATATCGCCATCGACTCGGTAAAATACTATAAAGCCGATGCCAATGCCAATTTGCGTCAAATGGGCGATACCGTGATAGCAAGAAAACTGGACAGACCTATGGGTTCAAACAACCCCGATGTATCGAAGGACCGCAACCGCGAAGACAAGAACATTCAGTTTTACACCGACCAGGATACTACCCTGCGTGATTTTTACTGGCGTTATGCACGCGGTATGGAACCCATAGATACCACCACCTACCAGGTGCCCATACCAGCCTTTGCCGAGCCGCTGGATGAGGAAGACAAAGCAAAGGTGGCCAATAAGTTCTTTTATGAAGTGTTCTTTAGCAACAAGGGCGGACTGGTAATGCCGCTGATCGTTGAATGGACCTATAAAGACGGCACCAAAGAAGTAGACCGTATACCTGCACAGGTATGGCGTTTGAACGAGCAAAGAGTAACCAAGACCTTTGTAAAAGATAAGGAAGTGGTTTCTGTGAAACTCGATCCTATGCGCGAAACCGCGGATATCGATGAATCGAACAATACCTGGGGTACTATGCCGCCGCCATCGAAGTTTACTGTGTTTAAACAGAAACAGCAGGTGCGCGGACAATCGACTGGTATCAATCCTATGCAGAAAGCAGAAGAAAAGAAAAAAGGATTTTAATATGAAGTAAGAGGTATGAAGTAAGAAGTAGGATAAAACAGGGGCTTCTTACTTCTTACTTCTTACTTCTTACTTCCTGCTTCTTACTTCATCTTATCAGCCATGTTACCAGGGCTACGATAAAGGGAATAAAAAAGAAAATAAGGTTTTGGCTCATAGTAGTAAATTTTAAGTTTTTTTATCGGGCTTTTCCTTCTCCGCATGTTTTTTCCGGCCGGATTCTTTCAGCGCCCTGTCAACGATCCACTCTATTTGTCCATTCACACTCCGAAACTCATCGGCAGCCCATTTTTCAAGGGCCTTGAATGTTTCTTCATCTATACGTAGAACGAAATTTTTTTTACTGCTCACGAAATTGGATTTTTCCAGCAACGGGAAAATGGATACCAAATGGTTGTTTTACCCGCATATTATTGATACAATGTTCCGGTATTCAAAATGGGTTGTGCGCCTTTTTCGCCACATAATACCACCATCAGGTTGCTCACCATGGCGGCCTTTTTTTCTTCATCCAGGTCTACGATCTGCTTTTTCGATAAATGTTCCAGCGCCAGCTCCACCATACCCACGGCGCCTTCCACGATCTTGGTACGGGCCGCTACGATGGCGGTGGCCTGCTGGCGTTGCAGCATGGCGCCGGCTATTTCGGGCGCATAGGCCAGGTGGCTTATACGCGCTTCCTTGATGATGATACCTGCGGGCGCCAGGCGTTCGTTCAGTTCCTGTTCCAGCATCTGGTTTACCCGTTCACCGCTTTCGCGCAGGGTAATGCTGGCATGTTCATCTTCCATATGATCGTAGGGGCAGCTGTTGGCCAGGTGGCGAACGGCGGCCTCGCTTTGCACTTTTACATAATGATCATAGTCGGCTACATCAAATGCGGCTTTGTAGGTATCGCTTACCTGCCATACGATCACTGCTGCGATCTCGATGGGGTTGCCCAGTTTATCGTTCACCTTCAAACGGGCGCTCTCGAGGTTTTGTGAACGCAGGCTGATCTTTTGGGTTACATAAAACGGGTTCACCCAAAGCAGACCGTTCTCTTTTACCGTGCCCACATATTTACCGAAAAATATGCATACCCGGCTGTGGTTGGGATTTACCACCATAATGCCTTTAAAGAGAAATATACTCAGGATGATCAGGAAGATGGCCAGGAATATAAAGAAACCGGTATTTTCTACCTGCGGCGCATTTACAAACACCACAATGGCCCCTATAAAGCACAGTATTGACAGGATCAATACCAGGTATCCCGAAACGGGTTTGAAGACCTTTTCCATATATGATCGTTTTTTGGTTGATATCAAAATGATATCAAATATACATCAGGTATTTTGGATTCGCAAAAAAAAGCCCCGGGACGCGTTGGCGTCCCGGGGCTTGTATGGCAGAACATTTGCGGCCTATCCGCTTGTACTTCCATCTTTATATCTGACCTTTTTCTTACCTGAATTCTTTTTCTCAAACTCCAGTACCTCCTTTGGTTTCGGCACGGCCTTCTTATCCGTTGGCGGCGCCGCAGCGGTATTATCTTTCTCCAGCTTACCTAAAACATAAGTCTGTGTCTTCAGCAATTCACCGGTTTGCGGATCAAAATATTTCCAGGTACCATGCCGTACCGAAGCCCCTTCATTTTTAACCACTACCGTGCGGTAGGTGTCCAGTTTATCGGGGTCTTCTATAGTAAGTGTATCGTATTCTTTATCAGGATTGAAGGCCTTCCACCATTGTTCTACCCTCAATTGGCCGAAGTTGGTAAAATAGCGGGCCACGCTGTCCTTCATCCCCCATTTATAGTATTCCACCCCTATCAGGTCGCCCATCAGGGAAAACAGGCGCCATTCGCCTTCCTTGCGGTTGTGTTCGTACCAGCCTTCTTCTTCATAGCCCGGCTCGCCGCGCACGCTCTCGTAGCGGTGTTTCCAGGGGCCCTGTTTACGGTCTATCCGGTCTATCCTGTTGAGGGTATCACCCTTGGCGGTAAGGGTATAGTCTTTCCAGGGGCTTTGTGCGGCGCCCTGGAAACCAATAAACAGCAAAACAACTGGTATCCAACGCTTCATAGTGCTTAAATTAGGATGTACAACACGCATTTTCCAGCAATTATAACGCCAACCGGGGCGGGTAAATTGCCGCGTTATCCACCGGTATCCATTTTTCACACAGGTTTGTGAATCTACCGGCTCAGCAGGTAGTCCACCGCCAGCTCATATCCCTTCAAACCCAGCCCGATGATACTGCCTGCCGCCCGGGCGCTTACATGGCTGATCTTCCGGAATTCTTCCCTGGCATGCACATTCGAGATATGCACTTCCACCACGGGCGCCTTGATGGCGGCTATACAATCGCCTATGGCCACGGAGGTATGGGTATACCCACCGGGGTTCATGACGATGCCATCATAATCGAATCCCACACGCTGCAACTCGTTGATCAGTTCCCCTTCTACATTGCTTTGGTAATAATGGAACTGCACCTGCGTGTATTTCTTTTTCAGTTCCTGCAGAAAATCGTCGAATGATGTGCTGCCGTAAATACCGGGCTCGCGTTTGCCCAACAGGTTCAGGTTGGGACCGTTGATGATAGCTATTTGCATACCCTGCGAAATTAAGAAAAAGCCCTCCGTGTGGAGGGCTTTTTATCAGTTCATGTATTCCTTGATCAGATTGATAAAATCATCAAACAAATAACGGCTGTCGTGCGGACCGGGGGTGCTTTCAGGGTGGTATTGTACCGAAAAGGCCGGTTTGTCTTTTAAACGGATACCCTCGATGGAATCGTCGTTCAGGTTCACGTGGGTGATCTCTACGTTCCTGGCCTTTTTAACCGACTCGGGGTCTACACCAAATCCATGGTTTTGCGTGGTCACCTCGCATTTGCCGGTGAGCAGGTTCTTCACCGGGTGGTTGAGTCCGCGGTGGCCGTGGTGCATTTTAAAGGTGGTGATATCGTTGGCCAGGGCCAGCAGCTGGTGCCCCAGGCAAATACCAAAAGTGGGTTTGTTTTCTTTCAATACGTCTTTTACCGTGGCAACGGCATAATCCATAGCGGCGGGATCGCCGGGGCCGTTGGAGATAAAATAACCATGGGGAGCGAATTTTTTCAGCTCTTCCACCGGTGTTTTGGCAGGGAATACTTTTACATAAGCGCCCCTGTCTACCATGCACTGTAAAATGTTTTGTTTGGTGCCGTAGTCCAGCACGGCTATTTTGATGGGTGAATTGGGATCGCCCAGGGTATATGGTTGTTTTGTGCTTACGGTGCTGGCCAGTTCAAGACCTGCCATGCTGGGTACGCCGGCCAGTTGGCTTTTCAGTTCATCCACATCCAGTATTTCGGAAGAAATGATGCAGTTCATGGCGCCTTTCTGGCGTACATGGGTTACCAGGGCCCTGGTATCCACGCCTTCTATACACACGATGTTATTTTTGATCAGGTACTGGTCGAGCGATTCGGAGGCCAGTTTACGGCTGTATTGCTCTTCGAGGTTGCGGGCAATGAGACCGCGGATCTTCACGCTGTCAGATTCCACCTCGTTGTCTTTTGTACCATAGTTGCCTACATGCACGGTATTCATGATCACGATCTGGCCGTAGTAGCTGGGATCGGTGAAGACTTCCTGGTAGCCGGTCATGCCGGTGTTGAAGCAGATCTCGCCGGAAGTGGTGCCTATTTTTCCAAATGCTTTACCATAATGCACTGTGCCGTCTTCAAGCACTAACACAGCCTGTTGTTGAATCGGGTTCGACATCTTTTCGCAAAAATTTTACAAAGAAAAAGAATTAATAGCAAATAGGGCCCGAAGGGCGAAAAAAAACCACTTACGGGGCGCCCGCTGCGAGGGCTTGTACCCCCCCGTCACCGCAGGGCAAAAAAAAAGCAAGACCAATGACAGTCTTGCTTTTGATATAAAATTTATAAACTTATTCACCTTCAGGTTTCGTTTCAGTGTCAGCTTCGGCTGCCTTAGGCTCGGCGGCTTTTTTACCACCACGACCACGGCGTGTTTTCTTCGCTGCTTCTTTTACTTCACCCTTACCCTTACCATAGATCTCGTTGAAATCAACCAGCTCTATCATGGCAGTTTCGGCATTGTCGCCTTTACGAATACCCAGCTTGATGATGCGGGTATATCCACCGGGACGGCCACCTACCTTTTCAGCGATGGGTCCAAACAGTTCGGCAACCGCTTCTTTATCCTGCAGGTAGCTGAACACTACGCGGCGCTGATGGGTGGTGTTTTCCTTACCCTTGGTGATCAGCGGCTCGATGTAGGTGCGCAATGCTTTGGCTTTTGCCAAGGTGGTAACGATACGTTTGTGTTGGATCAATTGAATTGACAGGTTCTCTAACAGCGCCTTTCTGTGCGAGGCGGTCCTGCCGAGATTGTTGATCTTGTCTCCGTGACGCATGACTTTTTGTTTTTGATTCGGTTACACCGTGTCAGGAATTGTAACCTACGTTATTATGAAGTATGAGGCAGGAAGTAGGGAGTAAGAAGTCCTTGTTTTTCATACTTCTTACTTCCTACTTCCTACTTCGTTTACAGTTCTTCTTTATCCAAACCGAGCTTGCTCAGGTCCATTCCGAAGTGCAGCCCTCTTTCTGCCAGCACCTGCTCAATTTCAGCCAGTGATTTCTGACCGAAGTTGCGGAACTTCATCAGGTCTTCCTGCTCGTATTGAACCAGCTCGCTCAAACTGTTGATCTTGGCGGCTTTCAAACAGTTGAAAGCACGTACAGACAGATCCAGGTCTTCGAGCGGTGTTTTCAGGATCTTGCGCAACTGCAGCATTTGCTCGTCTACAACATCTTCTTTCTTATCTTCTTTGTTATCGAAGGTGATGTTCTCGTCGGTGATGATCATCAGGTGCTGGATCAGGATGCGGCTGGCTTGTTTCACGGCCTCTTCGGGGTGAATGGTGCCATCGGTAGTTACTTCCATGATCAGCTTTTCGTAGTCGGTGCGCTGCTCCACACGCGTATTTTCAATCGCGTATTTCACATTCTTGATGGGTGTGAAGATGGCATCGGTAGGAATATAACCAAATGGGGCATCTTTTACCTTGTTATCTTCAGCAGGAACATAACCGCGGCCTTTTGAAATGGTCAGCTCTATGTCCAGCTTGGCAGATGTATCGAGTGTGCAGATCAGCAGGTCGGGGTTCATGATGTCGAAGTTTTGTGTGGCTTCTCCGATCATGCCGGCCGTGAACTCTGTTTTATTCTTAATGCTCAGTGTAATTTTTTCCTGTCCTACCTCATGCTCCACCTTCTTCTTGAAACGAACCTGTTTCAGGTTCAGAATAATTTCCAGCACATCTTCGGTGATTCCCTTGATGGTGGCAAACTCATGGTCTACACCTTCAATACGGATACCTACGATGGCATACCCTTCCAGTGAACTCAGCAATACCCTACGCAAGGCATTACCAATGGTTACACCATAGCCGGGTTCCAACGGGCGAAACTCGAACTGAGCTTCAAATTCCGTTGCTTTTTGCAAAACGATTTTGTCAGGTTTCTGGAAATTTAAAATGGCCATATTTTAAAATTTCTGTTTTTACTTGATCCTTGGATCGTTGATGATTGAATGTCGTTTCTTCCCATCCGCACTGTACGGATCATTGCTCATTACTTAGAATACAACTCAACAATCAACTGCTCCTTAATGTTCTCGGGAACACTTTCGCGCTCGGGATAAGCTACGAAGGTGCCGAGCATTTCAGTTTCGTTCCAGTCGAGCCAGTTGAATTTCTGGTTCTTGCCACGGAACTGACTGGTGATTGATGTATTTGATTTGTCTTTTTCCTTGATACCGATCACATCGCCGGGTTTCAGCTGGTAAGACGGAATGTTTACCACTGTTCCGTTTACGGTAACGTGTTTATGAGAAACCAGCTGGCGGGCAGCAGGACGAGAAGGCGCGATACCCAAACGGTATACGGCATTATCGAGACGTGCTTCCAGCAATTTGATCAGGTTTTCACCGGTAACACCTTTGATACGGGAGGCTTCTTCAAAGGTTTTGCGGAATTGTTTTTCCAGTACACCATAGGTGTATTTGGCTTTTTGTTTTTCCTTCAGCTGCAGGGCGTATTCGCCTGGTTGTTTGCGTTTGCGTGAAGGACCATGCTGACCGGGAGGGTTGCTGTTCTTACCCAGCCATTTGCCATTACCTAAAATGGGCTCGCCGAATATGCGGGAGATTCTTGTTTTGGGACCAGTGTAACGTGCCATAGTATTGTTATTAGATTTTTTGGTGACGATGCCGGATCCTAAAAATCTTAAAAATCAATCCAGCATCCTTTTATGAATGAAGTATGAGGTAGGAAGTATGAAGTAAGAAGTTCTTATATTTTCATACTTCTTACTTCATACATCCTACTTCACTTTATACCCGACGTTTTTTGGGAGGACGGCAGCCATTGTGGGGCAGCGGGGTTACGTCCTTGATCATCGCTACTTCGATACCGTTTTGAGACAGGGAACGGATAGAGCTTTCACGGCCGGCGCCGGGGCCTTTTACATACACATCCACCTTTTTTACACCGGCATCAAATGCGATCTTGGCTGCATCGGCTGCGGCCATCTGTGCGGCATAGGGTGTGTTCTTTTTAGAACCTTTAAAACCCATTTTACCGGCACTGCTCCAGGAAATAACCTGGCCGTTTTTGTTGGTAATGCTGATGATGAGGTTGTTGAAGCTGGCTGTGATGTGTACATCGCCATAGGTATCAACCTTTACAACTCTTTTCTTGGCAGCGGCTTTTGCGCTGTTTTGTTGTGCTTTTGCCATAATTGATTACAGGTAATCTTAGAATTTTTAAATGAATCCCCATTTTGAGCGGGAACCAGATCAACCCTCCCCCTGCACCTGGTATCTGTAGTTGATCTGTGTTAGTGGTGCATTACAGAAGTCGGAAGTCAGAGGTCGGAAGCAGGAAATACAACGATTTCCGGCTTCCGACCTCTGGCCTCCGACCTCAATTATTTCTTGGGCGCCTTCTTCTTACCGGCAACCGTTTTCCTTTTACCTTTACGGGTACGGCTGTTGGTACGTGTGCGCTGGCCACGAACGGGTAACCCTTTACGATGGCGCAGGCCGCGATAACAGGCGATATCAAGCAAACGCTTGATGCTCATTTGCACTTCAGAACGCAACTGACCTTCCACTTTCAGCTCATTCGTAATGACATTACGGATGGCATTCAGCTCATCGTCATTCCATTCATGTACTTTTTTATCGAGCGAAATGTTGGCCTTATTCAGGATATACTGGGCGGTTGCACGACCAATTCCATAAATATAGGTCAGGCCTATTTCACCTCTTTTATTCTTTGGTAAGTCTACACCGGCAATACGAGCCATATCGGTAGTTGATTTTTATTTTCTGATGATTACTAATTATCCTTGTCTTTGCTTGAAGCGCGGGTTCTTTTTGTTGATCACATAGAGACGGCCCTTTCTACGCACGATCTTGCAATCGGCGCTGCGCTTTTTTATGGATGCACGAACTTTCATAATTATTTATTTTCAGCTTATTTATACCTGAATATGATCCTTCCCCTGGTCAAATCGTACGGACTCATCTCCACGCCTACTTTATCACCAGGTAAGATCCTGATATAGTTCATCCGCATTTTACCAGAAATGGTAGCCAGAATTTCATGCCCGTTTTCAAGTTTCACCTTGAACATGGCGTTACTCAAAGCTTCCTGAATAGTTCCATCCTGTTTGATCAGCGGTTGTTTACCCATACAATTTTAAGGAGCGCAAAGATAGCACAATGAATAAAAAATAACAAATAAATGCAAAATAAATCACGGCTCCCCTCCCGGTCTCTTTGCAAAGACCGGGAAAGGAGCCGCAATTTACTATAATTTATTGATTTACAAACTTACAGGCCACAATTCTACCTTGGTCATTTGTAAATAGTGGTTTTGTAGTTCGTGCATGGCGAGATGCTGGTTGAGGTAGCGGTGGTCTTCGCGCCACCAGATCTCGATGTGCGAGAAATCGTCTTTACGGGGAATTTGCAGACGGAATGAGTCTTTCATGTACTTGACCGACCCGTCTTCGTTTTCTTTACGGGTAAAGCCCATTTTCAGCAATTGTTCGTCGCTGACGGGTATGGGGTACAGGTGTTCAGGGGTGAACCAGAATTCCTGCACAGTGGTTTCCACACACACTTCTTTGTCTTCCCTGTTGAGTTCTTTTACAACACCTTCCCAGCGCTGGCCTTCAAATTCGGCCATTACGATATCTCCTGGTTTGAGTTCTGACATTTTGATCATATGCAAGCGGATTTTAGATGATTTCTAATTTACGGAAAAATAACGTACCAACCGAAACCGGGGCCCCGGGTTGGAACGTTGCCCCGGGTTGCAACGTTTCCCCGGTTGTACCTCCCCCCGGTTACACCTCCCCCCGGTTACACCGGGGGCTACCGACAGGTCGTCCCTAGCGGGACGATGCCCATGTGTAACACGTTGGGCTACCGACAGGTCGTCCCTAGCGGGACGATGCCTATGTGTAACACGTTGGGCTACCGATATGTCGTCCCTAGCGGGACGATGCCTATGTGTAACACGTTGGGCTACCGACAGGTCGTCCCTAGCGGGACGAGGCCTATGTGTAACACGTTGGGCTACCGACAGGTCGTCCCTAGCGGGACGATGCCTATGTGTAACACGTTGGGCTACCGACAGGTCGTCCCTAGCGGGACGAGGCCTATGTGTAACACGTTGGGCTACCGACAGATCGTCCCTAGCGGGACGAGGCCTATGTGTAACACGTTGGGCTACCGATATGTCGTCCCTAGCGGGACGATGCCTCCAGGGGGTGCTGTGAACCAAGGGCCGTCATTCTACGCCGATGGCGTCGATTACAGCTGGTTGTTTCTTAACGGTATTCATTTTCCGTGCCACCTGGCGGGAGATGAAATACATCATTACGGCTACGATGATCATTGTTAGAATTACTATATATCCCAGTGTATCATAATGTTGCAGTTTGCTGGTGGGGGTAGCCTGGTAAATGATCAGGCCGGCGGCAGTGGAGGCGATGCCGCCTGATATCTGCTGTACCGAGGAGTTGATGCTCATAAAGGCTCCCCTGTCCTGCGGCTCGGGGATAGCGCTGATGAGGGCCTGCGACGAGATCATACGCCCCATGATACCGGCAAATAACACCACATTGATGGCGATCACCAGCCACAAAGGCGTCACCCCCAGGTTGGTATAAATCGCCACCATGGCAATACTCACCACCGTGCCACCCACGAAAGTGGCGTATTTGCCCACCTTATCGCTCAGCAAGCCGATCAACGGCCCAAACACCAGCGAAAATATACCCGACACAAAATACAGGGTGGGCAACTGTTGGTTGGTAAGCCCCAGGTTGTTCACCCCAAAGGCGCTGCCAAAAGGCATAAGCATAAATCCGCCGGTGGCGAGCATGGTGGTGGTGAAAAATGCGAGTACATAAGGAGAAAACGACACGGTTTTCAACAGGTGCATTACCGGGCTGCGTTCGTGCTGCAATTTCAAATGCCCGGTGATGGGTTTCATGTACGCCACAATGGCGATTCCCAGCAACAATCCAAAACCGGCTACCAGCCAGAAAGGCGAATGCCATCCGAAATGATTGGTGAGCACCAGGCCGATAGGAATACCCAATACCTGGCTGGCGGCAAAGGCCATTTGCACAAAACCCATTACACGGCCACGCACCTCCAGCTTAAACAGGTCGGTGACAATAGCCATGCTTACAGATGATAATACACCGCCAAACAACCCGGTGATGATGCGGGCAAAAAGCAGGAAGTGATAATTGGGCGCCACGGCGCATAATACAGTACCCGCTAAAAAACCGGTATAAAAAAACAGGAGCAGCTTTTTCCGGTCGTATTTATCGGCAAAACCGGCTGCCAGTAAACCCGAAATACCCGCACTAAAGGCATAGGCCGATACCACTACCCCAAACTGGGCGGTGCTGATATGCAGTTCGGGGATCAAAAAGGCGCTCAACGGCGACATCACCATAAAATCGAGGATGACCGTGAATTGTAATAAAGCCAGGACGGCAATCATAAATACCTGGTACCGGGTAAATGCAACGGGCGTTGATGTTGTTTTTTTTCATCGTCTGATGGTTAATAATTTGACTAATCGTGCAGTTCCTCGCAGAAATGCCCGGCCTGGTGAACAAGGCGGATGATGTCCTGGGGTTGCAGGTGCATGGTCTCTATCCGCAATACGTGGTCGGTATCTTCCCGGTCTACATTCCAACACAAAATGCCGGGCTGTGTATTCATGAGCGGCTCTATTTGCCGGACGTCTTTTTTATAGCGCAGACTGGTTTTAAAAACCAGTACCCGTACAGGTTGTTTACTTAAAACAGACGTGCCACTGTCATTAATATATTTAAAATGAACATTCATTTAGTTTCTTTTTAAAATTTTTTTTACGGGCGCAGGGCTTTTAAAACCAGTTGCAGGGTTTGCTGCACGATGTCGTCGGTGAGCACAAAATGGGCGCTTTTATAACTTCTGCCCTGCGCATGAAACTTGATCAGCTGGTAAAGGGGGGCAAAGGCTACGGCCCAATACACTTCGAAGGGCAAGGGCGCCAGCTCGCCATTATTGATGGCAGTGCGGACGAACTTACCCATGACCTCGCCAAAATTTTTCACCATCATTTCCTGCACCTTTTCATAAATGGGCGTGTACCGTATGTGTTCAATGAACTCCATATCATCAGGGTACTTCAAAAAAAAGTCCAGCCTGTTTTTCCATTGCATGGCGAGGCCGTCGGCAAAGGACATTTTGGGGTGGAAGTTTTGGAGGCTGGTCTCCATGAGTTTATGGGCAATTTCCATACTCAGGCTCAGGATCAGGTCGTCGCGGTCTTTATAATATATATATAGGGTGGCGGGGGATACGGAGGCGGCTTTGGCGAGTTTTTGCATGGAAAAGCCGTCCAGGCCATTTTTTACGATCATTTTAATGGCTTGGGTGCGAATGGAGGTTTCTTTATGGGGGTCGCGGGTGCGCATAGTTTGACTTGCAAATATAAATGAATATTCATTCAGTTATAAACAATTATTTAAATGCCGCAAAAAGGCCCGGACCTGCGGTCCGGGCTTTTTTGCGGGTGACTTTGCGGCTTGCGGCCGCTGGGGCCGGTATTGGAAGCGGTACATATTCACCATTTGCGGCCGCCGCGGGGGCGCGCCTGCCTGCAGAGGCAAAGCGCGCCGCCCGCGGCTTCATGAGCCACCTGCCGGTTAAGCCGGCACCAACTCCAGTTCAGCCAGCTTCTGATTGATAAAAGAAATTTCTTCCTTAGTTAGTTTTACATCAACCGCCCTGGCATTCTGCACAGCCTGCTCTGCATTCCGGGCGCCGGCCAGCGCCACGGTAATTCCCGGCTGCTCGATGGTCCAGCGCAATACCAACTGACCCAGGGTAGCGCCCTTGCTTTCCGCCAGGGGACGCAGCCCATCCAAAAAGCTGTTCACACGACGTATATTGTCTTCTTTATAAAAGCGGTTATTCTCCCGGGTATCCCCTGCATTGAACTGGTGACCCGGTTTTATTTTACCGGTCAGCAAACCCCTCTGCAATGGACTGTATGCAATGATGGCCTTGTTATTTTCAATACAATGAGGCACCAGCTCTTTTTCTATATCTCGCAACACCATACTATACGGCACCTGGTTAGAAGCCAGGTTAATGGTTTGCGCAGCCTCCTTCATTTGAGCGGCTGAATAATTACAAACACCCGCTGCGCGTATCTTTCCCTGCTGCTGCAACTGCAACAAACCTTCCATGGTTTCTGCAATGGGCGTAGAGGCAACGGGCCAATGCAACTGAAACAAATCGATATAATCGGTTTTTAAACGGCGCAAACATTCTTCACATTCCCTGATCACATTGGCTTTGGTAGCCACTTTGTAAATGGGCACATCCTTTCCATCGTTATCCTTAGTGGTAAAATGAAATTCGCCTTCGGTGGTATCCCAACGCAAACCAAATTTGGTAAGCAGTTGCACTTTGTCGCGTGTAATGCCTTGTATGGCTTCACCCACAATTTCTTCACTCAACCCGCCGCCATAAACCGGTGCGGTGTCGATACTGGTAACACCATTGTCGTAAGATGCTTTGATGGCATCGATGGCTTCGCGGCGGCTGGCGCCACCCCACATCCATCCACCAATGGCCCATGCGCCATAGGTGATCACCGAAGCTTTTACCTGCGATTCGCCTAATTGTCTGTATTCCATAATCTGTATTTTTTCGTAAACAAAATTACCGGAATATGTTATATGCACGCTGGCACAGTTAAAAATGAGTGCCGGATTAAATCGCCATTAATTCAGGCCTTTGCCGTCTAACACAATGCAACGATCGTGTAGCTTGCACTGTCGTAGATTTGTGTAAAGAACCAATAGAAGATATTATGAAAAAGATTATTCTTAGTGTTTTCCTGGTTTCCACGCTGTTTACAGCGTGCAGGAAAAATAATGGACCGGCAGCAGAGTATGCCCTGGGCGTGGACCTTCAGTCGAACTTTAAAGAAGACCATGTACAGGTTTTTATCGACGATCAATCATTGTTCAACAGCCTGGCCTCTACCAGCGATGCATTCAGCCTGGCCAGCAGCATTGGCACTACCAATACCGAAGGCCGCCATACCATCAAGGTGATCGTAAACGACAGTATTACGGTTACCCAGGATTTTGAACAGCATGGCAACCTGTATATCGGTGTTGCCTACGATAAGCTTACAAAGAACATCCGATTCAATTATTCGCCAACCCGCTTTGATTACGAATAAACGCTGTATCATTTATAGTAAGTAAGGGCGTACGATTTCAACCGTGCGCCCTTCTTCTTTTAAGAACGTTTCCTGTAATTGATCACGGCCCAGGCATTCAGCCCCACGGCAAAACCAAGCATCACCAGTATATGCCGGCTGATATCGTTGAAACCGCTTCCCTTCAATACCACCATACGCATCACATCGATAAAATAGGTAACCGGGTTGGCACTTGTAATGGCCTTTGCCCAACCGGGCATACTGTCGATAGAAGTATACAAACCACTAAGCAGAATAAACACCATCATCATAAAAAACGATAACAACATGGCCTGCTGCTGGGTGCCGGTATAGGTAGAGATCAGCAAACCCAGCCCCAAAACCGCCAGCAGGTATACCGCAGAAAATACATAGATCACCCAAAAACTGCCCAGCGGCACGATGCCATAGGCCGCCCAGGAAATGCCCAGCCCAATGGTGAGTATCAGCAAACCAAGCACCCAGAATGGAATGAGCTTGCCCAGTATAAAATGATACTTCTTTACGGGTGTTACATTGATCTGTTCGATGGTGCCGATCTCTTTTTCGCGTACAATGTTCAACGAGGTGAGAAAGGAACCCACCATGGTAACCAGCACCACCAGTATACCCGGCACCATAAACAATTTATAGTTCATGGAGGGGTTGAACCAGTTGCTGCTGGTGACTGCTATCTGCAACTCGGGACTAAACCGTGGCAACTGTATCCATTTTAAACGCACCTCGCGGTTATAATCCTGTACGATGCTGCGCAGGTAGGCAGCGCCCAGGTTGGCCTTCACGCCATTGATGGCATTCACCGCCATAAATACGGTGCTTTCGTTTTCTTTAACCAGCTTTTTTTCAAAATCGGCGGGGATCTCCAGCACCAGGTCGGCCTCGTCTTTTTCTACCAGGTGCATGGCCTTTGTATACGAATCTGAATAATCCTGCAACTGGAAGTATCCGCTGGCAGTGATCTTGTTGGTGAGCTGGCGCGAATACTGGCTGTGATCATGGTCTACCACGCTCAACTGAATATTCTTGATCTCATAATCCGCCGCCCAGGGCAATACCAGCAACTGTATGGCAGGCATCATAAATATCATGCGCAGGATGGCGGGGTCGCGAAAGACCTGCCTGAACTCTTTCTGCAATAAAAAACGTAAGGTTCTCATGCCAGTCTGATTTTAAAGTTCTTAATACTTAATGCCAGCAAAAACACCAGCATACCGGTGAGGATGAGTGTTTCTTTCCAAACGGCCGCCAGCCCCACTCCTTTTATCATCACTTCCTTTACAATAAAATAGAACCATTTGGCGGGTACTATATTGCTGATCATACGCAGCGGCCAGGGCATATTTTCTATGGGAAACATAAACCCGCTGAGCATTACCGTGGGCAGGAACATACCGGTAAGCGCGATAAACATGGCGGTTTGCTGGCTGCCGGTTTTGGTGGAAATAAGCAAACCAAAAGCCAGGCAGGTAAGGGTAAACAAAATGCTCTCCGACAACAGCAGCAACAGGCTGCCATTGATGGGCACATCCAGCACAAACACGCTCAGCAATAAAATGCTGCTGATGTTCACTACGCTCAATAACAAATAAGGCACGGCCTTGGCGATCACAATTTTTAAAGGCTGCATGGGCGAAACCAGCATGATCTCCATGGTGCCCAGTTCTTTTTCGCGCACGATGGTGATGGCGGTCATCAGCGTACACACCAGCATCAGCACCATGGCCATTACACCGGGCACAAAACTGTAGGCGCCTTTTAACTGCGGGTTGTACAGCATGCGCATTTCGGTGTGTATGGTATAAGGCAGTTTGCGGTTGTTGGTGATGCGGTCCTGGTAGTCCATGATAATGGCGGTGGCATAGTTGGTAAGCGTGCTGGCCACATTGGGATCCGAAGCATCGGCCACCAACTGTATTTGCGCGGTGTTGAAATGCTCGAGGTCGGCTGCAAAATTTTCGGGAAATACCACTACCAGTTTGATGCGGCCTTTTTTAAAAGCCGCCTCGATATCCTTATACGAATGCAGATCGGCCGCGATATCAAAATACCGGCTGGCGTTGAGCTCGCTGCGTATAGTTTGGGTGTAGATATCATTCGACTGGTCCAGCACGGCTATCTGCGAATTCTTTACCTCGTTGGTAAGCGCAAACCCGAAGATGATGATCTGTACAATGGGCATGCCCAGCAGAATAAACAGTGTGCGTTGATCGCGCCAGATATGATGAAATTCCTTTTTTACGAAGGAGATGAATTGTTTCATAATAATAGGTTTTAATCGCCACTGCGGGTGGCCTTGCGCGCCAGTTTCAAAAACACTTCATCCATCGAGGCGGCATCCAGTGTTTTTTTGAGTTGGGCAGGTGTGTCCAGGGCATCGATGCGGCCATCCACCATAATGGAAACGCGGTTGCAGTATTCGGCTTCATCCATATAGTGGGTGGTTACAAAAACCGTAATACCCGAACCGGCTGCCTGGTAAATCATGTTCCAGAACTCGCGGCGCGTAACCGGGTCTACCCCACCGGTAGGTTCATCCAGGAAAACGATCTCCGGTTCGTGAAATATGGCCACGGAAAATGCCAGCTTTTGTTTCCAGCCCAATGGTAAAGAACGCACCAGTTTATTGGCCTCGCCTTCCAGGTGCAATTGCTGTAACAGGAAGGCTGTTTTTTCTTTTATAAAGGCATCGCTTTTGCCATAAATGCCGGCATAAAAACGGATGTTCTCTTTTACGGTGAGATCATCATAGAGCGAGAACTTCTGGCTCATGTACCCGATGTTCCTTTTGATGGCCTCGGTTTGGGTGAACACATCGTAACCGGCTACGGTGGCCTTGCCGCTGGTAGGAATACTCAAACCGCACAACATGCGAATGGCGGTTGTTTTGCCGGCGCCGTTGGCGCCGAGAAAACCAAAGATCTCGCCTTTCTTCACTTCGAATGATATACCGTCTACAGCCGTAAAATCACCAAATCGTTTGGTAAGACCGTTGGCCTGTATGGCGATGTCGTTTGTCATTGTGTTTGCATTAAATCGATAAAACAATCTTCTATATCGGCACGAACCGGTTTTACCTCGGCATCAACAAAACCTTTTACTGCATCGATATCAAAGCCTGGCTTTAATACCAAATGATGATACTCACCAAATGGATACACATTCTCCGTGCCTTCAAACTCCTTCAACCGGTTCAGCAATTGCAGCATATTGTTATTCTTTACGGCCAGCAGCGGGTGTTTGAAATTCCCGATAACGCCTTCCGGTGTGTCGATGGATAAAATTTGCCCGGTTTGCATCAGGGCTACCCGGTCGCACATACTGGCCTCATCCATATAAGGGGTGCTCACCAATATGGTAATACCCTGCTTTTTTAATCCGCGCAGCATTTCCCAGAATTCCTTGCGCGATACGGCATCCACGCCGGTGGTGGGCTCATCGAGGAACAATACCGATGGTTTATGAATGAGTGCGCAGCTCAAAGCCAGTTTCTGTTTCATACCACCCGATAATTTCCCGGCACGGCGGTCCTTAAAAGGTTCTATCTGCGAATAAATGTCTTTGATGAGCTCGTAATTCTCCTCGATGGTGGTATTGAAGATGGTGGCAAAAAACTCCAGGTTCTCGGCAATGGTCAAATCCTGGTACAGCGAAAAACGGCCCGGCATATAGCCCACCCGCTGGCGGATGGCCTTATAGTCTTTTACCACATCCAACCCGTCTACTGTGGCCTCACCGCCTTCGGGTATTAATAAGGTGGTAAGAATACGGAACAGCGAAGTTTTGCCGGCGCCATCCGGACCAATGATACCAAACAACTCGCCTTTCTCCACGTCAAACGAAATTCCCTTGAGCGCCTGCACGGTGTCTTTTTTTGTTCCGTAATTCTTTACAAGGTTATTTGCAACAACGGCTTTCATATCGTTTAGTTTATCAGCATTTCACCATACATACCAATCTTCAGGTAGCCATCATTTTTTACCTTTACTTTTATGGCATATACCAGGTTGGCCCTTTCTTCTTTGGTTTGAATGGTCTTGGGTGTAAACTCGGCCTTATCGGCTATCCAGGTAATGGTGCCGGGGTATTCGCGATAGGCTTTGGCCCCGCTGTCGATCATTACTTTTACGGTTTGCCCTAGTTTGATCTGCGGCAACTGGCTGCCGCTGATGTAGGCGCGCAGCGTAAGTGTGTCGAGGTTGGCAATCTTGTACAGTGCTTTTCCTACCGAAGTCACTTCACCGGCCTGGGCATATTTGGTAAGTACGGTGCCTTTTACCGGGTTCACGATCTTCGACTGATCGAGCTGTTCATTCAATTGCGCTACTCTTTTTTCCAGGGGCTTTTTTTCGCTGAGCACGCTGCGGTTTTGCGTATAGATATTGTTTTGCTGCACGGCAATTTGCTGGCGTGTAACATTCATTTGTTTTTGCAGTACATCTATCTGTGCAACGATGTCGTCCAGTTGTTTACCTGTGGCGGCGTCCTGTTTCACCAGGTTTTCGGTACGGGTACGTTCGCGCTGCAGGGTGGCCAGTTGCGATTCCTGCACCGCCAGTTGTTCCTGTAACAACCGCACCTGCGGGGTTACATCGGCGGTTTTGTCGCGCAGGGCTTCAATGCTGGCCTGTACCTGTTCTTTTTGCAGGGCGATGTTCTCTACATCTATTATGCCTACGGTATCGTACTGACCTATAGACTGGCCTTCGTGTACATTGAATGATAAAATCTTTCCGTTTTGCTCAGCCGATACGATCACTTCATCCACTTCAAATGTTCCGGATGCATCGAATTTGGGGGTGTTATGGTTGCAGGCGGCAAACAGTAAGGCCGTTGCAACTATCCGTGTCATCAATAACTTGTTCATGTGAATTTATTTTTTATCCATCTATTGATTTCCTGATAAAGTGCGGTAATTGATCTGCGCCTGCAGCAACTGCAACTGGTGCGTGATCAGCGCCAGCCTGGCCTGGTCTTCGGCATTTACCTCGCGTAAAAAATCGCTGGCTGTAATTACCCCGTTGGTTAACTGGGCATTGGCGGCTTCTTTTACCTGGGTGCGGATGGTGATGATCTCCTGGTCGGTTTGAATCAGTTCATTCAGTTTGTCCAGCTCGGCTTTTTGCTGTTGCAGCGCGGTGTTGGTGTTCAGCATAAACATATCTTTTTGCACATTCACCAAACGCTGGTTCACCTCCAGTATCTCCCTTTCTTTTTTAGTGGTATACAAACTGCCCAGGCTCCAGTTCAAACGCACACCGGCTACATAAAAAAGGTCAAACTCATTTTTCAGCATGTTCAAACCCGGCCGGCCATAACCGCCCTGAACAAACAAACTGGTACGTGGCCGGTTGCGTGCGCTGATCAACTGGTTTTGCACTTTGAACAAACTATCCTGGTAATGAAACAACCGCAGTTCGGGACGTACGATGCTTTCCTGTGCCACCGGTTTGGTAACCAGGGGCGGCTCCAATTGTACGTTGGCCGGTAAGGGCCGGTTGATAAACAGGGCCAGCACATCTACCAGTCCTTTGCGCTGGGCCTTTAGTTCTATGGCGCGCTGGTCGTTCTTCAATTGTTCTGCTTCCAGTGTAAGCTGGCTGGAGCGAAAGGCGGTGCCGTTTTGAACCTGTGCTGCTACCCTTTGTATACCCAGTTGCACGTCTTTTTTTACCAATGCTACCTGATTCAATTGTTCGTCTACCAATAAAATGCCCAGGTACAACTGGTTGATCCTTTCTTTTAATTTATACAATTCCACTTCCGCCTTTTGCTCTTCAACCAATGCATTTACACGTTGCATATTTTTTTGCGCCGATGTGTTGCCGCCATCGTAGATCAGCTGGCTCAGTTCGGCCTGTATCTTATATTGATCCTTCGCAGGCGCTTCTATCTTCAGATTGGGGATCTCAACCGGCACGCTGGTAACGGCCGATTGGTAGGTGGCCTGACCCGATATGTTCAACTGCGGCAAAAATCCTTTGCTGATGTTTTCGATATTCAGCGCGGCGGTTTTGCGCACCAGGTCTTTTTGCCTGATAATGGGATAATGCTGCTGCGCCAGTTGATAGGCCTGTTGCAGGCTGAGGCGGCTGGTATCCTGCGCCTGTACACACAGCGTAAACAGCAGGGCGGTAAGCGTTCCACCCGTTTTAACCAAACTGTTTAACCATTTAGTCAATTGCATGATAAAAAAATTTTTATTTCCTGAGTGAATCGATGATAAACCTTTTGACCTCTTTTTTCCGCTCTTCCATCAACTGGTTGAATTGCGCATTATTGGTTTGCGAAATAAACTGCACCAGTGGTTTGGCCAGGAAAGGGAAAACACATAACGATACCATGTTCAACATGAGCTGCAGGGCCGAAATGGGTTTAATGAGACCCTTTTTCACTTCTTTATCTATGGCCTGTTGTACAGCGGTAATGGGTGGCCGGCCGCTACCCCATATTTTTTTGGCCAGACCCTGCGCATTTTTATTCACTTCGTTCAAAATAAAAAGCGGCAACAGGGGGTTTTCTATCAGCACGGTGATATAGGCGTCTACAAATTTTTCGATCTTTTCAAAAAAGGGCAGGTCCGATGTAAGCATTTCGATCATACCCGGCATAAACTTGGCGGCCTGCTCCAGGAAAATCACTTCAAACAATTTGTCCTTGCTTCGGAAATAATAATGCAGCAATGCTTTGTTGATGCCGGCCTTGTCGGCTATGTCCTGCATACGGGCGCCATCCAGTCCCTTCTCGGTGAATACCGCTTTGGCCGCCTCGAGTATCTTTTCTTCCGTACTTATATCAGTTTTCTTGTTAACCACAGAGTTTAACCATTTGGTTAAACACAAAGTTAATAGCAATTCGTTCAATCCGCCAAATATTTTTTAAAAGCGAGTGGCTAGTAGTAAGTAGCCAGTGGTGGTCCTACTAGCCACTTACCACTAGCCACTTACATTCTCTATTCGGCCCAGCTCATCGTATAGTCCGGATTTTCAATGTCCAACGCCTCCATCGTTAATTGCAGCGGATGAAAGGTATCTACCATTACGGCCAGTTCTTTGGTTTCTTTGGCGCCGATACTTTTCTCCACCGCCCCCGGATGCGGTCCATGCGGAATGCCGCCGGGATGCAGGGTGATCATGCCGCGGGTAACGTTTTTGCGGCTCATAAAGTCGCCATCCACATAGTACAATACTTCATCGCTGTCGATATTGCTGTGGTTATAAGGCGCCGGCACGGCCTGCGGATGGTAATCGAACAAACGCGGACAGAAGGAGCACACCACGAAATTATTGGCCTCGAAGGTCTGGTGCACCGGCGGTGGCTGGTGCACCCGGCCGGTAATGGGTTCAAAATCGTGGATGCTGAATGCAAACGGATAACAACAGCCATCCCAGCCAATCACATCAAAGGGATGATGGCCATAATGCAGGTTGTACATCATGCCCTTCTTTTTAGTGCGAATCAAAAAATCGCCTTTTTCGTCGTAGGTCGGCAGGTTTTGCGGCGGCCGTATATCACGCTCGCAAAAGGGGGCATGTTCCATCAGCTGCCCGTATTTACTGAGGTATTTTTTGGGAAAACGAATGGGGCTGAACGACTCCACGATAAACAACCGGTTGTTATTGTTGCGGAAGCTGATCTGGTATATGGTGCCGCGTGGTACTACCAGGTAATCGCCATAGGCAAAGGGCAGTTCGCCATACATGGTGCGCAATACGCCCTCGCCTTCGTGTATAAAGATCATTTCGTCGGCATCGGCATTCTTATAAAAATAATCCTGCATACCTTCCTGTGGAGCGGCCAGCACCAGGTGGCAATCGTTGTTCACCAGTACCGGAGTGCGGCTTTGCAGGTAGTCGATGGCGGGTTTTAGCTTAAACCCGTCGAAGCTGCGATGGCGCAGCATTTTTTCTTCGGCCACTTTGGGCGCCACGCTGTAACTGGGTTCTGTTTTTATGATATCGGTGGGTGGATGAGTATGGTATAACAGAGAGTAGTCGTTGGAAAAACCTTCGGTGGAAAATAGCTGTTCGGCATACAATGCGCCATCCGGCTTACGGAACTGGGTATGGCGTTTATGGGGAATCTTTCCCAGTTTATGATAGTAAGGCATAGAATGCAATTTGATAGTGAGAGAAATACTAATAAAACACGCGGAAAAACGACAATTTAAAAGAAAGCGCCAGCGTTTTTAATAAAAACACATATTTCCAGCGCCTCTTATCGATCCAATATGTAAAATTGCGGAAGAATGGCATGGCATTGATCGTTATGGTAAAGATAGGAAATAGAAATTTAACCCAATATGCACAAAAACTTGATCCTTCAAAAAGAGCGACTGATAGCATCCCTACCCGGCCGTGTGTGGACCGTACTCACCGATAATGAATATATTGAACAGTGGCTGGGCGTGCAAATGATCACCGACTGGCAGCCCGGCAGCCCCATTGCCTTTACCTTTGTATGGAAAGACAAGGAGATCAAAGACAAGGGCGCGATATTAGAACTGAACCCGGAGAAAAAATTCTCTTATAACTACTGGAGTGTGTTTTCCACCATGCCCGATGTACCGGAGAATTACTCGGTGATCAGCTTTGACCTGGAACCCGGTAAAGAAGGCACTTTGTTGAGGCTTACACAAACCAATTTCTCTACCAAACAGCAATACACTTACTCAGACAAGAACTGGGAAGAAACCCTGGATGTGATCAGGAACCTGGCAGAAGCCTGAACTATTTATCATGAGAAGGATCGGATTGATCTCGGATACGCACAATTATCTCGACGAGGCGGTGTTCAAACACTTCGACGCATGCGATGAAATTTGGCATGCCGGTGATTTTGGCAGCATCACCATTGCCGAAAAACTGGCGGCCTTTAAACCGTTGAAGGGCGTATATGGGAACATCGATGGAAATGATATACGCACGGTGTATCCTGAACATCTGCGCTGGACCTGTGAAGCGATCCCTGTTTACATGACGCATATCGGCGGCTATCCGCCCAAATACAATCCTGCTGTAAAAAAGGAATTGAAAGCGAACCCGCCGAAACTTTTTATTTGCGGCCATTCACATATCCTGAAGGTTATGTACGATGCAGAGCTGCAATGCCTGCACATGAACCCCGGCGCCGCCGGCATGCAGGGATGGCACAAGGTGCGTACGCTGATTCGTTTTGTGATAGACGGGGATAATATGCGGGATTGTGAAGTGATTGAACTGGGTAAACGATCAGGATAAAAAAGGTATAATAATTGTTGTAGCAAGAACCCCGCGATGAACAAGACAGCAAAAAAACAGGGGGTATGAAAATACCCCCCTTACCCTCCTTACTACGTGGGAAAATTGTCTTTGTTACTCAACAACCTCTGCGTAGTAAAAGATCCTTTAACCTGCCGTTTTGAATGACCGGCGCGGTAATATTATAATTGATAATGTTGGCTGTAGATTTTTGGTAAAGTGTAAAGTATAAATGGAATACCTCCAATCGCTACATTGCCTTTCTGTGTGCTACTAACTGAAGCGGGTAACCAAATTAGGATGTAAAGCAAAGTTACATGTTTTCTTTTATACAATGAGTAATAAGAAATTCATGATACCGTAGAATTTCTCCTACAACTGATGTTTCGATTGGAAAAATAAAAAAAGCTGTCCCCGCGATGAGACAGCCCGTGATTTTCAGAATATTGGATACAAATTAAAATAGTGTGTTTTTCATAAAGCAGTTTAGGAAGTTAAAAACGGGGCCATGAGTATATTAAAAACTAATTAAAAGAGGGAGTAGAAATACCCCCTCTTTACCTCTAATCCGAAAAAACCGAAGAGTAATTTCTTATATCTAAATTAACTCAAACCTTTACGCAAAACAACAGCCGCAGCGTCTCAGTTAGTCAACGCACCCAATCAACCGCTAAAACAATACAAACATTCTCTATAACCATCATTTCAATTAGCCACACCATCATTATATATGTCAAAATCACAGTTTTTCGTTTCCCATTTTGGTAACGATCGCGTTAAAAAAAGAATCCCCCGTAGAAACGGGGGATGAAATCCCTTAAAAAACCTAATCCGTACCAAATGCTACATTGCGATACTGTACTGCCAAAGTATAACAGTCCTGGAATTTCACCAACAGTAAAACAAGCTCAATGAGCCAAACGCAATGATCACCCGCTAAAAAATTATTTTCAATGCGTGTTGCATGCAGTTTAGTTAGTAATTCAAAAAACTACCTTTTCAGGAGCGCTCGTAATAGATTACCCATAGGTGTTAGTAGAGGGGAACATGCAGGGAAAAACGTTGTTTTTCGGAACTTTACCAACCACCACCGTATTTTCCGAAATTTTATACTGTCCGGTAACCCATTCACTTCCATGTGGTTAATAATGAATCACTAAAATGTGAAAAATATTTACTGATTTATTTATTCTACTATATATAATTACTAAATTAGCGAATGAAGTAAAACGTTTTACTTCAGTTACCCACCCTCCTTAAATACCCCAAATGCAAGCCATCTTGCATTACGGTTCTACGTCGCTGTAATTGTCTTACTCAATCCCCGCTGTGTCACTTAAAATCAAAATTCCTGGTTTAAAGCCGTATGTGACTTATTATGATGCCCCTGCCCTTGCTATACATATCCGGTATGGCCAGCCTGCTGATGACGGCTGTTGTCGTACTTTCAGGCCTCTCGGCTTATTTGCTGGTGCGGCAATACCGACAGCGAAAGCTGGTGGATCAGTTGATCGCGGAACATGAACTAAAGGCATTCCGCGCCCAGCTCGATCCGCATATGTTGCAAAACACCTTTGAGATCATGGCGGCACATATCGTGAACGAGCCTCCGGATAAAGCCATTTCTTTTATTCATACTATTTCTTCCTACCTGCGGCAGGTATTACATACCAGCGATAAAAGCGTTGTGACACTGGAAGAAGAACTTGAATACGCAGAAAAATATTTATCTGTACAAAAATGTGTTACAAATACCCTTTTTGAATACACTATTAGTATAGACGATGAGGTAGATGCCTATGGCGTTGAAGTCCCCGCCATGCTATTGCAGCCGATACTCGAAAATTCCATCAAACATGGATTTTGCGATACTTCTCCCGGTAAGGGTCTGATCAGTATTCAAATCAAACAACTTGATAATTATATTATTTGTACCCTGTGCGACAACGGAACAGGTCTTAAACAAAAGGACGCATTGCCGGCCCGGATTTCAAAAGGCCTGCAGTTGACCGAAAAACGACTGCAGTTATTATTCAGGCGTTTTAAACTGCCGCCGCAGATAGAGGTCAGGAACAATGCACCTCACGGGGTTTCAACAATCCTTAGAATACCAACCATGTAACCATGTACCTTAATAAATACCCATTACCATGAAACCATTCAGAACCATTCACGTAGATGACCAACCTGCCTCCCTGGAACTATTCAAAAAAATGTCCGCAGACGTTAAATCCATCCACCTTATCGGAAGCTTTTCGCATGCTAAGGAAGCCCTCGATTTTATTAACCAGAACGAGGTAGACCTGGTGTTTATCGATGTGGTGATGCCCACCCCTTACAATGGCCTTTGGCTGGCCCAGCAGTTACAGCACAAAAATGTAGCGATGGTGTTTGTGACCGCCTATGCCGAGCATGCCACCACGGCATTTGAAGCCTGCGCCTTGGATTTTGTACTGAAACCGGTCACCAGGGACCTGCTTGAAAATACCATGGACAGGGTGCAGCAACGCCTGCAAAAGCTACGTTCCCTGCAAAAAGAGCAGGTATCGGAGTTGTACAACAATTATCTCGATGATTCAGGATTTCCGAAAAGACTGTTCATTAATATGCATGGACAGATCATGGTCATTAACCTTAAAGATGTAACCTACCTGCAGTCGTCTTCGAACTATACGACTATCAAGATGGTCGACGGCCATAAACATACGTCCAGCAAACACCTGAAGATCTATGATATGGCGATTCACAATAACCCTGATTTTTTACGTATTCACCGGTCGGCGATAGTGAATAAGAATTTTGTAAAGGCGATATTGAGAAAGGGACATAAAGTGTCTGTATTGATGACCGATGGGGAGACGCTGGAGGTATCGCTGAAGAAAAAAGATATGATACTGGAGGAATTAAGCAAATAAATTTTTTACTCATAAAAGCATTTTCCGTTGAAAGACCACTACCACTGAAACCATCCAATACCGGTGAAGAATTGAACCGGACATTACAGCAACTCTCTTCTTTAAAAATAGTGCAGGGCTTAAAAACCCTGCACTATTTATTTTCAGCTATGCAGGCGGTGATCGTTTTCCCGGCTGCGGCTTTTGATATAGGCTTTCAGCACGTTTTTGGAAAGAAAGAACTTTCCTACCAGTACGCTTTCTGCTGCCTGGCTCAATACCTCAGTCCCATCGGAACTCAGCACATAGGCATCGTATTGTATACAATCACAATGCTGTACCAGTTCATCCACATAACCTTCCGAACTAATAATCACCTTCGTTTCTTCTCCAAAACAACATTTGATATGCTCCAGTTCGCTGCGCACCTTTTCCAGTGCCAGTGAAGGATGATAGTTGTACAGGATATACCGGTCTGTTTGCTGGTTGTAAAAAAAAGATACTAATGGCTCCATAGAGGTTAATCGTTTAATGGCGAAAAATAATGCCAGGCACCTGATCGATTTATACTAGGCGCCTGGCATATGTGGTTCTCAGTTTTGGGTCAAAGGCATTGGATAGATATTTTCACCAGGATATTGCTATTCCTTTACAAACTTGCCCGACCAGCGTTTACCGCTACCGGCCACTTCTATAAAATACATACCATTCATCAGGTTATTCACAGGCAGCTTATGCAGGTTGGTTCCGGCATTCAACTGTACGCGGCGCACCGATAGCATGCGGCCCTGTACATCGGTTACACGGATATACACCTGTTCGTCCTGGTCGGTGATCAGCTTCACGGTCAGTTCGTCTTTCACCGGAACGGGGTACATGGTTACGATAAAGGCGCTTTCATTCATCTTAACCGTGCGTACATCGGAGTACATGGCCCTGCCGTCGATATCCTCTTCACGAATACGGTAATAGTTCACGCCGTTCATGGGCGTTGCATCGGTAAAGGCATAATCGTTAAACGGTGCGGCCGGCCTGGGCGGTACCGAACCAATGCTGGTATAGTTGATACCATCGGCGCTGCGTTCAACATGGTAGGCCCTGATGTTTTCTTCACTGGCCACACGCCAGTTCAATTGCACCTGGTGCTGTTCTTTACGAGCTTCAAAGCTGATGAACTCAACAGGTAATGGGGCATTGTTGGTCACCAGTTGCAACACATCCTGTCCCAATCCTGCATTATCGATAAAGGATACCGTACTGATGGGCAATCCCGGTACCTGCGTGGTGAGCACTTCTACGCAAGCCGCACAAGTCCACTGCCAGGGTACAGAAAAATCATATAATACATAGCTGGTGCCGGCAGCCATGTTCTGTACGTTTTCTACCGTGCCCGTCACCTGGAAGTACCAGTAGTTATCGTCGGGCTGGCCAAAGGCCGTGAGATCGAAGATCGAAAGGTCCATCTGGCCGTCGAAGGTATTCCGCGGTGCTGCGCCGGTAAATTCCGTGTTTTCAGCGTTCACTTCCGGCGTGGCCGAGGGCGGCGCAACGGTAGGCGTTGGCACAGCGGCCGATTTGGGAATACGCCAGGTAATGTTCATGGCAGCCCATGCATTGTTGGGCGCAGCTGTGAACCCAGGCGCAGTGGGCACCCCTACTATCTGTATCCGGTTGTTGCCTATATTGTTCACAGAAACTTCTAATATCTGTGCCTGCTGTTGCAGTGAACAACAAAGCAGTAATGCGGTAATGATTATCGTTCCACTCGTTTTTTTCATAAAAACCTTTTTAATGTTAGCACTCACGGTAATTGTTGGGTTATGATGAATGATGTAAGTCCGAATGTATTCGCTGGATGCGTTTTCACATTATTCGTAATAATTGCCTGGTCCGACGGCGTAGCGGTGTACCGTATATTGCCATCGAGGTTTAGATCCGCCACATGATATACATTACTGAACCCGGTATAGGCCGGTGATGCCGAGGCATTGCCTGCATGCGTCAGCACTGCGTTTGCCACCACGGTGGCATCGGAGGGTTTGGCAGAATGGGTGATAACATGATCACCATTCACATCGCCTGCCCACATAGCCATCAGGCCACCGGTAACAGTAGTTTGCGCATGGGTACCCCAGGTAGCAGTTGCATTGGAGGTAAAGTCTACAGTGGCAAAGCCATTGGAGAAATCAACACCCTCCAGCGTCATCATGCCCAGGTGATTGCGGTGACGTATGGCTACTTTATAATACCCATTGTCTATTCCGGTGAAACCAAGAGGCTGTGTGTAACTGGTGTCCACCACATCGCCGTTGGCCAGTACAAAACCGGCTCTTGTGGCTACTATGTTAGCGGGGTTCAATGTATCGCGCAGTTCAACCAGTATCCAGTCTACCACCTGTGCAGCGGCTGCACTGGGGTTCACCGAAGGTGTGGTGCCCTGTCCATAGGGATCGGTGTCGGGCAATACCGGTTTTAAAGCCGTGTTCATGGCCGAACCCGTCCAGGCGCCCTGCAATATCACTTTGGTAGTGAGTTTGAGGGTTTGCGGACCCATGGCGAGTGTAAATACCTCGCCCGATGTCAGGCTGCTGATGTTATCGAAGGTCACCATACCCGTTGCATCGTCGTAAGCGGTGGCTGTTACCTGTTCCAGTGTACCGGTGGTAAAATCGCCGTCACCATCGGTATCTATCAGCAGGGTGAAGTCAGCCGCCGTGGTGGCTGCATGTGTTATACCGGTGAGGTTGAATTGCATGGTCACGGGTTGCAACTGGTTGTCGAAATTGCTGCAACTTACCTTCCACTCCTGTGTCAGGCGCCGGTTAAAGCGGCCCGGCATATCGGTGGTAGTGGTAGTGATGGCATTCGAATTGCTGCCCCACAACATATACGAAGTATCACTCACAAATGTCCTGGCATTGGAAGCATTATCAGCTTCGATGCCTCCCAAACCAATGGCCAGTATGGCGCCGGTTTGGATGCTCTTTGCCTGTTTCTGGTTCAATCCTTCTATGTCATCGCGGCCAATACCGGCAATGTTATTGCCGTAGGCTGCATTGGCCGTGGCATCCCAGATCACCGTTCCATTGGTGTTCAGGTAATTGCTATACGGAGTGGATTGATTGATCGTATAACCGTTCCTGATAGCCAGGTAGGTGCTTACGCGCTGGCGTTCGTTGTTGTTCAACTCCCGGTCGAATACCAGTACTTCTGTAATAGGACCGCTCCAGTATTCAGCAGCCCATGAGCTGGTGCCCAGTCTGGCTACCGTACCCGTGGTATTCCATGTTTTATTAAGCGGGGTAGCTTCCTGGTTTATTTTACTGTACAGGTTGGCGGCGCCGCCTGCACCGGCCCAGGTACCAAATAACTCATTGATGGTATTCGGTTGCCAGAAACCGGCAGCAGTGATGATATCGTTGGTATAGCCCACAAAATTGCCTATTCCTCCTGCATTTGCCAATCCCATGCCTGCGCTGGCGGCAGCAGTACCATAACCAATTATGTACCGGTTACCGCCCACGTTGTTCAAGGCGCCCACACCTACCAATGTTCTGGGCGTAGTTCCCATGGGCAGTTTGGTGATGTCGAGGTTCATATACTGCGAAGTACCATTGAATACCACCACGGGGTTATAGTTCACATTATCTGTAGCGTTATTCCTTATTACGGGCTGCATGGCAGCACTCAACTGGTTGGCATTGTTCACTTCATTGCCATAATCCACCCATATATCCACGGCGCTTCCATCGGTATTGTTCTGTATACCCTGGTCGGCACGTACCCACAACGAGGTGGCGCCTACTCCACCGGGCGATTTCACAAAGGCGGCCACGGTAAAGAACTGACCGGTGGTGAGATCGGTTTTCGCCGCCCAGTAAGTTTTACCATTCACGGTAATATCGTACAATGGAATATAGGTGTCGCCATTATCGATGGTGGCATCGTTACTTACCACCAGGTACGATTGCCGCGGGTTGGGCAGGGCATCGAAGGGGAAGGCTACTTCCACCTCTCCTACCGTACCTGTTTCCTGAACTGTCCACAACCTGGTCATGCGGTAGTTCACATCGCTGTTTCCTGTTACCACCGTTTTAAAGGCGGCATCGGCATTGTCGTCGCCCCAGATCAGGTACGATTTGTCTGCTGCAAAACTGTTTGTGTTCGCCAGGTTGGTTTCGGCCAAAGCGCCCAAACCAATGGCAATACTTAAACGCGTGGTATCGGTATTATGGCTTTGTTTCTGGTCTAAACCTTCCAGGTCGTCGCGGCCTATTCCGGTGATGCCATATTTATAGGCGGCGTTGGCCGTAGCATCCCAGATCACCGTACTATCTGTTGCCAGGTAATTGTTGGCTACGGTTTGATCGATGCTGTAGCCATATTTGATACCCATGTAGGTTTCTACTTTCAAACGCTGGCCGGCATCCAACGCAAACGGATATACGATGATATCGCCTGCCGTACCGTTCCAGTATTCGGGCTGCGTGGGTGCAAACGAGCTGTTACCTATTCTTGCCACGGTACCCTGGGTATTCCAGTTCTTGTTCACTGGTCCGGCAACCTGCAATCCTTTGCTGTAAATGTTTGCTGCACCGCCGCTGCCGTCAAACACATTCACCAACACATTGGGCCGGTTGGGGATCCAGAAGCTGGTATTCGGTGTGGGCAGGTCATCGGCATATCCTACAAATACACCGGCGCCGGTGAGGAACGATCCTAGTGCAGAACCCTGGCTCGTAATGCCTGTACCCCAGCTTAGGATATACTTATTGGTTCCTGTTATTGAAACCGGCCGTCCCAGCGCTATTAAGGTACGGGCGCTGGTGCCCATAGGTAGTTTGGTAATATCCAGGTCCATAAACTGGTTGCTGCCATTGAAACTCACTACCGGATTGAAGTTAATATTCACGCTGCTGTTATTCCGGTATAATGGCTGTGTAGCCGCATTAGCCTGTACGGCATTGTTGATATCGGCGCCAAAATCGTTCCACTCGCTGATAGATGCACTATCGGTGGTTGATGAGGTGCCATAATCGGGACGCAGCCACAAGGTATTTCCAACCACACCGCCCGGTATTTTCAGGTCGTTGGCAAAAGTGAAATACTGGCCATCGCCAAGATCCAGGGAAGCAGCATAATATTCCCTGTTGTTGATGGTAATTGGCGTAAGTGCCGTAAACGCATCGGTACCATCAAAGGTGGCGTCGTTACTTACGATGATATAGGATGCCGTTGGATTGGCAATGGCATTGGAAGGAATGGCTACCAGCACGTTTCCAACCGTGCCGGTTTCCTGCACCTTCCATATTCTGCCCATACGATAATTGACGGCTGTTGTACCGGTAACCGGTGTACGGAAAGAAAGCGCCCCGTTATCATCGCCCCAAACCAGGTACGATCTGTCGTCTGCAAAGGTATTGGGATTGGCCAGGTTGGTGCTATCGATGCTTCCCAAACCAATCACCACCTGTGTACCGGCATTGATGCTGGCCGACTGTTTCTGCGTTAACGCTTCTTCGTCATCGCGGCCTATACCGGCTATGTTGTTGGTATAACCTGCATTGGTGGTAACATCCCATACTGTAGTGCCATCGGTGGCCAGGTAACTGGTGTTGCCGCCGTTCAGCGTAATACCATATTTCAGGGCCAGGTACGAGTTCACTTTTTGCCTGTCGGTAGACGAAATGGGCGAGGTATACACGATTACCTCAGGTAAACGTCCGTCATAGGTCTGGCCGATCAACGGCGCAGTATTATTACCGGTAATTGTGCCGGTGTTGTTACCCGTAACGATAACGGTACCATTCCTCATCAATACCTGTTTGTCGGTGGCCAGTGTAATATCGCTGGTGCCGGTCCACAGGTTTACCTGGTTATTGATATTACCTACGTTCAACAAGATGCGGTTAGGCTGTCTTGGTGCATCAAAATATACTACGTTGTCTCCCCAGGTGGCATGTAAATTCAGCGCATCGTTTACACCTGTCGTCTCATTGAACAAAGATGAATTCAACAGGTTTGCCTGGCTTGCCACGGAGAATATAGCCGCTCCGTTTGTAGTATTGGTCTTTAGAATTGAAGAGGCCGTGAGGGAATAACCTGCACCGCCAAACCGTACTACAGGATTGAAATTGATATTATCAGTAGCATTATCCCTGAATGTGGGCAGCGCGGTAGCGGAGCCCTGTACAAAGGTTTGACTGAAGGCGCTGAGGTCGCTCCATCCGCTGATGGTGGCATTGTTGGTGGTGGTAGAAGTACCGATATCGGCCCTCACCCACAAGGCATGGCCACCTACACCACCCGGTGATTTCAACGGCGCTCCGAATGTAAAATACAGTTCGGTATCTGTAAATAGCGACGAAGAGAAGGTGATGGTGCCATCGGCAGTCACAGGTATTTCCTGGCTAAAGGTGGCAAAGCTGGGGTCGCTGCTGATGAGCATATAGTTCTCTATGCCGATGGGTGTTATTTTGAAGGTAATGTCCTGGTCGGCCCAGTTGGTCTTTTGCACCTTCCATACGCGCGCCATGCGGCGTGTTATGTTATTGGCGCTGCCAGTTAGTTCTTCGGTAAAATTACTGGCTGATAAACCGTTGTCGGCAATTACAAAGAACGACTTGTCGTTGGTGATCACACCTGTATTCAACTCGTTGGTCAATGGCAGTCCGGCGCCCAGGGCCAGCGTTACAAATCCTGTATCGGCGCTTAACGATTGTTTGGTGTTCAGGGCCGTACTGTCGTCGCGGCCAATACCGGTTACGCGGCTCTTATAAGTAGCGTCTGCGGTCCAGTACACCGTATTGTCGCTGGCTATATAATCTGTTTCCCCGTTGTTGAGGGTGACGCCATATTTTAATCCCAGGTACGACGAAACCGACTGGCGTTCCACATCAGTAAGCACACGGTCGTATACGACCACTTCACTGATATTGCCCTGCCAGAGGAAAGCACGTCCTCCAATGGTTCTGGAACCTATCGAAACAAAATTCGGTGTAGCCGGGCTTCTGGCAAGCGTACCCACGTTATCTACCCGCAGGTTATTGTACACGGCAGTGCCGTTCGCCGTATTGGATTGTGTGGCGCCGAATATATAGGGCCTGTTTTCTACATATACATCACTTCCACCTATTGCTGTAATGCCAATGCCATCATTTTCCAGGTACTGCAGCGAATTGGCCGCGCCCAGCCTGAACTCCATACCGGCAGCGCCGCCCACGGTACCACTGCTCACCATATCCCTTACGGCTGCAAACCCGCTTCCGGAGGCTGCCACAAAAATGGTGCTGCTGTCGGGGTGCACCCTGGTAGTGATGTTATCGAGGAAGTCATTGCTGCCATCGAATTTCAACGAATAATTGAAGTTGATGCCTTTTGCATCGGTTACCGGCTGGCTGACAGCGGCAGGTTGCAGCATCTGGTGACCATAGCCTGCATAATCGTTCCAGGCAGCGCCTGAAGTATTGCCATCATCGGCACGCAGCCAGAAATTAAGTCCTTTGGTGATGGCATTGGGACCTTTGATAAAGGTGGCGAATGTAAAGTATGCGCCATCGGGCAGGTTGCTGCTGTTCAATGTAACAGTACTATCCGCGCTCAGCACATAAGCAGCATCGCCTGCCTCAAAGATGGCATCTACGCTAACCAATAAATAGGTTTCGGCATTGCCGCCTTTTAATTTGAATGTAATATCCTGGTCGGCCCAATTGGTTTTATCTACTTTAAATATGCGCGGCATGCGGTGATTCACACCTTCAATGCCCGTTACCGGTGTGAGGTACCTGGTTGAAGCGCCGTCATCTGCAAACGTAAAGAAAGAGATGTTGTTAGCGATGGCGCCGGTATTGGCATTGTTCGAAACAGCCACGGTGCTGCCCACTGCAATGGCCACTATACCCGTATCTACGCTAATCGACTGCTTTTGATACAAGGCGCTTGAATCATCACGGCCTATGCCTGTGATACGTCTTACATAACCGGCGTTGTCGGCAGCCGTCCACATGGCGGTGCCATCGCTGGCCAGGTAATCGGTGGGCGCTGCGGGACTTAAGGTGATGCCATATTTCAAGGCGAGGTACGACTGTATTTTCAGGCGGTCGGTAGCCGTCATGGCAGATGAATTATTGTAAACGATAAACTCCGCTATTCTGCCATTGAACCAATCAGGTCCGTCGTAAGCGCCCAGGAAAAACAGCCGGTTGCTTCCGGTGAGACCGGTAAACGTACCATTGGCGGTACCCGCCACGGTATTGTTGAAATAGATATTTAGTTGCGATGGATTTTTGGTGAACCCTAACAAATTATACCTGGGGTTGGCGTATGTAGCCAGCACTGAGCTACTCTGCACGAACCAGGTATTGGGCGCATAGAAATACATAAATCCATTGGAATAGGGCGCCCAGGCTGCCACCCGGTCGTTATTACTTACATATTCCGAGAACAGGCCGCTGCCCAGGCCATTGGCGCCGGGCCCGTCAGCCGCGGACACAGCAAACACTGCAATATTATCAATGGAAGCGGTTCCAAATAAGGAAGCGGCGGTGTAGTAAGCCCTGTTATGGAATTTGACCGCCGGCTGGTAGTTAAGGTCAACGTCCAGCAAAGATGGCTGTGCGGTGGTTACAGCCTGCCTGAGTGTTTTGCCATTGCCGCTGTAATCGTACCATGCATCGTTTGAAGCGTTTACATCGGCACGCCACCAGGCGGCGATGCCGCTTGTTACATATCCCGGCGCCTTAAGCGCATTGCCGAATGTAAAGTAAGCGCCATCTGCAAACTGGCTTGTATTGAGCGTTACCTGCCCACCGGTAAGAGGTAATACCAGGTCGCCCGTGCCAAAACTGGCATCATCGCTGATCACCAGGTATTGCGGTGCATCCAGCGAGGTATCGGTGCGCAGCGTAATGTCCTGGTCGGCCCAATTGGTCTTTTGTATTTTCCATACTCGGCCCAACACAACGTTAATAGCCGGTAAACCAGTAACTGCAGTACTATACGCTAACGGCGCCCCGTTATCACCAATTACAAAGAACGATTTATCATTGGTGATAGTTCCACTGTTGTCGGCGTTGCTGGCTACAACGGTATCGCCCAGTGCAATAGTTACAAAACCGGTATCCACACTGCGTGATTGTTTTTGGTTCAATGCCGTAATGGTATCGCGGCCAATACCTGTAATGTGTTTGCTATAGGCGCTGTTGGCCGTAGCATTCCAATATGCGGTACCGTCGGAGGCCAGGTAATCGGTAGCCACGGTTTGATCCATGGTAATGCCATATTTGATGGCCAGGTAGCTTTGCACTTTCTGGCGATCGGTGGCCGTCATGCTGGCGGCATTGTTATATACGATGAACTCGGCTATTTTACCGTTGAAGTTGCCTGTAGTTACTTCGGCACTACCGCCAATGGTGAATATCCTGTTGTACCCGGGCAGGTTGCTAAACGAACCGTTTACACTGGTGAGCGTGCGGGCATTTTTGAATATCGACATGTTGGTGGTTGTTCGCGTAAACGCCCACAAATAGGGTTGCGTGAGCGTGGAGGCAAACGGAGCGGTGACCCTGTAACCATAGGGGCCATCAAAATAAACGATGTTATCGCTCCATGGCAGATGTATGTTTACCGGGTTGGAAGTGATACCCGGCGGATTTACATATTCAAGCATCAGGTTGGCATTCTGCACTACATCCACAGCAGTAACGGCAAACACGGCAAAATTGGCGGTACCATATTGAGTGAACAAACTGTTCGCAGTCATATAATCACCTGCACCGTCAAACTTCAACATAGGATGGAAGTTCAGGCCGCCGGCATTCAATGCAGGCTGCCTCGAAGCGATTGTCTGCGAGGCGCTATGGACATTACCGCTGAAATCGTTCCATTGTGCGCCGGTAGCGCTGCCATCATCGGCCCGCAACCACATGGCAATACCTGCCGTTACATTGTTGGGACCTTTCACCAGTGCACCCACGGTAAAATAAATACCGTTTGTTAACAAAGAAGAATTAAGCGTTACTGCGCCGCTTGCATCCAGTTGTAGTTCCTGGTCTATAGTAGCGAAGGTGGGATCGGTGCTGACGAGCAGGTAGTTGTTCTCACCGGCTCCTTTTACCTGCAGCGTTACATCCTGGTTGCTCCAGGCAGCCGATTTTTGCACCTTGAATACCCGGCCCATGCGCATGTTCGAGATAACACCTGTTACCGGGTTGGTAAACGCCAGTGATCCGTTGTTATCGCCAAATACCAGGAAGGTCTTGTCTGTTGTAATGGTGTTGGCATTGGCTGCATTCGAAACTTCTACGGTGCTGCCCAGGGCAATGGTCACCGTACCGGTGTCGGCGCTCAGCGATTGTTTTTGATTCAGCATGGTGCAATCGTCCCTGCCGATGCCGGTGATGCGGCGGGCATAACCGGTATTGGCCGCGGCGGTCCACATGAGCGAGGTGCCATCCGAAGCCACATAATCGGTGTTGCCATTGTTCAGCGTGATGCCGTATTTGAGACCCATATACGATTCAAGGCGCTGTATTTCGGCAGGCGTGAGATCGCGGTTGTAAACAAATACTTCCGGTACAAAAGTTTTTGCGTATTCACCAAAGGCACTGCCTCCCACATCGAGGGTCCAGGTGGTGCCACTGATGGCAGCGCCCGAATTCAACAAAATACCGTTCCCCTTAAACTCGTATGGTCCGCTGCCGCTATTGGCGCGTTTTATCGAATACAACTTTGTATTATTGGTAACGGGATTACCGGCAAACTGCCAGCCTTCGTTATGCAGCCTGTTTTCATAATTTGCATGCCAGCCAAATAACTTGTTACCGGTGGTGCTGGTAAATACCCTGCCGGTTTGTGTTCCTTCCAGCCGGCCCAGGCCCATGATGGTATAGGCGTTGGCAACGCCTGCACTTGCCGGAGCCTGGTGGGCATCGTTGCCATCATAATAAAATGCCTTATTAAAATTCACCAGGCCGGTGGTGTCATCGGGATCGCCCACCACGGTCATATTGTTACCGTTACCGCTGATATCGCCCCAAATCATGCCGTTCACACCCATATCGGCCTTGTACCAGGCTACTATGCCATTGGTGATACAAGCGGGCGCTTTTACACCCAGGCTCAGCTTGTCGCTGTATTCAGAGGTGCCGCAAAGATTGCCGGGGATAATAAAAGTAGCCGTCCAAAATCCAACGCCTGTAGCGCCGGGGCCGGTGTTGTAGGTAACGGTGCGTGTATTGTTACCGGCATTCAATCCGGTGAGGCTGGTGACATAATACTGCCCGCTCGATGCCGAGGTACCGGGGTCGTTGGCATACAGTTCAACCGTATAGCCCGAAGCCACTAAAGCCGGCAGGTTGATCACCAGTTCGTACTGACCGCCGCCCAACGATGTGGAAGAGATCAGCACGGGACGGTTGACTCCCGCCAAACCGCAGTTGCCCGCCGTATTGTCGATACCCAAACCGGTATTGTTATAAATAGCGTTGTTGGTATAGACCACCTTATCGGGATCTTCGTTATAGATGCCCGCGCCTTTGTTGTCGTGTATCACGCAACCGCTGATGGTAATGTCTACTGGTGGCGATCCGCCATATAACCAGATGGCATGATTGGCGCTGTTTACAATGGTATCGCCGGTGATTTCGAAATCCGAGGTGGCGTTCGCGGCATTTACCAGGATAGCGGAGCGTTCAGAACTGTCGAAATAGTTATTCGTAATAGCCACGTTGGAACGTGGGAAATTGTTATAGAACTCGATACCATCCAGGTTTTTGATAAACCTTGAATTCTTCAGTTCAAAACCGGTAACCGGCGCATTATTGATGAATACGCCATCTACATCAAACTCTTTGAAAGTACAACTGTCTATTACGGCGCCGTTGATAGCGCCAATGATCACCAGGCCGTAATCGCCGTCATCGGCGGTGCCGATCTTATCGGCATTCAGCACCGTATTTTTGATCGACAGGTTGGTAACGGCGCTTTCAAAGGAAATAAAGTGTGAGCCGCCATAAACACCTGGCGCACGGTTTTCGATGGTGGTATGATCGATGGTTATATTGGAAGCGGCTCCATTAAACCAGAGAAACCGGATATCTACCTCATTCAGGTTTACACTATCAATCACAACATTATTGGTGGTATTGTCGAAACGAATGGCATAATCGCCATCATCATCCGTTCCTTTATAATCAAGATCGATGGAGGTGTTTTTTATCTGGATATTGGTATTGATAAAATCGGAATAAAACCCAAGCGCCAAACCGTTGTGTAACGAATCAACGGTAACATTCCTGATTAAAATATTATTGGCGGTCTCCACGGGACCGCCGGTATTATCCAGCACAATGCCATTGTCAAAACCGCTGATATGGCTATTGGTAAAGGTCAGACCGTTTATCGAAGCATCCCTGAACACGATGCCCTCACAACCCCTGGCATTATCCTGTGTTCGAAGAAAGATACTGTCCAGGGTGAGGTTGGTTTGCAAGCCCCCGGTGATATTGATGGCCCTGCCGAAATAGGGGCCGCCACAAAGCTCCACATCGGTAGAATAAATCTTTCGGATGGTAAGATCGGTGGAATTACCTTCCACATACACCATACTATTCAACAGATTACCGGTATTGCTGCTGCTGCTGATATTCTCAATCAATACCCCAGTGGTATTGGTACGAACGATCACATTGATATCCCCGTTATTGGTGAGTTTAAAATTCCTGACGGTCACATTATTACCCTGGATATCAAAAGGATTGATGATCTGGTTGGTGCCATTTGAGTTGAGTGTGATCTTGTTTTCCCCGTCGATGATTACATCGCTGTTGGTGATGGCGGGCAAAGAGCTCAACAGGGTAATTTGCCCATACACATTAAACACGATGGTATGCGGCCCGGCCCCGGCGCCATTCATATCTATGATAGCCTGGCGTAAAGAACCCGGTCCCGCATCGTTGGTATTGGTAACGGGAAAACTGGCCGCTCGTAATAACACGGAGCACAGTAACATGATCAACAATAACAATCCATACCTGAACACCCTGCGGGTAGCACCACTTCGCTCCTGCAGGTACCGGTAACATGTGTTCAGTAAATATGTTCCTTCGGAATACAGATACATGATATCCGATTCATTCTCGTCGATGGGTTCTTCACAGGTTATTTTTAATGGCCTGGTAGATTTTAGCATCATAAGCGCTGGTTTGCGATAAATATGGGTTTAACTGGCAATTCAACTACTGCCCAGCAACCATTAACCATAGAAGTGAAATAAATTGAGGAGCGCCTTCAAATCTAGTCAGGCTACATGAAAATATGTACTGCCGCAACAGGGCAATTAGCTAAGACAGCATTTGAACGGGTGAATTGAGTTAAATGACCGGCGATTTGTGGGGTATGTTTAGCCGCCAGGTACCACAGGCGCGGGTTCCCGCTCATTAGCTACTGGTTTGTCGTGTATTTTTCACGGCGCCGGATAGCTGGTTTGACCGGTTTACTCATTGAGCATTAGCAGGTATAGGAAGAACGGCATTGAATAGTTAGTTTTATATTACTAACAACAGGGTTGTCAATATACGAGTTTACCAGCAAGCAATCAGAGCAGTCATCTCACACCATGAAAAACCATGGGCTGTCTTTTTCGAGACAGCCCATTTTATGTAATATGATCCCTGGATTAAAAACGTGGACAAATCACTTTATCCCGCGCAGAATTTTCCCGGTCCAGGAAACCGATCCAGGCCAGGGACAATTCATAGCCTCCCCTGCCCTGGCTGGCCGTTTTAAGCTGGCTGATATTTACATCGTAGCTCAAAGCTATCGATAAAGACTGCATATCCATTTTCACCACCGGTATCAATGCATCTTTCCAGCGCAGGAAGGCGCCGGCATGCAGCACATAAGAAGCATCATATGCGTAATCGCTCAAACTAAACGAATAAAGAACGCCGCCAATGGTTTCGCTAAATGTGCCCTGCATGGAATGATCAGCCTGCAGGGTAAACGAGGAGTACTCGTTAATGGCATACTTAACGCCGGTAGAAAAAACATATTTGGGTTTGAGCTCGATGCCGGCATTGCGGTAAAAGGAATTTTTCGGGCGGTTCAAATGATGCCAGGCAGCGCCCACAAAAAAACTGTTTACATCGTCTACACCAAACACGGTATTATAACTCATGCCCACACCGGCATCCCAGGTAGTAAAATAAGGCGCATTGAATGGCTCGCCAATAGGTGCACCGGGATTGTAACCGCCATTGTACTGGCTGTTAGTGGTCATTTTCGAAACATCGATGCTTTTTCGCACCATACCGCCAATAAAACCCAGCGACAGGTAGGATGTCTTATACGAGCTTAATGATTTATGATAGTTCAGCGCCGGTAAAAAATGCGTAGTGGTCATTCCCACCGTACCGGCCTTATCGTACAATACCTGTAAGCCGGTAGTCAGGAAGTCATCGCTTCCGCCAATGGGCATCTTGTATTCGGCATTGAACGAACCCGTGCGGTATGCATTGGTGACGCTGTTCCATTGATCGCGGTATACGCCCTGCACGCGTACATCGCCGGTAAAGATACCGGCCAGTGAGGGGTTGCGCAGCAAAGGCGCCTCAAAAAACTGGCTGAAATGGATATCCTGCGCCTTTGTATTGCCAAAGGCGGCCAGCAGGGTTAAAAGGATTAGATATTTTACGGTTTTCATGGTATTGTGTTCTAATGGTTGATTACCTGATCAAAGCTATGTTACCTTTATAAGGTACAATGCTGTTATTATCGCAAATAACTTCAACTATATAGATATATACATCCATATCGGCGGGTTTTCCATTAAAGGTGCCATCCCAGCCGGCCGCGGGGTCATTGGCCGAAAAATCCCTTTTCTCGTATATCGCCTGGCCCCAGCGGTTAAAGATGCGCATAGACTGTATACGGTGCAGCCCCTTTCCACGCACATAAAACACATCGTTGTTGCCGTCGTTGTTGGGTGAAAAGGTGTTGGGTATAAAATAATTGTCGTCGTTACAAACCGCTACGATATTCAGCTCGTCTTCCGAGGTACAGCCGCCGCCGTTCGATACAGTCACTTTATAGGTAACATTGGTTTTAACGGCCACTTTGGGATTGGGACAGTCGGTACAACTTAAACCTCTGGCCGGCGTCCAGCTCCATTTGGTGATATCGGGTGAGCTTTGTGTATGCAACTGGAAGCTGCTGCCTGTAGACACGGTGGTATCGTTACCGGCAAATATCTGCGGAACGGGATACACCACAACTTGCGCCACACCCGTATCGGTAAAACAATGGTCGCTATCGGTACCTACCACGGTATAGGTGGTGGTGGCTGCAGGTTTTGCTTTGGGTGCAGCGGCCTGTGCATTATCCAAACCGGTGGCAGGATACCACTGGTACAGGTCGGCGCCGCTGGCGCCCAGCGTCGTTTGCTCGCCCATGCATAGTGTATCGCCGGGCAATACCTGCATGGTGAAAGGCTGGCGTACCCGCACATGCACGCTATCTGTTTTAACACAGCCATGGCTTGAATAACCGGTTACATAGTAAGTAGTGTTCTGCACCGGGTTGATCATGGGCGACGGGCAATCGGTACATGATAGATCCGGTGTGGCCGTCCAGGTATACCGGTCGGCGCCGGTTGCCGTTAACTGTTTGGGCTCATCGCGGCAAACAAAAGTATCATCGCCGGCAGAGGTGTTGGGCAAAGGCCATATGTTCACGGTATGGTAAGCCGTATCCCTGCAGAATTCTTTATATAAAATGCTTAACTGCACATTATAGGCGCCCGCGGCCGAATAGGTTTGCGAAACCGTATCGGTATTCGAGGCGGTTTGACCATTTCCAAACTGCCAATGTAATTGCAGGCCGTTGGCATCGCCATTGATAGCCGCCCTGAAACCCAGTTGCGCAGGCACACAGGCTTCCTGGTCGCCGCTGATGGCTACCTGCGGCACCTTGTATACCTTCACGGTATCGGCCAGGGTAAGCGTGGCGGTACAGCCATGTGCTGTGGTAACAGTATGTTTGATGGTATAACTGGCCGGCGCCTGTTTATAATAATGACGCGGGTTGGCCAGCGTGCTGGTAACGCCATCGCCAAAATCCCAGTGATGCCCGGTGATAAAATCGTTGGCTACCGATTGATCGGTAAACTGCACATACCCTTCGTCGCAAACCTGGTATTGGTCCATAGCGGCCTTAACGGTTACGCCTATGGCATTGATGGTATCTTTTCCTGTAATGGGCACCTGGCAGCCGGCACTGTCTATGAGCACCAGGCGTGGTACAAAACTGCCTGCGGTGTTATAGGTATACGATGTTGCTTTTTTATCGCCGGCCTGTGTGGCGCCGTCGTTAAAATCCCATACCATACGGGCTATGCCGTTGCCGGTGGCCTTGAAGTTTACGGTAAGCGGTAAACAGCCTGAAAGCGGCGTATAGGTAAACGAACCGCTGGGGCCTTTTACCACAATTTTCCTGGTAGCCGTATCGGTACAACCACCGGGCACGGTCACAATCTGTTTTGCGTAAAAGGTACCGGGCACGTTATAAAAGTGTACCGGGTTCTCCAGGGTAGATGTGTTACCATCGCCAAAATCCCATTTCACGGAAGAATAACCGGTGGCCTGGTTGGTGAATTTTACTTCCAGGGGCGGACAACTGCCTACCGAATCGGATATCTCGAATTTGGCTACCGGAACGGTTATGCGTATATAATTCAGCCGCTCGATGGAATCGCGGCAACCCAGTTCATCTTTAATGGCCAGGCTTACGGTATATATACCCGGCTGGCTGTAACGATGTGCAGGGGCTTTAACCGTAGAAGTGGTTCCATCTCCAAAATGCCAACTATAAGCCAAACCCGAACCGGCGGATGAATTGGCAAACTTCACCGGTGCGCCGGGGCAGGATGCAGTATCGGGTGTTTTGAATGCCGCCCTGGGATCAGAAACGGTTATGATATTCTTTTTGGTGACGCTGTCGGCGCAGCCATAACTATCTATCACTTTCAATTTTACCTGATAGCCGCCACCGTTTTTGTATACGTGGGAATAAGGACCAGCAGTAGTATAACTTTCAGTTTGGCCATCGCCGAAACTAAAGGTCCAGCTGGTGATGGCATGCGTATTGTCGGTAGTTGATTTGTCGTTAAAAGTAGCGGTAGACTCCACACAGATCTTCGGCTCGCCGGCGTCGAAATCCGCCGTAGGTCCGTATACGGTAATGTATTGATCTTTCACCGTGCTGTCTACACAACCATTTACATCTGTATACACGATCTTCAATGTGTACACACCGCTCTTTTTATAAATGTGGTTCACATTGCCGGTTCCGGTTGAGGTGGTACCATCGCCAAAATGCCAAACAACCTTGCTGGTATACACCGGATCGTAATGCTGCAGATCAAAGGCTACCGATTCACCCTTACATACTACGGTTTTGGCAGCCGCAAAATCGAGGTGTTCGTCGGCCACTACCACAGTTTTTTTATTGGTGTCCTCGCAATCGCCATTGATAACCTTTAAACTTACCTGGTAAACGCCGCGGGTAGCATAGGTATGCACCGGGCTGATATCGGTGCTTGATGCGCCATCGCCAAAATTCCATAACCAGGTTTTGGCGGCAATCGATTTGTCGGTGAATGTTCTTTTGTATTTATCGTTACAGTTTACCTTTATATCATACCTTGCAAAAGGCGGTTTAATATAGATGTAATCCTTTTTCACAATCGTATCGCTACACCCCTTATTGGTAACAATGAGGGTTACATCGAAATATCCGGTATCGATGTAGTTAGCCCGGGGATTTTGCGCGCTGGAGGTTTTGCCATCACCAAAGTCCCAAAACCATTGATCACCTTCGGGTTGGCTTTGATTAGTGAATTGAATAGGTGATTTGTTACATACTTCGCGCTCGCTGGCTGTAAACTCGGCCACCGGTACGGGGGCAGCTTCCACGGCATTGGCCACGATCACCGAATCGGTACAACCACCGGCTGTAGTGATCACCAGTTTTACGGTATAACTGCCTTCTTTGGTATAAGTATGTACCGGTTTGGCTTCTGTAGAGCTGGCGCCGTCGCCAAAATCCCAGCGATAACCGGTGATATTGTCTTCTACACTTACGGTAGCCGAAAAAGGCACCTGCAAAGGTAAACAACCTCTTACAGGCACATCATTGATGCGCACCTGCGGGCGTTCCACCCTTATATAGTCTTTTTGTATCAGGGTATCGGTACAGCCATTGGATCCTGTAACCACCAGTTGCACATTATAATTACCAAAGGCGGTATAGGTATGTACGGGATGGGCTTCGGTGCTGGTGGCGCCATCGCCAAAATCCCAACGGTAGGCCACCGCGCCGGTAGAGGCATTGTTGAATTTAATGGTGGCAGGGATACGGCAGGAATATTTGCTGTTGCTGTTGAATCCTGCAATCGGTTTGGGCAATACCTTGATGGTCTTTGTGATGGAATCGGTACAGGCAGCAAAATGGTTTACCAGTTTTACGGTATAGGTGCCGGGTGTTGCAAATGATTTTAAAGGCGCTTTTTCGGTGGATGAGCTGCCATCGCTAAAACTCCATTTTACCGATGCAGGCGCAGGGGTGCTGGTATTCATCAGCGGAAAGGCCTGACCGGCACAAATGCTGTCGGGCAGGGAAAAACCGGTGGTAGTGCTGCCGATCACCAGCAGGTTAACTTTTTTCAGGGTATCGCGACAGCCCGATGCATTCACAGCTATCAGGGTAACCGTATAACTGCCATTGGCGGTATAGGTATGCTTCGGATCTTTTTCGGTAGACGTAGTACCATCGCCAAAATTCCATTGATAAGTAACGGTACCTGCTTCTTTGGAAGTATTTTCAAAACGTACATCCACAGGTGCGCTGCAACTGTTGGACACGGTGGTATACTTGAAGTCGGCTAAAACACCGGTATTGATATTGATATACTGCGTTTTGCTGATGGCTTTGCTACAGCCCTTGTCGCTGGTAACCTTTAAGGTGACCGTATAGTTACCCGCACCGGTATAGGTATGCGAAGGATGTTGCAGGTTGCTGGTATCGCCATCGCCAAAATCCCAGTTCCATTTGCTGATCACGCTGCCGGCCACGGTGCTTTTATCGGTAAAGTATACGGGTAAGGGAAAACAGCCGATGCTGTCTGATGCGGTAAAGTCCACCGCCGGGTTATCATACACCGTTATAAACTGCTGTTTGATAATGGAATCGGCTCCGGATGCATTTTTTACCACCTGTTTTACCGTATAGGTGCCGGGCGCAAAATAAACCGTAGAAGGATTTTGAAAGAGTGAAATGGTGCCGTTGCCCAGGTCCCATTGCCAACTGGTAGGGTTGCCGGTAGAACTGTCCTGGAACTGTACCACTAAGGGGGAGCAGCCGGCAATGGTGTTGGCTGAAAACCCGGCTTTTAGCTGTGCATTGGCGTTAAACGATATGCACATACCGGCGAACAATAGGATTTTAAATATGTGGCCTTTCATTGGGTTGTTGTGCCGGTGGTTAGCCGGGATTAATGGATATTGGATGATGACATGTAAAAATATTTACAATGTCTAACAAGAACGCCAACTAACGGGCAGCAAATATTTTTTTTACTTGTATACCCTTATGCCGGCTACAATTATCTCTATTGTAATTCCCAACTTCGTCCGTCGAAACTATGCACAGGCTGAGAAATAAAAGCCGTCTTTTCACAGAACGGCTTTTATTCTTCTATCACCTGATTTAATGTCCTAGTAATTCCTGATCGTCATTTCAACACGGCGGTTCTTGGCACGGCCTGCCGTAGTTTTGTTATCGGCAATCGGCCGGCTGCTGCCATATCCGTTCGTGGTGATCCGGTCTTCGCTTACACCCTTCTTAACCAGGTAGTTCTTGATCGCCATCGCGCGTTTTTCCGACAGCGTTTGGTTCAACGCATCACTACCGGTATTGTCGGTATGCCCGTCTACAGTGAGATTATACGTGGGTTCGTCGTTCAGCAGGGCCACCAAAGCATCCAGTCCTTTGTACGAACGTTTGTCAATTACATCCTTACCGCTCATAAAGTAGATACTTTGGGCAGATTTATTTACCTTTTCAATTACTTCCTTTTTTATTTCAGGACAGCCGTTGTTTTCCCTCACACCGGCCACATTCGGACATTTATCTTCCTCATCGTTCACACCATCGTTATCACTATCCGGGATCGGGCAGCCATTGTATTTAGGCAAACCGGCCACGTTGGGGCACTTGTCTTCTTCATCGTTGATGCCGTCTTTATCGGTATCGGGTATGGGGCAACCGTTATATTTTTGTGTACCCGGCTCCTGCGGGCAACGGTCATCCTTATCGGCAATTCCGTCGTTATCTGCATCGGGGCAGCCATTTACCTTACCGGCTACATCGGGGCATTGGTCCGCATCGTTTTCTACTCCATCATTGTCGCGATCTTTATTTTCCTGTACCACAGGTATGGGCACCTGTTTGATCACCGGTTCTTTCTTGGGTCCGTGCAGCGATTGGGTGATGCCTAACGAATACCAGGTGCTGCTGGGCAGTTGGGTGGTATTCCAGCTCCAGCGGTAATTGCCCTGCAGGTAGATATAGGTTTCTTCCATCAGGTTGAACTGTACACCCAAACCAATGGGCATATATCCTATCACCGATGGTTTGCTCATATAATTACCCCCGCCCACACCGGCGCTCAAAAACGGGTTTACGGCTACATGATCCTTAAACGCCCGCAGGTGAAGCGAACCTTCCAGTTCGTTGAAATAACTGTGAATGCCCGGCGCTTTGGTGGATGAAAAACTGTTATTGCTGAAAACACCGTTATAACGGGCAGAAAAATCGAGATGATTGGTAAGCCCCTGCCAGTATAAAATAGAAAATCCCGGTTGCATGGCGCCAAAAAATCCGTCCTTCCATACATCGCCAAATGAAGTTTGCCTGATCTTGTTGGGTGTATCAAAATCGGTGAGATTGATCGAAAAGCCAATGACCGATTTTTTTTGTGCGTGTGCCAATCCACCGGTCAATAATAATAACGCTAGCAATGATTTCTTCATAAAGTAAATGTTTATCAAACCTTGTTCAGGCCTATTTAAGGATTAGTAATTGTAAAAGTGGAGCTGGTACACACTAGTCAAAAGTAGAAATTTCGATCGCTAGTAAAATGGTGGCGGAACGTCTATTGAGCCGTGGAGGCATTTCAATGATTGAAGAAGGAAAATGAGCGAGCGGGCATAAAAAAAGAATGAGAAAGCAGCTCGCGCTGCTTTCTCATTCCTGTATGTAGAAAATCTTATTTAGCGAACTGCGTGCGAATTACATTCAACGCACCACCCGCCTTAAACCACTCGATCTGTTGTTTATTATAGGTGTGGTTCAACGTGATCTCGTCTTTGCTGCCATCTTTATGGTTCAGCACCATGGTCAGCGGTTTGCCGGGAGCAAAGGACTGCAGGCCTGTAATATCGATAGAATCGTCTTCCTGTACTTTATCGTAGTCTTCCTTATTGGCAAATGTAAGCGCCAGCATACCCTGTTTTTTCAGGTTGGTTTCGTGTATACGGGCAAAACTTCTTACCACGATGGCACGAACACCCAGGTGGCGGGGCTCCATGGCCGCATGCTCACGGCTCGATCCTTCACCATAGTTTTCGTCGCCTACTACTACCGAACCTATGCCGGCGGCCTTGTAAGCGCGCTGGGTAGCCGGTACGGGACCATATTCGCCGGTAAGCTGGTTCTTTACCTTGTCGGTTTCATCGTTGAAGAAGTTCACGGCGCCAATCAACATGTTGTTGGAGATATTATCGAGATGGCCGCGGAACTTCAACCAGGGACCGGCCATGGAGATATGGTCGGTAGTACATTTTCCTTTGGCCTTGATCAGCAGTTTCAATCCTTTCAGATCGGTGCCTTCCCAGGCAGCAAAGGGAGCCAGCAACTCCAAACGCTGTGAATCGGGTTTTACGATCACCTGTACACCGCTGCCATCGGCTGCTGGGGCCTGGTAACCGGCATCTTCAACAGCAAAACCATTGGGTGGCAGTTCCACACCGGTAGGCTCGTCGAGCATTACCTCCTGGCCGTCTTCATTTTTCAACCGGTCTTTGAGGGGATTGAAAGTAAGATCACCGGCAATGGCAAATGCAGTCACGATCTCGGGGGAAGCCACAAAAGCGTGGGTAGAAGCCAAACCATCGTTACGTTTTGCAAAGTTGCGGTTAAACGAAGTGATGATGGAGTTCTTGCGTTTGGGATCGTCGATATGTCGGGCCCATTGACCGATACAGGGACCGCAGGCATTGGCCAGTACCACACCGCCGATCCGGGAGAAGGTATCCAGGAAACCGTCTTTTTCGATGGTATAGCGTACCAGTTCCGAACCCGGTGTGATGGTGAACTCGGCTTTAGTCTTTAATTTTTTATCTACTGCCTGTTTGGCCAGTGAAGCCGAACGGCTGATGTCTTCGTAAGAGGAGTTGGTACAGGAACCGATCAGCGCTACTTCCAGGCGTTGCGGCCAGTCGTTGGCTTTTACAGCTTCTGCAAATTTAGAGATGGGCCAAGCCAGGTCGGGTGTAAAAGGACCGTTTACATAAGGCTCCAGCTCGCTCAGGTTGATCTCGATCAGTTGGTCGTAGTATTTGGCGGGATCGGCATATACCTCGTCGTCGGGACGCAGGTGTTCTTTGATCTGGTCGGCCTGGTAAGCCACTTCTTCACGGCCGGTAGCACGCAGGTATTCGGCCATCTTTTCATCGTAGGTAAAGAGGGAGCAGGTAGCCCCGATTTCAGCACCCATGTTACAAATGGTGGCTTTACCGGTACAGCTCAGGCTGTCGGCGCCTTCGCCAAAATATTCAACAATAGCACCGGTACCGCCTTTTACGGTAAGAATGCCGGCTACTTTCAGGATCACATCTTTGGGGGCTGTCCAACCGCTCATTTTACCGGTGAGTTTTACACCAATGAGTTTGGGCATTTTTAATTCCCAGGGCAGGCCGGCCATTACGTCCACCGCGTCGGCGCCGCCTACACCAATGGCCACCATACCCAAACCACCCGCGTTGGGTGTATGGGAATCGGTACCGATCATCATACCACCGGGGAAGGCATAGTTTTCCAGTACTACCTGGTGAATGATACCGGCGCCGGGTTTCCAGAAACCGATGCCGTATTTATTAGAGATGGAGGCGAGAAAATCGTATACTTCTTTATTGATATCAAGGGCAGTCTGAAGGTCTTCTTTTGCCCCGGTTTTGGCCTGGATCAGGTGATCGCAATGTACAGTGGAAGGAACGGCAACTTTATCGCGCCCGCAGGTCATGAATTGCAAGAGGGCCATCTGGGCTGTTGCATCCTGCATGGCCACACGGTCGGGTGTAAAATCAACATAATTTACACCGCGCTCATAAGCCTTTTCTGCAGGTACAAAAAGGTGCGCATACAAGATTTTTTCAGCTAATGTCAGTGGCCGGCCAACCAGTTTACGCGCTTCAGCCACTCGTTCGGGCATTGCGGCATAAACCTTTTTTATCAGATCCAGATCAAATACCATATTCTTTTTATTTAATAAGTGATCGAAAAGCAGTGCAAAGTTACCTAAAAATGAGGTGCAATTTTAACCATAGCTTGCACATTTTTGTTGAATGTCATAATTTAGAGGCATGAACCGATTCAGGCAGTTTATAGAGTGGCAGGCATTTGGGGTCTGTACCGCCATAGGTGAACGCCTCGGCATTGCCACTTCACGCATAAGAACCTGGTTCATCTATGTTTCTTTCCTTACCATGGGATCCCCACTTATTATTTATTTCATTCTTGCCTTTTGGATGAATATGAAAAGGTATATTGCATCGTTGCGCCGCAACCCCCTGAAATATCAATAAGTATTGACTCTCCTCCTTCCGCCCCCATAATTTATTTGTACCCGTTGATGATCGGTAGCCTGTTCCCGTTTGCGTTGTTAACAAAAACTATGCATGGTGTTCCGCTTCGATTATTCAGATACGGACTATGACCATTTGCTGCAATCGCTGGCGAATAAACTCGATGTGCCTGTACAGCGCCAGCGGTTGGAATTCCCCGAAGCCATTGCCGACGGCAGCTTTCGTATTTTTAAACTGCCCAACGGTTTACAGGCCTGTGTGGTGGATTGTACACTAAACCAGGACTGGCATATTCAACGCCGCAAATCGGCCGAGGAAGTTTTTACCCTGCACTTCGATGAATGGACCGTTAACGGTTCCCTGGTGATATCCATAGAAGAAGACAGGATCAAAGAAAAAAGCACGGCCAAGTCGCTGGCTTATCTCACCAGCTCCATGTTCGATTGGAGCTATGCCGCCACCAAAGGCTGTGTATTCAAAGGGGTAAGCGTATTGTTTAAAAGACAGTCGCTGGTGAAATATGTGAATATGGAACTGGCCGAAGAACTGCTCTCCTCCTATTTTGCGCTCAAAACCGAAAGCGTTAACCTCGAACCGCTGAACGCCCGCTACCGGCGTTGGATAAAAACCATGTGCCAGGTAGATGATGACAACCCGTTGCAGTTGCTCATCATTCAAAACCGCATCATGCTGATGATAGAAATGTTTTTTACCAATATACTGGCCAAGATGCGCAACCCCGATTTCAGGGTACCCCTATCGCAGGAAGATATTGACCGGGTAATGAATATCGAACGGCTGCTTACCAAAAACGTTTTCCAGTCACCGCCATCCATCCAGCAGCTGGCCCGTATTGCCGCCGTGAGCGAATCGAAGCTGAAAAAGGATTTTAAGACCATGTATGGTTTACCCATTTATGAATACTACCAGAAAACCCGCATGCATGCCGCCCAGGACCGCCTGCTCACCGGCAAATATTCCGTAAAGGAAGTGGCTATGGAACTGGGTTACAGCAACCTCAGCAATTTTACCATTGCCTTTAAAAAGGAATTCGGCATACTCCCCAGCCAACTGCTTACCGGCAAACGTCCAAATGATTAAAAATTTGTTAAAATACGTTATACGCTTGAGTCCAAACACTTTGCAGCTATTGGAATGCCTATATTAGATACGCCTCCGCACCATTCCGGTATAATTTTCCGTGTTAAGCTTACCTTATTGCCACCCCCGTTTTTGAATCCAATGTCGATTGTGAAAAAAAATTTATTTGTGTTTTTTACAATGGCGTAATCTTTGAAAAACAGTGCATTAAGGCTCCCCAGGGAGCTTTTTTTATTATATACCCTCCTGTTTGGTACAGCTTTTGGATTTCAATTTCATATACAAATAATTCACGCTATGAAATCCAATAGTTTATTGGCTCTGCTCTTTGCAAGTATTGTTTTTTCCGGTCTTGGCGCCTGTTCTGAGAAATCCACCGGCGATAAAGCCCAACTGGCCATCCGCCTCACCGACGATCCCGCCGATTACGATGCGGTGAACATCGATATCCGTGATGTTCAGATCAATGTTTCCGGGGACGACGATAAGGGCTGGCAATCGCTGGCGGGGGTACACACCGGTGTTTACAACCTGCTTGACCTGGTAAACGACAAAGACACCCTGCTGGTACATGCCGACATCCCTACCGGGCGTTTGCACCAGATCAGACTGATCCTGGGTTCCAACAACTCCATCGTTGCCGATGGCATTGAATGGCCATTACAAACGCCCAGCGCCCAGCAAAGCGGTTTGAAACTGAATGTACAACAGGATGTGAGCGGTGGCATACTGTATACCATCCTGCTTGATTTTGATGCCGGTAAATCGGTGGTAAAAACCGGCAATGGTAAATATCTTCTGAAACCGGTTATCCGCACGTTGCTTTCGGCAGCCGGCGGCAGTATTAAGGGAGTTGTTCATCCCGGTAGCGTGTTAACCGCTGTGTATGCCCTCCAGGGCAGCGATACCGTAGCTACCACCTTTACCGGAACCGGCGGCGGCTACCTGTTAAAAGGATTGCCCGAAGGCAGTTATGGTTTACATTACTGGCCGGTGGATACTACCTATGATCATGCGGCAAAAACAGAAATACCCGTAACCGTAGGCAATGTAACCGTAGTGGATACGGTGTTTCTGCAACCATAAAATTTTCGGTAAGTGAGCAATAAGAAACCCGGCATACAGCCGGGTTCTTTTTATGCGGTAACTGCTTTCCTGATCTTTACTAATTTCTGCAACAAGCCTTCCAGCAGCTCCAGGCGCAGCATATTGGCGCCATCGCTTTTGGCCACGGCCGGGTTGGGATGTGTTTCTATAAACAACCCATCGGCCCCGGTGGCAATGGCGGCCGATGCAATGGTGCCTATCAGTTGCGGGTTGCCACCCGTAACACCGGTGGTTTGATTGGGCTGCTGCAGGCTGTGTGTACAGTCCATTACCACGGGTACATCATGCTCCTTCATCCAGGTGATGTTGCGGTAATCCACCACCAGGTCCTGGTAACCGAAGGTATTGCCCCTTTCGGTAAGGATCACCTTGGTGTTGCCTGCTTTAACGATCTTTTCCACGGCAAACTTCATAGAGGGGCCGCTTACAAACTGGCCCTTTTTTACGTTTACGATCTTACCTGTTTCGGCGGCGGCCACCAGCAGGTCGGTTTGGCGGCATAAAAAGGCGGGTATTTGCAGGATATCCGCGTATTGGGCGGCCATGGCGGCCTCTTCGTGGGCATGAATGTCGGTGGTAACGGGCACTTTGAATGCCTGACCGGTCTTTTGCAGCAGTTGCAGGCCGGTTTCGTCGCCCAGGCCCGTAAAGCTGGTAGCGCTGGTGCGGTTGGCCTTGCGGTACGAGGACTTGAAGATATAAGGAATACCCAGGTTGCGGCAGATGGTAGATACCTTTTCCCCTACTTCCATCAACAGTTCTTCACTTTCCACCACGCAGGGCCCGGCAATAAGAAAAAAACTGTTTTTATCGTATTGCTGGCCGGCAAACAGATCGGTGAGCATTTGTTTATTCATGGGGCAAATATACAGGAAGTAGGAAGTATGAGGTAGGAAGTAAGAAGTAGGATTCACAGGTTCCCATCTTACTTCCTACCTCCTACTTCTTACTTCTTGTTGCTTCGCAACAAATTTTTCCTTTCTTTTGCTCCCAATTTCTAACTAACTAACGCTAATTAATGATCAGGGAAAAAATACTGGTGATCGGCGCATCGGGGCAAATAGGTGTGGAACTCACGCTGGCCCTTCGCAAGATTTACGGCAACAACAACGTCATCGCCTCCGACCTGCGAGAAGAAAATGACCTGCTGAAAGGCAGCGGCCCCTATGTAAGTCTCGATGTGATGAACAAAGAGATGCTGCATGTACAGGTGATCAGGCAGAATGTAACACAGATCTACCTGCTGGCAGCCATCCTGTCGGCTACCGGCGAAAAAAATCCCGGCCTGGCCTGGAACCTGAATATGCAGGGCCTGCTGAATGTACTGGATATAGCCCGGGAAGAACAGATACACAAAGTATACTGGCCCAGCAGCATCGCCGTTTTCGGCCCCACCTCACCCAAACAAAACTGTCCCCAGCATACCATCATCGAGCCCAGTACCGTATACGGTATCAGCAAATATGCCGGCGAGTTCTGGTGCAATTATTATCACCAGCGTTTTCATGTAGATGTACGCAGTTTGCGTTATCCCGGTCTTATTTCCTATAAATCGGCGCCGGGTGGCGGCACCACCGATTATGCCGTGGAGATCTTTCACGATGCCCTGGAAGAAAAACACTATACCTGTTTTTTAGATGAAGATACCTACCTGCCCATGATGTACATGCCCGATGCCATCAGGGCCACCATCGAGCTGATGGAAGCCAGGGCCGACAAAATTTCTGTGCGCACCTCGTATAACATTGCCGCCATGAGTTTCTCACCCAAAGAGATCGCCGCCTCCATCCGGCAATATATCCCCGAATTAAAAGTGGATTATGAACCCGATTACCGGCAGGCCATTGCCGATAGCTGGCCGCAAAGCATCGACGATTCCATTGCGCGCCGCGACTGGGGATGGAAACATGAGTTTGACCTGGCAAAAATGACAAAAGATATGCTGCAGAATCTACAGCAGTGATATTTTTGCGGTAATTATGAAAATACTTACCAGTCTCCTATTGTTAACGACCTTTTCCGCCAGTGCCCAATCGATTACCAATGGATGGTGGCGTGCCTCCCTGCAAAGACAGGATGGCTTTACGATTGATTTTAATATAGAAGTTAAAAACAATACCTGGTACCTGCGCAATGCCGATGAGCGGATGTCCATCACCGCCGTTCAGCAAACACAGGACTCCATTTTTGTGCAAATGCCCGTATTTGAATCGGAGTTCAGGCTGAAAAAAGAAAACAGGAGCAGCATGCGCGGTGTATGGATCAAAGGCACTTCACGAGCCACCCAGGTAATGCCCGTTGTGATGGTGCACAACCAGCCACTACGTTTCCCGTTGGCTAAAGGAAAGGCGCAGTATAATATCACTGGCCGCTGGGCGGCCAGTTTTGGAAAAAGCGATGCCATTACCGAATTCAAACAAAACGGCAACCGGCTTACCGGTACGGTCATAACACCCACGGGCGATTACCGCTACCTCGAAGGCGCCGTACATAAAGACACCTTACAACTCTCTACCTTCGATGGCAGCCATGCCTATTATTTCAGGGGCGTAATTGAAGATTCCTCCATACATGACGGCCTTTTTATCTCCGGGCCGGTGTACCGCCAACAGTGGACGGCCGTCAAAAACGCGCAGGCCACCCTGCCCGATACCATAGCCGCCGCCTATATGAAACCCGGTGAAGAAAGGCTTGATTTTCGTTTTCCCGACCTGGACAGCAATATGGTGAGCATTCACGACGACCGGTTTCGCAACAAAGTAGTGGTAATACAGATCATGGGTAGCTGGTGCCCGAATTGTATGGATGAAACAGCGTTCTTAAGCGATTACTATAAATCCAATAAACAGCGCGGTGTGGAAATGATAGCGCTGGCCTATGAATACAGCACCGATTTTCAACGGTCGAAAAAAAGTTTGAGCAAGTTTCAAAAGCATTTCAACATGCAATACCCCATCCTCATTACCGGGGTACGGGTAAGCGATAGTTTACGCACCGAAAAAACACTGCCGCAAATGACGCCGATAAAAATGTTCCCCACCACCATTTTTGTTGGCCGCGATGGTAAAGTTAAAAAGATCGATACCGGGTTCAAAGGACCCGGTACCGGAGCACATTACGAAGCCTATAAAAAAGAGTTCTACGCCACGATGGATGAACTGCTGAACCAGCCATTATAAAGGACGTATCCAGATGTTGCGGTAGCTGTTGGGATTGTTGTGATCCTGCAAACGGATCGGTTCTTTATCGCCATGTTTTTCATAAACAGGCGTGCCAATATATTCTGTGCCGCCCCAGATGGCCATATCGTTTTGCACCAGCACGCCATTATGAAATACCGTTATACGGGCCTGCGATTTCAGCGTTCCCTGTTCGTTAAAACGGGGAGCGGTAAATATCACATCATAGGTTTGCCATTCACCGGGACCACGGCTGGCATTTACCAGCGGCGGCAGTTGTTTGTAAATACTGCCTGCCTGGCCATTGCTATAGGTGCGGTTGTTATAGTTGTCGAGCACCTGCAGTTCGTAGCGGCCCATAAAAAAGATACCGCTGTTGCCGCGTCCCTGGCTTTCGCCTTCTACTTTGGCAGGCGTTCTCCATTCAATATGCAACTGGCAATCGCCAAAACCCTGTTTGGTATGTATTTCACCGGTGCCGGGTACGATGGTCATAGCGCCATTTTCCACCTTCCATTTAATGGGTCCATTGTCTCTGCCCGCCCAGGCATCGGTATTTTTTCCGTCGAATAAAATGATGGCGTCTGAGGGAGGATCGGCATTGGTTTTACCAGGTGTTACCACTTTTACTTCGGGCTCCCAGTATTCGGTTAACTTAGGATCGCCCTGGCGTGGCGCTTTTTGGGCATTGGCGGTAGAGGCACAAACAAACAGCAAGCCTGCAAACAGGAATCGTTGGGTCATGTGATATCGTTTTTGAAAGGAATCGGGCGTTAAGTTAAAGGAATTGCATGAATTTAGCAGCCTGCTCATTCAAAAATGAGGGTTCAGCGTTGAATGGTAAATCCAAAGAAAGCATGCGGCTCCTTCTTTTCTACCTTTATTTCTTTCACCTCGGCCTTTGGCGGACCTTGCTTGCACCAGGCCACCAGTGCATTCAATTGTTGTGGTGTACCGGAGGCCATAATTTCCACGTTGCCATTGGGTAAATTTTTTACCGTGCCGGTGAGGCCCAGTTCCATGGCTTTTTCTTTGGTGCTTTGGCGGTAAAATACACCCTGTACTTTACCGGCAACGGTGATTAAAAATGTTTCCTGCATATTTGATGAAGTCGGAGGTCGGAAGTCGGAGGTCGGAGGTCGGAAGTCAGATGGTTGCTGTATTTTCCGACTTCCGACTTCTGACTTCCGACCTCTGCCTATTCATTTTTATTCATACAACATGCAAAAATGCTGCCTCTCAGGTTTTGTAGGTAGGCTGGTGATGAATGGGAAAATTAACCGAGTTGGCAATAAAACACAATTCATGCGCTTTGGCATGCAGGGCATCGGCCTTCGCTTTCATCGATGCTTCTTTGAGCGTTATAACCGGGTGCAGCGTTACTTCCTTAAAACGCCCGCCGCCATTGGCTGTTTCTTCCATGATGCCGGTGGCTTCGTCGGTATAGGCAGTTACCACCACACCCACAGTAGTACACAAATGCAGGAACCACAACATGTGACAGGCCGATAAAGAAGCTACCAGCATCTCTTCGGGATTGTATCGCCCGGGATCGCCACGGAACGAAGGATCGGAGGAGCCGGCAATGGCAATTTTGTTATCAGACTGAATGGTGTGGTTGCGGTCGTAGTCCTGGTAGTTGACGGTGCCCTCGCCGCGGTTGCCCGTCCAGGTAATTTTTAATTTATAATGATGAATGGCCATAGTTTATTTTCCTTTCTGGTAAACCCGTACATAGTCCACCTCCATCCTCACCGGGTAGATGGTACTATCGATGCCCTTTTGTGCGCCCCAGTTGCCGCCCACCGCAATATTCAACAACAAATGCATGGGGTTATCAAAAGGCCAGGCGGCATAACCGCTGTGTTCGTTGGAGAATGTAAAGAAGGTAGTGCTGTCAACCGCTACCCGCACATTATTGGCATTCCAGGTAACCGAATACACATGAAATTGTTCCGAGCAATCGGGCACCATGGTGGTAGCTGTTTTTTGGGTGCCGATAACATGGTTGTATTTTTTGGTATGCACCGATCCATGTACGCGGCCCTGGTCGAAACCCACATGTTCCATGATGTCTATCTCCCCGTCATCGGGCCACTTGAGCGGCGTGGTGGAGGCCAGCATCCAGATGGCGGGCCAGGTGCCCCGTCCTTTGGGTATACGGGCGCGTACTTCTATGCGTCCATACTTCCAGTCGCCCTTGCCTTTGGTGACCAGGCGGGCCGAAGTATACTGGCTGTTATGATAATTTTCTTTGCGTGCTTCTATAATAAGATGACCGTTTTCTACATGGGCATTGTCCCAGCGCCTGTCGGTATAATACTGCAACTCATTATTACCCCATCCATGACCGCCTACATCGTAACTCCATTTGGTGGTATCGGGCAATCCGGTGTAGTCAAATTCATCTGCCCATACCAGTTTGAGCGGTGGGGCAGGCGGCCTTTCGCTGGTGGTGAGCCATGTCATAAACAGCAATAACACCAGCACGGCAAATCGTTGGACGCGAGAACGGTTGGGCATGTTTCAGGAATTTGATCACAATTGTCTAAGTTACGCATTATTAAACAGATAGCACCACTATTGTAGCCGTGCCCTACGCAAAGGGAAAAAAAATTTTGCTGTAATGACTGAAGTAGTATTTTTGCGGCTCGATTATGACATTATTCACTTACACACATCATCATCATCCCACTTACCCCAACAGGTAGGCCGGTGGTGCTTTGTGTAGTGCCAGATATTAACAAGGGCTTACCGCAAGGTAGGCCCTTCTCTTTTTTAATACCGGGTACGCCTTAAAACAAGTAGAATGAAACTTAGAATCGCTATTCAAAAATCGGGTCGCTTGTATGAAGATTCCGTTCAGTTATTGAAGGAATGTGGTATCGACCTGCGCAATGTAAAAGACCGGCTTAAGACCGAATCGGATAATTTCCCCCTGGAAATATTCTTTTTGCGGGATGACGATATTCCGCAATATGTGGAGGATGGCGTGGCCGATATTGGCATCGTAGGCGAGAACGTGTTGTATGAGAAAAACAAAAAAGCCGCTATTGTAGAAAAGCTGGGTTTTGGCAAATGCCGGTTGTCGGTGGCGGTTTTGCGCACCGAACAATATGGCGGCGTGCAGTCGCTCCAGGGCAAACGCATTGCCACCAGCTATCCCTACCTGGTGAATGAATACCTGGCCAAAAACAATGTAAAGGCCGAGATACACGAGATCAGCGGTTCGGTGGAAATTGCGCCGGGCATTGGGCTGGCCGATGTGGTGGCCGACCTGGTGAGCAGTGGCTCTACCCTGCTGATGAATGGGTTGAAGGAAGTGGAGGTGATATTGCAATCGCAGGCCGTGCTGATACGCAACAACGAATTGAATGAAGCCCAACTGAAGTTGCTGGATAAATTATTGTTCCGCATTCGCTCGGTTAAAAAAGCCAAGCGGAATAAGTATGTGTTGCTGAATGCGCCCAATGAAAAATTGAAGGAGATCATTGCTTTGTTGCCGGGAATGAAGAGCCCTACGGTGTTGCCGCTGGCAGAGAGTGGGTGGAGTAGTGTGCATAGTGTGTTGAGTGAGGATACGTTTTGGGATATTATTGAGCAGTTGAGGGATGCAGGCGCGCAGGGGATATTAGTGGTACCAATAGAAAAAATGATTATATAAAGCCCGCCCCCGAAGGGGGCGACCCGCCACCCGGCGGCGGTTAAAATTAGAATACAATGCTAACATATAACTTACCTTCCAAAAACGAATGGCCATCTATCTTACAACGACCGGTAATGAACATTGCGGCGTTGGAGGCAACGGTTAAACCAATCCTGCAGGAAGTAAAACAAAACGGCGATTCTGCCCTCAAAAAATTCACCCAACAATTCGACAAAACCTCTATCGACAACCTGTTGGTTTCCGAAGAAGAATTCGCCACCGCGCAAGCGACATTAGACGCTTCGCTAAAAGCCGCGATACTGTCCGCGAAAGTCAACATCGAAACCTTTCATAAATCCCAACTCACCGCACCGCAGGTCATCGAAACCATGCCCGGTGTACAATGCTGGCGCAAAAACGTAGCCATCGAAAAAGTAGGCCTTTATATCCCCGGCGGTACCGCCCCCTTATTCTCCACGATACTCATGCTGGGCGTACCCGCCAAACTGGCCGGCTGCAAAGAGATCATTCTTTGCTCACCACCACCCCATCACCCCGCCATTTTATTTACCGCCAAAGCGGTGGGCATCACCAAGGTATTTAAAGCAGGCGGCGTACAGGCCATCGGCGCCATGGCCTATGGCACCGAAACCATACCGGCGGTATCCAAAATCTTCGGACCCGGCAACCAATATGTTACCTGCGCCAAACAACTGGTGCAGCAGGATGGCGTAGCCATCGACATGCCCGCCGGCCCCAGCGAAGTAGCGGTATATGCCGACGACACCGCCAATCCCGCTTTCGTAGCCGCGGACCTCTTAAGCCAGGCCGAACATGGCGCCGACAGCCAGGTACTGCTGGTGAGCTGCGACGCGGGTGTAATAAAAGCCGTTGAACAGGAAATTGAAAAACAGGTAGCCCAACTGCCTCGCAAAGACATAGCATTAAAAGCACTCGAAAACAGCAAACTCATTTTGCTGACCAACGAAGATGAAGCCATCGACCTGCTGAACGAATACGCAGCCGAGCATTTAATTCTCAGTTGCAATAATGCAGCCGCTGTGGCTGAAAAAGTGACCAATGCCGGTTCGGTTTTCCTGGGTCATTACTCGCCCGAAAGCGTAGGCGACTATGCCAGCGGCACCAACCATACCCTGCCCACCAACGGATATGCCAAAGCATACAGCGGGGTAAGCATCGATAGCTTTGTAAAAAAGATCACCTTTCAGCAGCTATCGCCCGAAGGACTTAAAAACATTAGCAAAACGGTGATGGCCATGGCCAGCGCCGAAGGACTGGAAGCGCATGCCAACGCCGTTCGCATCCGCTTATAACAACCGTTCTAAAAAATTATAATTGCGCTCACCATGTTCGACATAAATAACCTGTTGCGGGAAAATATCAAAAAGCTGGTCCCCTACTCTTCGGCCCGCGATGAATTCAAGGGCGAGGCCAATGTGTTTCTCGATGCCAACGAAAACAGCTTTGGCTCACCGCTTACCAGGTGGTATAACCGCTATCCCGATCCCCTGCAACTGAAAGTAAAAGAAAAATTATCACCGGTAAAAGGTGTGCCGGTCCAAAACATATTCCTGGGCAACGGCAGCGATGAATGTATAGATGTACTGATGCGCGCCTTTTGCGAACCGGGTAAAGACAATATCATCATTTGTCCGCCCACCTATGGCATGTACGAAGTAAGCGCCCATATCAATGATGTGGCCATCAAAAAAGTGCCGCTTACACCCAACTTTCAACTCAACCTGCCGGCCATTGAAGAAGCGATAGACGACAATACCAAAATGATATTCTTGTGTTCACCCAACAATCCCACGGGAAATTCGCTGAACCGAGAAGATGTAGAGATGGTGTTGAACAATTATTTTGGTGTGGTGGTGATCGACGAAGCCTATATCAATTTTTCGCGCTTCCGTTCATTTACACAGGAACTGAACGATTATCCCAACCTGGTGGTATTGCAAACGCTTTCCAAAGCATGGGGGCTGGCAGCGCTGCGCATGGGTATGGCCTTTGCTTCGGAGGAGATCATTCATGTGATGAACAATATCAAACCGCCTTATAATATCAGCCAGGCTTCGCAGGAACTTACATTGCAGGCATTGGAAGAAGTAGGACAGGTAAACGATATGATCAGGGAGATTGTAGCGCAACGAGATCAGTTGCAAAAATCGTTAAGCAGTCTGCCCATCGTGCAGAAAATATATCCGTCGGATGCCAACTTTTTGCTGGTGCAGGTAACCGATCCCAAAGCATTGTACAAATATTTACTCGAAAAAGGCATCGTGGTGCGCGATCGTAGCAACGTGCTGTTGTGTGAAGGATGTTTACGTATTACAGTAGGCACGCCTATGGAAAACGACTCACTTATTAATGCGTTGAAAAGCTGGAACAATCTGGGTGAAATCAGGTAATTTTAATGCCGTTAAAAAACGCGATATGAGATACTTTTTCCTGTTTATGCTGCTGGCCGCAAATACAGTGATGGCCAGCGATTCAACAAAAACCATCATTGCAGACGACAGCACCGCTATTTCCCTGCCCAAAGGTTTCCGCTCGGTGGTAGTGGCCACCAACTTAGGCAAGGCCAGGCATATCACCGTTGCCGCCAACGGCGATGTATTTGTAAAACTGGAGCGTTTAAAAGACGGCAAAGGCATTTACCGTTTGCACGATACCAATGGCGATGGCAAGGCTGATGATATCAGTGGTTTTGGTAACTATGTGGGCACCGGTATTGCCATTAAAAACGGTTATTTATATGCATCCTCCAACTCGGAAGTATACCGTTACCGTATCGACGAACAACAGGGTAAGGTAGATGAAAAGTCTGAGCAAAAGATCGTCACCGGTTTGGTAGATAAAGGCCAGCACAATTCCAAATCACTCACCCTGGATAACAACGGAAACATTTATGTAAACATTGGCGCGCCTTCCAATCTCTGCCAGGAGAAAGACCGTCAGAAAGGTTCACCCGGCCAGGACCCATGCCCTATCCTGGAAACAGCAGGCGGCATCTGGCAGTTCAAGGCCGATAAACAAAATCAATCTTATCCCGAAGGCATTCGTTATGCCACGGGTTTGCGCAATGCGGTAGGCCTGGACTGGAATACCGAAGTAAACGATCTGTATGTGGTGCAGCATGGCCGTGATATGTTGTATCAATTTTATCCCGAGCTGTTTGATGTAAAGGCAGGCGCCGACAATCCGGCTGAAGAATTGTTCCGTGTAAAAAAAGGCGCCGATTGCGGATGGCCTTATTGTTATTACGACAACGATAAAAAACAAAAACTGCTGAATCCCGAGTACGGCGGCGACCGCAACAAGGAAGACCGTTGCGCCGAAAAAACAAAATCGCTGGTGCAGTTCCCCGGTCACCTGGCGCCCAATGCCATTTTGTTTTATACCGGCAGCCAGTTTCCCGAACGCTATAAGAACGGCGCTTTTATTGCCTTTCATGGTTCCTGGAACCGCGCACCCGAACCACAGGCCGGTTATTTTGTAGTATTTGTGCCGTTTAAGAACGGCATGCCCAATGGTAAATGGGAAGTGTTTGCCGATGGTTTTGCAAAAGCAAATGGTTTTACATCTACAGCTGCGGCAAAATACCGTCCCTGCGGACTGGCGCAAGGCCCCGACGGCTCATTATATATTTCCGACGACAATAACGGCACCATCTGGAAAGTGTCTTATAACAAATAAAAAATTCGAACTACCATGAAAAGAACGGTATTGGCATTAATAGCTTTGGTAATAGTAGCCAGTTCATTTGTACCCGATCAAACCGGTGGTTTAAAAGCCGCCATAGAAAGAGGTAAAAAAGTATATGAGGCCAACTGCCTGGCCTGTCATCAGCCCGATGGAACAGGCGTACCCAGTTTAAACCCGCCGCTGGTAAAAACCAAATGGGTATTGGGCGATAAAAAACAACTGGCTACCTGGGTGTTGAAAGGTTCCGAAGGCGGACAGGTAGAGATAGATGGTGAAAAATTTCACAACCCCATGCCGGGCATGGCCACGATGTTAAACGACCAGGAAATTGCCGATGTGCTTACCTATGTGCGCAACAGTTTTGGCAACAAGGCCAGCATGGTCACCACCGCCGAAGTAAAAGCCGTACGCGCTAAAATCAAGTAACTACAACAAATAATGAAAAGAGTTTTATTCATCGACCGCGATGGTACCCTCATCAACGAAGCGCCGCCTACCTATCAATTGGATTCATTCGATAAGCTCACCTTCTACCCCCATATGTTTGAATCCATGGGGCGTATTGCCCGTGAGCTGGACTACGAGCTGGTGATGGTGACCAACCAGGATGGGCTGGGCACCGACCAGTTCCCCGAAGATACTTTCTGGCCCCTGCACAACCTGGTGATGAAAAGCCTGGAAGGCGAAGGCATTCATTTCAGCAAGGTGCTTATCGACAGGTCGTTCCCGCACGAGAACAAACCCACCCGCAAACCGGGCACCGGCATGCTCACCGAATACATGAATACCGCGCAGTACGATTTGGCCAACAGCTTTGTGATCGGCGACCGCATCACCGATGTGCAACTGGCCAAAAATCTCGGCTGCCGGGCTATTTGGCTGAACCAGGACCCTAACCTGGGCGGCGGTGAAATAAAAGATTCTGTAAACGAACTGCGCCCGGTGATAGCCCTGGAAACCACCGATTGGAAAAAGATCTATGAATACCTGAAGCTGGGTTTACGCCAGGTAGTACATGAACGCAATACCAACGAAACGCAAATCAAAATAGAACTGAACATCGATGGCAGCGGCAAAGCAGCCATCGTTACCGGGCTGGGATTTTTTGATCATATGCTGGAGCAAATTGCCCGCCATGGCAAAATGGATCTTACTATACGCGCCAATGGCGACCTGCATATCGACGAACATCATACCATAGAAGATACCGGCATAGCGTTGGGCGAAGCCTTTGCTAAAGCCCTGGCCGATAAACGTGGTATGGAGCGTTATGGTTTTGCCCTACCCATGGATGAGGCCGATGCCAAGGTGCTGATCGATTTTGGCGGCCGCAACTGGATTGTGTGGAATGCCGAGTTTAAAAGAGAACGTATTGGCGACGTGCCCACGGAGATGTTCTTTCATTTCTTCAAATCGTTTTCCGATGCGGCTAAATGTAATTTGAATATCGAGTGCCATGGAGACAATGAACATCATAAAATAGAAGCGATATTCAAGGCCTTTGCCAAGGCTATCAGGATGGCGGTAAAAAGAGATCCATTGAGTAATTATCTTCCTTCTACAAAAGGCGTACTATAACGGTAAAACAGATTTATTGGCTGCCTTCCGGCGGCCAATACTTCCTGCCAGCCCCAGGCTATACAAATAGTGATTGCTTACCGTTTCGGTTACGGCTATGCGGTACTGCGCATTGATGAGCAAATACGCTTCCTGGAACAGGTTGAACTGCACCCCCACCCCAGCCGGTATAAAGGCTCCCCAGTACGATTTGTATTTCGATATACCCGTACCAATCTGCAGAAAGGGACTTACCCATTTTTTATTGGAAAACATCTTGCCCCGTATACACACATCACCTTCCAGCAACAGGTGATCCGATCCAAAACTGCTTCCGTCCCGTTTAATATAATCTAGAAAAGCGCCTGTTATGGTGGTGGTAAAATCATAGTGTTTCGACAAGCCGCAGATATAATTTACAGCCAAACCCGGCGACATATCTTTTAACCGGCCGAATTGCCGGTTGCGCATTACCTGGCGTAAAGAAGCATTACGTGTATACCAGGCCGTTTTAAAGTCGTGAAAGAAAAAGCGGATACCCAATGTAGGCGGCTGTACGGGTTCCTCCTGGCCAAAAGCACCTACACATCCTACCAGGATGGCCAGCAGAAATCCTACACTTTTTGTCATAAAACCGATTAGTTTGAGACCTTGATCAAAAATAACCGGTACTGTGTAAATGGTAAAATTAATTATTGTGATTGCCACCGGCCATCAGGGCCTCATCGGGCTTCTCTTTGCCCAGGTATTCTATCTTCACCCGGGTAAGACCATGACCGGTATAACCCAGGGCGCGGGCAGCCGATTTGCTCAGATCCACGAGACGGGGATTGGCGGGATGCATACGGTCGTTGACCCAAACCACCACGCTTTTTTTATTCCTGAGGTTGGTAATGCGTATCCAGCATTTTAATGGTAGCGTATTACAGGCCGCGGTTAGTTTTTTTTGCGTGAACACCTCGTCGGTGCAGGTTTTGCGGCCTTCAAATTTATCGGCATAAAAGCTGGCTATTCCATACTGCACAGTAGATACATTGCGGCGTTTGTTCAGCGCCACGCTGTCCTTTTTAGGTTGGGCATTGGCCGTTACAATCGTACCCACAATTAAAGGAACCACAAATAGCTTTTTCATAGTTTAGAATTTACAGGATTTTATCGGCAAAATATCGCTCGTTCAGATACCGGTCTTCGCCATAGATATCGTTGTAATACCTGATCTTTCCGTCCTTATACTCGCAGGTGAAATACCTTATAAAAATAGGCACTTTATTAAACCCGGATACTACATGTTTTTCCTTACGGCTCAACCAGCTGCGAAGCGTATCGGGCGGAAACTTCAGCGTGTCACCTCTCACCAAAAAGTCGGCCAATTTCATAAAATCCTTAACTCTTACACAACCATGACTTAAGGCCCTGTTTTCTTTGGCAAATAACCAGCGGGCATTGGTATCGTGCAGGTATACGCTGTATTTGTTGGCGAAATTAAACTTCAGCACCCCCAGTGAATTGTCATCGCCCTGCCGTTGTTTGATGACATATGGGAAATTCCGTTTATTTATCCGGCTCCAATTGATGCTATCGGGGTTCAGTACATTATCGTTCTTATCTACCACCATCAGGTTTTGCGCCTGCAGGTATTCGGTGCTTTGCTGAATTTTGGGCAGCATTTCATTCACTGTGATACTATAAGGCACTGTCCATTGCGGATAGGTGATGAAATTGGTCACCAGCGAATTCAGCAGCGGCGTCCTGGTTTTAGGTTGTCCCACAATGATCCGCGATTCCATCACCACCACATCCGAATCAACAATTTTCATACTAAACGATGGAATATTCACCCATATGTAGGTGGTGGGCATGGTATCTGGTAGCAATTTGTAACGGTCTAATGTTATGGCAATTTTTTTGAACTTTTCCCAGGGTGTATTGTTTAGGGCCTTTGCCGTGGCCTCATCCCATTTGCCGGTGACTTTTAATCCCTTCTTTTTCTGGTATTTGGTGAGTGCGGTTTTAAAAGCCGCGGTATCCATTTTCACTAAGGTGTCAAGTATCTTTTCTTCGTACAAACGGCGCTGGAGGTTTTTGAAAATCTTCAGCGAATCTTTGGCGTCGCGGATGGGGAAGCCAACAAAGGTGTAGCGCTTCAGGGTATCTATCGACTCCAGGAAGGCCTTGAGACCGCTTTTTAACGAATCGTATTGTTCGTGTTTGGGTTCCAGTGTGCTGAATAGTTCTGATACATTGCCGGTTTGCTGCAACTGGTCAAAGATGGCCAGGTAGTCGGTAATCAGCATCGTGTCTTTGCGGAGGGAAACGCTGTCGTAAGGCAGCCGGCCTTTTTTCAGGTGGTGGCAAATGGAAAAAAAGGCGTCGGTCATCATCAGTTCGGCTCTCGACCACAGGGCGGCGTCTTTTTGCGCCAGGGTATCGGCTTCTGTTTGGCTGCGTATGTGATTGAGGGCGCCGTAATGATAATCGGAGGGATACAAACCGCGTTCCGTGGCGCGGCCTATAAAGGTGATCAGCGAATCGCTGGCGGGCAGCCATTTTTCCTGTTTGCACCAGGCCGGCTCGTAGTTTCTTTTGGTGTATAATTCGTTGATTACGGTATCCTTGCTCAGTATTACCGTATCGTTCAGCTTGCCTTTATTGGCCAGTACAAATTCAAGGGCGGTTTGAATATTCTTGCCAATGCGAACGTCCAGCGCTTCGGGCTGTTCAACTATGTCTACTTCTTTGGGCTTAACGGGTTCTTCGGGTTGATCATTACAGGCCAGCATTAAAAGGCATACGATGCCAAACCAATAAAATGGGCCCGAATTAATGCACTTCTTCATGTTTGTATCCTGTTGTATCTTCAACAGCAATGTACAAAATAGCACTTAACCGCTACATTTTCCTGTTGGCTGTATTGATTTTTTTCCACCTGCCGGGGGTGGATGCGCAGGTGTTGGATACCAGTGCCTATGGCGTGCCGGTGATGCGACAAGTAGTTGATTATCACAAATTAGTACAGACTGATTCTTTTCGCCGCATGGTGGAATTACGCAGCCTGGCGCCGGGTATACGGTACGATCTGCGGTATGGTACGGTGAATAACTTCATGCATACACAAATGTACCGGCCTGCGCCGCGGGTTACCTATTTGCGGCTGGCGGCTGCAAGGGCGCTGGCGGGTGTGCAGAAAGAGTTGAATGCCAAAGGTTATGGACTGAAGATCTTTGATGCCTACCGGCCTTATTCGGTAACGGTTGCGTTTTGGGAATTGGTGAAAGATGAACGCTATGTGGCCAACCCCTCCAAAAGTTCCGGGCACAATCGCGGACTGGCGGTTGATTGCACGATCATTGACCTGGCCACCGGCCGCGAACTGGATATGGGTACCGGATTCGACAATTTTACCGATACGGCGCATCATACGTTTGAAGCGCTGCCAAAAGCCGTTTTGGGAAACAGGAAATTATTGCGGGAAACCATGGAGCGGTCTGGATTTACGGCTATTAAAACCGAGTGGTGGCATTATTTCCGGGAGAACGACCGGGGGTATGAGGTGTTGGATTTGCCCTTTGGGAAGTTGAGGCAGATTGGGAAATAGTAGTATTTTCACTACCTTTGTTGCACCAAAACGACTATCCTGCTTATGAAATCTAGTGAGTTCCACCGGAAGGTGAGAAGAAATGGATGGAGACATATCAGAACGGAAGGCAGCCACTACATTTATGAAAAGGATGGTCGGATATACCCGGTGCCCTATCACGGAGCTAAAGAGATAGGTAAAGGCCTGGAAAAGAAAATGACCAGGGAAATGGGTTTAAAATAATTCGTAAAGGCTCTACTATGAAAAAAATTAAAATTGTCATCGAAAAAACACGGGATCATTACAGCGCTTATGCTGAAAATGTAGAAGGTGTATATGGCGGCGGCGATACTGCGGAAGAAGCTAAACAATCCGTAGTGGATGCTATTAAACTTTTAAAAAAATACAACAAACCTGACAATATACCCGCCATATTAAAAGGCGAGTACAAACTTGTTTACAAATTCGATACTACCAGTTTGCTGAATTATTATAAAAAAGTGTTCACCAACAGTGCACTGGAACGACTTACCGGTATTAATCAAAGGCAATTACAGCATTACAGCACCGGGCTTAAAAAGCCAAGGCTTGCGCAAAAAAAGAAAATTGAATCAGCTTTGCATCAATTGGGAAATGAACTTATTGCTGTTGAATTATAACCAGACCCGGGTTTTATGAAAATACCTCAAAGTAATACCGGTTTAAATTGGCCGCATCATAATAAATAACGCCTTGCTTTTTTTGCTCCAGTAAAAACCTTAGGTTCACCAATTCCAAATAAATAGGCTCAGTTCTAAATTCTATAGTTTTCCCTGATAGATCGGTATACCGGTATACTATTACAGAAACAACTTTCCTGGTTTGTTTGTGCAGGCGATTTTCGTCGTATAAAGCATCGAGCATGTCAACCCCGGATGGAATATCATCCTGGTCTATAGTTTCGTAATACGATAACAAACCCTGAAAATATTATTATATAAGCAATCAGCTTACCCATTACCTAAACTTCTCTGTCTTCTCCTCCCCCGTCACATCACCCTTACCCCTTATCTGTATCTGCAAATTACTAATCCACTCCGCACAACCCCTTTGATACAAAAACTCATTCACCCCATGTATCACCTTCATCACTTCCTCATACGTACCCTCCAGCACCGTTGAAAAAGCACCCACTTCGTACTTAATGCCTGATTTTTGAATAATACTGATCGCCTCATCCACCCATTCATACGGATGTTTATCCAACACAATAGGAACAATCTGAATAGAAGCGTTGATGATATAAGAATGCATATACTTAAATATTTTCAACCACTACCACCGCATTGATATTGACAGGCCCATACACATGCGGAAACGTATCGGCAACAGAAGGCGACCATTCATACACCAGCTGGCTGCTCAGCTTCTCCGTATCGATCGATAACTTCACCAGGTTATCCTTCCCGGCAAAATACCGTTGCAGCACACCCTCTACCTGCCCTTCCTGCGAACAATGAATAAAGCCTTCCTCCTGCAGCGAAGGCGCCGTATACAAACCGCTGGCTCGGGCAGCCTCCCACTCAGGTTGCGTGGTAATGTGGTAAATAATGGCCATATTATAGCACTCGTTTAATGCGTTGTTCCAGCAGCAACAAATCGGCCAGCACCATGGCAGTCACAGCCTCGAGCACCACGGGCACACGAAGCGCAATACAAAGATCGTGACGGCCTTTCACCGAAAAAGATTCCACCTCCCCGGTTTCCCAGTTCAGCGTTTGCTGCTCTTTGGGTGTAGAAGAAGTAGGCTTCACGGCAATACGAAACACCAGCTCATTGCCATTGGTAATACCACCTACAATACCACCGGCATGATTGGTGCGGGTGGTACCCTGCATATCTTCAATGGCATCGTTGTGCTGGCTGCCAAACATACGGGCGGCCGCAAAACCGGTACCAAACTCAATACCACGTATGGCGGGTATAGCAAATACAGCATGACTGATCAGCGATTCGGCACTGTCGAAAAACGGTTCTCCCAAACCCACGGGTAATCCATTCACGCGGCATTCTACAATGCCACCAATGGAATCCTTGGCGTCAATGGCGTTTTGCAGGCCTTTTTCCAAATCTGCCTCACCGCCTATTTCAAGTATGGTTGCCTTTACTTCGATAGAACCCAATAATTTTTTAGCGATCACACCGGCCGCCACCAAACAAACAGTGAGCCTGCCGCTGAAATGGCCGCCACCCCTAAAATCTTCATGACCGCCAAACTTTTGGTGCGCCACAAAATCGGCATGACCCGGTCGTGGAACAGCACGCTGTTTTTCATAATCACCCGAGCGGGTATTCTTGTTCTCAAATAAAATAGTGAGCGGGGCGCCGGTAGTTTTATTGTTAAACACACCGCTTTTAAAAATCGGCAGATCGTCTTCCTTACGCGGCGTAGTGCCTTTTTGTGTACCGCCCTTACGGCGTTCTATATCAACTAAAAAATCTTCTACCGTCAATGGTAAACCGGCGGGAATGCCGTCTATGTTCAAGCCAACACTTTCACCATGACTTTCACCGAAGATGTTTACTTTGAATATGCGACCGAAACTGTTCATACTTAATGATTCACTGTTTGAGTTTTCTGCACCTGCGCACCCAATGCCTGTATATGCTCATAAAAATCAGGATACGATTTGCTCACGGCCTGCGCTTCGCTTATCACGGTCTCGCCATCGGCCTTTAACGCTGCCACGGCACAGGCCATGGCAATACGATGATCGTGATGTGAATGTACCTGCGCGCCTTTTACCCCGGTACCGCCTTTGACCAGCATCAGGTCGTCCTGTAAGGTAATTTCAATACCCATCTTGCCAAACTCCTCCTGCAGGGTAAGCGCACGATTGCTTTCTTTATGGGTGAGGCGGCTAACCCCCTCAATAACGGTGGCGCCCTGGCAATAAGCAGCCAGCGCCACCAATGGCGGAAACAGGTCGGGACATTCTGTAGCGTTGAACTGGAATGCTTTTAATGCAGCGGGGCCGATCTCTATCTGCTCATCCTGTATCGACAACTTTGCGCCACAGGCACTTAATGCCTGCAACACAGCACGGTCGGCCTGGGTAGATTGCACATCCAAACCTTTTACGGTAATATCACCGCCGATTGCCCCGGTCACCAGCAGGAAGGCTGCACCGCTCCAGTCACCTTCCACGGTATAGGTTACAGGCTGGCTGGCCTTCGCAGCGCCGAAAGTAAATATCTCGTAATTGGTATGCTGCACCTCCCAGCCAAACTGCTTCATCACCTGCAGCGTTAGATCTATATAAGGCTTACTTTTTAAATTGTTTACGGTAATGGTCGCATCCCTGGCGCCGGCGGCAGCATAGGCCATCAGTAGCCCGGTTAAAAACTGGGAACTCAACGAACCATCAATCCCGATATCCTTTGGCTGCAAAGGACCTTTAACCTTCAAGGGTAAGCGGCCGCCATTCGAAATGATCTCCACACCCAGTTGCGGCAGCACTTCGTCAAAAAAATCCATGGGCCTGGTAGTCAAACTGCCCTCACCATTGATGGTGATCTGCCGGCTGCTCAGCGAAACGATGGGCGTAAACATACGGATACCCAGCCCGCTTTCACCACAGCTAATTTCCGTAACATCGGGATGCACCCCGCCACCTTTTACTTTTAATGAACCATCGGCTTGTTTTTCTACCACGGCACCCAGCCCTTTGATAACACCCAGGGCTGCCTTGTCGTCGTTGGAATAACCGGGATTGCGAATGATGGTAGCGCCCTGGTTAAGTAAAGCGGCTGCACAACCTCTTTGCATGGAGCTTTTGGAGGCCGGCGCCTGTATAGCGCCTTTTATATGAGAAGGTTGAATTGTAACGATCATAATGCTTGAATGATATTTTCCAGTTGATCCATGGGAATAGATTGCACCACGCCTTTTCCGATCTTGTCGAGCAGCACATAGTTCATGGCCTTTTTCTCGCGCTTCTTATCCATCTTCAGCACATCAAAGGCTTTCTGTTTGTCGAACTCGGCGAGGGTGGGCAGCCCATATTGGTCCAACACTTTTATAACACGGTTGCTTTCTGTAAACCCGGTGAGTTTTTCCGAGATGGAACAGGCGGCGGTCATGCCAATACTGATGGCCTGTCCATGGCTCAGCTCGTACATGTTTTCGATGGCATGTCCAAGCGTATGGCCGAAGTTCAGCAGGCGGCGCTCGCCCTTCTCAAACTCATCCTGCTGCACCACGCCTGATTTGATTTCGGCATTGCGGCGTATCAGTTTTGCCAGGGCCGTTTTGTCTTTTTGAAAAAAGCCGGGCTTGTGCTGCTCCAGTTCTTTGAACATACGCAGGTCTTTGATACAGCTGTGTTTGATGATCTCCGCAAAACCATTCACCCATTCCATTTTGGGCAGGGATCTCAAAAAGCTATAGTCATACAGCAAAAACTGCGGCTGGCGAATGGTGCCTACCAGGTTTTTGTACATGTCTACATCGATGCCGTTCTTGCCGCCAATGGCTGCATCTACCATGGCCAGTACACTGGTGGGCAAAAAGCCGCAGCGAATGCCACGCATGTATACAGCCGCCACATAACCGGTGATATCGGTTACCACGCCACCGCCAATACCAATCAGCCAGGTGGTGCGGTCGGCGCCGAACTCGATCAGTTGTTCAATCACCGAATCAACGGTAGCCTGCACCTTGTATTCTTCGCCGGGTTGTAATGCAATCGTGTTCCAGCCCTTGAATTTCTTTTTGTGCGCCTGAAAAATATGTTCATCGGTGATCAGCACGGCCTGTTCTTTTCCGGCCAGTTTTTCCAGGTAGGAAAAATCGGCATCGAAATAAAAGTTAACGGCAGCAGATGAAAACTGATAGGTCTTTTTTTGCATAATGCCTGAGGTCAAATCTGAATATTCCGGAACACCTCCAACTCACTGTCCAGTGTCTTCGTTTTGTGATGCTCCTCCTGTTTGTTGATATAATCGATCACCTGTTTTACATTACTGGGGCTTACGGTGTAGGCGGCATAGTCATCCTGCCATTCGAAATGCCCCTGCAGGAACTTACCTTCATTGATCCAGTCGGCCGCATTGGTGCGGATGCTTTTCATGATCTGCGCCAGGTTCTGCGCGGCATGCATTTGCAGCAGGCCATGCACATGATCCTCCACGCCGTTCACCGCCAGCATCCTGATCCCGTTTTCTTCCCCATATTTTTTGATATGGGCAAATAAAACGGTGCGCACCGGTTTGGTCAATAACATGTCCCTGTTCTTTACCTGCCAGATGACATGTATGAACAACAGCAATTTTGAGTTGCTGCTCATATGCCTAGGAATTCATGATCCTGTTCTGGTGATTGATGCTCTCCATGTGTACGGCATCAAAATACTTGGTGATGAACTCCTTGCTGAGATCGAGTTTCTCGCCTTTTTTGAAGGCCCTTTCCAGGATCTCGTTCCAGCGGTTGGTTTGCAGGATGGTGATGTTGTTGTTCTTTTTGTATTCGCCGATCTTTTCTGCAATACGCATACGCTGACTTAATATCTGCATCAGTTCATCGTCGAGGTGGTTGATCTGCTGGCGCAGTTTTTCCAGGGCGGCATGAAATTCTTCGGAGTTGATATCTTCTTTACGCCAGGCGATCTCGCTCAGCATGTCGGCCAGTTTTTCAGGGGTTACCTGTTGTTTGGCATCGCTCCATGCTTTGTCGGGATCGATGTGGCTTTCGATGATCAGACCGTCCATATCCAGGTCGATGGCTTTTTGGGCTACGTCCTGTAAAATATCGCGGCGACCGCAAATATGAGAGGGGTCGTTGATCATGATCATACCAGGATTGCGGCGTTTCATTTCAATAGCCAGGTGCCACATGGGTGCATTCCGGTATTCGGTATTACCATACGAGCTGAAACCGCGGTGTATCAAACCAATTTGTTTGATGCCAGCCTTGGCCACGCGTTCAACGGCGCCGGTCCACAGTTCCAGGTCGGGATTGATGGGGTTCTTGATCAACACAGGTACATCCACACCACGCAGCGCATCGGCTACTTCCTGTACACTGAAAGGGTTTACGGTGGTACGGGCGCCAATCCACAATACATCTACTTCAAAGGTCAGGGCGTCTTCTACCTGTTTGGCGGTGGCTACTTCCACGGTTACGGGTAAACCGGTGATCTTTTTGGCCTGTTGCATCCAGGGCAAACCCTTGGTGCCAATACCTTCAAAACTACCGGGACGTGTACGCGGTTTCCATATACCGGCACGCAGCATATCTACTTTACCTGTTTTAGCCAAACGGGTGGCTGTTTCCAGCACCTGCTCTTCTGTTTCGGCACTGCAGGGCCCGCTGATGATGATCGGGCGCTTGTTCCACACCTGTTGCACCGTTTCTTTCATGGTTGTTGATGTTTGTTGCATATTTTATTTAAGTTGATAAGTTACAAAGTTGATAAGGTGAACAGGAAGAAAAGATGTACACCTTTATCAACCTGTCAACTAACGGCGGCTGTCAGCCTCATTCATCCTGATCCTCCTGCCACGGTAATTTTTTCCATCGATGGCAGCTATCATTTTCCTGGCTACCCGTTTATCGATCTCTATCCAGCTGTTCATTTCCTTCATATCGATACGGCCTAATACGTCTTTTTGCAATTCGCTCATATCTAAAATGAACTGCAGGAAGCTGGCTTTGTAAAACCCGTCTTTGGTGCCGAGGTTTACAAACAGCCTCGTATAATCCCCGCCTCCGTTAAAGGTGCGTCCCCGGGTATCGCGGTACGACCTGCGGTCGCCGTCCCGGCCGCGTGTAACGGTTCTGTCGCTTCTGTCGCGGCGTGTTTCACGCACGTTCAGGTCTTCGGCGTTCTCGTAATATTTCAAAAAGCGGTCAAACTCCAGGGCGGCCACGCGTTTCAGGATCTCCTCCTTGCTCATGTCGGCAAATTTCTCTTCCAGCATGGGCACATAGGTTTCGTAGTCGCCGTGGCTGATGTCGAGCTGCAACAGCTTATCCATAAAATGATAGAACTGTTTGCGGCATACATCTTTGCCGCTGGGTATTTCCAGCTTGTGGAAAGGCGCCTGTACAATGGTTTGTATCTGCCGCATCTTTCCCAGCTCACGAACGTGCACGATGCTCATACACACCCCCGTTTTACCGGCGCGGCCCGTACGGCCGCTGCGATGCGTATATACTTCCACGTCATCGGGTAGTTCGTAGTTGATCACGTGGGTGATGCCCTGCACATCGATACCCCTGGCCGCCACATCCGTTGCTATTAAGAGCTGTAATGTTTTGTCGCGAAAATCGCCCATCACTTTATCGCGCTGCACCTGTGTAAGGTCGCCATGCAGGGCGTCGATATCGTATCCTTCGCGCGTAAGTTTCTCGGCAATTTCCTGGGCATCGGCCTTGGTGCGGGTAAAGATGATGCCATAAATACCCGGGTTGAAATCGATCAGCCTTTTCAGCGCTTCGTACCGGTGCTGGGCACTGGTTACAAAATACTGGTGATCGATGTTCTTGTTGGCCGAATTCACCTTACCCACCGTTACTTCCACCGGCTCTTTCATGTAGCGCTTGCTAACGCGGCGAATTTCGGGCGGCATGGTAGCGCTGAACAGCCAGGTGCTTTCGCGTTTGGGGGTGTTCTGCAAAATGAACTCGATGTCTTCCTGGAAGCCCATGTTCAGCATTTCATCTGCTTCGTCCAGTACTACGTACTGGATCTGTTCCAGGTCGATGGCTTTGCGTTCTATCAGGTCAATCAGCCTGCCGGGAGTAGCCACTACAATCTGTACGCCTCTTCTCAGCTCCCTGATCTGTTGTCCAATGGGTGTACCGCCATAAACGGCCACCACATACATACCGGGTATAAATTTTTTGAATTGTTCAACTTCATTTACGATCTGTACACACAGTTCCCTGGTAGGGCATACTACCAATGCCTGGGGATGTTTTTGTTGTACGTTGATCAGTTGCAAAAGGGGTAACCCGAATGCAGCCGTTTTCCCGGTGCCCGTCTGTGCCAATCCCACGAGGTCTTTTGTACCGCTCAACAGTACAGGAATCGCCTTTTCCTGTATCGGAGTGGGATTTGTAAATCCTAAAGCATTGGTGGCCTGAATCAGCCTATCGTCCAATCCCAATGCATCAAATGTTATCATAGTCAGAAAATTTGGCGCAAAGGTACTGTTATTATGGCCGCGGGCCTAAATTTATCTGGGTTCAAAGAGCTACCGATATACCGCCCCTATCGGGGCGAATGCCTGTGTCGCAACGTGCTACCGATATAACGCCCCCGCAGGGGCGGCACGCCCGCCCCTGCGGGGCGCATAAGTCACTTAAGTATTCTCCTGATCTTATTCGCCTGCTCTATCAACTCCTTCAAATACTCATAATTCTCCTTCTCCAAACAAGCCTTAAACTTCCTCAACTGGCTGATATGCTCATTCAACACATCCAGTACATTCTCCCTGTTCTGCTTGAATATCGGCACCCACATCGCCGGGTTACTCTTCGCCAGCCGCACGGTACTCTCAAAACCACCACCAGCCAGCTCAAATATGGTATCCTCTTCCCGCTCTTTCTCCAGCACGGTATTGGCCAGCGCAAAGGAGGTGATATGGGAAATATGGCTCACATAGGCCGTATGCATATCATGACTCCCGGCATCCATGTATATCATGTGCATCCCCATTTGCCGGTACAGGTCCTCCATCACGGCCACGGCTTTGGCATCGCTTTTTTCCTTCTCACAGATCACACAGGCACGGCCGGCAAAAGCGTCACGAACGGCAGCCTCGGGACCGCTGTACTCAGTACCCCACATGGGATGCGTGGCCACAAAACGAGAACGCATGGGATGATCCTGCAGGGCCTCGCACAGCGCCTGTTTGGTACTGCCGGCATCGGCCACGATCTGGTTTTCCTGTACCAGGTCCATCACCTCCTGCATTACGGGAATGGTAGCGTCTACGGGGATGGCCACATAAATCAAATCACTTTGCTGTACGGCCTCTTTCAGGGGCAGCACCTCATCTACCAGGCCCAGTTCCAGGGCCTTTTTGGCGCTGGCCTCGGTACGGCTTACACCAATTACTTTTTTCACCAGTCCACGGTCTTTCAAAGCCAGGCTGAACGAGCCGCTGATCAACCCCACACCTACTATGGTAACGGTATTGAACATACTATTTGTTATTGATTCGTTTGATACTCTCTTCAATTTTTGCTTCGGGGCTGCACAGGCTTACACGTATAAACCCGTCACCGGCCTGGCCAAATATGCCGCCGGGTGTAATAAACACACCGGTTGTATACAACACCTCGTCACTCAGTTCAAAACCGGTTTTATAGTTGGCCGGTATTTTCGCCCACACAAACATGCCGGCCTGTTTTTTATCGTATTTACATGGCAGCAGATCCAGTAATTCGAATACTTTTTCCCTTCTTTTGGTATACACCTTGTTCACTTCTTCGTACCAGCTTGCAGGCAACTGCAGGGCCCTGGCAGCCGCCAGTTGCACGGGCAGGAACATGCCGCTGTCCATATTGCTCTTGAAACGCAATACTTCATCGATGCGTTCTTTAGCGCCGCATAAGGCGCCCACACGCCAGCCGGCCATATTGTGCGATTTGCTAAGGGAGTTCAGCTCTATGGCCACTTCCTTTGCCCCGGGAATACCCAGTATGCTCAGGGGCTCGTTGTTCAGAATAAAACTATAGGGGTTGTCGTGGCAAATGAGAATGTTGTGTTTTTTACCAAAGGCCACGATCTTTTCAAACAAGGCTTTGGTGGGCAACCGGCCGGTAGGCATTTGAGGGTAGTTGATCCACATGAGTTTTACCCGTCCGTTAGCAGCCACGGCGTCCAGCGCATCAAAATCGGGCTCCCAGTTATTGGCTTCGGTAAGGTCGTAATTGACGCATTCGCCGCCTGCCAGTTTTACGGCGCTTCTATAGGTGGGGTAGCCGGGGTTGGGCACCAGCACCTGGTCGCCTGCATCCAGGTAGGTCATACAAATATGCATGATGCCCTCCTTGCTGCCGATCAGCGGCAGTATTTCGGTATCGGCATTCAGTTCGGCCTGGTACCATGTTTTGTACCAGTCGCTGATGGCCTTACGCAATAGGGGGCTTCCCTTATAACTCTGATAGGCATGTACATTCGGTTTGGCGCTTTCTTCCTGCAGGGTGCGTACCACATCGGGATGCGGCGGCAGGTCGGGACTGCCGATACCCAGGTTGATCACGTTCTTTCCCTGTTTGTTCAGCTCGTCTATTTCACGCAGCTTTTGCGAGAAGTAGTATTCGCCAATTCCATCCAGCCTTTTCGAAGTCGTTATCATACAATATGTTTAGTTGGTCGTCTTACCGTTTTTGTATACGCCGTATATCTTCAGCTCGGCGGTAATGGGTTTCATTTTTTCAATCACCTCGTTGAACTGTGCGGGCGTATCAAATTCCATATCGGCATGAAAGCTGTACAGCCAGTCGCTGCCGGGTATGGGAAAGCTTTGCAGTTTGCTGAGGTTGATGCCGCCATCGGCAATGCGGGTGAGCACCCGGGCCAGGCTGCCACGTGAGTGATCGGTATGAAAATTCACCGATGCCTTATTGGCGCCCTCTACGGGTTGGGCGCTTTCCTGGGGTTTTAAGACCAGGAAGCGGGTATAGTTATTTTTCAGCGTATGAATATTGGGCGCTAACACTTCCAGGTTAAACAGGTCGGCGGCCAGTTTACTGGCAATGGCGGCAATATGTTTGCTGCGGTGCTGGTGAATATGTTTGGCGCTCAGGGCAGTGTCTTCTGTTTCTACCAGCTTCCAGTTATATTGGTCAAGGTATTCCAGGCATTGCTGTATGGCCATGGGGTGCGAATGTACTTCGCGTATGTCTTCCAGCTTTACGCCGGGGTTTACCAGTAATTGTTGTTTGATGGGCAGGTATATTTCACCAATGATACGCAGGCTGCTTTTTTGAAGAAGGTTGTAGTTGGGTAGAATGCTGCCGGCTATGGAGTTTTCGATGGCCATCACGCCGCCGTTGCTTTCTTTTTCGTTGGCGGCTATCTTCACCACTTCACGGAAAGTGGCGCAGGGAATTACTTCTACATTTTTTCCGAAGAACTGCCGGGCGGCTACCTGGTGAAAACTCCCTTCGTAACCCTGGATAGACACCCGGGCTATTTCGCCCTCGGTATCGGATGATTGTTTTCGTTCGACCATTGGTTGTTGTTTTGCACATAAAAAAAGTCCCGGCTTTTTGCCGGGACTTCTTATGTTGATCTTTTTATTTTTCTACTTTGTTGTCAACAAAAGCATTCCCGGCCTACTGGTAAAGTAGAAGTAAAAATAAAAGTAAAAGAAACGGTATGCTTTTGTGATA
>Ga0065721_10048801_pt1 | contig 82005 bp, 98 predicted proteins | sample Mesricmetagenome_FD_59108 | JGI IMG/M metagenome (GOLD analysis project Ga0065721, IMG submission 59108) | Mesophilic microbial community from rice straw/compost enrichment Sample: eDNA_1 v2 (version 2) | ecosystem: Engineered > Solid waste > Grass > Composting > Bioreactor | place: USA: Davis...
GGCCAGCGCCGCCAGCCGCGTGCCGGCCGCCTTGCCCAGCGCCGGTTCGAGCAGCGCGCGCACGCACGGCAAGGCGGCCAGCGCGTCGCGCAAGCTGGCCAGCTCGCGCGGGCGCACCGAGCGCAGCGCCAGCCGGGCAGCAATGCGTTCCAGGTCGGGCAACCCCTTGAGCGCGTGCCGTAAAGGGCCGAGCAGCGCCGGGGCGCCCAGGTCATCGTCTTGCGTGCCGACGGTGCCGCTGCGAGCTTGCAGCAGGCAGGCAATCGCGCGTTGGCGCGCCAGCACGGGGTCATTGTCGCGCAGCGGGTGGTGCAGCCATCGGCGCAGCAGCCGGCTGCCCATGGGCGTGCTGCAATCGTCCAGCACGGAAAACAGTGTCGGCGATTCTTCGCCGGAAAGCGTGCGCGTCAGCTCCAGGTTGCGGCGCGTGACCGGGTCGAGCAGCACATATTGGCTGGCGCGGTCGGGCGCGATCGCCTGCACGTGCGACAACGACTGTGACTGCGTGCGCGCCGCGTAGCGAAGCAGCGCACCGGCTGCCCGTATCGCCTCGGGCATGTCCTCGATGTCGAAGCCGGCCAGGCTGTCCGTGCCGAAGTGCGACAGCAAGTGGCTGCGCGCCCCGTCGGCGTCGAAATGCCAGTCCGGCACGCGCGAGCACGCGCCTTCGAAGGTGACCGGCAGGCTGGCGCTTTCGGCCAGCACGAGCTCGGCCGGCGCGATGCGGTGCAGCTCCGAATCGAGCTGCTCGGGCGGGCATTCGGTGACACGGAACTCGCCGCTCGCCAGGTTGAGCCAGGCCAGCCCGGCCATTGCGCCGCGCGTCTCGCGCCGCGGCAGGCAGGCCGCGGCCAGCGCCCGGTCGGCCTTGGCCGGCAGCAGCGCCTCGTCGGTCAGCGTGCCCGGCGTGACGATGCGCACGATGCGCCGCTCGACCGGCCCCTTGCTCGTGGCCGGATCGCCGATTTGCTCGCAGATCGCCACCGATTCGCCCAGCGCCACCAGCCGCGCCAGGTATTGCTCCAGCGCATGCACCGGCACCCCCGCCATGGGAATGGGCGCCCCGTTGGACACGCCGCGCTTGGTCAGTGTCAGGTTCAGCAATCTTGCCCCGCGTTCGGCGTCTTCGTAGAACATCTCGTAGAAGTCGCCCATGCGGTAGAGCAGCAGCAGTGGGCCTGCCTCCTGCTTCAGGCGCAGGTACTGCTGCATCATAGGAGTATGTTTAGAATCAACCACTTAGCTCGGATTTTTTTAGACGCGTCTAATATTATGCAGTCTGCCGTTGCGACGACGGTGGGGATGGTCCGTCGACGATAGGTACTTCCCGGAGGCGGATGTACCTGTCGGTCATGGCGGCTGATGCATGGCCTGCCAGGGCCTGGGCATCCCTACCTTGGCGCTTGGCATCCGTCAGCGCCTTGGCCCGAAGATCATGGATGTGAGCATCTTCGACCTTGGCTAGCTTCACAGCATTGTCCCACTGATCGCGGACCGTCCTGTAAGAGGGTGGGGTTGCAGCACGGTTCCGCGTCCGGAACAAGTAGGGGCCTAGTACGTTGCCTCTGAGATCTAGAGCTCGTTTGACCGCATCGCGTAGCGCTGGTGTCCAGCGGACAATCAAGCGTGTCCCAGTCTTTTCCTGCGTGAACGAGATCCCATCTTCGACCAGATCCGTCATCCTGATCTTGAGGATGTCGCCTACGCGCTGACCTGTCAGATAGCACAGGTCCATGATGACCTGCATCCTGGGCACAGCGTGCGCATAGATGGCTGCGTATTCCTGATCTGTGATGTACCGCTTTCGCTTTGCTTCAGCGTGGCGCTGGATCCCTACGCATGGGTTAAAGTCTGCCTCCTGCCACTCGACAGCATGGGTGAAAACGAGCCTGAGGAATGACAGGACTCGGTTTGCCATGTTCGGAGTCGAGGCCATGTCAGCCTTTAGCGCGGCGACGTGTTTCGGCATGACCTGTCTCGGGGTGAACTCGGCGAACGCCTCCTTGACCCGATTGGCCGCAATTCTGTACTGGGCAACGGTGTTCTTGGACAGCCGGGGTCTGACATGCGTGAAAACGCGCTCGACCAAATCAGCCATCCCGCCCTTGGGATTCTCGAATCGGCGGGCATACTCGGCCAGGGCATCGGAAAGGTCCGATCCTAGCCGGTACCACTTCCCGGCCTTGACGAAGTAGTAGGCCCCGTGCTTCTCGTAGACGCATTGGGGCAGGTGCTTACCGGATTTGCGCCGACGGCCCATTGCGTAACCTCAATCGCGGCTCAGGGGCTGCCATTGTATCGATTCGGCCCCGGTCAATTGCGTGTCGATAGACCAGCAAGGTGCCGTCAGACCTGACCTGGAAGCGGATCCCCAGGGCCTTAAGCTCTCGCGCTTGGGCAGATGGTCTCTTTCGGCGGGTGATTTCCTCAATTTCCTCGTCCGTTAAGGTCAGCATTGCACCTCCAGACTGAATTCGATTGTGGCTAGATAGGCCCTCATGAAAGCTGAGCTATTACCTGCCCAGTCACCCTGGCGGACTCCCGCAGGTCGGCGCACATCATCTGCGCGTGCTCGTCGCTGATGGCGTAGATGTACGTGCTAAATGTCCCATCTGGGGTGTCAAATTCGATGGCATACGGGTGCCAGACGCGGCCTTGGGCGTCGGTGTAGGAGTAGGGGAGGTGGATCATCCCCCGTCTCCCGTCGACCCAAAGCCGCCTGCGCCGCGCTCGGTCGTCGACAACTCGTCGGCCTCGATCAACTCCACGGACGGCACTGGCAGGACCATCGCCTGGGCGATCCGGTCGCCTTTCTCAACTTGTAGCGGGGCGGTGCCATCATTGCGCAGTTTGACGATGATTTCGCCCCGGTAATCGCTGTCGATGACGCCGGTGCAGTTCGCCAACCGCACGCCGTATCGGAAGCCGTGTCCGCTGCGGCTGTAGACCAGCATGACGTGACTGGCCGGTAGCTCGACGGCCAGTCCGGTACGGATCTCACACGCCATGCCCGGCGCTACCGTGTCAGCGCTGATGGTGTGCAGGTCCAGACACGCAGCGCCGGCCGTGGCGTAGCGCGGGATGATGGCGTCGGGATGCAGTCGTTTGAGCTTCAGTGGGATCATTGCTCGCCCTCCTGCGCGGGCCAGCCGTGCGTCATCCTGGCGCTTGACTTCTTGAATCCTAAACCCGGCCTCTAGCCCTTGCTGGTAGGCGTCTTGGTGCATCTTACGCAGCGCCTTGATCTCCCTCACCGCGCACTCGTAGTGCTTCGGCCCCCAGCCCCAACAGTCGTGGCCGTGTGTGCTTTGGCGGTCAGTCATTGCTTACCTCCCTTGCGGTAGGCGGCGAGGGCGGCTCGGGCGATGTTTACTGCATCTTGCAATACAGCTCGTTCGCCATTGTGCGGGACTGCTACTGCGCAGGCTCCGATGATCATGCACTCCAGCGCCTCCGCCAGCCGCTTGTTCTCAGCGTGTGCGTCGTTCGCTTCGGCCTCCGCGGTAGCTTGATCAACGGTCGCGAGGCGCAACTGTTCGTGCAGCCGCTCGATCTCTGCCTGCTGCGCGTCCCGCTCCTCCAGCAGCGCCTCGCGGATTCGTGCGTAGCGGTCAGTCATTGATCCCCCTCCGCGCCTTGATCATGGCGTCGGCGACATGCCAAGCAAAATCGGCCACATCCTCTGCGGTGCAATTGCACCAGTTCCACCCGCTCATGCCGTTTGCCTGAATCGGGCCGCCGGGGTTGGCGAGTAGCCCTTGCATCGCCTTCGCAGCGAAGTAGTCGCGCAGGGACATGCCAGGCGCGTCGCTAGACACAGGCTCTTTCAGCGGAAACGCTGGCCCGCCGTCGTTGATGTGCTTGTCGTTCATTGCTTGCCCTCCTTGCTCATGGCGGCGTCGGCTGGCGGGGCGGGTAGGGGCTGCCAGTGGGTTGCGCGGCCGTGCCACCATCTATTGCTATATCCATCCGGGTAGCGTTCGCCTGCCGATGCCAAGGCTATTTCTTGCTTAAACACTCCACTTTCGTACCAGCCGAGGACGACAAGGGTCTCGTGTGGAGCCGTCTCAATAGGCTGCCACTGCCGCGCCTGTAGCTCTGCGCGTAGGGCGTCTATCTCGTCGAGAAGGGCGGATACGGTGGCAGGGTTGGCCTGGACGATGAATCGCTGATCCGTTTCAGGGATAGGCGATACTCCATCTGGGGCATTCTCATAAATGTCATCACCCATGTCGCACCAAGCGTCGATGCCGGCTTCGGCATTCAGGGCGGCTAATGCTTCCCTGAGCTCTTGCGTGTTAACTGTCATGGTGAAACTCCTGGGGGATGGGGTACGATTGGCGCACATGCAACTCGCGAGGGAGCCGACGTGAAGATCTGCAGCAATTGCTTGTCGTTGAACGGACAACCCTACGAAGCTCGCCCACATGACGATCTAGACCTGCAGTGTGTGGCGGACCCAATCCGGGCGTCCGGCCCAACGATGGAGACATATCGGTGTAGAGGTTGCGGAACGTGGATGAGACGTCACACAAGCAAAAGCGAATTCGCCGACCAATGGCAGGCGACGGTAAGGACGCCTATCAACGTCAATGGTTACTTGGTGGACGGTGAGGCATTCGTAAGCGACGGATCGGAGTTGTTCGACGCGACTTACGAAATTCGACTGGTGGACGCCAGTGGAAATGCGCGCATCGTGCACAGCCCTGGTGTAGTGAGCAAAGGGCACAAGACGCATTACGAAGCGCTGGCAGACGCTCTAGAGCTGGGCGCTGCCCACGCTAAGGGCCTTCCGCCAGGTTAAGAGGCAGCCCACCTAAGTAGGGCTGCATTTGGTTAAGGTGAGCTGCCGGGGAGTCAAAACGGGACATCGTCGTCCATCTCTGCCAGCCTAGTAGGCTGTGGTGCTGCGCCATCCTTGGCCCGCTTGTAGTCGTTGACCTTCGGGCGTTCGGATCCTTCGTCACGATTGCCGAGCATTTGCATCTGCTCGGCGATCACTTCGGTCACCTGGCGGGCGTTGCCTTCCTTGTCCTGCCACTTGCGCGTCTTCAGGCGCCCTTCGACGTAGACCGAGCGGCCCTTGCGCAGGTATTCGCCGGCGATTTCTGCCAGCTTGCCGTAGAAGACGACCCGCACCCACTCGGTTTCTTCCTTGCGATCGCCCGTGGCCTTGTCTTTCCAGCTGTTCGTGCAGGCGATGGACACGGAGCAAACGGCCGTCCCGTCTGCCGAATAGCGCAGCTCAGGGTCGCGACCAAGGTTCCCGATACCAATCCACTTGTTTACAGATGCCATAGTCACGCGGCCAGCCGGCTGACCGCCTCCATTTCGTCATCCACGGATTTGAGGAAGGCACGGACCTCTTTTTCGAGGCCCGCGATGTACTGCTCGTCACGCTCTATGCGGACGATGAAAAGCTGCAAGTGCTCAGGAAACTCCGGGTGGTAGCTCACGAAGTCCCACCATTTTCGTCCGGTGATCCACATGCAGCCCTGGACCTGGGGCATGTGCTCGGCGGGCATTGCCTGTGCCTTGAGGGTGTCAAGGTGAGTTGCCTTGGTCGGGCACTTGATCTCCAAGCCGCCTTCCTCGCCGATCAGGCCATCCGGCGAGCACCCGGCCATAAGCTGCGGGTGCTGGATAAAGCCGACTTCTTCAACGTTTGCACCGGTGGCCGCGATGTAGGCGATCCTTGCAAACGGCTCCTGCTCGGTGCCCCAACGCATGGCGGCGTTTTCGTATCCCTCGTCAGCCTTGCCGGTCAGGCGCTCGACCACAAGTTGGGCCCGGTAGTTGCGCCGGTCGGCAGCTTCTCCGGACTTGATCTTGGCGAGGATGCGCCGGAAGTTGCTGGCGGTCGCCTTGCCGGCTCGGGCAGAAAACCACTCATCACTGCGCTGCTCCATCCTCGCCTCCCTTGAGCTCAGCCATGCGCTGCTGGAAGTAGGGCAGGTACTTCTTGCGCTCTTCAGCCTTGAGCGTGTTCATGACCTTTGCCAGATCCTGGACCGTCTGAGCTTCCTTCATAGCGGGATGCTCCAGCGGGGCACCGGGCTGGATCGGGTTGCCTTCCTCGTCGGCGGCACCGCGCAGTTCTTCCGGCAGATCTTCAATGTCCTGCGTGAAGATGTCAGACGCGCCCAGGGCGGTCAGGGTGAAGTCGATTTGAGCCCGCTTCTTGGCCATCTTCAGGACGGTATTGGCCAGATCTGCCGGCTCGGTGCGCACCTGTTTGATCTGCAAGATCGTGTAGCCGCCGCCTCGCTTGTTCCAGCTCTTGACGAACTTCACCCGACGGCGGGATTCAGGGTAAGCATCCCATTCCTCGTCGCATACGGCAGTTCGCCACTTGTATTTTTCCTCGTTGGTCGAGCACTCGCCGATGCCTTCGCCGACGATGGTGCCAGTCGGCTGGTGGAATCCGACGGCCTTGACCCGATAGCGGATCTCGTCGGCGCTCGACAGATCTTCCACCTCAAGGCGCAGGCCCATGTGGAAGGTGGTCAGAAGCACTTCCGAGCCCGCCTTGTAGAGGGTAGGCTTTTGGGTGCCTGGGATCTTGCCGTAATGGGTGTCTTCCTTCATCACGGCTTGCATGACTTTCTGGACGGCATTGATGCGCTCGCGCATCTGGTCTGCCGACATGATCTGAGTCCGTCCAGCTTCGACTATCGCGTTCATGGTTGTGTCCTAATCGGTTAGCTGCGCCACCATTGCATGCCGGTCTTCTGCAGCCTTGTCCAGCGTCGGGCCAAGCACGGCAAGCGAAAAGACAAAAATCAGGGCATACAGGGCCGTCTCGGCATGGACCCGCAAGAACCGGAGTACCCGGCTGCGCGGGGGATCCCAAGGCCACTGGGCGACGATCCCGAGGGCAGCAGCCACGCAGACGACCAGGATCAGAAGGGAATTCGGGCTCATGGCTCGCTCCGTAGTTGGGTCATGACGTAGTCGCCTAGCAGTGCCAGTGGGTAGGCAGCTGCCAGGCCGGCGATCGCGAATATGAGGACGCTACTCATCGTTGGCTCTCCGCCTACAGATTTCCCGTAGCAGCGATCGGGTGAACTGCGCCGATTCGCTATCCGGGTCTAGCAGAGCGATCAAGATCGTGGTCGAGATGTTCGCCAGGTCTTGATTCAGCAGGTCATCAAAAAGGAACTCAGCCAGTTCACCCTGCTGGTAGCCGAATGCCTCTTTCCGGCGTCCGGTCAGCACATCCAGAGTCATGCGGACTGCGTCGTCTGCCGAGATCGGTTCCGGCTCGGGGACGTCTGGCGGGTCTGTGTCGCCTGGCCCTGGATACGCAAGCCAGGGCATGGAATCGGTGTAGACGGCCATGTTGTGGCTCCAATCGATTGCAGCACCCTCAAGGCGACCCACCCCGGTGGGCATGAAGCAGCCCAGAGGGAGTCACGTGTTGGAACAAGGGTTGAGAAGGAAAGATGACGGCGCTAACCCGCCATCGCGGGGTAGGTCGGCTTGAGGGTGCTGACTGAGGGTGTCTAAGGTGCTTGCCGAGCGGTCTCGACCAGGTCGCCGTAGTCGTTGATGACGCCTCGGACGATCATGGACGGATCTACCGACGGATGTTGCCAGGCCATCCAGAATCGGCGATCGTCTTCGCGGCGTCCTGCATATAGTCCTTCGGGCTCGGACCAAATCGAGCTCATGAAGTCTCCGGCAACGATTTTCCGGCTCGGCGATTGGGTATCCATGTTGGCCTCCTGTTGGGTGATGGTGGCCGGGCGCTATAGGGATCACAGATGGATTCCATCCGTCAGCCAGCGCTCGATGAACGGGCTGGCGGATGAATCGCCACGCTGTTCCCGGGCAACCCCGGCTCGTGGCTCCTGCCAGGGCTGGCTAGAGTCCCTGGCTGCCGTCTTGTCCGCCTGCCCGGTCGGTCCCTCCACGGCTCCCCGCGATTTTTCGCAGCACGGGTGCTGCATCTGCCCGTCGGCTGGGCTGCCCGCATGTCGCCGGTTGGTCTCCCGGCTGCGCCCCTGTCGGGGGTGACGCCTACTGCGCTGCCCCTTGGGGCTAGGCGCGTCGTGCGTCGGTGAATGAATCTTGCCACAAGAAAATCTAGCATGCAAGAAAAACTAGTGTCGCGGGGTGTGGGAATCCGGCCACACTAGGGCAAACCCCTAGGTGAAGATCGAAAAAAGGCCGCCTTCATGGCGGCCGCAGGACGTAAACGGAGATCCGGAGAAGGGCCGGGGGATCGAATCAGTCGAATTTGAGGGATGATTGGCCAAACACTTTCTCGGCTATGTGGCGCTCGTACTCTTCCCGGGTGTCGGACACGATGGCAATGCCGGTGATTTTGCCGATTTGCGTGCGTAAAGCCTTGACGCCGATCTCTGATAGAAATTGGTGAATCTTGTCGTTCGCTTCGCCGTGGTTGGCCTTGTTCAGCTTGGCCAATTCGAAGACCTTCCCAGCGCTCTTAGCTAGCGGCTTATATATGTGATCGATCGTCAAATATCGGAACTCCCACGGCCTGCCTCGAACGGGCTTGTGTAGGCCATAGAGCCTGTACCACTGTTCATAGAGCTCTGGGGTGAACTCTCGTTCGTATTCTCTCGCCTCCTCCCGAACGTACATCTTGTACGCCTCGATGACCTCTTCTTTTGTCTGGTCATAGCCAGCAAGGGCGTAGACAAGGTTCTTAATCCCAGCCTTCGCTGAGGCGCTAAGGATGATCCGGGCGCTTTTCGCCACGTGCTCCTGCTGCTTTTGGAGCTTCCCATCTGCCTCCGCTTGAATGATCGCCCTGCAGATGTCAACCAGGAGCGTGACGTCATAGCCGTGGACTTCGACGGGGGGGTGCGCGCCACCGGGATCCCATTGAAATTTAAGGGGATTTTGGATTTTTTCGATGATGTGCGCGCCAACGTAGCCCGACATAACCTTGCCACCGATGAAGCGAGGGAGCGCGTTTCCACGTGGGGCAAGCCCTAGTGCAGCGCCCATCCCGATTTGACTGATGACAGCGGTCTTGTTGGCGTCGTCGATGACATAACAGTCGACATCAATACCAAAATCCTTCTTGAAGTTACCGCGGCGAATAGCCTTGTACCCCCAACGGGCCGCCGCTGCCTTCCTAGCACGGGCAGCTTTTTGCTCAGGAGTCAGCTTCGCGGCCACCGCAATGCCGCCGCGTGCGCGACCAGGCACTTTCTTCTTTGATGCATCCATGCAAGCACCTTTCTGCAGTTAGATGCTTGCATGCTAACCAATTGCGCAGCCTCTTGCAAGCATGACTTCGAAGCCATGCTTGCAATTTGGCGTCGATATGACATCGAACAGCCTTGCCCGGTAGTCCGGAGCCCCTAGGGCAAACCCCTAGGAGGGGCGGGGATCTAGCGGGGGCTTAACTGGGGCTATGGCTTGGCGAGGGCCCGCTGCGTGCAGGCAACAAAAAAGCCGCCCGAGGGCGGCTGCAAATTGCTAGTGATCCTTCAAAGCAAGGGGTGGTGCCCGATCTGGGCCGTCAGCTTGTCTAGCAGTGGCCCTTCACGTCCCTCTTCATACACCTCAATGGCCTCGTGAGGGATCTTCTGCAGAATCTTGAGTGCTTTAGTAAAAGCGTCTTGCAGACCTGGCCGCTTTGGAGGCGAGACCACGTAGTAGACAGCGAACGGCTCAATTGCATCCCTTATGCCCACGATCTCTCCAGCACACTTGTGAGCCTTATCTCGCACTGAGTCTGCTTTGGCTAGGTCTAATGAAATCGTTTCAATGCAATGCCAAATGCCGTTCTTCCACGCAAACGGAAATTTGACCTCGTCCGTGTCGCTCACTATAGATTTCTCGCTGAAGTACGACAGCATGTTCCTCGTAGCTAGCTTCAAGCGGAAATCCTTGAGGACCTCGTCATCGGTTCGACCCTTTGAAGGAATCTTCCGGTCATACTTGCCGCAATACCGTGCATACAGGCGGCCCAGTGTGGCCTCAATGTCTTTCGTGAGGCCATCCTTGGGTTCGCTCCATTGCAGTGTGCTGTCATCGCTCGGCATCACGTCGAGCAATGCTTGTTTCAATGACCCATAGAGCTTTGGGTCGATGCTCCGGCTATTCAGCGAAACTTCATCAGTACGCGCTTTCAAGTACTTCAGCAGCGAGCGTGCATTCGACGCTAGGTCAGTCTCAAGCAGATCGCCGAATTTCCCAAGGCTCGGCCGCACCTTGAACCACACTTCCCCTCGACAAAACACCGCCACGCCGATGTTGATGAACTCACCAGCGACTACGTCGTGGTAGTAGCGCAAGAGGGCGTACGAATAGACAATTTGACTCATCGGAGTACCCCCAGGGATTCTCGAACCACATCACGGATGTGAGACCGGACATCCATTAGATACCGGATCAGGTTGTCTCGAAAGGGATTCGGCTGTTGCCATTCTAGCGGAATTGCTTCAAAGTATTCATTAAATCGGGACGCATCAAGGTTTTCCCAGGCGGCGATGAACCTGTCTAGGTCGTCTGGGCAGTGGGCAAGCCTTGGCTTGGCAAAGATATGGCCGTCTGGTGAGGCGTACCACGAGAACCCACCATTTGACCAGGGTTCGCGCCAACCGAGCAATTGGTGCGGCGCCAAACTCAGCTCATGATCGATGATGGCCAATGCGCTGCCAGAGAACAAGCAATTCGGGAAGTCAGGCCGACGATCGTTATTAACAATGATGCCATCAAACGTAAAGATTTCTGCGGCCTGTACGGATAGCTCTTCAGGTACGGTTTGACCTTTTGCCCATACGGAAAAGCCGCTAGGCAGATGTTCGGTACCGTAGGCCAGTGGGCAGCTCGACCGAATTCTGTGCTGTACCTCTGGCCAGGCCCCGAGGATGTCAACAAACGCGGGGGGGATTCGTACAACGAAATGCTTTGGGATCGGGAGTCCTAGGTCGGCCGCAAGCATTGCGGCGATAGCCTCGATGAGCAAGTTTTTTTCGCGCTCCATCGTGCTCGCAGAGAACTTTGCGACGACCTCAATGATGTCTCCGTTGCCTCGCTCACATTCCAGCCGGCAGGGCTGGGTTCGTCCATTACCAACCGGCCCGATGAAGCCCACAGCAGTAACGATATCAAGCATGTTGTCGTCCAAATTCTGAGGTTCCGTGGCGGTCAGCCCGAACTGGCATCACTCTCCAGAGGCAGATCCATCCTGCAGCCGCCTGGGATCAACAGGGCCAGGAGGGAGAGCAGGAAGGGACGCATGGGTCAGGGCCACCACGCCAGCTTGCAGAGCGCCACAGTCGAGATGACGGCGCACAGGCCTATCAAGGTCGAGTTCGCCGAGATCGTTCGCAGACGTTCCTTGCACTGATAGACCTCGCGCTCGAACTCACTTAGCCGATTCTCGATGCGATCGGCGCGATCATCCAAGCCGTGCCCTTCGTGCAGCCAGGTCACGATGCCTATCCAAGCGGCACGGCTGTCGATAACTAATGACAGTGCACCGTCCCCGTCTTCTTATCCATATGGCAGCACTTGCCCGGGGGCGAGTCCTTCCTGCAGCCGCCGCCGTGGGCGCTGGCGTAGAGTGGGTAGGCAAGGGCAGTGGCCAGGATGGCGGCCAGGGCTAGACGGATCATGATCGGTCTCCTCTGAGGTTTGCTGCGTCCCCCGGAATCCAACAGCTTGGTATGTTCGTGTGGGTCGATCAGCGATTCCCGATGCCTTCCAGGCGCATCTTGCCGTCGGCCAAAGCGCACTCTCCGATCTGAGGTACTGTCAGGCCGATTCCGTTCTTTGCGGTGAAGGCGATACGTATGACGATTTCGCCGGTCGGTGTCACTGACGCCTGCACCCCGCCTTGCTCGCGGCTGTATGACGAAGGGAAGTGCAGACTACTCTTAATCATGGCCTCGCATAGGGCATGGTTCTCGAACGTATCGGCGGCCTTTAACTTCTCGGCATTGGAGGACGGGACCGTGCCAGCTTTGACCATCTGTTCTGTAACGTAGTACCGGGTGCCGTTGGTACAGTCCACAAACCACTGCAGCTGGCTCTTGGTTGCCCTGTTCGAGAGTTCCACCAGCTGCACTGACACGCATCGATCAGCTCGGCTGACCAGCTCGGCCACTTTCGGTGCTAGCTCGTTGGCTCGCTGTGCTGCATCGGCGCCCAGCTTCTGGTAGGTCTTGGGGTAGTTCTTGGCATCGATCCGGGTGACAGCGCCGTCCAGTATTTTGGGCAGATGGGAAGGTGGCGGCGGCAAATCGGCGCCTACGCTCGGCGAGCTCATTGCTGGTTCGGCTGGAGCCGGTTCGGGCGTCTTTCCCTTGAGGAAGGAGTAGCCGACCAAGGTCAGAATGCCTACTAGCAGAATCCCTCGATTCCTGGCCCTGCGGTGCGATTGTTCGGCGCCCGCCGCGGAGACTGGCGCCCCACACCCTGGACATGTCGACGCCAGGGTGCTTAAGCGTTTCTTGCATTCTGGGCAACGGGTCAAGGCCATGGGCTGGGCTCCCGGACTTGCTCAGCTCGGCAACTCGTCTGGCGGCTGGTCCTTGACGTTGAAGCTATTGCACAACGCCTCGTTTGAGCCCCAAACGATGCCCGCGCGAGTCCTGGCATTGGACTCTTCGCAGGTCATCCACTTATCCGATTTGCCGAGCAAGTAGTCCATCCTTGCCCAGAAGATGTCGTAAATGGCCGAGCCCGTTACATTGCCAGCCATCGCCGGGAGCGATCCAGCCGCCATGTCGCCTCCGGTCGTTGGCATTGGCAGGACGCTTCCCATAGACGTGTTAAGTGCGACTGCTACCTTCGTGCCGCCTTCTACTGGGCGTGCTCTGACTGTCCAGGTGTCCGTGCCAGCGGCGCCACCTATGACGATGTACACCAGCCAGCTGCGCGTTGCCACCAGCGAATCCTCGGTGTGGAAGAAGCGGAAGTCGTCCCCATCGGCCAGGCGAAACAACTTTTCAGCCGCCGAGTAGACATCTTCTGGGGTCTTGCCCTCGTAGGTTCTTTGCGTCAGACGTAGGAACTCCTCCCTAGACATTTGTGGTTGCTTCACCGCACACCCGACCAGCGCGGCGAATGTCACAAGCAGGATCACAAATCTCATTTGGTTACAGTAGAAAGTGCGACCGATCTCGCTGAGAGGACCATATATCAGAAGTCACGTTCGAGTCTGACAACGCGTCCAATAATAAATGTATTCTCAGTGCATTCCCTCGGCGGGTAGGTTTTCTGGTCGCTGTTGTCTGAGACCAGCCACCAGCGCCGATGCTCGTACTTCAACCGTTTCACCGTGAATTCCCCCTCGTGGTTCACGGCGCAGATCGCGTCCTTCTCTTTGCGGACGTTGCCAGTGTCTATCACCACGACATCGTCGTGTTGAAGTGTAGGCTCCATGCTGCAACCGGACACACGTACCGCATACAGCTTCGCAGGGTCGAGCCGGTTCTTCTCGGCCCATGACTTGGGGTAGTACAGCGGGGCTCCTTCTCCATTGTCCCGGAATTCAACGGCGAACCCGGCGATGCCGGCACTGATCCGAAAGAAAACTTTTCGGACTTTGATGGTATCTGGCGCCTCGTCCAAGTCGATTCCCCGGGCGTCAGTCCCAGCTGACGCTCCACCGGTCAGCAAGAAGTCGACTGTTGTCCCAAGGGTTGCCGCGACGAGCTCAAGCCGCTTGCGCTTGGGTGCAGTCTTCCCGTTTTCCCACTGCTGGACAGTCTGCCAGGCGACCCCTACGGCCTTACCCAAGCCTTCCATCGATAGGCCCGCCTTTTCCCGCAGCTGCTTGATTCGGTCGTGGATGGTCTGCATGGCGGCGAGCGTAAACACAAGGGGTTCTTGTGTCACCACAGGAAAATCTTGCATGCTAGATTTTCTTGTAATAGGATGCGGGCATGGACAAGAACCCGCACATTGCTACCGCGATCAGCCGGCTCGGCGGGCCGGTTGCGGCCGCCAGGGCTCTTCAGCTGACGCACTATCAGACCGCCCAGCAATGGGTCAGGAATGGCAACGTCCCTGCGGCTTATGCCAGGCGCATTGAAGAGCTGACCGGGATATCCCGCAGCCTGCTCTGCCGCCAATGGAAGGCAATCTGGCCGGACTTGCCCGCTGCTGAAACGTTGGGAGGGGAGGGCGCTTGATGCTTGCATCAGTGCAACACCCGGACCAGCGGGATGGTCAGCTCTTCCCGTTTGCAGTCGAGCTCATAACAGAGTCTTCGAAACACGGCCAGCACGAGTTCTTGCCCTGGCTGGCCGACTTGTCGTTCCGCGATTTCTTGCGCCTGGCGAAGCAGGGCTTCGGTTTCTGTGTCTTCCATGTCTGCAGTGTTCTCCGGTCCTTGGCGGCGGTCTATGCGGGATTCCCGCGATCCCACACAAAAAATTTTGCCCGGCTGGGTACCGGAAAGTAGAGGAAATCATCATGACGGTACGTGCGCCAACGCAACTCACGATTGACTTCACCCCGGGGTTAACCGAGCGGCACCCCACGATCATGGACTGCATCAGGGAGTGCGCCTACACCCACCGGAATCCGCTCAAGACCATCGCGGCGGATATGGACATGTCTGCGTCCGAGTTGAGCCGCAAGCTCACCAACAACCCTGACGACCCGCGCCGGATGTCGGTCGAGGATCTCGTGCGTTTTATCGCCGCGACCGGCGACACGACCCCGATTCAATGGCTGGTCGAGCGATTCATGCAGGACGAGAACGCGAAACAGCAGCGAGCACTGTCTGAGCTGGTGCGCAAGATGCCGGACATCCTGGCGCTGCTCAAGCAGGCCTCGGGAGCGACGGTATGACCGCGCGTCGCATTCGGCTATCCCCTGCGACACGCCAGATGGTCATTCAGGCCGTGCTGGATACACCGGATGGGCACTACGTCTCGATTCAAGAGCCGTCGCGCACGCTGGATCAAAACGCCAAGCTGCACGCGATGCTGGCCGACATCGCCCACCAGTGCACGTGGATGGGCCAGCACTGGGAGGCAGATGATTGGAAGCGCCTTTTAGTCGACGCCTGGGCGCGTCAGGAAGGCGGGCACGCTGCGCGGGTGGTCCCGTCGCTTGATGGCCATGGGGTGGTGACGCTAGGCGCTCAGACACGCAACTTAGGCGTTCGGGACATGGCCAGCCTGATCGAGTCGATCTACGCCTGGGGAGCCGAGCAGGGTGTTCAGTGGTCAGAGCCGGTCGAAGTGCCGGGGTGGGTACGCGCATGATGTTTCCGAAGCTAACCCGCCTGCGCAGCGAAAAGCACCGCCGCAATGTCTCGCAGCTGGCCTGCGTGTGCTGCGGACGACCCGGCCCAAGTCAATGCGCCCATGCCAATTTTGGCAAGGGCATGGGCATCAAGGCGTGCGACTCCCAGACTTTCCCGATGTGCCCCGATTGCCACCGGCACCATGACACTGGCGGCATACCAAAGGAAACCCGCCGCAAGCTAGAGGTCATCTATGTCGACCGTTGCCGGGCCGAATTGATCGCTCGCAGCTTGTGGACGCCAGACGTTGAGGCCGCCTATCGGCGAGCCTATCCAGCAATGAAGGCAGCGGCATGAAAAGACCATCGTTCCAGTTCTATCCCGCTGACTGGCGCACTGACTCTGCCTTGCAGAGCTGCTCGCTCGCTGCTCGTGGCCTTTGGCACGAGATGCTGTGCCTGATGCATGAGTGCGAGCCTTACGGGCATCTGGCAGTCAACGGGAAGCCCATGAAACCCGCTCAGGTCGCCCGGCTGGTGGGTATCTCTGAGAGGGAATACCAGAAGTTGCTAGCCGAGCTAATGGATGCTGGCGTGCCATCCTTGTCCGAAGAAGGTTGCATCTATTCCCGTCGGATGGTTCGGGATGAGCATATCCGGAATGTTCGCGCCGAGGCCGGCAAGAAGGGTGGAAATCCGAATTTGCTTGGGAATTTGGTTAAGCAAAAGGTTAACCAAACATCCAACCAAACGCCCAACCAAACCGGCAACCAAGAGGCCAAGCAAGCGGACAAGCAAAGTCCAACCCCTTCATCTTCTTCTTCATCTTCAAAGATAACCCCCCTTATCCCCCCTTCGGGGGAGGTTGGGTGGTCTTTGCCCGATTGGGTGCCTGCTGACCTGTGGAGGCAGTTCGAGGAGATGCGGCGACGGAAGAAGAAGCCTTTGACCGATGCCGCACGCAAGCTGGCGGTGAACCGCTTGGAGCGCCTGCGCAGCCAGGGCCATGACGTCCGCGACCTGCTGAACGAGTCGATTCTGCACTGCTGGGACACGTTCTACCCGCCGAAGGAGCAGCCTTCGGCGCCTGCATCTCAGCCCGTCTGGGGGACCGCGATATGACCGGCCACAAGAGCATCACGGCGCTTCGCATGCGCGGCTTTGCACCTGCTGCGGTCTGGGTTTTTGCCCTGGATCGCGAGCCGCAGCACTCCCCCGGCACAGACCCGGAGAACGACCTTGCAAACGGGTTTCTGCCTGGCATCGAGATCGGCCCGACCGAGTCGGTTTGTGGGTTGGATTTTCGATGCCTGCGGGGCCTGACGGTGCATCTGCATGGCACGGATCGCAAGCGGGTTGAAACCATTCTTGACCGCATCCAGGCATTCGAACCGGCCCGCGTGATTGCGTCGGGTTTCGGCGACCTGATCGACACGGAGCAAGCATGCAAAACGTTGTCCCACTGATTACGCCCGACACGTTCGACTTCCAGCAGTACATGGTCGAGGCCGAACCGCAGGCGAAGGTCTTGCCCGCAGAAGCTTGGCGAGATGAGCTAATCGCGTCGACCCGAGGCGGCGATGTGGTGACCGGTGCCCGGCTTCCCTGGTCGAAGACGCACGACCACATCCGCTTTCGTGGCGGGGAAGTGACCCTCTGGCAGGGCATCAACGGCCACGGGAAAAGCCAGCTTCTAGGGCAAGCGAGCCTCGGATTCGGAGCGCAGGGCGAGCGCACCTGCATCGCCTCGTTCGAGATGAAGCCGCTGTCGACCCTCAAGCGCATGCTCCGCCAGGCTGCTCGGGTGGAGAACCCGAGTGAGCACTTCGCCGCCAGGTTCATGGACTGGATTCAGGGCCGATTCTGGATCTACGACCAGCTGGGGCAGGTCAAGCCGGAGATGATTTACGCGGTTATTCGGTACTGCGCAACCAGGCTGCAGATCAAGCACATCATCATCGATAGCCTGATGAAGTGCGTCCGGGGTGAAGACGACTACAACGGGCAAAAAGACTTCGTGGACCTGCTCACGAGCCTTGCCCGCGATCACAACGTCCACATCCACCTGGTGCACCACGTCCGGAAGAAAGAAAACGAGGATTCGGTACCGGGCAAGTTTGACGCTAAGGGGTCGGGCTCGATTTCTGATCAGGTTGACCAGGTGCTGACCGTCTGGCGAAACAAGAAGAAGGAGCGGGCAAGGGAACAGGCGCTTCGTACTGGTGCTGAGATGCCAGCCGACCTAGCAGACGCGCCTGACGCGATGCTGATCTGCGACAAAAACCGGCACGGGGAATGGGAAGGGAGCATTGCCCTGTGGTACCACGCGCCGTCGCTTCAATACGTCGGTGACAGCCGATGCATCCCGCTGGACATGATCGGAGACGACCGGTGAGCAAAGAGAAACGCTATGCCCTTGGCCGTCTCAAGACCGGTCAGATGAACCGCACGGAGCAGGCCTACGCGGAGTTCCTCTCCAAGCTGCAAGCGGTAGGCGGGATTCTCTGGCACAAGTTTGAAGGGGTGAAGCTGCGCCTGGCTGACAACACGTTCTACACCCCGGATTTCGTGCTGATGCAGCCTGATGGGCGGATCGAATGCCATGAGGTCAAGGGATTCTGGCAGGACGACGCCCGCGTGAAGATCAAAGTCGCCGCACATATGTACCCGTTCAAGTTCGTGGCCGTTCGTCCTCGCCCGAAAAAGGACGGCGGTGGCTGGCAGGTTGAGGAGTTCTGACGTGAACAGCGCACTCGCACGCATCCAGCTTCAGCAGATGCTGGACAAGCTCGACAGGTTGACCAGGACGCCAAGGGTTACAGAAGAAGCCTTGGACGTCGCCAAGCAAGTCATGGATCAAGCCGCCCAGCTGTGGCGGGAAATGGTGAAGGAGAAGAAGGATGACTGAAGCGCAAGTGAGGAAAGCGGCGGTCGCCAAGCTCAAGGAGCACGGCATCACAGTCCACCGGTACCGCCAGAGCGCACATGAGATCGCCAAGCTCGTCCAGTTTCTGGACCCGTCTATAGGCGGGACGCCCGAGAACATCCTTCGTCGGTTTGTGGGATTAGAGCGCCAGGCGTACACGCCCAGCCGTCCCAGGCGCGAGTACATGCCTGATCTGCGGATGCGCCAGGCGATAGAACGGGCCCGGCAGTGGCAGCCGCCTATCCTGCCGCTGTCGACCCGAGTTCCCTACACGGAGCTGGGCGCGTGAGGTCGAACCTCGAGATCCTGCTGTCGGAATGGGGAGCCTGGAAGCGAGGCGAGAATCGCAGCGCTTTGGGCTACCCCGACATGGCCGCATTCGCTCGGATGCGCGTCGACGGGCAGCGTCGTGCAGATCCGGATGCGTTCCTGGTTGATGACGACGTGCGTCGACTCGACGCCGCTATTGAGCGCCTGCACCCGGATATGAAACTCGTGGTAGTCGCCCATTACGTGTGGCTGGGTCCGGTGAAGCAGAAGATTGAGCGCTTGCGGATCCCGCGGACGATCTACTACCGGCACTACGAGTTTGCGCACAAGACGCTGGCCGCGGTGTTGGGCGGGCGCTACTTGTCTGGGTATGAGCCAAACTATTTTGTCCCCACACATTGCCAAACTGTGGGGACATAACTAGGATCATTTCTGTAGGCTGTCGCATTGTCAGCCTATTAGCCGTACCGTCTCCTCTAGTGGCCCAGCGGCGGGCCTTTGATCGCCCCGGTTTGAGCATTCTGCTCGCCGGGGCGAGTCTTTTTGGCTCCGAGAATCAGGGAGGTCCCTAAGTGACTGGCCTTCCGCTGATTGCGATGCTGTAGCGCCTTGTTCCAAGGAGGAAATGAGTATGGCCAGAAAGATCATTCAGATCACTGCGACTACCATTGTTTCGGGGAACTCGCACAGCACGACCTCGGTCCCGGCGTTGTTCGCCCTTGCCGACGACGGAACGATTTGGCAATACCGGCCAAGTTGGGGAGGCCCAGTTCCCACTCACAAACAGTGGCAACAGGTTCCGGAATTGCCGCAATCGCCTGAATAGACGCGTCAGCGCGGAATCGACCGCCCTTCGGGGCGGTTTTTTGTTGGCGGAAATCATGACGTGCACTGCATGCGCCCGACGCAGGGCAGCCCTCAAGCGGTACGCCCGCATAGCCTACGAAAGAGCCGCCCGTCTGTTGGCAAGGGTAAAGCGCCCGTGAGTTGGAGAGAGGATAAGCGCACAGCAGCCCAGAGAGGCTACGGAAGCAAGTGGCGCAAGGCACGCGAATCTTTCCTTTGGCGCAATCCACTGTGCGCCTACTGTGAACAGGAAGGGCGGATTGAACCCGCCACAGTGGTGGACCACAAGATCCCACATAAAGGGGACAAGAAGCTCTTCTGGGACAGAACGAACTGGCAGCCGCTATGCAAGCGGTGCCATGACAGCATCAAGCGAAGGGAAGAGACCGGCACAGACCTGCAGCCGATCGGGCTCGATGGGTGGCCGGTCGATACCCAGGGGGGGTAGGTCGGCGCGAAGTCGGCGCATCGCTCGAGACCGCGCGCCCACCCTTCCTTTTCTAAACGTCCAGAATTTCTCGGATTCATATCGTGGCACAACGAGGCAGACAGTCAGCTGCAGCAGCTGAGCTCGCCGCCCTAGTTGCGCCCGTGGTCCGGGCGGACCGTCTGGCACCACCGGCAACTTTGACGGATGCAGAGCGCGAGGTATGGATCCAGACGGTAGAGGACCAGCCTGCCGATGCCTTCACGCCAGTGCACGGGCCATTGTTGGAGATGTACTGCCGGCATGTGGTCCAGGCTCGGTTGATTGCGGACGAGATTCTGAACTTCGACCGGCAGTGGCTGGCCGATGATGATGGGCTGAAGCGGTACGACCGCTTGTTGGCCATGCAGGAGCGTGAGGTTCGATCGGCGTCGTCCTTGGCGACTCGTCTGAGGATCACGCGCCAGGCGACCACTGATCCGAAGACGGTGGGGCGGGCTAATCGGAACCTTGCCCGGACAAGGAAGCCGTGGGAACTGCCAAAAGACTGACCCGTGGCGATCGGAACATCCGGTGGATCGAAGAGCACTGCCTGGTGCCGGATGGGAAGCTCGTCGGGCAGCCGGTCAGATTGACCGCCGAGCAGAAGGGGTGGATCAAGCAGATCTACGACACGCCGACGCGCACGTTCATCTTGAGCATGGCGCGAAAGAACGCGAAGACGGCGACGAGCGCATTTCTGCTTCTGCTGCACCTCTGCGGACCGGAAGCAAAGCCAAACAGCCAGCTCTACAGCGCGGCACAGTCTCGCGAGCAGGCAGCGATTCTGTTCGGATACGCGGCCAAGGTGGTGCGGATGTCGCCTACGCTGGCGGAGTACGTGCAGGTCAAGGAGTCGACAAAGATCCTGGTCTGCCCAGAGCTGGGGACGACGTACCGGGCTTTGTCGGCGGATGCGTCGACGGCCTATGGGCTGAGCCCTGTGTTCGCGGTGCATGACGAGTTGGGGCAGGTGCGTGGGCCGAGGTCGGAGCTGTACGAGGCCATCGAAACGGCGTCGGCGGCTCACGAGGAACCCCTGTCGATCATCATCAGCACCCAAGCGCCAACGGATGCCGACCTGCTGAGCATCCTGATCGATGACGCCCTGACTGGTGCAGATCCCAGGGTCAAAGTTGCGTTGTACACGGCTCCGCTGGACCTGGACCCATTCTCGGACGAGGCGATCCGGGCGGCAAACCCGCACTTCGATGTCTTCATGAACAAGGCCGAGGTGCGTAAGCAAGCGGCAGACGCCAAGCGGCTGCCTAGCATGGAAGCCGGATACCGGAACCTCATACTCAATCAGCGTTGTGAGGCGAAGTCGCCCTTTGTGACGCGGGCAGTATGGGCGGAGAACGGTGGGCAGCCGATCGACCTGGAAGGAGAGGAAGTCTGGGGCGGGTTGGATCTGTCCAGTGTGTCCGACCTGACCGCACTGACGCTGGTGGGTCGGGATGGCAGTGTCCAGTGCGTGTTCTGGCTGCCGGCTGATGGGATAGCCGAGAAGAGCCGAGCCGACAAGGTTCCATACGACGTGTGGGCAAAGCAAGGCCACTTGCAGCTCACCCCTGGACGGGCGATCGAGTACGAGTACGTCGCCGAGTACCTGCGCGGTGTCTTCGACCGATACAAGGTCCAGGCGCTGGCGTTCGATCGATACAACATGCGCTTTCTGCGGCCTTGGCTTGAGAAGGTTGGCTTCACTGCTGACGAGCTCGCCAAGTTCGTGGAATTTGGCCAAGGCTTCGCGTCCATGAGCCCGGCGCTACGCGAGCTTGAAGCGAGGCTTCTGGGCAAGAAGCTCAAGCACGGCAACCACCCGGTATTGACCATGTGCGCGGCTAATGCGGTGACGGTCGACGGACCCACTGCTGGGACGAGGAAATTCGCCAAACCATCTGAGCGGCGCCGCATTGACGGCATGGTTGCCCTGGCCATGGCGATCGGAGTCATGCCGCAGGACGTGGAGAAACCGAAGAAGTTGGTCCTGGCTGTGGCCGGGTAAGGGAACAGACGATGAAAACCGTTCAACGAGCGTACAGCCTGTTTGACGTGCAGAGCGTGGACGCGGACCAGCGCGTCTTCAAGGGCATTGCCACGACGCCCAATCCGGACCGAGTCGGGGACACGATCAATCCCCTTGGCGTTCAGTTCAAGAATCCGTTGCCATTGCTGCACCAGCACGACCATGACGAGCCCGTTGGGCTGGTGGAGTTCGGACGCCCGACCAAGGATGGGATTGCGTTTACAGCGGAAATTCCTCGGATCGAGGAGGAGGGGCTGCTGAAGGAGCGCGTTGACACCGCCTGGGGAGAGATCAAGTACGGGCTAGTGCGGGCCGTGTCGATCGGCTTTCGTCCGATCAAGTACGCCTTCCGTGACGATGGCGGGATCGACTTTCAGGAGACGGAAGTCTACGAGCTTTCGATGGTGACGATCCCGGCCAATGCCGAGGCGGTCATCACCGCGGTGAAGTCGATGAAGTTGACGCCCGACCTGATCACTCAGATTAAGCGTTTCGAGCTGAGCAAGAAGGGTGTCGTTCAACTGATCCAACCTGCCAAGCAGGAGCAAAGCATTCCGAAAGGGGCCGTTCGCTTGATCCGCCCCACCCGATCCGCCGCCTAACGAGGGCCGCTGGGATCGCATCCGTTGCCGCCTGAGAGCGGCGCTGTCGAGTCATGACCGCCTTTCGAGGCGGTTTTTTTATTTCTGGAGGACGTCATGCCGACGTTTGCTGATCAAGTCGAGGCCCTCAAGGCGACGAAAGCCACGAAGGAGGCCGAAATCAAGGAAATCGCCAAGAAGGCAGCGGAAGAAAGCCGCACCATGGATCCTGCCGAGGTCGAGCAGTTCGACACCCTGCAGGGGGAAATCAAGGCGATTGACGCTGACATCCAGCGCTTCAGCGTGCTGGCTGAGCAGGAAAAGGCGTCTGCCACGCCGGTGGATACTTCTGACAGTGCCAACCGTCCGGCTGCGGGTGGCGCCAAGGCCGTGCCGGTGCAGGTGAAGAACACCCAGAAGCTTGAGCCTGGCATTGCGTTCGCGCGTGCTGCCAAGTGCCTGGCGCTCGGTCACCTTGAGCATCGTTATGCCGTGGATATTGCCAAGGCGATGTATGGTGATTACGAGCAGATCGTCAAGGCGACCGAAGCGATGGTCCGCAAGGCGGCGGTCGCTGCGGCCACGACTGGTAACTCGGACTGGGCGGGCAATTTGGTCGGCGATGAAACCGCCGTGTTCGCGGACTTCGTTGAGTTCCTGCGCCCGCAGACGATTCTGGGCCGCTTCGGGACGAACGGAATTCCGTCTCTGCGTCGAGTGCCGTTCCGCACGCCTCTGGTCGGTCAGACCTCGGGCGGGTCTGGGTACTGGGTGGGCGAAGGTCAAGCCAAGCCGCTGACCAAGTTCGACTTCAGCCGCACCACGCTGGAACCGCTGAAGGTTGCCAACATCGCCGTGGCCACCATGGAGGTTATCCGCGATTCCAGCCCCTCGGCTGACGTGATCATCCGAGACCAGCTGGCTGCCGCGCTGCGCGAGCGCCTGGACATTGACTTCATCGACCCCGCCAAGTCGGCGGTTGCTGGGGTCTCTCCGGCCTCGATCCTGAACGGTGTCACCGGTATCGCCTCGAGCGGCACCGACGCCGATGCGGTGCGTGCCGACATCAAGGCGCTATTCGATGCCTTCATTGCGGCCAACAACGCCCCGACCTCTGGCGTGTTCATCATGCCGGCCACGACTGCTCTGGCTCTGAGCCTGATGCAGAACCCGTTGGGTCAAGCCGAGTTCCCGGGCATCTCGATGACCGGCGGTACGCTGTTCGGCCTGCCTGTCATCGTGTCCGAGTATGTGCCGAAGGACTCCTCGGGTGCCGTGGTGGCGCTGGTCAACGCGAGCGACATCTACCTGGGTGATGACGGCGGCATCGAGATCTCGATGTCGACTGAAGCGTCCCTGCAGATGGACGATTCCCCGGACAACCCGACGACTGCGTCGACGGTGCTGGTCTCGCTCTGGCAGCGCAACCTGGTTGGCTTCCGGGCCGAGCGGACGATCAACTGGGCCCGCCGTCGCTCGAGCGCGGTGGCGTATCTGGAAGGCGTCAATTGGGCCGAGGCTGTCTCGAGCTCGTGATGATGGGAGGGGGCTTCGGCCCCCTCTTTGTCAGGGAGAGGACATGGCAAAGGTCAAATTCCGCTACGCCAACGGCAGGACTCAGGTGATGGACCGCCGGTTTGCGAAGGTCTTGTCGGCGCTTGGGCGTGGCACCTACCTGACACGAGACATGCGGGCCGCAGAGCCTGCTGGATCTTCCGTTGATGAGCTGATGGAGCTGCGCGCGCAGTATCAGGCCGTGGTGGGCAAGCGTCCGTATCACGGCTGGGATGCGGACGAGCTGCGCAAGCGGATTACAGAAGCGGGTGATCAGTCATGATGTGCTTCGCCCGGTTTTCAATCCACGACCATGACATAACGCCGCCCTGAAGGGCGGGGATGATGTCAACAACATCGAGCTTTTCGAGGCTATCTAAATGCGACTGTTCGGGCTCAAAGTCGGCACCCAGAAATCGGCCCAGCCTGTGCCAATTTTGTCGCGCGGATGGCGACGTATTCTTGAGCCGTTCTCTGGGGCGTGGCAGCGCAATGTTGAGGAAACGCGCGGCGACCTTCTGACGTATCCGACCTTGTACGCCTGCATCTTTCGCATTGCGTCGGATATCGGAAAGCTCCCGTTTAGCCTGAAGCTGTTGGACCAGGATGGTATCTGGAATGCGACGACGAACGCTGCGTATGACCCCGTCCTGCGTCGCCCGAACCCATACCAGACCGCTGCTCAGTTTCGTGAGTACTGGATACTGACAAAACTGATCCATGGAAATGCGTACATACTCAAGCAGCGCGATCAGAGGGGCGTGGTCAAGGCTCTGTACGTGCTGAACCCAGAGCGGGTGTTGCCCATGGTGGCAGACACCGGTGCCGTGTTCTATCAGCTCTACACGGACAAACTCAACAATCTTCCGGAGGACTACCCTGCGAAGAACCTTGTCGTGCCCGCGTCGGAAATCATCCACGATCGTTGCATGACCGTGCACCATCCCTTGGTCGGTGTGCCGCCGCTTGCTGCGGCGTACTGGCCAGCGCTGAAAAACATGAAGATCATGCGCAGCGCAACGGAGTTCTTCGCGAACAATGCCCAGCCCGGGGGCTTGCTGACGGCCCCAGCTGGTATGTCGGAGGAGGACGCCAAGGCCGTGCAGGAGTACTGGAACAGGGAATTCTCCGAGGGGAAGGCTGGGAAAGTAGCAATCATCGGGGCTGATATGAAGTTCACGCCCTTTGCGATGAAATCCATCGATGCGCAGATGATCGAGCAGATGCGCTACTCGGATATCCAGATCTGCCAGCCGTTCGGCATGCCGCCCTTTAAGGTCGGAATTGGCGATATCCCGGCAGGGCTAGGCGCCGATGGTGTCAACCTCATGTACTACAACGACGCCCTGCAGCCGCATATCCAGCACATGGAAGAGCTGCTGGACGATGGCCTGAAGATCGAGCGTCCGCTGAGTGTCAAGCTGGATATCGAGCCGTTGATGCGGATGGATGAAGGCAAGCGTGCCGACGTCGCGACGAAGCTCGTCGGTGGTGGTATCGAAACCCCGAACGAAGGACGCCGTCGATTCAACCGTCGCCCGTTGGAAGGCGGCGATACGGTCTACATGCAGCAGCAAGACTATCCGCTAGATCAGGTCCGGCAGAATCGAATCGTTCCTGATGTTGGAGTGACAGAGCCTGATCCGGTCCAGGACGAAATTCGCGCCTTTCTCGCTACTCAGAAGGCGATCCAGGCCATGAACAAGCAACTGGGGATTGCCCATGTTTGACCCTGAAGCATTTGGCCAAGCCATGGGCGAGGCGATTCTGAAGGCTGTCGCGCCCTTAAAGGCCGATATTGAGACCTTGCGGGCCCAGCTCAAGGAGCTGTCCGAGCGCCAGCCGACGGTGATCCACGGCAAAGATGGTGCACCAGGCAAGGACGGCACCTCGGTGACCACGGAGGATGTTGCGCCGATAATCCGCGCAGAGGTGGAAAAGGCAGTCGCGGCCATACCAGCCCCGAAGGATGGGAAGGACGGCAAGGACGGGGTTGGCCTAGCCGGTGCGATGGTCAGCCGGGAAGGGCACCTGATTGTCACGCTGTCAAATGGCGAGGCCAAGGATCTTGGCCAGGTTTGCGGTCGGGATGGGGCCGATTTCACGGAGTTTTCGGTCGAGTACGACGGCGAACGCACGCTCACGATCAAGGGTAAGGGTGGGGATATCAAGAAGCGCCTGCCGGTCCCGGTATGGAAGGGCTATTGGCGTCAAGGCATGTCCTTCGAGAAGGACGATGTTGTCACGTATGACGGCAACGCCTGGATTGCGCTGAAAGATACATCCGAGTGCCCGGGCCCGGACAAGAAGGAGGATTGGCGCTTGTTCGTGCGTCGCGGTCGGGATGGTGAGGGCGTGTCACGCTCGTTGCGTCGGCCTGCTACCGAGCCTATCAAGCTTGGGGCGTAGCATGCAGTTTGTGACCTTGCAAGAAGCTCGCGACCATCTGCGGATTGACGGGTCGGCAGATGACGCCTGGCTGACGCTGATGATCCAGGCGGTGAGCCAGGCTGTTGTGCTTTGGCTCAAGGAAGCGTGGCGGGCCTATGAGCTCGAGACCGATTCGACCGGCCAGATCGTGACGGGCAGCAATGGCGATCCTGTCCCGCAATGGGATTCGAACGGGCCGATCGTCAAGCCGACCGTCAAAGCGGCGGTGCTCGTGGAGCTCGCATCCCTGTATCGATTCCGCGAGGGTGAAGGGGCGCAGCACGTGCAGCCTCATTGGGGGCATGGGTACTCGCTCAGCGCGGTGGCCACCGCACTGCTGACACCGTTGCGCCGGAGCACGGTCGTATGAGCCTCGCAGCCGGGAAGCTTCGCCATCGGGTGACGATCCAAGAGTACGCCTACCTTGGCCAGGATCCGATCACCGGGGATGAAATCCGTGAGTGGCGGGATGTCCATACCTGTTGGGCGGCAGTCGAACCACTGTCGGTCCGGGAGTTCACGGCGGCTCAGGCGACCCAGTCAAAGGTGAAGGCCCGAGTCACGATCCGGTATTTGGATGGGCTGGATGCCTCAATGCGGATCGTCCACACGGTGCACGGGGCGCAAAGGGTCTACAACATCGAGGGCATTCTGGCTGATCCTGACAGCGGCTTTGAGTACCTGACCCTGGCGGTAAGCGAGGGGACAAGCATCAGTGGTCAGTAAGGTCTGGGAAGGGCAGACGGTGGTCTGCATTGCCAGCGGGCCATCTCTGACACAAGCGGATTGCGATCTGGTCAGACGATCCGGGCTACCCACGGTGGCCGTCAACTCAAGCTGGCGCATGGCACGCTTCGCAGACGTGATCTATGCCGGGGACGCCGCCTGGTGGGATGCCTACGGGGATGAAGTCACGATCCCAGCAGAACGGTGGACGTGCACCAGGCTGGCAGCCCAGAAGCATGGGATCAACCTGCACAAGGTGGTGGGTCCCTACAACTCCGGGATGCGGGCGATTCAGTTTGCCATCGAGCGTGGTGCGGAGCGAGTGATCCTGCTCGGGTACGACTGCTCGATTAAGCATGGATTGCACTGGCACGGAGCGCACGACCGGACAAAGAATCCGGACGAAAAGAAGGTGCGGACCTGGCGCGGCCAGTTTCAGGCAGTGGCGATTTTGGCGAAGGTTCGCCGCTGCGAGGTGATCAATTGCAGCCGCTACACGGAGTTGACGTGTTTCCCGCGGATTCCCGACATATTGGAGGCGATCAGTGACCCTGCACGGCCTGGACCAGGTGCTCCGGAATCTGAAGGAATTGCCGCTGAAAGTGCGCCGGTCGGCTGCTCGTAAAGCAGTGGGGAAGGGCGCTTCAATTGTTCGCAAGCGGGCTAAGCAGAACGCCCTGCAGGTCGATGATCCGCAGACGGGCCGCCGGATCGCAGACAACATAGGTCAACGGTTTCGCAGCCGCTATTTCAAGCAGACGGGGGAGACGATGGTGAGCGTTGGCGTGCTGACGAGCAGAGGCCGTATCCCTCGAGGGAACCCGGACGAAGGCAGGGGCGGCAACACGCCACACTGGCATCTGGTGGAGCTTGGGACTGAGCGGGCTCGTGCACAGCCTTTCCTACGGCCTGCTGCTGCGGCGAGCGTCTCGGAGGTGTTCAACGCGGTGGCTGCGGAGCTCGAGCGGCAGGTCGGGATCGAAGTAGCGAAACTGAAGACCAAATGAGCTACCCGCCAGTTTTCAAGTACGCAGCGGCAAGTCCTGCCGTGACGGCCCTGTTGGGGAGCAACCCGACCCGCGTCTACATGTTCGGGATGGCACCGCAGAACGTGGCGTACCCCTATGCAGTCTGGCAGATGGTGGGGGGTGCGCCGGAGAACTATCTGACCAACACGCCGAACATCGACGCGTTTACGACGCAGATCGACGTCTACGCGACGACCGCGAATGCAGCGAGGGCTTGCGCCATGGCGCTACGGGATGCATTCGAGCCATACGGTCATGTCACGTCGTGGCGTGGTGAGAGTCGGGATGACGAAACGCAGTCCTACCGTTGCAGCTTCGACGTGGATTGGTGGGTTAACCGGTAGTGCGGTTTGCCTGGGCTAGGCCGGCCAGCCGAAGGGGGCCATGTCTCCTAACCCCCGCGCCCAGGCTCCTGATTGGAGATGACTTGCCCGCTTGCCGCGGGTTTTTTTGTGCCTGCACAGGCAAGGAGCTATCCAATGGCAGTGAAGACTCAAGGTACGGGCTTTTGGGCCCTGGTCCCGGAAACGGGTGAGCTGATCGATGTCGGGTGCGTGACGTCGATCGATGGTATCGACACGACGATCGAGCAGATCGAGACGACCTGCTTGAACTCGCTGGCTCGGACCTATGAAGCGGGTCTGGCTACGCCTGGCACCGCGAGTTTCACGATCTACACGGACCCGCAGGATCCGAACCATGTTCGCTTGCACCAGCTGAAAGTCGCGGGTGTCAAGCTGTTGTGGGCGGTGGGCTTTCAGCAGACGGTGGCCGGTGAGCCTGTAGTTCCTGGCGATGCCCCGACGGCTGCGGCTGACAGCTCGGGCGAATACGTGTTCGACCTGCCGGATACCCGGGCCTGGATCGTGTTCGAGGGCTACATGTCGGCCTTCCCGTTCTCGTTTGCCCAAAACAGCGTTGTGCAATCGAACATCAACATCCAGGTGTCTGGCGAGCCTCAGCTGATCCCGGCTGCTAGCCAGTCGTCGTAATCCTGCGCCGCCCGGAGACAGGCGGCTTTTTCTTGGAGGCCTAAATGAAGTCTTTGAAGATTGCGGAACTGGAAACTACCGGTGGTTTAGTTGCTGATACGCCGGTGGAAAAGGAAATCGAATGGTACGAGGTGGTGGATGGCAAGCGCGTACCAGCCAAGTACCAGATTCACGTCTTGCAGCTGCCGTACAAGAAGGTTGAGGATATTTCTCGATCGAACAAGGGGAGTGTGACCACGGCGCTGATCGCTGAGGGCATCTTGTTCGATGGGGGGCAGACGAAGTTGACCCAGGCGCAGGCCGACCGTTTGGCACCTGAGTTGGTGGCCAAGCTCATTGCGGCCTTCAAGGAGGTCAACGGGGGCGACGAAACGGGAAAGTCGACCTGACCCCGTCTGACGAGTTTTGGCACGAGGTGGCCCTCGCGCTGGGGATGACCGTACGTGATGCCAAGTCCAGGATGACGTACCGGGAAGCGATGCAGTGGGGGGCATACTTCAAGGCGCATGGCTACTCAAGCCGCAGCGCCGCACTGGTGCCGGAACTACAGCGGGGCTTTGCACTGTTGGCGGCGATCCTGATCAATGTCAACGGTGGCTATCAGGGCGGGAAGAAGGCAAAGATCGAGGACTTTCTGCCCAAGCGCGGTGAAGAGACCACGGGTGATGCAGAAGACGTGGCTGCACTGCTGGCGTCCCTGTGGGGCGGGAAGAAGTCAGATCGCCAGAAGAAGCTCTGGCGCAGGCGGAACAAATAGGTACTCAGGATGGCGAGTCGTTCGCTTGGTCAGCTGACCATCGACCTGATTGCGAAAACGGGCGGATTCGAGCAGGGCATGGAGCGTGCCCAGCGCACCGCGCAACGCGCTGGTCGAAACATTGCCCGGGATGCGGAGCAGTCGGCAGCGAAGCTCGGGCAGATTTGGTCTGGCGCGGCGACAGCCATTGCGGCTCAGCTGGCTGCGGTGTTCTCCGTGGCAGCGGTTATGCGGTACGCGGATGCGTACACGGAGCTGCAGAACAGGCTCAGGCTGGTCACTGCGACAACTGAGGGGCTGGCCCAGGCGACTGGCGATGTCTTCAGCATCGCCATGCGCACGGCCCAGAGCGTCGACAGTATTGCCCAGGTCTACCAGCGGTTTGCCCAGAATGCTGAAAGCCTCGGGCTAAACCTGCAGGACGTAGCCGACCTGACGACGACGGTTGCGCAAGCCGTTGCAGTCTCCGGTGCCAGTGCGGCGTCTGCCCAGGCGGCGCTGGTGCAGTTTGGACAGGCGTTGGCATCCGGGGTGCTCCGGGGCGAAGAGCTGAATTCCGTCATGGAGCAAACGCCCGGTCTTGCGCGAGCTATCGCAGACGGCTTGGGAATTCCCATCGGGCAACTGCGCCAGCTCGCCGCGGACGGCAAGATCACATCTGACGCATTGGTTACGGCCCTGCGCAGGGCTGCTCAAGGAGTCAGCGAGCAGTTCGGCACGCGGGTACTGACGGTTGGTCAGGCGGTCGAAAACCTGAATACCGCTGCCCTGAAAGTCGTTGGAGCGTTTGATCAGTCTACTGGTGCGTCGTCGTCTCTAGCGAATGCGATAGACAAACTTGCCCAGCGCGTGGGGAACCTTTCGGAAGATATGGAAGGTTTACAGCGAGACGCTGACGCAGTTCGTGAAATCGCGGCTCGAATGAGCGATTTTTTTGATGAGTTCGCCGAAGGTATATCGATCAGCAGCAAAAGGGTCTCCGGGATCTTCGCTGACTCGTTCGCCGATTCATTCTTAGCGACAGCGAAAGAGATCGACACCATTTCCGCTGATTTCCAAGGGTTTTTTGGTGGCGTCTACCGAGCAGTTACGGCACTCGGCCTGAACATCCAGAACGCTTTCGCAAATACGTTCGATGCCGTAATCGAGAATGCGGTTTCGTTTGCAAATACGTTAATTGACAAGTTGAGTGCTGTTTCCGAGTTCTTCGGAGGCGGTAAGCTTGAAAAGCTCGAGTATCAGGGCCGGTCTGACCGTCAGATTTACAGTTTGGTCGATTCGTATGTCGAAGGGTACAAGGAGGCTGCACGCGGTCTAGGTGCTTACGAGGCATTGAGCGCTGGCATTGCCGACCGGGCCATCACCAGGGCTGCCGATGCTGCCGAGCAAGCCTACAAGGAAATCACAGAACGTATTGGCCCGACGGGCACGGCAGAGGGAAAGAAGAAGAAGGAGCAGCTCACAGAGCTCCAACGCCTAGTGCAGCAACTGCAGTTCCAGGCGGCAACGCTTGGGATGACCGCCGAACAGGCTGAGCGGTACCGTATCGCGACTGCCAAGGGGGCGGAAGCTGACCGGGTCCAAGCCCTGGCGCTGTTTGACAAAATCCAGGCGTGGAAAGAAGAGGACAAGGCGATCAAGCAGGCTGCCGAATCGACAAGGTACTTCGCAGCGATCAATCGGGAGCTGGAGATCTTCTGGAGGCGGCAGAACCTAGACGTCCTCGGCATCGGCATGGGAGACCGTCAGCGTGAGCTCTTCGAGCAAGAGCTTGCCATCCGACAGGAGTATGCAGAGCGCCGTCGACAATTGGAGGAGGCCCAGCAGGTCGAGTCTACGAAGCTCACGGAGGGGCAGTACCAGCGCCGAATAGCAGACTTGGAAGACGCCGAGAAACGCCAGATCGAGATCCTACGGGACGCGGCCCAGAGGAAACTGGAGGCGGAGTCCATCTGGCTCAACGGAGTTACTGCCGGGCTGCAGAACTACGTGGACGAGGCTAACAACGCAGCGGCCTCGGTGCGAGATTCCGTGCAGTCGGCGTTTAAGGGCATGGAAGACTCGCTGGCTAACTTTGTGCAGACTGGGAAGCTGAACTTCTCTGATTTGATCGATAGCATCGTGGCCGACCTGGCACGAATCGCAGTCAAACAGTCGATTACCGGCCCGCTTGCGTCTGCGTTTGCCAATCTGTTCGGCGGGCTCGCCAGCAGCCCGTTTGGGGCGATCGACACGGGTGGGTGGTTCCAGTACGCCAACGGCGGGGTTTTCGGCGGCGCAAGCCTAAGCCGGTACTCCAACAGGGTCTACAACACCCCGCAGGTCTTCGAATTTGCCAAGGGAGTTGGCATTTTTGCTGAGGCGGGGCCAGAGGCCATCATGCCGCTGTCTCGTGGGCCTGACGGGAAGCTTGGGGTGAGGGCGGATCTGTCCGGGGTTGGCCCGTCCACCGCTGCACCGCAGGTCAACATCATCAACCAGACATCCCAACCGATCCAAACGGCAGACGCAAATGTTCGCCACGACGGCGAGCGCTGGGTGGTGGATGTCGTGCTCAAGGATCTCAAAGCCAACGGGCCGATTCGTCGGCAGCTGGCTGCACTGTAAGGGGTTCGGATGGCTACTTGGCCTGCCTACGCGAAGATCCTGCTCGAGGGCTTCAATGAGCGCCCGGATTACGGTGTCTTGCGCACGGATATGGACAACGGGATCGCCAAGCAACGCCCGCGGCGGTCTTTGCCGATCGTCACCCGGGACGTGACGGTTCTGGTGCTGTCAGCCGAGGACAAGCAGCAATTTGACGCGTGGTTTCGGGACGATCTGTATGGAGGGACCGGGTGGTTTTCTTGGACTGATCCGGTCGACGGGGTGACCAAGCAAGGGCGGTTCGTTGGTGGACAGTTGACTTGGGCCAGCCCTGGCAAGGTCTGGAAGGCACAGGGTCAGATTGAGACGCTGGGGTAACGATGCCTCGATCCTATACCGCACCAGCCCGGCGCAACCTTCTTGCCACGAGCGCCGACGAGCCGTTTCTCGTTCTGCTTGAGATCACGCACCCCGAGTTGACCGTTCCGATTCGGGTAGTGAACGACTCCCAGAACATCGTGGTCGAGGGGAATGAGTTCATTGCGTGTGCCTTTCGGATCACGCTGCCGGACGACATTGACCAGCAGGTGCCGGAAGCCCGCTTGGAGGTCGACAACATCGGGCGCGAGCTCACCCAATGGCTTGAGTACAGCCAAGGGGGTAAAGGGGCGAAATGCCGGATCATGCAGGTGCTGCGCTCTGACCCAGACACGGTCGAATTTGACATGACGCTGGATCTGTCCGGGTTGTCGGTGGACAACTTTGTCGTGCGTGGACAGCTTGGGTTTCAGGACACGCTGGGGCAACCGGCAGTGAAGCTTCGGTTTGATCCGAACACGGCACCAGGTCTTTGGTGATGCACTGGTCTGACAAGTACGTAGGTCTCCCGTATGTGCCGGAGACCGGGGATTGTGTTGCCCTGGCGGTTCGGGTTGCGCGAGAAGTATTCGGGGTCGAGCCGCAGGTGCCGACGAGTCATGCACGGACTCTCAGGGAGCAAACGGCGCAGATCTTGGAGTACCGGGAAGAGGTCGCCGAGCGTATTGCCGAGCCTTTCGACGGCTGCCCGGCCTTGTTCGTCGGGCGGGGCAGGCTATGCCATGCCGGTGTGATGTGTTGGCTTGCCGGAGAGTGGTGGGTTCTCCATGCAGATCAGTCTGCGGGGGCTGTCATTCGTCAGCGTCTTCGCGACATGACGCGACTGCATTGGAAGTTGGAAGGCTACTACCAATGGAAGTAGGGAAAGACGTCGCAAGGCCGGCACTGGTTAGCCTGCCTCACCCGCTACGGCCCGACGGAAAGGAGGTCTGCTTCGCGTCATTCTTGCCTGGGGAAACCCTGGGTGCGTACATCAAGCGCAACGGAATCCGGATTGCTAGCGGGCCTGTGCATGTGTGGCACAACGGGCATCCCGTTCCGGAGGCCCTGTGGGAGCGATTGATTCCGCGACCCGGCGACATGGTTGTGATTCGGGCGAGGATGGCGGGCGGTGGCAGTGGTAGCAAAATCCTGCGGACCGTCGCTATGATCGCGTTGACGCTGACGGGTTTCGCCGTCGGCGCTGCATTGACCGCGTCCTTTGGGTCTGTTGTAGGAGCTCTTGGGACTGCGGCGACCATGATCGGGGGTTCACTCCTGATCAATGCGCTACTACCGCCGCCAAAACCGACATTTCGGCAGGAAAACAACCGCCTTGAGAACAGCCCGACCTATTCCATACAGGGTGGGCGCAACAGAGCTCGACCCTGGGAGCCGATGCTCCTGGTGTTTGGTGAGCACAAGGTCGTCCCGGATCTGGCGAGTCAGCCCTATACCGAGTATGTCGGCAATGACCAGTACCTAGCGCAGGCCTTCCATTTCGGTCTGCAGCCGGATCTGGATATCACGAACATCAAGATCGGCGATTCGCCGATCACGCGATTCAAAGGCGTTGACATTGAGCGTAGCGACGCTGACGGCTCGCTGACGATGATTGCTGGCAACGTCGACACGCTGCAGGGCTTCGAGCTTCGTCAGCCGGATGGGTGGAACTACCGGACCACGCCCGCAGACACGCGACGCATAGACGTTGACCTGGCTGCGCAGGTCTTCGCCATTGACCAAAAGACCGGGAAATACCTGTCGCGCACCGTCGAGGTGCAGGTCGAATACAGGGCTGTCGGTGCATCGACTTGGACGCCGCTCGGGAACATCACTGACCCGGTATATGCGACTCACTACTGGTCGCTTGGCCGGATGGAGTCGCCAGATCTGGACTGGGGAGCGCCAGCACAGTGGGTCCAACTGAGCTATGGATCGACCAACCCCGCTGATCACACGCAGGGCGATACCGTGCAGATCTGTACCCAGGAAGGCCCTGGAGGTGACGGTGGATCTTGGACGTCGTGCCGTACTTACGAATGGCGTTGGATGCCGCACCCGCATGCAAGCGGCAAGCCGTGGTCGGGTATTGCTCCCGATCCCTTGATCGGATACACGACCACGAGCGGAGTCCGCATCAGCGGCAAGTCGCCGAATGTCGTGCGTCGACTCGTGCGGGTATCCGTGCCTGCTGGCCAGTACGAGATCCGTGTGCGGAAGGTGACAGCGGATATTGACACGCAGTTCGAAAAGAACAGCGTCGCAGTATCCCAGATTCGCTGCGTCCAGGTCGATCGTGGAGACTACACGGGCCAGCTGCGCATGGCGGTCCGCATTCGAGCTTCTGCGCAGCTCAACGGCCAAATCGATCAGCTCAACGCCATCTGCAAGGCCCGATGCCGGGTGTGGAATGGATCGTCCTGGGTGGTGCAGCACACCCGGAATCCTGCTTGGTGGTTCCTATGGTTCGCGCAAGGCAAGCGCGATGCCAATGGAGATCTGCTCTACGGGGCCGGGCTGACAAATAGCCAGGTAGATCTGGACGGAATCAAGGCTTGGGCGGCCTGGTGCGATTCGAAAGGGCTGACGTTCGACTACGTGCTGGATCGGCGGATTTCCGCAGCGCAGATGCTGCAGATCATCGCCAGAGCAGGGCGGGCATCGCCGACGTGGCAGTCCGGAAAACTTGGGGTCATCTGGGACGCTCCCAACCTGCCGGTTGTGGCGATCTTCGGGCCCATGAATATCCGGGCGGGTTCGTTCCGGGTTGACTACATCAATGAGGGCACCGTCGACGAGATCGTCCTGAACTTCACCGACCGGACCGCCAACTACACGATGGGCGAGGTCCGCGTCCGGGTGCCTGGGGCGACGACCACGCAGAATCCTTTGCAGTTGGATCTAGAAGGGGTTACGAGCCCTGTCCTTGCTGGGCGGGAGGCGAACTTGCTCGCCGCGTCCCAGGTCTGGCACCGACGCCGGGTGAGCTGGGAGACCGACATTGAGGGCTACATCGCCAATCGGGGGGATGTCGTCCAGATCAGCCACGACCTGACGGTCTGGGGCTACTCCGGGCGGATGATTGGACGCAGCGGCAACACGATCAAGCTAGACGCGAAGATCCCGAGCGGTGGCAGCGGAATCGCGATGCTGCGCGATCCGGAGGGCACCCTTAAGACTGTCAATGTCGTGTCTGCTGTAGGCGACGTTGACGAGCTGACGATCGTATCCGACCTGGACGGTTTCCCGCTGCCGGGTGATCCAGGCTTCGAGGATGTGCCTGCGGTCGACTGGGTGTGGATGTTCGACCCGCTAGCAACCCCCGGGCGACGGTTCAAGATCGTGGAAGTCCGGCCTACTGAGGACGGGGTTCGGTTTTCGGCGATCGATGACGACCCCGGCTATTACGCCAGCGAGAACAACCCGTATCAGTACACGCCGCCCAGGGACGGGGCCCTTCTGTCCGGGGTAGTGCTGAGCCTGTCGGTCTCTGAGCAGATCGTCAGTGTCGCTGCGGACCAGATCCGTTTGCGTATCGAATGGGCCATCTCGGCAGCCGTGCCCGTCGCGGTGGATCTGGTGGTCAACGGCGACGCCAAGCCGACGATCATTACGTCCGAGCGTTATGCAGACGTCCTGGTCCAGACTGGTGACGTGGTCGAGGTCACTGTGACCCCGAGGCCTGCCGCGGGGATAGGGATCGGCAAGGACACCACCTATACGGTTCAGGGCTTGGCAATGCCGTTGCCCCCGGTAGAAGGCCTGACAAGCGTTTTCCGGGACGGCCTGACTGTTCTGCGCTGGAACAGGGTGGTCGACATTCGAAACCCTGGCTACGAAGTCAGGATGGGCCCGACCTGGGCGAACTCAAGCGTAGTTGGCATTACCAGCGAGTTGGAAATGTTGGCGATCGGCAATGGCCTATACCACGTTGCCGCCCGCTTTGTGCTGCCCAACGGCACGGTTATCTACGGCCCGCCTGACTCCCTGCAAATCGACGGCGCGACGCTTGTACGTAATGTCATTCTGGTGCGAGACGAGGCCCCCGATTGGGACGGTGACGTCGCTGAAGACGGTGTTGTCTACAACGGTACGTTTACGTTGGCCCCGCAGGGCGATGTGCTTGAAGTAGAGAACATCCTCAGTGAGCAGGACGTTCTTTGGCTCGGTGGTGCGGCAGAAAGGGGGGTCTACACAATCGCGGAGGCCTCTCGCGTCGACATTGGCTATGTAGCGCCTGTCCGGGTGGACTTCGACATTGTCACGCAGGTCTACAACCTGACCGATGACATCTTGCTTTCCCCGGACGTATTCGAGATCGAGGACGTTCTTGATGGCAGTCGCCTGCAACACGTTCGGGCCACGCCGCAGATCCGGCACGCGCAGGTGCTCGGCGACTGGACGGAATGGCGAGACTTCGTGCCTGGCTTGATCAACGCTCGGTATATCGACGTGCGCCTGATCCTTGAAACCGATGACCCCCTCTATGTGCCTGCAGTTGAGAACTTCGTCTGGTCCATTGATGTGCCAGACCTCGTGCAGCACGGAGAAGGGGTGACGGTGCCGGTCAATGGCGCTCGAGTCACGTTCACGAAGACGTTCCATGCGGTCCCGAACGTGCAGATCACGATCCTGGATGCGATTGACGGCGACCAGGCGGTGCTGACGAACGTGGACGAGTCGGGGTTCGACATTGAGGTTATCAACGCATCCAGCTCTGTTGAGCGGGAGATTAACTGGCTAGCGCAGGGGTACTGATATGCAGGAAAACACCCAAGTGCAGACTACGCCTCCGTTGCCTGGTCCGACACTGGTCGATCAGGTCAACAAGGCGCTGCAAACCATTGCCACTCATTTTTCTGGGTCTAATGACCCGGCATCGATTGCTTGGCCTTACTCCATCTGGGCGGACACCGGCAATGGGCGTCTGAAGATGCGTAACGCGGCTGGGACAGCGTGGATCGATCTTTGCCCGCTGGAAACCCCACTGATGACGCGCAGTGACTCGGATTTGCAATGGCTCTCGAAGCCCATTGGTGAGCCGTTCCCCTTATGGACGCATATTCCCGGTGTCCAGGAGCCCCCGACCGGGAGCAGCGAGTATCGATTCATCAAGTTGACTGCGAGCGACTCGTACAACGACGGCGTGCTGACTGACGAGAGCGTGACTGGCTCGGCACCGTTGGTGCAGGCCACGGCGGTAATCGACCTCGAGGCGAGTCCTCTGCACGGGCAGACGGTGCGGCTGATCAATACGGAGCGCCGCGTACTGCGGGCCGGTAGTAGCGGTACAGAACAAAACGACGCGCTGCAAAACATTACGGGCCAATTTACCGTGCGGAGGGCTGCTAATAGCAATAGCGTGGTGCTTAGCCCATCTGGAGCCTTCAGTGCATCATCCGCGGGCACGAGTGGGACTGTGCTTGCCTTCCAAGCTGGGGAGGCTGACAACCCAACGAATATTTCGTTCAACGCGTCAAACGTCGCTCGTACAGACGTCGAAACCCGCATGCGCAACGTCGGTGCAGATTATTTCATGAGGATTTACTGACATGCCCTACGCCACCAACGGACAGATCAGCACCGCCCCCATCGAGGGCGGTATCGAGATCACGCAGCAGCAGTACCAAGACGCGCTGGCCGCCATGCTTGAGGGTAAGGAAGTTGCCATCGAAGACGGCCAGATGGTGCTGCGCGATCCACCCCCGCAAGAGGAAACGCAACCCGAGCCGGAAGACCCGGCAACGCCCGTCTACCCGGTTTTCGCACCGCTTGAACTGCTTGAGTTGTTCAACGAGGGTGAGCAACTGGCCGTTGTCGCGGCCACGATGAGCAACGCGGCGATCAAGCTGTGGTACGACAAGCTGCTCGCGGCAAGCTTCATCACCTACGAAGATCCAAGGACCGAGGCCGGATTGCAGGCGCTCGTTGACAACGGGCTGCTCACCCCAGAGCGCAAGGCCGAGATTGTCGCTGCCATGCAGCCGCAGGAGCTGCTAGAGCAAAGCTGAGTCTTACGCCTGAATCACCGCAGGAACGGCCCGCCACAAGCGGGTTTTTTTGTGTCTACCGTCGGGAGGCAGGCATGCCCCAAAGGATGATGAAGATGCACGCAGACGTCGCAGCCGAAGCGGCAAAAGCAACCCCTCCGACCGCCGTGGCCGCTGTTGAGGCAATTGCAAGGGATGGGATAGGTCCAGTGGGCTGGGCCACACTGGCCTACATCACACTTCAGGCGGCGTACCTGCTCTGGAAGTGGCACCGAGATATCAAGCGGGAGAAGCGGGGTGAGTAGCAGCAAGATCAAGCTATCCGTTGGGGCCCTGGTATCGGCCATGGTGCTGATCGGTGGGTTCGAGGGCTATCGGCAGACCGCGTATCGCGATGCAGTAGGCATCCCGACCGCCTGCTTTGGTACCACGTCCGGTGTCCGGATGGGACAGACCTACGCTCCCGAGGAATGCGCCGGCCTGTTGGTGCGCGATGTGATCGAAGCGTCTCGCGTGCTCGATTGCGTCACGGTCCCCTTGACCGACGGGCAGCAAACGGCACTGACCAGCTGGGCGTACAACGTCGGGGTCCAGGCAGCTTGCCGTTCGACCCTGGTGAAGAAGGCCACTGCAGGAGAGCCGCCGCAGGTCTGGTGCGAGGAGCTGATGCGCTGGGTCTATGCCGGAGGGAAGAAGTTGGCAGGCCTCGAGCGCCGACGGTCGGAGGAGAGGGCGCTATGTTTGGGCTCGTGACCGGGTGGCGAGGGTATGCCGTTGCTGCGGTCGGCGGTACTGCCGTTGTGATGGGGATCCTTTGGTACGGGCACGAAAAATATGAGCAAGGCAGGGTATCCGCGATGGCCGAGTATCACGCGGCTGAGTTGGCCGTGTGGCGCCAAGAAGCCGATCGGCTGATCAGCCTATCCAATGCCCTTGAAACTGGGCTGGTAGCACTTCGCAATGCGAAGCCCAAGATCATTGAGAGGTACACCCGTGTCGAGACTCAGATTCCTCTGCCTGATGACTGTCGTATTGATGGCGAGCGGTTGCAAAGCATCAATGAAGCCATTAACGCGGCCAACGCTGCCAACCAACCTGGCGACGCCTTGTCCGCCTATACCGCTCGTTGAATCGGATTCTTGGGACGATCTAGCCAAGGCTCATATGACCTTGGCGATAAGGTACGGGGAGTGCACGGCCAAGCATCGAGCATTGGTGCAGGCTTGGGGCGGGTGATTTTCACCTGCGCATGTTGATAATGGCCGGCTCGTCCATGAGCAGGTTCTCCGGCTCAGGCCTGACGCCTCTTGCAAGACGTGGTGGACCCGGGCATTGGTTCTCCTTGGCGCGTGTCTAATATCAACTCCTGCCTCTAGCATCCATGCGGCTCGGCGGGCGGGTGATGTAGCAAGAAATATTAGACAAGCATCGCCAATTTCTCTATCCAAATCAAGAGATTACCCACGTACAGCATAGCTACTGCTGCATCATCGGGGTATGTTTGGAATCGGTCACTCGGCCAGGGTTTGTTTGAGACAAGCCTAATATTATGCGGCCTGCCGTGCGTGGCCTGGCTTGTCCTGGGCAAGGCGCCACGCGGGCCCTGGCCGCGGATTCAATCTGGGGAGAGATTCGGCGACAACGTGGCGACTTGAGGCAGCGGGTTGGTATAGTCCAGTTACAAAGTCGAGGGGCCGGCCATGAGTTTGTTCGAGTTCATCGCGCTCGTCGTCGCGCTGGTCGCGATTGGCCTTGCGATCCAGTCCGACAGCAACAAGAAGAAGCGGGCGAAGCTCGAGGGGCTCATCAGCGCGCAAGCGGACTTCCGCGTGACCCACGCGCTGGTTGGCGCCGATCTGCGCACAGGCATCGCCATCGACGATGGCGGGCGCAAAGTATGCTTGGCGGCGTTGCCGGATACCGCACGCGTTTATCGCTTCGAGGACGTGCTGTCTTGCGAGCTGTTCGAGGATGGCCGGTCGATAAGCAAGGCAGTCCGGTCAAGCCAGGCGCTGGGGGCCATCATTGGCGGGCTTGCGCTAGGCGGTGTCGGAGTGGTCGCCGGCGGCCTGTCAGGGGCCAGGAAGACCGTGGACACCGTCACCCGCATCGACCTGCGGCTGGTGGTCAACGACTTGCAGTCGCCGATGCACGACGTGCGCTTGCTCGACGCCGAGGCCAAGCGGGGCGGCTTCGTCCATCGGTCGGTCTCAGACAAGGCGCGCTTTTGGGCTGGCCTTTTCGAGGTCATCATCGAGGGCAGCCGGGGTGCGGCAGCGCAAGCGCAAGCGCGCGGCCGTCCAAGGCCTGCCGACGTCGCCGGGCAGCTGCGGGAATTGGCCAAGCTGCGCGATGACGGCATCCTGACCGAGGAAGAGTTCGCCGCACAGAAGGCCAAGCTGCTGGCATAGCTTGCTCAAGGCCAGTCCATACCGTTCAAGCCAAGCGAGCCTCGTCGGCTGGCGCTTGGATCTTCTGCGGGATCTTCTGCGTGTGTGATGCGCTTAGCGCGTACCACCCGATTTCGCATTGATCTTGTCCACGACGCGCTGGCGCAGCTGCGGGTCCTGGCGCACGGCCATGCTGATGCCGTTGTATTCGTCGACCGACATGCCGTCGGCCTGCACGGCCTGGACCATCTTGGCGTCGGCTTCGTTGAGCACCGCCTCGCGCGCGGCATCGTCGCGCGCGGCGTCCAGCTTGGGCCAGTATTCGTCGGCGATGGCCGACACTTTCTGCACGGCGCCGGCGTATTTGTCTAGCTGCGCTTCAGTGGGTGCGGTGATGGGGGCGGGGGACTGGGCGGGCGCCGAGCCTTGCGCCACGGCCACGCCGCAGGCCAGCCCCGTTGCGAGGGCGGCTGCGGCCAGGCGGGCGGCGATGGAATGTTGCGGGCGCATGAGGGTACCTCCTGGATCGGTGATCGGTACCCCCATCATTGCAAGCGGTGCGGCGCCGACTCAAGTTTCGCTATGTGTTTTCCTGTGTCGGCGCGCCACTGCAGTGGGAGCGTGGCGCGGGTGCGCGCCACGCCGTGCGGCCCGGGCCAGTTGGGTCAGCCCACGTGCTTGGCCAGGAATTCCAGCGTGCGCTGGCGCGCAAGCGCCGCGGATTCGGCGTGGTAGGAGCCGCGCTGGTCGCAATTAAAGCCGTGGCCGGCCGGGTAGTAGTGGGCGATGGCCTGCGGATGGCGCGCGGCGAAGGCCTTGGCCTGTTCGGCGGTGGGTGACTTGTCTTCCAGCCCGAAGTGCAGCATGACCGGGCAGCGCGGCTGCTCGTCGACGAAGTTGGGTAGCGAGCCACCGTAGTAACTGATCGCCGCGTCGAATCCGTCGATGCGCGTGGCGGCAAGCCACGCGACCACGCCGCCCCAGCAGTAGCCGACCACGCCGGCCTTGCCGGCATGCTTGCCATGCTCGAGCGCTGCCTGGACATCACGCACGGCGTTGTTCCAGTCGAGCTGGCCCATGATGGCCCGGCCGGCCTCGATGTCCTCGGGCGCGTAGCCGGCTTCATAATTTCTCTGCACCCGGTCGAACATCGCTGGCGCGATGGCCAGGTAGCCGTCGGCCGCGTAGCCGTCGGCGACCGAGCGGATGTGGCTGTTGACGCCGAAAATTTCCTGGATGACCACGAGCAGTCCGCGCGGTTTGCCGGCGGGCTCGGCCACATAGGCGTCGAGTTTATGTCCGTCGGACGCCTGCAGCGATGCAATGTGTCCCATCTGATTCAGTCTCCTTGGCGGGTCAAGCGCACGCACGTGCCGTCGCACGGCGTGCAAGGATCATCAGTGTAATGCGTCAGTACGTGCGCGGCTGGCGCAGGTACTGTTCGCGGTCGGCGGTCTCGACGGTGATGGTGCGCACGTCCATGCCTTGCAGCACGTTGAGCTGCACTTCGACGCCGCCGCCTTGGCGCGTGGCGCCCAATTCCGACAGGCGGGCGTCGGGCAGGGCACGGCTGCGTAGCTCGACGACGGAAAAGTCGCCGATGCGTACCTGCTGTTGGCTTTGTGGCGGCGTCTGCGGCGTCTGCGGCCATCGCGGCAAGCCCGGCAGGGCGGGGTGTGGCGATGCTGGCCAACACGGCGACGCTGCCGTCAGGGCAATGACTGCGCAGGCGGCACTGAGCCATCGGCGGCATGTGGGCAAAGCGGAGAATGCGGCATGCATGCTGGTCTCCCGCGTCAGACCCTGTTGCCATCATACGACTGCAGGGGGCGTACGGGATGCGTGCGCCCCAGCGGGTGGCGCCATGCGGCAACGCGTGCGACCTGTTGCACCGATTTGCGTCATTGGTGAGCGAACATCTCAAGGGCTTGTTGCAAAACGGGTTTTCTGCACTACCCTCAAGCTGTCCAAAGCCTTGTCCACAATCGCCGTGGACAACCGCGGAAAACACCGGGCAGATCGCACCGCAACATCGGCAAAACGCCGCGCCGATGCCCGCTTATGCACTGTGCCCCCGCGCTGATCGCTCGCTGCCCAGGCTAACCAAGCCATTGAGGCTCAAGCGCTTTTCCGAATCATCCCAAAGCTGTCCAAAAGCTTGTCCACATGATCCGGGGATAAGTGGGCATGGCCCGGGATAACGGCCCACGGCCTGTGCAAAACGACGCCGGGCGCATGGCCCGGCGCGGGTGGGGAAGACAGGTTTTGTGCGCCGCAGCGCAGGGCGGGTGCGCAAAGAAGTGTTGCAACTTCGGGCGCCCGCGCGGGAACACCGGCCCGGCCCCTCAGGGGCGGGACCGCTCGTGCGGCCCTCGGCCCTACGCCAGCTTGCGCACCCAATCCGCGTAGCGGTCTGCCCAAGACTTGAGGAAGTCACGCGTGGCCGGCACGCTAATGTTGCCTTCGAGGTCTATGGTCTGCTCATTGACCTGGAGGTAGACCTCGGGGGTGGGCAGTGCGGGCGAACCCTGGGCCGACAGGATGTTGCGCAGGTGCTGCTGCGCCATCGCCGTGCCGATCGCGCCGGGGGAGGCACCGACCACGCCGGAAGGCTTGCCGTTCCACGAGCTCTTGCCGTAGGGACGCGAGGCCCAATCGATCGCGTTCTTCAGCACACCGGGCAGCGAGCGGTTGTACTCGGGCGTGGCGAACAGCACGCCCTGGGCCGATTCGACCTGGCGCTTGAGCCGCACCACGGGAGCCGGCATGTCGGCTTCCAGATCCTGGTTGTACAGGGGCAGGTCGCCGATCTCGACGTAGTCGAAACTGAAGCCTTCGGGCATCAGCTTTTCCAGGGCGCGGGCCAGCCGCAGGTTGTAGGCGCCCGCACGCAGGCTGCCGACGATCACGGCGATCTTGTAAGTGCTCATGCGCAATCCGTCCTTGAAGTTGTCCAAGTGCCAGTAGTGTAAGAGCAAGGCGCATCCACGCAAGGCAGGGGATGTCGGCAATGCCGGCGGCGGCTTGCGCCGCCATGGGCGAAATCGCCTGCCTGCGAGGGCGAGTCTTGCGCATGGCGTCGAGAGTCAAACGAAAATCGTTTACACTTTCATCAAACGATTTTCACCAACGACACGGGGCTGCGGGCCCCGTTCCAATTGCGGGAGCTTCCCTTATGCGCAAGCTGTTGCTCGCGGCCGTCCTGTCCGCCGCGGCAGGATGGGTCCATGCCGCCGAGCCAAAGGCCGTCGTCAAGACGTATGCCGACATCGCCCTGGCTGCCTACGAGGATTCGCTGGCCACGGCCCGACACCTGCAACAGGCCGTGTATGCGTTGATCGAACGCCCCAGCGCCGAAACACTGCAGGCAGCACGCCAAGCGTGGTTGGAGGCGCGTGTGCCGTACCAGCAGACCGAGGCATATCGCTTCGGCAACCCCATCGTCGACGACTGGGAAGGCCGGGTCAACGCCTGGCCGCTGGACGAGGGCATGATCGACTACGTGGACGCGTCCTACGGCACCGAGTCCGACGCCAACGCCTACTACATCGTCAACGTCATCGCCAACCCCGAGATCAGCGTGGGCGGCAAGCCCATCGATGCGTCGGTGATCACTGCCGAGCTGCTTGCCGAGACGCTGCATGAGGCCGACGGCAACGAAGCCAACGTGGCCACCGGCTACCATGCGATCGAGTTCCTGCTGTGGGGCCAGGACCTGAACGGCACCGGCCCGGCGCCGGCGGACCGCCAGGGCACGCCGCAGCAGCGCCACGCCGGCAACCGCCCCCATACCGACTTCGATCCCAAGGCCTGCACCGGCGGCAACTGCGAGCGCCGGGCCCAATACCTGAAGGTGGCCACCGACCTGCTGGTCTCCGACCTGGAAGAGATGGTGGGTCATTGGAAGGAAGGCGGGCAGGCCCGCAAGGCGGTGCAGCATGACGCGCAAGCCGGTCTGGCTGCCATGCTCAAGGGCCTGGGCAGCCTGTCCTACGGTGAACTCGCCGGCGAGCGCATGAAGCTGGGGCTCATGCTGCACGATCCCGAGGAAGAGCACGACTGCTTCTCGGACAACACGCACAACTCGCACTACTACGACCAGGTGGGGATGATGAACGTCTACCTTGGCCGGTACAAGCGCGTGGACGGCAGCCAGGTCAAGGGGCCCAGCCTGTCGGACCTCGTGCGCGAGCGCGATGAACGGCTGGACGAGGAAGTGCGCGCCAAGCTCGATGCGACCCTGGCCGCCATGCAGGCCATGCGCGAGCGCGCCGAGACCGTCGAAACCTACGACATGATGATTGCCGAGGGCAACGCAGAGGGCAACGCGGTGGTGCAGGCCGTCATCGATCGTCTGGTCGACCAGACGCGCAGCTTCGAGCGCGTGATCGCGCTGCTGGAGCTGGGCAGCATCGAACTGGAAGGCTCCGACAGCCTGGACAACCCGCAAGCTGTCTTCCAGTAGGCATGCCAATCACGTATGCATCGGCCGCGCGGTCGGCGGCCTGGGTGCTGGCCTTGGCATGCGGCCCGGCCAGCGCCGGCGATGCGGCCGCGCCGCGGCCGGATTTGTCCGACCAGGACCGGGCGCGCGTCGCCGAGGTGGTGCGGCCGGCGCGGGATTTTTCGTCGGCCGAGCGCTTCGAGGCCATGCAAGGCGGCGCCGGCACGGTCACCAGCCTAATCAATCCCGACATTTTCTCGCAGCCGGCGGCCAACCTGAGTTTCGAGGCGCGCCAGGAGTTCTTGGTGGGCAACGGGTTGTTTCGCAAGGATTGGGTGTCGTCGCCGTCGTCGACCCAGGCGTCCGACGGACTGGGGCCGTTGTTTAACGCACGGTCTTGCCAGGCCTGCCATGTCAAGGACGGACGCGGCGCCGGCCCGAGCTTCGACCCCATGCAGCGCAGCGATACCGTGGCGCTGCTGCTGCGCTTGTCCGTGCCGGCTTCGGCGCAGGACGGCAAGCGCGTGGACCAGGGCGAGGTCGCGTCCTTGCCCGACCCGGTCTACGGTCATCAGCTACAGCCTTTCGCCGTGCCTGGCATGCCGGCCGAAGGGCAGGTGCGCATCGCCTACCGGGAAGTGCCAGTGGAACTCAATGGCGGCGAGCGCGTGACGCTGATGGCGCCCACCTACACGGTGGAGAACCTGGGCTACGGCCCCATGCATCCGCAGGTGCGGTTTTCGCCGCGGCTGGCCCCGCCCATGATCGGCCTGGGCCTGCTCGAGGCCATCCATGAAAACGACATCCTCGCCAACGCCGCGCGCGAGCACGGCGACGGCATTTCCGGCCGCGTCAATTGGGTGCGCGATGCGCGCACGGGCCGCAAGGTGTTGGGCCGCTTCAATTGGAAGGCCGGGCAACCCGACGTGCTGCACCAGGCCGCTGCCGCATTCTCCGGCGACATGGGGCTGTCCTCGCCGCTGTTTCCCAGCCATTACGGCGATTGCACGCCGGCGCAAAAACAATGCTTCGAAATGCCGCACGGCGCCCAACCCGAGCTGGGCGAACACGAAGTACCCGGGCGGCTGATGGATTTCGTCGAGGCATATTCGCTGAACCTGGGCGTGCCGCAGCGGCGCGACGTGGACGATGCGCGCGTGCTGGCGGGCAAGAAACTGTTCTATGAGGCCAACTGCATCGGCTGCCATGTGCCCAAGTACGTGACCCGCCGCGACGCGGCCCGTCCGGAGCACCGGTTCCAGTTGATCTGGCCGTACACCGACCTGCTGCTGCACGACATGGGTCCGGGGCTCGCCGATGGCCAGGAAGAGGGCGATGCAAGCGGGCGCGAGTGGCGCACGCCGCCGCTGTGGGGCATCGGCCTGACCAAGGTGGTCAACCCCAACGCGACGTATTTGCACGATGGGCGCGCCCGCACGCTGCTCGAGGCCATTTTGTGGCATGGCGGTGAAGCGCAGGCCGCGCGCGACCGGGTCGTCGCGATGACGCCGCAGGAGCGTGCGGATTTGATCCGGTTCCTGGAATCGCTCTGACGCCGTGCAAGCCATAAAGGAATGACGATGCTCAAGCTGACGTTCAAGCGCAGCCTGGTCGCGGCCTTTGCCTGGGCCGCGGCAGGCACGGTAGCCGCGGCGCAGCCGCCGGCCGACCTGGGCAGGCGGCTCGTCGAAGGCTACATTGCGCCGGCCACGGCGCGGCTGGAGGCGTCGGCGCGCGGGCTGGGCCAGACCTTGCAAACCTGGTGCGCCAAGCCTGATGCGGCCGGCGCCCAGCAGGTGCGCGGCCAGTTCGCCGAGCTTGTGCAAGCCTGGTCAGGGGTGGAGTTCTTGCGGTTTGGCCCGCTGGTGCAGGACAACCGTTTCGAGCGCATTTTTTTCTGGCCCGATCCGCGCGGCATCGTGCTGCGTCAGGTGCAAGGGCTGCTTGCCGGCCAGGCCGCGGCCGATGCGCGCGAGCTGGCCGGGCGCAGCGTGGCCGTGCAAGGCTTGCCCGCGCTCGAGTATGTGCTGTATGGCGACGACGGCCTGTTGGCGCGACCCGGCGGCGAGGGCTTTGCCTCCGCTTGCGCCTACGCGGTCGCGGTGACGCGCAATGTCGCTCGCGTGGGCGGCGAGCTGGCCCGCGCGTGGGCGCCTGGCGGCGATTACGCCAGGCACTTCGAGCGGCCGGCAGCCGACGATCCTTTGTATCGCACCACCCAAGAGGTGGCCGCCGAGGCGGTCAAGGCGCTGTCCACGGGCTTGCAGTTTGGCCGCGACGTCAAGCTGCTGCCCGTCATGGGCAAGGGGCCCGACTCCTCGCAGCCCAAGCGCGCACCCTTTTGGCGCAGCGGCCTGACCCTGCCCGCCATGCAGGCCTGGGCCGATGGCCTGCTGGGCTTTTATCGCGCCGGTGGCTATGACTTCGGCGAGGATGCATGGATCGCTGCCAATGTGGCCGGCGAGCTCGCCCGCCTGCGCGATGTGTTCGGCGCGCTGTCCGGCCCCGTCGAATCCGTCTTGTCCGACGGCGACGGCTACCGCCGCCTGCAGCTGGCCGTCTTGCTGCAGAAAAACGCCAAGGATCTCGTCGACCAGCACATGGCGCCCGCGCTGGGCGTCACCATAGGATTCAATGCGCTCGATGGAGATTGACCGGCGCACCTTTCTAGGCCTGGTCGGCGCCGGGCTGTTGGCCCACTGGCCGGCGCGAGGCGCCGATGTGGTGCCAGCCGATGCGCACGAGCCGCTATACCTGGCCGCGCGCCTGCGTGATGGGCGCTATGAGGCGGCGCTGGTGGACATTGGCGGCGCGGACCGCCTGGTCGTCCCCATGCCCGGCCGCGGCCATAGCTTTGCCATCGACAAGGCCCGCAAGCGGGCGGTGGTGTTCGGCCGGCAGCCGGGGTTTTTCGCGGTGGCCTTTTCCCTGGACGGCGCGCAGTCGCCGCAGGCCTTGCCGGCCGCGCCCGGACGGCATTTCTTCGGCCACGGCGTCTATACCCCAGATGGCGCGCTGCTGATCGCCACCGAGAACGATTTCGAGTCCGGACGCGGCGTCCTGGGCGTCTACGATGCCAGCGCCGGCGGCGGCTACCGGCGCGTGGCGGAGTACGACAGCGGCGGCATCGGCCCGCATGAAGTGGTGCTGTTGCGTGACGGGCGCACGCTGTGCGTGGCCAATGGTGGCATCCTGACCCATCCGGATTACGGCAAGCTCGAGCTGAACCTGGACACCATGCAGCCGTCGCTTGCCTACATCGATGTGCGCACGGGCGAACTGCTCGAACACGTGCAGTTGCCGCCGGCCTTGCACCGCCTGTCGATCCGCCATATGACGCTGGATGCAGCGGGCACGGTCTGGTTCGGCTGCCAGTACACTGGGCCGGCGGGGGACATGCCGGCACTGGTCGGCAGGCATCGGCGCGGACGCGAGCCTGAACTCTTCGCCGGGCCGCAGGATGTGCTGCGCGGCATGCGCAACTACGTCGGCTCGGTCGCGGCCGATGCGTTCGGCGCCGTGATCGCCACCTCCAGCCCCGTCGGCGGCCAGGTCGCATACTGGGATGCCGCGTCGGGCCGCTGCCTGGGCACGACGGCCATGTTCGACGGTTGCGGGGTGGCCCCGCATCCGCGCGGCGGTTTCCTCATCAACAGCGGCCGCGGCGAGCTCGGCGTCGCCGGGCCGGGCATGCCGCTGCAGCCGGTGTTGCCTGCCTCTGCCCAGCTGGCATGGGATAACCATTTCCGCAAGGTATAGAGGGCGGCTAAAGTCCATGGCTTTCGCCGGCTGGGCAGCGGCCCTGCCGCGCCCGCCCGCGGGGCGCATTCTTGGTTAATGGAGGCAAGCATGGAAGAGTTTTTGGACCAGGCATCGACGTTGATCCCACGCCTGTTTGACCTGGCGGTCAACCTGGTCGTCGCCATCGTCATCCTCATTTTGGGCTGGTGGCTATCGACGGTCATCGGGCGCGTGGTCAGGCGAGCGGCCACGCGATCGAACCGCATCGAACCGACCATTGTCCCGATGCTGGCCACCACGGCCATTTGGACCATACGCGTCTTTACGCTCATTGCCGTGCTGGCGCGGTTTGGCGTGCAGACGGCCAGCCTGATTGCCGTGCTGGGCGCCGCCGGCCTGGCCATCGGCCTGGCCTTGCAGGGCACGCTGCAGAACATCGCTGCCGGCATCATGCTGATCGCGTTGCGGCCGCTGCGCACCGGCGAATACATCGCCGTGCCCGGTGGCCCGCAAGGCACGGTCGAGGAGGTCGGCCTGTTCCTGACGCGGCTGACCCAGTTCGACGGGGTGTGCATCTCCGTGCCCAATAGCGCGCTGTGGAGCGCGACGCTGATCAACTATTCGCGCAACCCCACGCGCCGGCTGGACCTGGAGGTGCTGGTGCGCTATGGCGACAACCTGGATCTGGCCCTGGAGCGGCTGCGCAAGCTGCTCGCCGACCATCCGCTGGTACTGCCCGAGCCGGGCCCGCAGGTCATGGTGACCGAATACCGCGACAACGGCGTGGTGGTCAATTTGCGCATGTGGACCAGCAACGCGAACTATTGGGACCTGCGCTTCGACCTGTACTACCAGGCGCGCCTGATCCTGGACGGCGCGGGGCTGCGCGCGCCGGTGCCCGTGCGCGAGATCCAAACGCCGCAACCTGCGCAGGAAGCGGCCAACGGCCACTGATCGCTGCGGCCGCCGGCGCCGTGCCCATGCCGTGGACGTCGCGCCTGTCGCACACGTCGCCCGGCGCGGGCCGGCGACAGGCCGCTTACGTCACCGCGTGCGGCTTTAGCCGCGCCAGCTCACTTTTGATCAGCGCGGCGATTTCGCGCTGGCGCGTCGCCGGCATGCGATCGACGATGGCCGTGACGCTGATGGCCAGGATGGGCTGGCCCGCCGCATCCAGCAGGGCGCAGCCTACGCCGATGGCGCCGCGCACGGCATGATTGCCCACCACCGAATACCCGCGCGTACGGGTGTTTTCCACCAGGCGGTACATTTCCTGCATGGTCATGCCGCCGTATTCCTCCAGCCGGCCGGCGTTGCGCCGGACGATGCCGCGCATGACCGGGTCGGGCAGTGCCGCCAGCAGCGCCAGGCCGCCCGATCCCACGCCCAGCGGCTGGCGCTTGCCGGCATACGTGGCCAGGATCTGCACCGGATAGCTGCCGACCTCGCGGTGCAGGGACAATGAATCGTCACCTTCACGCACGACCAGGAAGACGGCATCGCCGGTGTGCTGCGCAAGCCTGCGCATGATGGGCAGGGTCAGCCGCAAGCGGGGGTCGGTATCCTGCGCGTCCAGGCCGGCCGCAGGCGTGGCGCGGTACCGCTTGGTCGAGGGCAGGTACTCGACGAGCCGGAATTCCAGCAGGGCGGCAAGCAGCCGGTAAACGGTCGGACGCTGGATCGCCGTGGCCCGGGCGATCTCGGTCACGCTCATCCCACGCTCTGCCCGTTCGCGCAGGGCGGCGAGCACGCACAGGCCGCGCCGCAAGGTCCGTGGCCCCGCGGCGGAATCCGCTTCGAGAATCGACGACATGCTGCCTCCGGTACAAATGCCGGCCCAGGCGGCGCGGCAAGGAAAGATGCGTCCATTGCATGGACGTCTTGTTGCTGGGTGCCATTTTAGTGCGCAGAATTATCGGCGCAGTATTGACGAGAACGTCCATCCAGTGGACACGTAAAAGGAGACACCCACCATGACATCCTTCCTGCCCCGGCGCGTGTTCGCGCGCAAGCTCGCCGCGGCCGCAGCTGGCCTGGCCGCCGCCTTTGCATTGCCTGCCGCACAGGCGGCCTATCCCGAGCGGCCCGTACGCATCGTGGTCGGTTTTTCGGCCGGCGGCAGTACCGACGTGGTCGCCCGTATTCTGGCCAAGGAACTTTCCGAAGAGCTGGGCCAGAGCTTCGTCGTGGAAAACAAGCCGGGCGGCGGCAGCAACATCGCCGCTTCCGAAGTCGCGCGTGCCAAGCCCGATGGCTACACGCTGCTGATGGTGGCCGTCACCAGCGCGATCAACGAGACGCTGTACCGCAACTTGGATTTCAGCCTGGTCAAGGACTTCGCGCCCGTGGCCTTGGGGGTGAAGGTGCCCAACGTGCTGGTGGTCAATCCCAGCGTGCCGGCCAAGACCGTCAAGGAGTTGGTCGACTACGCCAAGGCCAACCCGGGCAAGCTGGCCTTTGCATCGTCGGGCAGCGGCACGTCCATCCACATGGCCGGCGAGCTGTTCAAGATCCAGGCCGGGGTGGACGCGATGCACGTTCCCTATAAGGGGTCGGCGCCCGCGGTCACCGACCTCATCGGCGGGCAGGTGCACTTCATGTTCGACAACATGCCTTCGGCCTGGCCGCACGTGCAGGCGGGCAAGTTGCGCGCGCTGGCGGTCACCACCTCCGAGCGTTCCAAGAGCGCCCCCGACCTGCCGACCATGGCCGAATCCGGCTTCAAGGACTTCGACGTGTCTTCCTGGTTCGGCCTGATCGCGCCGGCCGGCACGCCGGCCGACGTGGTCGACAAGCTCAACGCCGCGGTGCAAAAGGCGCTGGACAAGCCCGAAGTGCAAAAGCGCTTCACCGACCTGGGCGCGGTCTGGCAGCACACCACGCCGGCCGAGTTCGGCGCCTTCATCAAGAGCGAGGTCGACCAGTGGCGTACCGTGGTCCAGGCCTCGGGCGCCAAGGTCGACTGACGAGGGCAGGACGGGAAGCGATCCATGATCTCCAAGATCGTCGATTCGGCGGCTGAAGCCGTGGCCGGCATACCGGACGGCGCCACGGTGATGATCGGCGGCTTCGGCCCTGCCGGACAGCCCCTGGCCTTGATCGATGCGCTGCTCGAGCAAGGCGCGCGTGACCTCACCGTGGTCAACAACAATGCCGGCAACGGCGATACCGGCCTGGCCGCCTTGTTGGCGGCCGGCCGGGTGCGCAAGATCATCTGCTCGTTTCCCCGCCAGGTCGATTCCTACGTCTTCGACGGGCTCTACCGCAGTGGCCGCATCGAGCTGGAGCTGGTTCCCCAGGGCAACCTAGCCGAACGCATCCGCGCGGCGGGCGCCGGCATCGGCGCCTTCTATACGCCCACGTCCTATGGCACGCCGTTGGCCGAGGGCAAGGAAACGCGCGAGATCAATGGGCGCGGCCACGTGCTGGAATATGCCCTGCATGCCGATTACGCGCTGATCCAGGCCGAGCGCGCCGACCGCTGGGGCAACCTGACCTACCGCAAGACCGCGCGCAATTTCGGCCCGATCATGGCGACCGCCGCGCGCGTGACCGTGGCGCAAGTGCGCGAGATCGTCGAGCTGGGCGCGCTGGACCCGGAAGCGGTCGTTACCCCGGGCATTTTCGTGCAGCGCGTGGTGTGCGTCGGAGGCAAGCCGTGAAGCGATTGACCCGTGACCAGATGGCCGAGCGCGTGGCCCGGGATATTCCCGAGGGCAGCTACGTCAACCTCGGCATCGGGCTGCCGACCAAGGTGGCCAATTTCCTTCCGTCGGACCGGGAAATCATCTTGCACAGCGAAAACGGCGTGCTGGGCATGGGGCCGGCGCCACCGGCAGGGCAGGAAGACTACGACCTCATCAACGCCGGCAAGCAGCCGGTTACGCTACTGCCTGGCGGCTGCTTCTTCCATCACGCCGATTCCTTCGGGATGATGCGCGGCGGCCATTTGGACATTTGCGTGCTGGGCGCCTTCCAGGTCAGCGTCAAGGGCGACCTGGCCAACTGGCATACCGGCGAGCCAGATGCCATCCCGGCGGTGGGCGGTGCCATGGACCTGGCCACCGGCGCCAAGTCCGTCTACGTGATGATGGAGCTGCACACCCGCGACGGGCGCTGCAAGCTGGTCGAGCGCTGCACCTACCCACTGACCGGCGTCGGGTGCGTCTCGCGCGTTTACACGGACGTGGCCGTCTTCGACATCGTGCCCGAGGGCGTTCGCGTGGCCGACGACATGCTCGGGCTGGGCCCGGAAGAACTGCGCCGGTTGACGGGGCTGCCGCTGCTGTTCTGAGCGCCGGCGCGCCTTAACCGCGGCCGGTGCGGCGGGCCGCGGCCTGCATGGCGGTGCATACGCCGCGCAGCATGTCCACTTCGTCGCGCGTCAGGCCCGCGCGCGCAAACAGATGCCGCATGCGCGGCATCAGCTTCTTGGGATGTGCCGGATCCAGGAACCCCACCTCCACGAGTGCCTGCTCCCAGTGCGCGAGAAAGGCCTGCACGGCCTGTCCGCTGGCCGGTTCGGCGCCGGCGTGGCGCGGCGCCGCGCCTGAATGGGCGCGGCCAACGGGCGAGAGGGATTGTTCCCGGCCGTCCGGCGTCATCAGCGCGTAGCGCAGCTCCCAGGCCGCCAGCTGCAGCGCCTGCGCCACGTTCAGCGAACTGTATGCAGGGTTGGCGGGGATGTGGCAGACGCGGTGGCACAGGTCGATCTGCGCATTGGTCAGCCCGGCCCGCTCGGTGCCCACGACCATGGCCACGCGCGCCTCGGGGTGCGCATCCAGGTGCTCGCGGCCCATCCGGGCGGCCTGGCGGATGTCACAGGCGGGCGGACCCAGGTCGCGGGGCCTGGCCGTCAGCGCAAAGGCCAGGGTGACGTCGGCCAAGGCCTGTTCGAGCGTGGCGCACACGCGCGCCTGAGCAAGCACATCGGTCGCGCCGCTGGCCATGGCCACGGCTTCCGGCCGCGCGGCGATGTCGGGCATGCGCGGCTCGACCAGCACCAGGTCGGCAAACCCCATGGTCTTGATCGCCCGGGCGGCAGCACCGACGTTGCCGGGATGGCTGGGCTGCGTCATGACGAAGCAGACGCGGGAGTAATCGTTGGTCATTTAAAATGGCGCATTTGGCGCGGCCCGGCGCTTTTATCGCATACGGCCCGGCCGCCTGGCCGATACCGGCGCCGTGTCGCCGCGAACCGCACACTATACGGAATTCTATGCATCCCATGCTCAACACCGCCATCAAGGCGGCCAGGCGTGCAGGCGCCATCATCAACCGCGCCAGCCTCGACCTGGAAAGGCTGCAGGTCGCCCGCAAGGGTCCGCGCGACTACGTCACCGAGGTCGATCGTGCAGCCGAAGAGGCCATCATCGAGATCCTGCGCACGGCCTATCCGGAGCATGCCTTCTTGGGCGAGGAGTCCGGGCAGCAGCAGCCGGCGCGCGCCGGCAGCGAGCCGCCAGCGTTTCAATGGATCATCGACCCGCTGGACGGCACGACCAACTTCATCCACGGCGTGCCCACCTACGCGGTGTCGATCGCGCTGGCCGAGCGCGGGCAGGTCACCCAGGCGGTCATCTACGATCCGGCGCGCAACGAGATGTTCACCGCCAGCCGCGGCAGCGGCGCCTTCCTCAACGACCGGCGCGTGCGCGTCTCCGGTCGCGTGCGCTACCACGACGCGTTGCTCGGCGCGCGTTGGCCGGGGTCGTTCGGACCGGATCAGTCGGCGATGAAGCGCTTTCGCGACATGGCCGAGGGCTGCGCGGGCGTGCGGCGCACGGGCTCGTCGGTGCTGGACCTGGCCTACGTGGCCGCGGGCCGCTTCGACGGCTTTTGCGGCGTGGGCCTCAAGCCCTGGGACATGGCCGCCGCCAGCCTGATGGTGTTGGAGGCGGGCGGATTGATCGCCGGCTTCGATGGCGAACAAACGTGGATGTCGACCGGCAATGTCGTGGCGGCAAGCCCAAAGATCTTCGCGCAGATGATCGCGTACCTGCAGTCGGCGAATCCCGCGTAATCGCGTGCATCCCGACGACCGCAGGCAGCGCGCCTTGACAGCGGCCGCCGGGGGATTCCGGGTACGATAGCGCTTGCACAACTCTCGGAGTCGCTGATGGAGTGGCTGCTTGACCCGTCTGCTTGGGTCGGCCTGCTTACCCTGGTCGTACTGGAAATCGTACTGGGGATAGACAACCTCATCTTCATCGCCATCCTGGCGGACAAGCTGCCGCCGAACCAGCGCGACCGCGCACGCATCATCGGGCTGTCGCTGGCGCTGGTCATGCGCCTGGGCCTGCTGACGGTCATGTCGTGGCTGGTCACCCTGACCCAGCCACTGTTCGCGCTCGGACCGTTTTCCTTTTCCGGCCGCGACCTCATCCTGATGCTGGGCGGCTTTTTCCTGCTGTTCAAGGGCACGATGGAGCTGCACGAGCGCATCGAGGGGCGGCGCGCGCTGTCGTCGCGGCCGCGCGTGTACGCGAGCTTCTGGGTCATCGTGCTGCAGATTGTCGTGCTCGACGCGGTGTTCTCGCTGGACGCGGTCATCACCGCCGTCGGCATGGTCGAGCACCTGGCCATCATGATGGCGGCGGTGGCCATCGCCATCGCCTTGATGCTGGTCGCGTCCAAGCCGCTGACGCGCTTCGTCAACAAGCATCCCACCGTGGTGGTGCTGTGCCTGGGCTTTTTGCTGATGATCGGCTTTTCGCTGGTCGCCGAAAGCTTCGGCTTCAAGGTGCCCAAGGGTTACCTGTACGCTGCCATCGGTTTTTCCATCGTCATCGAGGCGCTCAACCAGGTGGCGCGTCGCAACCTGCTCAAGCTCGATGCCTCGCGACCGATGCGCGAGCGCACTGCCGAGGCCGTGCTGCGCATGCTGGGCAAGCGCCCGCCCGACGTCGAAGAGGATGCGTCCGAACCCGACGAACCAGCCACGCCAGCCTTCGGCGTCGAAGAGCGCAACATGGTCAGCGGCGTGCTGACGCTGGCCCAGCGTTCCATCCATTCCGTCATCACGCCGCGCACCGAGGTGTCTTGGATCAACATCGAGGACGACGCCGACACCATACGCGCGCAAATCAGCCGCACGCCCCACAGCTTCTTTCCCGTGTGCAAGGGCTCGCTTGACGAGGTGATCGGCATCGGCCGGGCCAAGGACATGATCGAGGACTTGCTCACGGGCGGGCGCATTCGCCACGACCGCCTGCGCCAGCCCATCATCGTGCACGAGTCCATCAGCATTTTGCGCCTGATGGACACGCTCAAGCGCTCGCGTGGCCAGCTCGTGCTGGTCGCTGACGAGTTCGGCGCGATCGAAGGCCTGGTCACGCCCATAGATGTGTTCGAGGCAATCGCGGGCGAGTTTCCCGACGAAGACGAAACGCCCGACATCATCGCCGACGGGCCAGACGCCTGGAAGGTGGACGGCGCGGCGGACCTGCACCACGTGGAGCAGGTGCTGGAAACCGAAGGGCTGACCGACGAGGCCGAGGACTACACGACGCTGGCCGGCTATCTGCTGGCCAAGTTCGGCACCTTGCCGCAGCCGGGCGACACCTGCGAGCACGTCGCGCCGCATGCCCGCTACCGCTTCGAAGTGCTCAAGCTGGAAGGGCGCCGCATCGCGTCGGTGCGCATCCTGAAGCTGCCGCCCGAAGACGGCGAAGGCGCCGACGACCCGGCGGCGCAGTAAGGCGCGCCGCCATCTCCGGGGCTGCGCCGGCCGCGCGCCTACAATAGCTTCATTTTTTGCGCGATTGCCCCGATGACAGATAGCACGTTGCACTTGGTCCAGGCATTTTTCCTGGGCTTGCTGGAAGGATTGACCGAGTTCCTGCCGGTTTCGAGCACCGGCCACCTGATCGTGGCCGGCAGCTGGATCGGGTTCACCTCCAGCGAGGGCAAGGTGTTCGAGGTGGTCATCCAGCTCGGCTCCATCCAGGCCGTGATGTGGGTGTTCCGCCAGCGGCTGTGGCAGCTGATCCGCGGCACGATCGCGCGTGAGCCCGCCGAGCTGGGGTTTGCCCGTAATTTGCTGGTTGCCTTCCTGCCCGCTGCGGTGATCGGTGCCTTGTTCATCAAGCAGATCAAGGCGCTGTTCTTCCACCCTGGCGTGGTGGTGGCCACGCTGGTGATCGGCGGACTGATCATGCTGTGGGTCGAGCGCAAGCCGCAAGCCGGCGGCGTATCGGCCGCCACGCGCAACGCGACTGCGCACCGCTTGGAAGAAATCTCGTGGCGGCAGGCACTGGCCGTCGGCGCGGCGCAATGCGTGGCGATGATTCCCGGCACCTCGCGGTCTGGGGCGACCATCATCGGTGGCATGATGGCCGGCATACAGCGCAAGACGGCCACGGAGTTTTCTTTTTTCCTGGCCATGCCGACCATGCTGGCGGCCGCCATCTACGATACCTATCGCAATTTCGACGTGCTGACCAGCCAGGACCTGGCTGCGATCACCGTGGGCTTTGTCGCGGCCTTCGTTAGCGCCTTGTTGGTGGTCAAGGCCGTGTTGGCCTTCGTGGCGCGGCACACCTACCGCGTCTTTGCCTGGTACCGGATTGCGCTAGGCGCGGTGGTGGCGGCCTGGCTGTGGCTACGCTAGCCCGGCGGCAGCCGCCGGGCGGCGCAACATCCGCAGCCTTTACGCCAAGGGCTGGCTCTCTGCGGCTTGGAGGTCGTAGAGCGCGGGCCCGTCGCGGTCCAGCACCAGCCAGCCGCCGCGGGGGCTGCCGTGGTCGCAGTCCCAATCCGGCAACACCCAGCGCTCGCAGCGTCGTCCGTCCACCGACAGCACGTTGCGCCCCGGGCGGTGGGTATGGCCGTGGATCATCAGGCGCACACCGCTCGTGCGCAGCGCCTGCTCGACGGCCGCCGCGTTGACGTCCATGATTTCGGCCGACTTGGCCTGGTTGGCCGCCATACTTTCGCCGCGCGCCTGCGCGGCCAGGGCGATGCGCTCGGGAATCGGACGGGCCAGGAACTGCGCCTGCCATTGCGGGTCGCGGACCATGGCGCGGAATTGCTGGTACGCGGTGTCGTCGGTGCAGTATTCGTCGCCGTGGCTAAGCAGCACCGTGCCATAGTCGGTTTCCAGCAGGGCGCCGTCCGGCAGCAGGCCGGCGCCGACCCGATCGGCCAGCGCCTGGCCCATCAGGAAATCGCGGTTGCCCCGGCCAAGCCAGACCGGCACGCGCTGCGCCGCGGCCTGCAGGCCTTGCAGCACTTCTGCCAGCCAGGGCGGCGGGGCCGCCGCCACGTCGTCGCCTATCCAGGCGTCGAAGATGTCGCCAGGCAGCAGCACTGCCGCCGCTTCGCCGGCAGCCATGCCGAGCCAGTCCAGGAATGCCCGCGAGGTGCCCGGGGTCTGCGGCCCCAGGTGCAGGTCGGAGGCGAACCAGAGCGGGCCGGGCAGGGACAGCTTATTCAAGGATTTCGGCCTTTTCGATGATTACGTCTTCCTGGGGCACGTTCTGGTGAAAGCCCCGATTGCCGGTCTTGACGGCCTTGATGCTGTTGACTGTCTCGGTGCCCTCGACCACCTTGCCGAACACCGCGTAGCCCCAGCCGGTGGCCGTGGGCGCGGTGAAGTTCAGGAAGTCGTTGTCGGTGACGTTGATGAAAAACTGCGCCGTGGCCGAATGCGGATCGCTGGTGCGGGCCATGGCCAGCGTGTAGCGATCGTTTTTCAGCCCGTTGTTGGCTTCGTTTTCGATGGGCGCGCGGGTGGGCTTTTGCTTCATGCCGGGCTCGAAGCCGCCGCCCTGGATCATGAAGCCGTCGATGACCCGGTGGAAAACGGTGCCGTCGTAGAAGCCCTCCCGGACGTAGGCAAGGAAGTTTTCCACGGTCTTGGGCGCTTTTTCGGCGTCGAGCGCGATGATCATGTCGCCGTGGTTGGTGGAGAGCTTTACGCGAGGCGAGGCATTCATGGGGGCTTTACCTTCGGTGGAAGAGGAAGTGGGTTGGGCGGCAGAGGTGCCGGCGGCCATCGTCAACAGGCCGGCCAGTACCACGCGCTTGAGCGCGCCGCGCAGGTGGGATGGGATCATGGCTTGGATTTTCCGAGCAGGGCGTCGATCGCGTCGGCGCGGGCGGCCGCGCCCGGTACGCCGCGGGCCGCGGCCGTGCGGTAATCGCGCGCGGCCATCATCAGGCGGACGTCGGCCAGGTTGGCCAGCGCTTCGCCGTAGCGCGGGTTGGCCAGCAGCGCGCTGTGCAGGGCCTGGCTGGCCAGGTCAAGCTCGCCGCGCTGCACGTACAGCACGGCCAGGTTGTTCCAGGGCTCGGGCAGCTCGGGGTAGCGCTCGGTCATTTCGAGATAGACCTTTTCGGCCTCGCCGGCCTGGCCGGTGGCGGCCAGCGCACGCGCGTACTGGAACTGCAGCTGCACGTCGGTGCCCGGCGCGCGGCGGTGTTCTTCCTGTGCCATGCGCTCGCGGATGCGGGCGAGCGCTTCCTGGTTGCGGCCCTGGTTGAGCAGCGCCTCGATGGCGTCGGTGATCTGCGACGGCGTCAGCGGAATCGAGGTGTCCACGCTGGGCTTGGCCGCTTCGAGCAGGCGCGCCAGCGCATCCCAGCCGCCTTCACGCGGCGGGGCATCGGGGTCGGCCGTGATGGAGCGGCTGGTCGACGGCACGTCGGGTATCCCTGGCATGGATTGGGCCAGCGCGGCGGCCGGCGTCGCCAGGCACAGCACCGTAAGTAGTGGGCAAAGGAGTCTCGGCATGGAAGCGGTGGGCTGGATGACGAAGGGCTGTGCGTGCGGGTTGAGCGATCGAGCCGCTTGCTATACTTGACGACCGCCATTTTAGCCCCGGTTGCAGTGTCCGGCCCGAATCGCGCGCCAAGCCGCGCCGATCGTGCGCGCGAGCCCTTGGCGGGGCTAGTCGTTTGGATTCCGACTTCATGCTGCATATCTACAATACGTTGTCGCGTACCAAGGAGCCCCTGCGTCCGGTCGAGCCGGGAAAGGTGCGCATGTACGTTTGCGGCATGACGGTCTACGACTATTGCCACCTGGGCCACGCCCGGATGCTGGTCGGCTTCGACGTCGTGCAGCGCTGGCTGCGGGCCAGCGGCTACGACGTCACCTATGTGCGCAACATCACCGACATCGACGACAAGATCATCCGCCGCGCCGTCGAGACCGGCAAGCGCATCGGCGAGGTGACCGAATACTTCATCGCCGCCATGCATGCCGACGAGCGCGCGCTGGGCGTGCAGCGCCCGGACCACGAGCCGCGCGCCACCGAGCACGTGGCCGACATGCTCGACATCATCGGCCGGCTGGAGGCGCGCGGGCTGGCCTACCGGGCCGAGGACGGCGACGTCAACTTCGCGGTGCGCGGGTTTGCCGGCTACGGCAAGCTCTCGGGCAAGTCGCTGGACGACTTGCGTGCCGGCGAGCGCGTGGCCGTAGATGCGGCCAAGCGCGATCCGTTGGACTTCGTGCTCTGGAAGGCGGCCAAGCCGACCGAGCCGCCCGACACGCGCTGGGATTCGCCCTACGGGCCTGGCCGCCCCGGCTGGCACATCGAGTGCTCGGCCATGAGCAAGGCGCTGCTGGGGCTGCCCCTGGATATCCACGGCGGCGGGCCCGACCTGAAGTTCCCGCACCACGAAAACGAGATCGCGCAAAGCGAAGGCGCCTTCGGCGGCACGCTGGCCAACGTGTGGATGCACTGCGGGCCGCTGATGGTCGACGCCGACAAGATGTCCAAGTCGCTCGGCAACTTCCGCACGATACGCCAGACCATCGGCACGCAGGACGGCCAGGAAGGCGCCGACTACGAAAGCAACCCGCGCGAGGCGGAGATGCTGCGGTTCTTCATCGTGCGCAACCACTACCGCAGCCCGCAGAACTACGCCGCAGCCAACTTGTTCGACGCGCAGAACGCACTGGACCGCCTGTACCAGACGCTGCGCAACGTCCCGCCCGCGGACGCTGCCATAGACTGGGACCACCCCCAGGCGCAGGCCTTCAAGGCGGCCATGGACGACGATTTCAATTCGTCCGGCGCGGTGGCGGCCCTGTTCGAGCTGGCTTCGCAGGCCAACCGCGAACGCTGCGCCCGTACCGCCGGCCAGCTCAAGGCGCTGGGCGCGGTGCTCGGGCTGCTGCAGCAGGATCCTGACCGGTATTTCCAGCATGGCTCGCGCTATCGCGCCGGGCAAGTGCCCGAAGGGCAGGCGGGACAGCAGGCACCGGCCGCCCTGGACGACGCCGCCATCGAAGCCCTGGTCGCCGCCCGTGCCGCGGCCAAGCAGGCGCGCAACTACGCCGAAGCCGACCGCATCCGCGCCGAGCTGCGCGCGGCCGGCATCGAACTCGAAGATCGGCCTGGCGGCCAAACCGCCTGGCGGCGCGCCTAAGGGGCCCGTGCATGTCGAGCGCAGACATTCCCATCGCCAAGCCTGCTTACTGGGACGAGGCGGTCGCCCACCTGATGCGCCGGGACCGCATCCTCCGGAAAGTGATCCCCAAGCATCCCGAAGTCTGGCTGACCTCGCGCGGCACGCCGTTCGTGACGCTGGCGCGCGCCATCGTCGGCCAACAAATTTCCACCAAGGCGGCCGACGCCGTCTGGCAGCGCTACGTCGAAGCCTGCGGGCGGCGCCCCGGTCCGGCGGCCACGCTGCGCGCCGGCTGCGAAGGGTTGCGCGCGGCGGGTCTGTCGCAGCGCAAGGCCGAATACCTGCTGGACTTGGCCGCCCATTTCCAGGAAAAGCGCGTCCACCCCGACCGCTGGGCGCAGATGGACGACGAGGCCATCATCACCGAACTGACGGCCATACGCGGCATCGGCCGCTGGACGGCCGAGATGTTCCTGATATTCAATTTGCAGCGGCCCGATGTGCTGCCGCTGGACGACCTGGGCCTGCTCAAGGCGATATCGCTACACTATTTCAGCGGCGAGCCCGTGTCGCGCTTCGAAGCACGCGAAGTCTCACAGGCCTGGCAGCCGTGGCGCACCGTGGCAACCTGGTATCTCTGGCGCAGCCTGGATCCAGTGCCGGTGCAGTACTGAGCGCGGCCTAATTCCAACCACGGACTCTCCGAGATGCGCAATACCTTTCTCGAATTCGAACAACCGCTGGCCGAGCTTGAGAACAAGATCGAGCAGCTGCGCTACGTGCAGGCCGACTCGGCCGTGGATATTTCCGAGGAAATCAGCCGCCTGCAGCAAAAAAGCCAGGCGCTGGCCAAGGACATCTACAGCAAGCTCACGCCCTGGCAGACGGCGCTGGTGGCCCGCCACCCGCAGCGGCCCTACACGCTGGACTACGTGCGCGAGATCTTCACGGATTTCCACGAGCTGCACGGCGACCGTATGTATGCCGACGACCAGTCCATCGTCGGCGGCATGGCGCGCTTTAACGGCACGCCCTGCATGGTCATCGGCCACCAGAAGGGGCGCGACACCAAGGAGCGCGCCATGCGCAACTTCGGCATGCCGCGCCCGGAAGGCTACCGCAAGGCACTGCGCCTGATGCGCCTGGCCGAAAAATTCGGCATGCCGGTGTTCACCTTCGTCGACACCCCCGGGGCATACCCCGGCATCGGCGCCGAAGAGCGCGGGCAATCCGAGGCAATCGGCCGCAACCTGTATGCCATGGCCGAGCTGAAAGTGCCCATCGTCTCGACCATCATCGGCGAAGGCGGGTCGGGCGGCGCCTTGGCGATCGCCGTGGCCAACACCGTGCTGATGCTGCAATACGCCACCTATTCGGTCATCTCGCCAGAAGGCTGCGCGTCCATCCTGTGGCGCAGCGCCGACAAGGCGCCCGAGGCCGCCGCGGCGCTGGCCATCACCGCCCCGCGCCTGAAGGAACTGGGCCTGATCGACCGGGTGGTCAACGAGCCCGTCGGTGGCGCGCATCGCGACCCGCGCGTGATGGCGCGGCTGCTGCGTCGCGCCTTGGGTGATGCGCTGCGCCAGTTGAGCGGCATGAGCCCGGAACAGCTGGTCGAGCACCGGATCCAGCGGCTGCTGGCCTATGGCCGGTTCCAGGAAGTGCGCGCCTGACCTGCTGCGATTTTCATGAATTTTGGCGATTCCCCGCGCGCCGCGTCGGCATCGAGCGCCGTCCCGGTCTTGTCCGGCGCCGACCTCGACCCCGTGCTGCGCGACGCGGTGCGCGCCTGCCTGGCCGGCCTGCCGGCGCAGGCGCCGGTGGCCGTGGCCGTCAGCGGCGGGGCGGATTCGTCCATGTTGGCCGTCTACGCGGTGCACGTCGGTCGCGAACAGGGTAGGGCGGTGCGGCTGGTGCATGTGCATCACGGCCTGCAAGCGGCCGCCGATGAATGGGCCGGGCGCGTTGCAGCGCTGGCGGGATTGCTGGATGCGCCGTTGGCGGACCTGCGCGTGGCCGTCGACACCGCGGACGGCAGTGGCGTGGAGGCCGCTGCCCGCACGGCCCGCTATGCGGAGCTGTCGCGGCATGCCCGCGAAACTGGCGCGGCCGCCGTGCTGCTGGCGCATCATCGCCACGACCAGGCCGAGACCGTGCTACTGCGCCTGCTGCGCGGCGCCGGGCCCACGGGCATGGGGGCGATGGCGGCGGAAACCCGCCACGACGACGTGCGCTACCTGCGTCCGTGGCTGGACATCGGCCGCGGCGCCATCCTGGCTGCCGCGCAGCGCTGGACCGAGCGCACCGGCTGGCAGCCCGTGGCTGACCCCACCAACCAGGATCCGCGCTATACCCGCGCTGCGGTGCGCACGCTGCTTGCGCCCGTGCTGGACATGCGCTGGCCGGGCTGGCGCGACATCCTGGCGCGTCACGCCAGGCAGGCCGCCGAGGCTGCCGGCATCCTGGAAGAAGTCGCACAGGCGGACTTCCAGCGGCTGGATCCGTCCGAAGACGGCAAAAGCTTTGCGCTCGCGCCCTGGCGCGAGCTCGCGCCGCCACACCAGACGCTGGTGTTGCGCCATTGGCTGGCGCGCAACGGCGCACGCATGCCGACCGAGGCGAGGCTTGCCGAACTCGTCCGCCAGCTGCGCCAGCTGCATGCCCTGGGGCACGACCGCCAGATGTTGTTCGAACATGGCACGGTGCGCGTGCGGTGCGTGCGCGGCCGGGTGCTGCTCGAGCCCCGCCCGGCCAAGCGTGGCAGGGCCGGACCGCCTAGGGGACCGGCGCGCTAGGCCCCACCTTGCTGCTGGCTCGTTGCAGCCATCGCAATCGGTGTTTTCCCGGTTCGCGTTAAACTACTAGGCTTTGCCCGCCCGGGGCGGGTGCGGCAAGGCCATTCCCCAGAGCAAGCAAGATGTCCCTGATCGTTCACAAGTACGGCGGTACCTCGATGGGTTCCATCGAGCGCATCAAGAACGTCGCGCGGCGCGTCGCCAAATGGCACGCCGCCGGCCACCAGGTCGTGGTCGTTCCGTCGGCCATGGCCGGCGAAACCAATCGGCTGCTCGGCCTTGCGCGCGAGATTACACCGCAGCCCAGTGGTCGCGAGCTCGACATGATCGCCGCCACCGGCGAGCAGGCCAGCAGCGGGCTGCTGGCCATCGCCCTGCAGACGCTGGGCGTGCCGGCCATCAGCTTCGCCGGCTGGCAGGTGCCGGTGCGCACGGATTCGGCCTACACCAAGGCCCGCATTACCTCCATCGACGACAGCCGCGTGCGCACCGAGCTGGCCGCCGGCAAGGTGGTGGTGATCACGGGTTTCCAAGGCATAGACGATGAGGGCCACATCACCACGCTGGGCCGGGGTGGCTCGGACACCTCCGCCGTGGCGGTCGCGGCGGCGCTCAAGGCCGACGAATGCCTGATCTACACCGACGTCGACGGCGTCTACACCACCGATCCGCGCGTCGTCCCCGAGGCGCGCCGGCTGTCGGTCATCTCCTTCGAGGAAATGCTGGAGATGGCCTCGCTGGGCTCCAAGGTGCTGCAGATCCGCTCGGTGGAGTTCGCCGGCAAATACCGCATCCCGGTGCGCGTGCTGTCCTCGCTCACCGATCCTGACATGCCGCTGGCCGAGGAAATGCGCTCGGGCACGCTGATTACCTTCGAGGAAGACGAAAAAATGGAAGCCGCCATTGTCTCTGGCATCGCCTTCAGCCGCGACGAAGCCAAGATCACCCTGCTGGGCGTGCCCGACAAGCCGGGCATTGCCTACTCCATCCTGGGCCCGGTCGCCGACGCCAACATCGACGTCGACATGATCGTGCAGAACCAATCCGTGGCCGGCACCACCGACTTTTCCTTCACGGTCAACCGCAACGAATTCCAGCGCGCGCTGGACGTGCTCAAGTCGGTCGTCGTGCCGGCCGTGGGCGCGCGCGAAGTCCACGCCGACGACAAGGTCTGCAAGGTCTCCATCGTCGGCATCGGCATGCGCTCGCACGTCGGCGTGGCCAGCCTGATGTTCCGCACGCTGTCCGAGGAAGGCATCAACATCCAGATGATCAGCACCAGCGAAATCAAGACCTCGGTGCTGATCGCCGACAAGTACATGGAACTGGCCGTGCGCGCGCTGCACCGCGCCTTCGGCCTGGACCAGCCGCAGGGCGCCACTGCCTGATCGCGGCGACGGGCTGCAGCCGCCACGTTCGCCGGCGGCTGCGGCGACGGCCGGCGCCTGGCCGGGTTGTCCGGGGCAGGGCTTGGACAGCACCCGTTGCCGGCCGCCGGGGCATACAAAATGTTGCCCAGCCATGTTAGAATCATGAATTCTTTGGAGACGTGCCCGAGAGGCTGAAGGGGCTCCCCTGCTAAGGGAGTATGTGGCCAAAAACTGCATCGAGGGTTCGAATCCCTCCGTCTCCGCCAAAGAACAAGCCCTTGGTTTCCAAGGGCTTTTCTTTTTGGTAGTCACGCCTGTAAGCGTCCGATATCTGGCTTAGGTAGATCCTAACCGGCTTGCTGCCCGCATGCTTTCCGATCAGGCGGCAAGCCGACGCATGCCGAATTAACCAACCAGCCCGGTACATCACCTACCGTTACGGGGAGGGGGCGCTGATGCGCGGGTTCTGTCTGTGGCAGGCGAGCCCCGTGATCGTGGACAATACCCAGATTCTCACCACGCATACCGCAACCCAACATAGCCGCTAACACCACGCCCCTTGCTCGTCTCAAGGCTTTGCTCATAGCCGGCGGAGACGGACACGCCCAAACCGCTGGCAGCCTGCGTGTCGAATCCCAAGCCTAGCTGCATCCAGGTTCCGCCCAAGCCCGTGCGCAGCGTCACCGGATGGTTGCCATCGAGCTGGGCAAAGGTGGTCTTGGCCCGGCCGCCGAAGTCATGCCAGAGGTTCGCGCGGGCCCAGGCGCCGTAGCGGCGACCGCTAGCGTCGTGCCATTGCGTGCTCAGGCGCGTGCCCACCCGCCCGGTCCAGGCATCGGCATTGTCGATGTCGATCTTGCCGTAGCGGTCGCGCTGCGCGCCGTCGAACGAGATGTGTTGGTGGACGATCTGCGCCTGGGGCTCGAGCGTCCATTGTCCGCCCAGGGCGATCGGCAGGCCGGCCTCCAACGATGCAGCGGTCCCCCAGCCGTCGGGCGAGATGCGCTCGCCGTTGACCGAGCGGGCACGCACGCCGTGGTAGCGCGTGACTTGCGCCACGGCATCGATGTAGGCGCCGGAGGCACCTACGTGCGTCCAATAGCCGCCCAGCGAGTAGCCGTTGACCGAGACGCGTCCGGCGCGCCCGCCCAGCACGGCGTCGACCCGTGCCGAGGCGTTGGAGACGCCGAGGTACGCGCCGGCCGTGCTGCCCGAGCCATCTTGGCGCAGCTGGCGATGCGCGTCCAGCCCCAGCTGCATGCCGGCCAGGTCATACTCGTAGCGCGGGCCGTCCTCTTTGAAGGCGCTGTAGCGACTGGAGGCGCCTGCGCCGGTGCGGCCGGCGTGGCCGGTGCTGCCGAATAGCCGGCCCCAGGCACGAGAGCCGGCCGCAAGGCTGGGTTGCGGGCCGGCGCCGTTAGCAAGCGCGCCGGCGCTGCGGTCGTGATAGGTCCCCAGCGTTTGTAGGCCTAGGCGGTGGACCAACCCGGGCACGGCCATGGCCGCCGGCGCCGACCTGGGTGCGGTCGACGATGAGCATGTCGGAGTACAGGTCGGCGTCGCCGGGGCGCTTGCCGACTTGCACGCGCAGGCTGCCGCCGTCGGCGACGAACAGCCCTGTGCCCGGGCCGACGCCAGCACTGGCTGCCGAGGTCATCAGCAGTGTATTGCCCACGGCTAGCCGGAAATGACCATCGCAATGCATGCACGCTCGTCGGCCAGGCGTGGAGCGCGTTCGACTCCCTGGCGGCCAGGGGGCGACCACGCCGGGCAACGCCCCACCGATGCAGCGATAAACTGCGTGTCGCCTTCAACCCGTTCTTGCGCACACACGCTGCATGAAGAAACTGATTTTCGCGATGCTATTCGCTTTGGCCGCCTGCGCCGTGCATACGCCGCAGGGTTCGGTCATCGTCGATCCTCACCACCATGGGTCCGGGCAGTTCTGCCCGCCCGGCCAGGCCAAGAAAGGCAACTGCTAGCGGCCGCCGACGCCGGCGTCGGCATGCGCGTCGCGTAACCTGTGCAGCAGGTGTGATTCTTCTTCGGGGCTGACGAAGGTCAGTTCCAGCGTGAGCGCGTTGCGGTCCAGGTGCCCGCGGCCCACCGCGATGCGAGGCTCGCCGTTCATCAGCCGGTCGGCTACCTCGGCGGCTGATGCGTTTGGGCCATAGTCCAGGAAGATCCGGGGGTAAGGGCCGTAGACGTCATCTTCGGCCACGGATATGCGCGGCCAGGCGACGGCGCCTTGACGCAGGGCGTCGGCAAAGCGCCTGGCCCGCGCGATGTTGCGCTCGCGCAAGACAGGCAGCGCCGACCAGTCGCGCTCGGCCAGTGCTTGCCACAGGCCGGCCAACGCTTCCTTAGTCGGCTTCATGGCGCGGCCGATGCCGGCAAGGTGTGCACGCATGGCGGCGATGGCCGGCGCTGTGCCGGCCGCGATGCCACAGGTGGGCGCGGCCAGGTACTTCTGTGCGCTGAAGATCGTGACATCGGCCTCGGCAAGCGCCTGTCGGTCGTTCATCCGCCAGTCCTGTGCCGCCGCGTCGACGATCAGCCAGGCGCCGTGCCGGCGCGCGAATTCAGATAGTGCGCCGCGCATCAACGCCGCCGGCCGCTTGGTGAGCGAGGATTCCACGTACACGATGCCACGCAGCGTGCCTTCTCGTGCCAAGGCTTCCAGTTGCGCCCAGCGCTGCGCGGCCGGGCCCTCGAGTTGCCTGACGTGGGCCCCGCTTAGCCGTATCGCCTGCTCAATGGGCTGGCCGTAGTTGACGCAGTGTTCTTGTTGGATGGCGATGACGCCGGCTTCGTCACGACGCGGCAGGGCCGCCACGGCTGCCGGGTCGGCGCCGGCCAGCGCGCCGGCCGCGGCCAGCGTGATGCCGGCGGCCGAGCAGTGGCAGAACCAGGCGGCTTGCGTGCCGGTGATTTGCAGCACCCGCCCGGCGACCTGGGCCGCCAGTTCGTCGATATCCGCGTGGCGCTGCAGGGCGAGCGCGGCGATCTGGGCGACGGTTGCGCTGGAGCGCGATACGCCAAACGGCGTAGGCGTGCCCCATGCGTTAATGATGCTCGTCAGCGGAGGGTGCGCAGGCATGCCCAGGATTGTAGGGCTGCCAGGCCAGGGCGGGTGGACACTGGGCCGCGCTTCGATGACCTGCGCCTGTCAGTCCAGCGTGATGCCCGCCGCTTGCACGACCTCTTGCCACTTGGTGATTTCGCGGTCCAGGAAGGCGGCGAACTCCCGCGGCGTGCTGCCGATGGGTTCGATGCCGTCACGCTCCAGGCGTGCCCTGACTTCGGGGTCGGCAAGGACTTCGCGGATGGCCTCGTACAAGGTATCGACGACTTCGTCGGGCACGCCTGCAGGCGCCAGCACGGCGTGCCAGGCCGATGCCTCGTATCCCGGCACGCCGGCTTCGCTGACGGTGGGCACGTCCGGCAGTAGCGGCGAGCGGCGTGCGGCGGTGACCGCCAGCGCCTTGACTGCGCCAGCCTTGGCCTGGCTCGAGGCCGAGGCCGCATCGCCGAAGGTCAGGTCGACCACGCCGGTGACCGTGTCCATGAGTGCCGGACCGGCCCCCTTGTACGGCACGTGGGTGATCTTCACGCCGGCCTGGCGCATGAACAGCTCCAGCGCCAGGTGCGCCGAGCTGCCGGTTCCTGCGGTCGACAGGGTGAGCTTGCCGGGCTCCTTCTTGGCCAGGTCGAGCACGTCTTGCAGTGTGTTGACGGGCAGGGCGTTCTTGGCGGCCACCACGTAGCCGTAGCTGGTCAGCTGGGTGATGGGCGTGAAGTCCTTGCGCGCGTCGTAGGGCAGCTTTTTGTAGACCGATGGGTTGATGGCGTTCGGGCCACTTTGACCGAGCAGGATGGTGTAGCCATCGGGCGCGGCCTTGGCCACCGCGTCGGTGCCGATGATGCCACCGGCGCCGCCGCGGTTGTCCACGATGAAGGGCTGGCCGAGCTTGGCGCCGACACGTTCGAACACCAGGCGCGCGACGATGTCGGCGCCGCCGCCGGCGGCGAAGGCGACGACCACGCGCACCGGGCGCTCAGGGTAGGCGGCGTGCGCGCCGCCGGCTGTGGCGGCCAGCGCCAGCGCGGCCGCGCAACGCAGCAAGGGGCGAGGGGACAGGATGGACATGGCGTGCTCCGTTGTCGCGAGTGCGCAGCGCTCGGACCGGAATTGAGCGCGTCGTAGGGGACAGGATGGACATGGCGTGCTCCGTTGTCGCGAGGCGGTCGTGCGGGACGTGCCGTGCCGGCATCGCGGTGTATGGATGAGTGTATATAAATACAATCATACAATCATCTGCGATTACTGTGGTGGTTGGGCCTGGCATACAGGCGGATGTAAGGGGATAGGAACAATAATAAGAACCAATCTCAATTTGGCATCCCTGTGGTGTCGCCTCGCACGCGTCGGCAGCCGCCGCGCCGCGTGCCGCAGCCGGACGACGCCGGAGCTCATCACGCATGTTGGTTCCCTTTCTCATCATGTTGCGCGAGGGCATGGAGGCTGCCCTCGTCGTCGGCATCATCGCTGGTTATCTGCGCCAGACGGGTCGCGGCGCATGGATGCCTGCCGTCTGGATGGGCGTGCTAGCGGCCGTGGCGCTGTCGCTGTTTGCCGGCGCGGCGCTGCAGTGGGCCAGCGCTGAATTCCCGCAAAAGGCGCAGGAACTGTTCGAAGCGCTGGTCGGCTTGCTGGCCGTTGCCGTGCTGACCTCCATGGTGTTCTGGATGCGCAAGGCGTCACGCTCGATCGCTGCCGAGCTGCGCGAGTCGGTTGCGGCCGCCTTGGACGGACGCGGCAAAGGGGGCTGGGGGCTGGTTGCCGTGGTGTTCTTTGCGGTGGCCCGTGAAGGCCTGGAGTCGGTGTTCTTCCTGCAGGCGGTTTTCCAGCAGTCCGAAGGCCACGCGGCGGGGGTGGGCGCCCTGCTGGGCTTGGCCGCCGCGGTCTCGGCCGGCTGGGGGGTGTACGCCGGCGGGGTGCGGCTGGACCTGCGCCGGTTCTTCCGCTGGACCGGCGTGTTCATCCTGGTCGTAGCCGCCGGCATATTGGCCGGCTCGGTGCGCGCATTGCACGAGGCGGGCGTCTGGAACGGCCTGCAGGAGGTGGTCTTCGACCTGGGCCGCGTGCTGCCGGCCGATGGCGCGCCGGGTGCGGTGTTTGCCGGGATCTTCGGCTACCACGACAGGCCGACGCTGGGCGAGGTCATCGCCTACCTGGGCTACCTGGTCGTGGCCTTGGCGTACTTCCTGCGGCCGGCGCGCGGCGCGCATAGCGTCGCACCGGGCGCCCGTGCGGCGGCCGACCCGTTGCAGCGGCCATGCACGGGGCAGCCGCCGGCGCCGGGCAGGGCCATGAAGCTCGCCTTGGCCGCGCCGGCCTTGCTCGTCGTCGCCGGCCTTGCGGCTTTCTATGCGGCCTCGCGCCATGTGCATGAACGGGCCGCAGGCGACGAGGGCGCTGTCCAGGTGACGATCCTGGCCGACCGCTGCGAGCCGCAGGCGCTGACCGTGCCTGCCGGGCGTGTGCGGTTTCGCATCGTCAATCGTTCGGATCGCGTGGTCGAGTGGGAGATCCTCGACGGCGTCATGGTCGTGGAGGAGCGCGAGAACATCGCGCCCGGATTCGCGCAGGCGCTGAGCGCACGATTGCAGCCCGGCCATTACGACATGACCTGCGGGCTGCTTGGCAACCCGCACGGCACGCTGCATGTCGCGGCCGTAGGCGGCGTGGACGGGGCCGGCGCGCCGACGTTGGCCGATTTCGTCGGACCGTTGGCCGAATACCGCGTCTATCTCGCCATGCAGGCGGCGGCGCTGGTGCGCGCCACGCGCGATTTGGCCCAAGCCTTGGCGGCGGGTCACTGGGACCAGGCGCGTGCCTCATATGAATCGGCGCAGCGGTCGTACCGGCGCATGGAAACGGCCGCCGGCCTGTATGCCGACCTGCGCGTGCGCATCGACGGCACGGCTGGCCCGGCAAGCGGCGAAGGCGATGCCAATGCCGGCGATTTCGTCCGACTGGAGCAAGCGCTTTCCGCGGCGCCCGGAGCGGCCGGGCTCGACGCCGTGGTCCATTCGCTGGCCGAGCATGCGCAGGCGCTGCAGCAACGCCTGCGCAGGGTGTCGGTCACCCCTGGCAGCATGGCCGGCGGCGCCGCACGGCTGGCTGCGGACATGGCCGGCCTGGCCGCCGATGCCGACGGGGTGCCCGATGTGTTGCCCATGCTACCCGCGCTTGAGGGCCGCTTCGAGGGCGTGCGCAAGGTCTCGCTGCTGCTGCAGCCGCTGGTGGCGCGCACCGATGGCGCGCTGGCAGCGCGCATCGCCGGCGACCTGGACGGCGCGCAGCGGGCATTTGCCGCGCTTGGCGAGGACGCGCGCATGGCATCGCCTGGCGGGGTCGCGCGGCCCGGACGCACGTTCCTGGCCGAACGGCTCAAGGCCTTGGCCGGGGACATGAAGGAAGTGGAAGCGGCGCTCACCCTTGATTGAAACGCTTGCCCGGCGCCGCTGCAGCATGGCGCGATGCCAGCGCGCGGCGGCAGGACCCGGCGGGCACGCAGTCAGGACATTCGCAGTGACGATGAAGGCAATGCAGGACACCCATGACGGGCGAGGGCCCGATGATTTTTCGCCGACCCGGCGCCGCTTGCTCGCGGGCGCGGGCGCAGCGGGCGGGCTAGTGGCTGTCCACGGGACGCAGGCCCGCGGCCGTGCGCCGCAGGATCACCAGGTGGCCGATGCGCCCGAGGGCGATGCGCGCCAGCAAGACCGGCACGCCTTCCACGGCCGGCACCAGCCAGGCATCCTGACGCCCCGGCCGCAATCGGGGATGGTGGCGGCCTTCGACGTGCTGGCAAGCGACCGGGCCGGCCTGGACAGGCTGTTCCGCATCCTGACCGAGCGCATTGCCTTCCTGATGCAAGGCGGGCCGGTGCCGGAACTGGATCCGGGCTATCCGCCGGCCGATTCGGGCATCCTCGGCCCGGTCGTCAGCCCCGACGGACTGACAGTGACGGTGGCGGTCGGCGCCTCGCTCTTTGACGACCGTTATGGGTTGGCGCCGCTCAAGCCGGCACGGCTGTCGCGCATGGCGAGCTTTCCCAACGATGCGCTGGACGCGTCCTTGTGCCACGGCGATCTGCTGCTGCAGTTCTGCGCCCACACGCCGGACACCAACGTCCATGCGTTGCGCGACGTGATCAAGCATACGCCCGGCCTGCTGATGCTGCGCTGGAAGCAGGAGGGCTCGGTGCCCGTGTTGCCGGCGCGCGCCGGGCAGCCGCCCGAAAGCGCGCGCAACTACCTGGGTTTCCGCGATGGCTCGGCCAACCCGGACGCCAACGACACCGCGTTGATGGACGAAGTCGTCTGGGTCCGCGGCACGGGCGACGAGCCGGCATGGACGGCCGGTGGCACCTACCAGGTCGTGCGCATCATCCGCAATTTCGTCGAGCGCTGGGACCGCGCGCCCTTGCGCGAGCAGGAGGCCATCATCGGCCGGCGCAAGGCCAGCGGCGCGCCGCTCGATGGTGGCACGGAGGCCGACGTGCCCGATTACGCGGCCGACCCGCAAGGCAAGGTCACGCCGCTCGATGCCCATATACGGCTGGCCAATCCGCGCACGCCTGGGTCCCGTGCCAACCTGATCCTGCGCCGGCCGTTCAACTACTCCAATGGGGTGACGCGATCCGGGCAGCTGGACATGGGACTGCTGTTCATTTGCTACCAAGCCGATTTGGACAAGGGCTTCATCGCCGTGCAACGGCGGCTCGACGGCGAACCGCTGGAGGAATACATCAAGCCCGTGGGCGGCGGCTACTTCTTCGTGCTGCCTGGCGTGGTGGACGAAGGCGATTACTTGGGCCGGCCGCTGATGCAGGCCGCCGCCTCGCTGCCGTCATGACGGCCCGCGCATGCCGGCCAATGATTGCCAACCATCGGAAACACAGGAAAGGACGATCATGAGTCGTTATCGAACCTTGCGCGCCGGCCTGTTGGTCGTCGGCGCGCTGGCCGTCTTGCCGGCGCACGCCGCCGTCTCGCCGCTGGAACTGGTCGAGCCCATTGTCGACTACAAGCTCTACGTGTCCGAGCGCCTGCAGGACCTGGTCGATGGCACGCGGGCGTTCGTCGAGGCCGTCAAGGCGGGCGACCTGGCGCGCGCGCAACGCCTGTACGCGCCGGCCCGCCAGCCGTACGAGGCGGCTGAGCCCATCGCCGAGCTATTCAGCGACCTGGACGCTGCCATCGACACGCGTGCCGACGACTACGAGCTGGGCGAAAAAGATCCCGCCTTCAGCGGGTTTCATCGGCTGGAGTACGGGTTGTTCGCCTTGCAGACTACCGAGGGCTTGGCGCCGTGGGCAGACAAGCTGATGGCCGACGTGCTGGCGCTGCAGGCGCGCGTGCAGCACCTGACCTTTCCGCCGGCCAAGGTCGTGGACGGCGCCGCGGCGTTGATGGAGGAGGTGGCCGCTACCAAGGTCTCGGGCGAAGAGGATCGCTACAGCCACACCGACCTGTGGGACCTGAAAGGCAATGTCGAGGGCGCGCGCAAGATCGTCGAGCTGTTGCGCCCGCTGATCGCCCGGCAGGACGCGGTGTTCGCGCGCAAGGTCGATGAGAACTTCGATGCGGTCGAGGCCATCCTGGCCAAGTACCGGGATGGCGACGGGTTCGTGAGCTATGAGCGAGTCACCGAGCGCGACCGGCGCATGCTGGTCGGGCTGGTCAACGTCTTGGCCGAAGACCTATCGACGCTGCGCGGCATGCTGGGCGTGGACTGACGACCGGGGCACAGCCGCGCCTGGCGGCGCGCCCGGCTCCGTTAGGGCTTGACCACGTGCCAGACTTCCTTGAAGTTGTCGCCGTTCTTGTCGCCCGGCTTGGCGTCCTTGGCGAAGGTATATAGCGGCTTGCCGTCGTAGGCGAGTTGCTTGCTGCCATCGTCGCGCGTGACGATGCCGTACTTGCCATCGACCTTGCCGTCGGCGGGTGCAGGCACGGGCGGCCACGCCTGGGCGCAGGGGCCGTTGCACACACTCTTGCCGCTGCCGGTCTCATCCTTGTCGAAGGTATAGACGGTCATGCCAGATGGGTCCACCAGGATGCCGTCGACCGTCTTCAGCGGCGCCTGGGCATGGGCGGCAAAGGAAAACATGCCGGCGGCGGCAAGCGCCAGGACGCCGGCGTAGGATCTGGTCTTCATGGCGGCTCTCCATCGAAGGGAAGGGAAAGGCGGGTGCTGCAGGCGTAACCGTACGCGCATTCGCGTCCCTTGCGGCGAAAAAATTGTCGCCGCTCGTGTCGCGCCCGCTGGCCCGGCGCCTTTCGCCGCTTTTCCGCCGGCGCCCGGTGGGTCAGTCCAGCGTCGGGTAGTCGAGATAGCCCTTGGCGCCGCCGCCGTAGAACGTGGATTTATCCGGCTCGTTCAGCGGCGCCCGCTCGCGCAGGCGCCTGACCAAGTCCGGGTTGGCGATGTAGAGCTTGCCGAAGGCGACCAGGTCGGCGCGGCCTTCGGCCACTGCGGCGCGCGCCATCTCGCCGTCATAGCCGTTGTTGACCATCCAGGCGGCGCGACCGCCCGCGTCGCGATACGCGGCTTTCAGGGCCGTGTAGTCGAACGGCTCGTTGCCTTGTTGGTAATCGCGCGGCCCGCCCGTAGCACCTTCGATGATGTGCACATAGGCCAGGTCGTGGGCTGCGAGCTGTTGCGCCACGTGCGTGAACAGCGGCTGGGGATCCGGGTCGCTGGCGTCGTTGGCCGGGGTGACGGGCGAGATGCGCACGCCGGTGCGCCGCGCGCCGATTTCGCGCACGATGGCCTCGAGCACCTCGACCAGGAAGCGCGCGCGGTTGGGAATGGACCCGCCGTAGGCGTCCGTGCGCTGGTTGCTGCCCGAGCGCAGGAATTGGTCGATCAGGTAGCCATTGGCCGCGTGCAGCTCGACCCCGTCGAAGCCGGCGTCGATCGCCGCGCGTGCGGCGCGGCGGTAGTCCTCGACGATGCCCGGGATTTCTTCGGTTTCCAGCGCACGCGGCATGGACGTTTCGGCGAAGCTACCCGTGCCGTCGGGGTTGATCAGATAGGTCTTGGTCTTGGCGCGGATCGCCGACGGCGCGACCGGCGCTGCACCGCCCGGCTGCAGCGAGGTATGCGAGACCCGGCCCACGTGCCAGAGCTGGACCACGATCTTGCCGCCGGCGGCATGCACCGCCTCGGTCACGCGCTTCCAGCCTTCGATCTGTTCCGGCGCATACAGGCCCGGCACGTCTGCGTAGCCTTGGCCTTGGTGCGAGATCGCGGTCGCTTCGGTGATGATCAGGCCGGCGCTGGCGCGCTGGGCATAGTAGGTGGCCATGTCGGCGGTGGGCACGGCGCGCGGGGCGCGGTTGCGCGTCAGCGGCGCCATGACGATGCGGTTGGCCAGCTGCAGGTCGCCGGCGGCGAGCGGATCGAACAGTGTCGGCATGAGTGCTTCCTATCGGTTCAGGTCAGGGGCGATAAAACGAAACTGCCTTGCGTGCCGGCGGGCGGCGTGCAGGCAGCGTGCGATTCCACTTCAAAGCTCGCGGCCCAAGTAGGCCAGGAAGGCGGCTATGGTTTCTTCATTGCGCTTGTAGAACATCCATTGCCCGACGCGTTGCGCGCTGAGCAGCCCGGCGCGGCGCAGGCAGGCCAGGTGCGCCGACACGGCGGGCTGCGACAGGCCGCAGCGCTCGAACTGGCCGGCGCAGACGCCCAGGCTCAGCGGGTGCTCTTGGCCGGCGAAGTGCTTTTCGGGTTCCTTGAGCCATTGCAGCAGCTCGCGGCGCACCGGGTGGGCCAGCGCCTTGAGGATGTCGTCGGGGTTCAAGGTAATAACCAAATAACTAAATATCGGAATATTTGGATATACAGATTCTAGCGCGGTGGGCTAGACACGGTAAAGGCCATTCCCTAAGGGGGTAAAGGCTGTTCCCTAAGGGATTACGAGCCCATGATGCATGGGGTTCGCACGGCACTGGGTCGACGCCGCCGGCTTGATGTGCGCGGACTGGGTGTCCACCCGCCTGCATGCCCAGATTATCCAGGGCGACATGCACAGCCGGACCGCGGCGGGGCGCCGGCCCGACTTGCGCTTTGTTTTTCTATAGATGAAAATATTTTCATGTATACGAAAACAAAGGAGGCAGCGGTGAAATCCACGCCACGGTGGCTGGTCAGGGAGGCGGACGTTCCCGGCTATCACCCCGCCAATCACACCGGCACCCTCAACCGCCGGCTGATCGGCGCGGAAACCGTCGGTGCGCGCAACGTCGAGGTCTTGCTCGGCGTCATCGAAAAGGGCAGCGGCGCATTGCCGCACGCGCACCCCGGCATCGAGCAGGTCTGCTACCTGCTGTCGGGCACGGCGCGCGCGCAGGTCGGCGATGAAAGCGCCGATATGCAGGCCGGCGACTGCTGTTATTTCCCGCCCGACGTGCCGCACGTCTTTACCGTCACCAGCGACGAGCCGGCGCGGTTGCTGGTGATTTATTCGCCTCCCTATGAGGAATCGCCCCACAGGGTGATACGCAGCACCTGACCTGCGCGGGTGGGCCGCCGCGGCTGCGGCGGTGCCGCGCAGCGTCATTGACGAGAACGATTCGATAGGAGACACCACCATGAACATTCGCACCTTGCTGGCCGCAGCGGCGCTGACCGCCGCGGTACCCTGGAGCGGTGCCGCGGTCGCGGCCGACGACTATCCTTCACGCCCCATCAACCTGGTCGTGCCGTTTCCCGCCGGCTCCGGCACTGATGCGGTCGGCCGCATCTTCGCCGACGAGCTGGGTAAGATCCTCGGCCAGCAGGTGGTGGTCGAAAACCGCCCCGGCGCCAACGCCACGATCGCGGCCAACTATGTGGCGCGCGCCAAGCCCGACGGTTACACCTTGTTCGTCACCACCAATACCTCGCATTCGGCCGCCCCGTGGCTGATGAAGAGCGTGCCCTACGACCCCGTGCGCGATTTCACGCCGATCGCCCGGGGCGGCAACCTGCCTTTCATCCTGGTGGTCAACCCCAAGCGCCCGTACAAGACCGTCCAGGAGCTGGTCGCCTATGCGCGCGAGAATCCCGGGCGGGTGACCTACGCGACCGGCAACAGTACCGGCATCGTCGCCGGCGCCACGCTGGCTAGCCGCACCGGCACGCAGATGCTGCACGTGCCGTACAAAGGCACGCCGCAGGCGCTGACCGACCTGGTCGGCGGCCAGGTCGACTTCATGTTCACCGACCTGGCTTCAGGCCTGCCGTTCGTGCAGTCTGGCCAGCTGCGCGCGCTCGCGGTATCGACGGCCAAGCGCAGCGACATCGTGCCGGACCTGCCGTCGATGAGCGAGGCGGGGGTCAAGGATTTCGACCTGAATTCCTGGAACGGCTATTTCGGTCCCGCCGGCATGCCGCCGGAAATCGTCGAGCGGCTGAACAAGGCGATCAACCAGATTGTCTCCAACCCGGCCGTGCGCGAGCGCCTGGCTGGCCTGGGCTTTGACGCCTTCAGCGGCACACCCCAGGACTTCGCACAGTTCGTCAAGGACCAGCTCGAACTCTGGGGCCAACTGATCCGCGACGCAGGGATACAGCCGCAATGACCGATATGCATGCCGCCCGCGGCGGGGCCACCGCGCCTGGCGCCGATGGCGCGGGGCGCGATCCGGCCGGACGCGATGCGCAGGCCGGCCCCTTGGCCGGCCTGCGCATCCTGGACCTCAGTTCGGTCGTGATGGGGCCCTACGCCACGCAGATCCTGGGTGACCTGGGTGCCGACGTGGTCAAGGTCGAGCCACCGGGCGGCGACAACCTGCGCGCGGTCGGACCCATGCGCAATCCGGGCATGGGGCACCTGTACCTGCACCTGAACCGCAACAAGCGATCCATCGTGCTCGACCTGAAGACGCCGGCCGGGCGCGAGGCCTGCCTGCGCCTGGCCGAGACGTGCGACGCGCTGATCTACAACATCCGGCCGCAGGCGATGGCGCGGCTGGGGCTGTCGTACGACGAGGTGTCGGCGCGCAACCCTCGCATCGTCTACGTGGGCGCTTATGGCTTTAGCGAGGCTGGCCCGTATGCGGGCCGGCCCGCCTACGATGACCTGATCCAGGGCCAGACGGCCATCCCGGAGCTGGCCATGCGCCAGGGCGCGGATGTGCCGCGCTACGCCCCGCTGACCCTGGCCGATCGCTGCGTGGGCATGCAGGCGGCCATCGCGGTGTTGGCGGGCGTGCTGCATGCGCGCGAGCATGGACGCGGCCAGGCGGTAGAAGTGTCGATGTTCGAGGGGATGGCGCACATGGTCCTTGGCGACCACCTGGGCGGCGCGACCTTCGATCCGCCGCTCGGTCCCACGGGCTATGCACGGCTGTTGGCCGCGCACCGCCGTCCCTATGCGACCGCCGACGGCTATATCTGCCTGCTGATCTACAACGACAAGCACTGGCGCAACTTCTTCGAGCTGATCGGCCGCCAGGATCTGCTGCAGGATCCGCGGTTTTGCACGCACACGGCGCGTTCGGCCCACATCGACGAAGTCTATGCCTTCGTGGCCGAGGTCATGCGCACCCGCCCCAGCCGGCAGTGGCTGCAGGACCTGGCGCGTGCCGATATCCCCGCCTCGATGCTTTACTCGGTGGAAGACCTGATCGCCGACGAGCACCTGCAGGCGACAGGATTCATTCGCACCGTCGACCACCCCAGCGAGGGCAAATTGCGCACGACTGCGCCGCTTGGCCGCTATGCGGCCACGCCGCTCGCATTGCGCCGGCCGGCGCCGCGCTTAGGTGAGCATGGCCGGCAAATCCTGCGCGAGGCCGGCTTCGACGACCAGGCCATAGACCGGCTCATCGCCGAGCACGTCACGGTCGACGGACAGGAATAAGCCGACCGCCGGCTGCGGCGCGGGCCATGGGCCGCGCATGGCGCAAAGCGGCAGCATCGGCCGGCCTCGCACCGTGCGGCGCGAGGCCGGCGTACCACGCACTTGACGGAGCCGATCATGGATTTCGAGTTTTCTTCCGAGCAGATCGCCTTGCGCGATGCAGTCGCGCGCATCTGCGAACGCTATCCCGACGAGTATTGGCTGGAGCGCGACCGCGAAGGGGGGTTCCCCCACGACTTTCACGCCGACCTGGCGCGTGACGGCTGGCTGGGCATCGCCATGCCCCAGGAATACGGCGGCGCGGGCCTGGGCATGACCGAGGCGGCGCTGATGATGCAAACCATCGCAGCCTCGGGCGCGGGATTCGCCGGCGCGTCGGCGGTGCACATGAACATCTTCGGCCTGAATCCCGTGGTAGTGTTCGGCAGCGACGAGCAGCGCCGTCGCTGGCTGCCGCCGCTGATCGCCGGACGCGAAAAGGCATGCTTTGCCGTGACCGAACCCGATGCGGGCCTGGACACGACCAAGCTGGCCACGCGCGCGCAGCGCGAAGGCGACCACTACGTCGTGCACGGCCGCAAGATCTGGATCTCCACCGCGCAGGTCGCCGACAAGATGCTGCTGTTGGCGCGCACCACGCCGTTGTCCGAAGTCGACAAACCCACCAAGGGCCTGTCGCTGTTCTACACCGACCTGGACCGCAGCCGCGTCGAAGTGCGCGAAATCGACAAGATGGGACGCAAGGCGGTCGACTCCAACATGCTGTTCATCGACGGGCTGCGCATTCCCGTGGCCGATCGCATCGGCGAAGAAGGGCGGGGCTTTGAATACATCTTGCATGGACTCAACCCCGAGCGCATCCTCATCGGCGCAGAGGCCGTGGGCCTTGGGCGGGCGGCGCTGGAGCGGGCGGTGCGTTACGCCGGCGAGCGCGTGGTGTTCGGCCGGCCGATCGGGCAGAACCAGGGCATCCAGCATCCGCTGGCGCAAGCCTGGATGCAGTTGGAGGCGGCCAACCTGATGGTGTTTCGTGCGGCCAGCCAATACGATGCCGGGCTGCCATGCGCGGCCAGCGCCAATGCCGGCAAGTACCTGGCCGCCGAAGCCGGGCATCACGCCTGCCAGACGGCGGTGCTGACGCTGGGCGGCATGGGCTATGCCAAGGAATACCATGTCGAGCGCCTGCTGCGCGAAAGCTACATCCCGCGCATCGCCCCAGTCAGCCCGCAGCTCATCATGTGCTACATCGCCGAAAAAGTCCTCGGCCTGCCCAAGTCGTACTAGACGCTCAGGCGCATAGGTGCTTAGGTGCTTGGGTGCTTGGGTGCTTGGGTGCTGGCAGTCGGCGCCCTTTAGTGCAGGGATTCGCAGGCTTGGCGCAGCAGCTGCGCGTATTCGGCCTGCCGGGGCTCGATGCGGTGGATGGGGCCGCCGATGGAAATGGCGTAGGGTTCGCCCGACAGCGAGATGGGCCAGGCGATGGCGCCGACGTCCGGCATGGACTCGCCGATATTGGCAAACCATCCCCTTTGCAGCGACCGGGCCAGCTCTTGTTCGATCTGCGCAAGCGTGGTCAGCGTGCGTTCGTTGAAGCGGGTCAGCGGCGCGCGCGACAACAGCGCCGCGCGCGCATCGGCCGGCAGCGTCGACAGCAGCGCCTTGCCCAGCGAATTGGCATGCGGTTCGCGAAACTCGCCGGCCGTGGCCACATAGCGCACGGTATGCGGCGAGTCCAGGACGTCGAGATAAACCACGCGCCCTTCGCCGTTGAGCTTGGCAAAGACCACGGTTTCCTGCGTGGCCTCGCGCAGCGCCGCCAGTTTGGGGTAGACCCTGTCGAGCACCGGGTCGGCATGCGCGATGCGCTGCGCCATGGCCAGCAGCCGCCCGGTGGGGTAGTAGCCTTGGCGCCGGCCGGCTTCGTACAGATAGCCCCGCGCAGAGAGCGTGCGGATCAGCCCCAGGCAGCTCGATACCGGCACATCCAGCAGGCGGGCGAGTTCCGACAGCGATAGCGGGCGCTGTTCGCGCGCATAGGTTTCGATGATGTCTACGACTCTTAGCGCTGTCTTGACGCTCATGCTGCGCAGGCCCGGCCGCCGGCCGGGCGTAAGGGAAGGGCGTTCGCGGCGTGGATAGGTGCCCGTTATGGTACCCGAGAAGGCGGCGCCTTTTTCTTTATTGCAGCACCAGCTCGACGCGCCGGTTCTTGGCGCGTCCCGCCTCGTCGCCGTTGGGCGCGGCGGG
>Ga0065721_10048802_pt1 | contig 81314 bp, 78 predicted proteins | sample Mesricmetagenome_FD_59108 | JGI IMG/M metagenome (GOLD analysis project Ga0065721, IMG submission 59108) | Mesophilic microbial community from rice straw/compost enrichment Sample: eDNA_1 v2 (version 2) | ecosystem: Engineered > Solid waste > Grass > Composting > Bioreactor | place: USA: Davis...
CGATAAGCGACGGGCTGGCAAATATCTTCAAAAGGTCGCCCGGACCCAACAATAACAGCCGAACGATGGAAAAGGACCAGCCGCCTGACCAACTCAAACTAGCGCTCTAAATTTCGGGGTAAGTCCAGTTTACTGTCTGTTGAGTTTTTCAATTTTACTCCTTATTAAAGCGTTTTCTGTGTCAGTCTTACATCGTTGAAGTGCTTTTGTCAAATACTCGTTTGTTTTGTTAATGTCAATATGTTTGTATAACTCTGCCAACAGAATGAAATAGAAACTACTTTAGCATCATCAAATAACAGCCCTGTGCCACTTACGAATTGGTTTTTAGCGACAATGGTATTTATCCAATCCATTTGCTGCTTCATCCATTGTTGCATTTGTTCCGGTGAAACTTTACCGTTAACGTTTTCGTGTCTGAAAAGAAGAACGTACTCTTTCATTTTTTTTGACTTTAAATTGCTATTAAATATTGAACTATACCCCAATAACAATCGGGGTTCGTCAACAGGGACACTATAGAATAATTCCACCGTTCCTTCTGTTGACCGTTTGCCAATTTTCTCAACAGCTAAATTAGCGTGATGCCAATTCTCTTTTTATTTTATTCGACAATAAAGGTAGTCGAATCCAAACCGGTAAAATTTTCAGAAGAAGCCAGCTTATAGGGTTAACCATGATAACCGTATCTCTTTTCATTAGCTGACGAATACAATAGCGAGCCAGTTTGTCAGGATCCAACGCAGTTAAATTCGCAAAGATTCCTTGCTCGTTGATTCGCTTAGTCGTATCGGGGTTAGTACGCATGGGCCCTGGGTTTACCACGCTGACGAAAACACTAGTGTCTTTAAGCTCTTGATAAAGTCCGCGGGAAAACGAATGAATAAACGCTTTGGATGCCGGGTAAACCGTTTTATATGCAATGGGTGAAAATGCTGCAAGACTTGAAACATTCAACACATATGATTTTTCTTGCCGTTTTAAATTCGGCAAAAGTTGATGTGTGAGCAATGTGGTGGCCAGTACGTTAAGTTGAATAATTTTCTCTATATATGCGGAAGAGACTTCATCAAATCGTTTTGTACCTCCGATTCCAGCATTGTTGATCAACATTTGGATATCGAAATTTCCGTTGATCCAATTACAAACAGCCATCACGTTGTCCTTTATGGTCAAATCGGTTTCATAATAGAATGCACGTATGCCAAAAAGACTATTGAGACGCTTGCTCATATGTTGTAGATTCTCATCCGGCAAACTGATTAATATCAAATTCCAACCATTTTTTGCCAATTCGTACGCAAACGATTTGCCTAGACCCTGACTTGAGCCCGTAATTACAGCATATTTTCCTTCCATGCCCGCTACCAAACCTCCGATTGATGCTGTAAATCAACCTGTAACCTCTCAGATAAACCTTTGATACGGTATAGGACCGTATCAACGTAGTATTTTATCTCATTGATAGTATTTTTTTTACCTTGAAGCTGAGTTAGGTCACCTACCATAACTTCTAACAAAGCGCCATTACTATTTTTCGTCAGGTTAAAGATATAGTCGATATCATGTTCCATATCCCAATGCAGGATCGTTTTCAGTCCCTCGGAAACGTGAAGTTCTTTAAACGAATCGAATCCTTTTTCCCATTCTTTAATGTATTTGTATTGGACCAGTACCACTTGAATTATGGTCACATCTGCTCCAATCAAAATCGAACTTTTGACGAAATTAGTCATATTGCTACGTTTTGTTTGCGAATGCTCTGCTCATTCAGCCAAGCTCAGTACATTTAAAATTCAGCAACAAAACTAGAGGCAGGGCGTGTTTTAAACGCCCTCCATTATCAAGTCGAACAACCTTAATAAGTAGAGTGTAACGTGTTGAAAAACAAATTCCTATGAGTTTGTACTTATAAAAACGAACGAAAAGTAATCTAGTTCTCGCGATTATTAGACCTTAATGCGTTCTTTCTATATTCTGACGGCGTATGTTTTGTCATTCTTTTGAACGTGGTGTTAAATGACGTCTTCGAATTAAATCCTGATTCATACCCGATAACCAAAACATTGAAACGATCATACTCTGGATTTTCCAACAATTCCTTAGCTTTTCGGACCCTGTATCTATTAATGAAATTGAAAAAATTCTCCCCAAAGGCCGAGTTTATTACATAAGAAAGTTGATGAGTAGATAAACCCATTTGCTCGGCTAACTTAACCAGGTTCAACTCGCTGTTCAGATATGGTTGTTCATTTTCCATAAGCTCGATCAGCCGCTCCTTCAGTATGTTCAATTCCGAATCGTCCACTACTTTGATCCTGGGCGTATTATTCTCTTTATCGATAAGGGCATGTTCGCCGAGCACCTCAGAAAGTTCCATTCCCTGAGGAAAAATTTCTTTTTGTCGAAGCGAATAAAATGCGACTAGATAAACAACCCCAACAAAAAACAGATTGATGTAAATATTTAGAGGTTCCGCTTTCGTTAAAAAGTTGTATGCTGCAACGACGATTGCTGCTCCTATAAAAGAATACGTGATATATTTTATCCAGCTCAAATCTATATTTTCAGTATAAGAATGAATGGACTTTATAATGCGTTGGTGTTTTAAAATTTTTATGTGAGCCCATATTATATAAAATATGGAGTGTCCCAGGAAGAAAATGATGGAACAAAAATTAAAAAATTCGGTATTAATCCTTGGTGGAAACAGAAGAGATAACAAAAATATAACGGGGGCAACAGCTATCCACGCATGCTTCCAAGCTAATCTCGTATCCGGTTCGGTGTAAAACTTAACGCTTAGGATGAACGATATAGGGACCAAAAACTGGAAAAACCTTAATATGACGAACAACGCATTTGTTGTGTTGAGATATTCCGGAAATAGAAGCTCATCAAGCCAAAAAGTCGACCATTGGAATGTGAAAACACCGAACAACAGGTTAGCTCGCCGATTAACAGAGGTCACATTCGTTAAATGCAGAAATGATAACAATAGTAGTCCTCCGACTATCAATACGATGATAAAAGAATCTGTCTCCATAATCCTAAAATACACTTTCGCCCTGCTCAACCATCAGGTGTCGCCATAGTTTGGACACCGTATCCTCAATCCGTATTGTTACCTTTACAGGGACGTCTGTTATCTGCATACGCAAAGGTAGTGTTTCGATGTATTACCTGTTGGCCTGTCTAACTCAAGAGGGCGGCAATTACTCTAAGTCGACGTCATCTGGAATTTCGAAAGCCCCAGGAATAAAAAAGTTTACATTTTCATTTTCCTAATTTAGTCGTAGTTTGCCGAACTAAAAAAAGAGTTAAACTAAGCGAATATACAGAATGACCACCAACATCGTTACCGACATTTATGACTTAAAGATTTTAGATACCAGTTATGTGACACATAACGTAAAGCGTTTTGTACTGGAAAAACCCGCCGATTTTTCGTACATACCTGGACACTCCACGCATCTTGCCGTTAATATGCCGGGATGGGAAGACCAATGGCGCAGTTTTACCTTTACTTCGCTTAATTCGTGGGACTATCTTGAATTTATTATAAAAATCTATGACGACCATAACGGCGTCACCCAACAATTGGGCAAACTGAATGCAGGAACGTCAATACGGATGAAAGACGTGTTCGGGACCATTGATTATAAAGGCCCCGGTATTTTTATCGCCGGCGGTACCGGCATTACACCTTTTATAGCCATCTTCCGGGCCCTATACTACAGTGGCAATATGCGAAACGTCGGGTTGTTCTATTCCAATCACTATCATAACGACGTGATTCTGCACCAGGAACTTACTCAGATGCTGGGTAAGAGTTACGCTAACTTTTTCAGTAAAGAGGGGGTCATCGGTTTCGGTGAAAAAAGGATAGACCGCGACTTCCTGGTAAAAGCTATCGGCGATTTTGACAGACGGTTCTACGTATGCGGGCCTGAAACGTTCGTCGATGACGTCAGCAGGTACTTAATGGAACTGGGTGCCCGCATGGATGCGATAATTATCTAAGCGGAAAACGCACGCTGCTTTGCCACAGCATTCAATTTCCGTTGTTTAATGAACTGATAGATCGAACCAGTAACAAAGAGCAGGAGAACAATTCCAAGGGTTCTTGCAATCAATGGATCCGTCGGTCCTTTTGCAATGGGATGTCCAACCGGAACACGGGTTAACGTTTCGTTTACCGTCGGAATCATGGATAGGAAAAAACTGAAGGAGAGAAAGAAGTTCTCAACAAACCGGAAACGGTTATGTCCTTGTTTTTTCGTGTGCAGATAATAGGAGCCTACGATTAAGAGAACAATGATCAATGCCAAACCATGCCCGGGGTTAAATCCGCTGACGCTGGACAGGCCTAAGGCCGTGAGTGACGTGATCAACGTACCGTAAAAATAAATTTTACCTGAAACTGAATGCAGTGCGATCTTGCCATGTTTGATAAACTCCACGACTGCAGCAATAATCGCTAAAACGCCAATGACGGTGTGGAAAATTCCTAAATTCGATAGTTCCATAATGTTAACTGTTGAATGTTTAATCGTTAATGCAAAATTGGCATTCAGCAACGCATTTCATTTAGAAAATCGGTTCAGAAATCTGGGAATTTGGCTCATCTTTTTTGTTTGCGGTAATTGGTTGGCGAAACGCCGAACTTCTCATGAAAGCTTTTGGTAAAATTGGCCGAATCGTTAAATCCACAGTCGAAAGCAATTTCAGAAATCCGTTGATCCGAAGCAAGGAGCAGCTCGGCAGCTTTTTCCAATCGTTTCGTTTTGATATAATTGGCTGGAGAATCGTTATACAGTTTCTTAAACTCCCGTTTAAAGGATGAAACACTTAAATTGGTTTTCTGTGCCAACTCTTCCACGTTGATCTGCGAAAACAGATGAGCTGCTATAATCTGTTTGAAAGTAAATTTTGTGGGTGAAAACAGTTGAGAAAGAATAGTTTGAATATTATCCGATTCACGCGTTTGAGAGAGGAGAAGAATGATTTCCTTCATCTTTAAAACCAGAATTTCATCACTCACCAACGAGGGGTTTTCAAAATAGAAAAGTAAACCTTCGATATATTTCTGAATCAGAAAATCGTTGTTTATGGTACTGCTTGACTGATTGGAAATTGTTTTAGATGGCTGGACAATCGCCGGTAATTCCTGCTGGTAAACCTGCTTTAAGATCTCGGGGTGAAACGTAACGATAACCACCTCCCCGCCTTGACGTTCCTGACTGGATTTGATTTGTTTACCGGATTCAACGCAATTCAATAATAACGAATGATTGGTCTGAATCCGGGTTTCGTCTCCCTTGAAGCGATAGCGCATATCCCCGTTCAGCACGTATAGAAAACAAGCGCGCTCTTCCACCGGGAAGTCATAACGATGGGGAGGCGCAATCACCATTTTCTGAAGGAAGGACTTCCCGAAAAGATCGAATTTTTTATAATCAGTAATCATTTAGCTGTTTATCCCGAATGCTGAAAAATAACGATAAAATCCCATTCAACGACACCCAAATGAGGGCGAAATGTTGAGTGGGATGACGTTATTAAAGCAACGTTGCTTCTGATGAAATGGGAATCCGTAGCGCCTTTGAAATCAAACAGTTTTGCTCGGCTCCTTTGGTTATCGCTTTAAATTCTTCAACCGTAATTCCGCCAACCCGACCCGTAATGACCAGGTGAACGCCGGTAATTCCGGTGTTGTCCATGGAGATTACGGCCTCGGTGTCCAAAGCCCTTGGCACTAATCCCTTTTCCGTCAACCCTAAACTTACTGCCATCGTGAAACAGCCTGCGTGTGCTGCCGCCAATAACTCCTCGGGGTTGGTACCGGTTTCGTCACCCACAAAGCGGGTTCTAAAGCTGTAGTTGGTTTGGTCCAGAATCTCACTTTGAGTGGTCAGGTTCCCTTTTCCGTCTTTTACGGTTCCTTCCCAATGTGCTTTTGCTGTACGTTTCATTGTCTATGATTTAAAATTGATGAACCATGCTTAACAGTACAAAGATGCGGTATATCCAACCGGTGCGTTTTGTGAATCAGTCCAGTTTTTTGTGAATTCGGTTCATCAAAAGGGTCGTCCCCTGCGTTGCCAAAGAGCCATTCAGGCAAGCAGATTGAGCCTTGCAGGCAAATTGTCGATTGCTCTTTGCCACATCTTTGTATCATGAAAACAATCGTTATGACAGGCGCAACATCCGGAATTGGCAAGGAAGCCGTTCAGCGGCTTGCGCAACAGCCCAGTACAAGAATCATCGTCGGTGCGCGCGGACACGGACGCATTGTACCGGAAGGGACGGAAGTCTTTCCGTTAGACCTCACATCCCTGGAAAGCGTCCACTCCTTTGCAGCCAACGTGAAAAAGCAGCTGGGGGACACTGCCATTGATGTGCTGGTGCTCAACGCAGCGGTACAGGTAAAAGACAACCAGCAGCAGAGTGCCGACGGTTTCGAATTGATGTTTGCCGTCAATCACCTGTCACACTATCTACTCGCGAGATTGCTTTGGCCTCACATGTCCAATAACGGCGTCATCATCTTCACCACCAGCGACACGCATGACCCTGCACTCATTCCGTTCGCGCCCAAGACGCTAGACCCACGTGGGCTCGCCAATCCTCAAAAGAAGGAATGGGGCATGCGCGCATATGCCGCGTCCAAGCTCTGCAACCTGTTGACAGCCCGTTCCTTTGCTGCAATCAGTACGGGCAAGGGGAGAGGTATTAGCGTTATCGCATACAATCCCGGTTTAACCGGTGGCACATCGCTGACCGGCAAGCCATCCCGGCTCATACGAATATTGCTGCCCCTGGTGCTCCGCCCGCTGTCGCGTGTGGTGAGCCTGTTCAGACCTCCATTTTTTGTCGGTACGCCGGAACGTGCCGGCGGTGTATTGGCAGACCTGGCGTCCGGCGAAATCCAGTTGCCACAGGGGCGGCTGTATGCTTCACTGGTTAGAGGAAAAATCACATTTCCCGATCCTTCCCAGCTCGCCCAGAGCGATGAAGTAAGGGATATGCTATGGCGGGAGAGTGCCCAAATCGTCGGGTTGTCGGAAAAATAATATCCCGTATCTTTATCCTTATGAAATATTCTGCTGAGATAGTACCCGGCCGTATGGTCTACTCGCTCAATACGGAAAAAGAGCGAATACGGGACGGCCTCATCCCCGAAAGCCTGCTGGTACTGCAGATCTCCGGGCAGTTGATGTTTGAAACCTCCGGTGAGAAAATCCTGACCCAGGCCGGAGACACGCTGCTCATCCGGAAAAACCAGCTGGCCAAAGCCACCAAAATACCTGGTGAAGACGGTGCGTACCAAACGATACTGATCCTGCTGGACAGCGATACACTGAGAAAATACGCATTGGAACATCAGGTGGAAACCATGCAGAAATACAAGGGCACACCGAATATATTTATACCCCAGAATGAGTTCCTGAAGGGTTTTTTCAACTCCGTGATACCCTATGCCAATAACCCGAAAGCACCTTTGGCACGCCGGTTAGCTAGGCTGAAGATTCGGGAAGCCGTAGAGCTCTTGCTGGATACGCTTCCAGAACTGAAGTACTTTCTATTTGATTTTTCCGAACCGCATAAGATCGATCTGGAAAGTTTCATGATTCAGCATTTTCAATTTAATGTTCCGCTTGAGAAATTCGCGCGGCTGACAGGCAGAAGCCTTGCCAGCTTTAAACGCGACTTTCACAAAGCGTTCGGTGTGCCACCGAGGCAGTGGCTGCAAGAAAAACGTCTAGATGAGGCACGTCTTGCGCTTGAACAACAAGGAAAGAAGCCTTCCGAGATCTACGTAAACCTGGGTTTTGAAAGCCTGCATCACTTTTCGAATGCGTTTAAACGTCGGTTCGGAGCGCCGCCTACGAGGTATAACAGGAAAACGGAAAAACAAAACACCCAATAGGGAAGAAAGCCATATGAAAGTCAAACGGATAGTAGCTAATGTAAGCACACAGCACATCGATGCCGCGAACCGGTTTTACGGAGAGGTATTAGGCTTGGATATTTTGATGGATCATGGTTGGATAATCAGCTATGGTAACACCGGAAACATGCATGTGCAGATTGCTTTTGCAACGGAAGGAGGATCGGGAACCGACGTCCCGGATCTATCAATTGAAGTAGATGATGTCGATGCGGCGTACGCCGGTATGAAAGAATATGGATACACGGTGGAATACGGGCCGGTCGATGAACCGTGGGGCGTGCGCAGGTTTTACGTGAGGGATCCGTTTGGAAAACTGGTCAACATCCTGATGCATTTGTGATTTCTTAACAGCTCTGGTGTAACAGACAAAGATAAGGGTTGGGTATATATACATTTTTTAATATGAGTAATTTAATAATTTTTGCGGGACTACCAGGAACAGGAAAGACAACGTTGGCAAGAAAATTATCTAGCGAACTCAACTATTTTTATTTACGCGTTGATTGTATAGAGGCACCCTTTTCGATATATTATCCAAAGGCAGGAGAAAACGGAGAGGGATATGACGCATTGATAAATTTGGCCTACGAAAATCTTGTATTGGGACACAACGTAATTATTGACACGGTAAACCCGCTTCATATTAGCCGGAAAATGTTTAATCAATTGAAGGAAAATACAAAATCACGCACGGTTCAATTTGAACTAAAGGTTAAAAACCAAATGGTACACAAAAGCCGTGTGGAAAAAAGGAAACCTGATATAGGAGGACTTAAAGTACCAACTTGGAATGACGTAATTCAACGGGAATACGAAGAATGGAGTCCGGAATTGGATGGAGACCGATTTGAAATCTGGACAGACGATATGGAAAATGCTTTTGAGAACTGTTTAAGAATTATTTCTGAAAACCTAAACTGACAAATCTTCAGCTGAAATTCTCGATCATCCTGCGTTGTCCGTATCCGGACACTTACTGTCCGCATTCGGACACTGGCTGAACTTCAAATCCTTGATTTCATGTTTCCTGCGTGCTTTTTCGCAATGGCAGATTTGTTGATGCCTGCACAATAGCCACAATGGCAGGTAAACCAACATCGGTCATGATAAAGAACTATTTCAAAATCGCCTGGCGCAACCTGGCTAAGAGCAAGGGATACAGCGCCATCAATATCGGGGGGCTCGCTGTAGGAATGGCCGTGGCGATGTTGATCGACCACTGGCGCGGCAATATGTACGAATGGTCCCAGGACTATTGCCTGTTCTCCGTAGCAGAGGATAACAATAGCTTTCTTTTATCAATAGTTAAAAGCTGTTAAAAAACAAATGTTTTCCGTTATAAATGGACACTTTTATGGCGTGAAAAATTCCCTCATTGTCCTGACGTCTGGGGGCAATTCCGGATTACTGGCCATGTAGTGGATTCGGAAGAAAAAGCACCTTTAGGTTATGTTAATATTGGGATTAAAAAGAAAAATGTAGGAACAGTAACTTCCCATTCCGGTGTTTTTGAGCTGCAGATTCCAAAATTCTACAGCATGGATACGTTAACTTTTTCACTGGTAGGGTATTATGACTATAATCTTGCGCTCGAAAATCTGAAAGTTGACACACCGTTAAACATTGAACTTGAACAAAAAAATACGGCCTTGGAGGAAGTAGTCGTTGTGGAGAAAAGCCTCAAGGAACATCGGTTCGGGATTAAGCGCAGGGGGCTACTGATTCATTTTTCCGACGGCATGTTTAATCCGGATGATAGTTTTGAAATCGGCCAATTAATCAAGCTCGGTGACATCCCTGTTAAGCTGACGGCTTTGAACCTATACATGCTGGAGTCCCGGGATGACAGTGCGACTTTTCGGGTAAATTTCTATCGGTATAGTGATGGCGAACCTGCAGAACGTTTAGTGGAAAAAAGCATCATACAGCGACAGGCTATCGACAAAGGATGGCTTAGGTTCGATTTGGCAAAAGCGGGTATCTACCTGTCGGGAGATGTGATTGCCTCGCTTGAGTTCCTGCCTGACGCGCGAGATGAACGAGCAAGAACCTTTTCTTCTCAAAACCAAAGTATACCGTAATACAGACCACTTAGGTACAGCTGTGCCGTCATTTGAGGATGCTATCCCATTTATACTTGAGTGATATCACCACGACTGGTATCATAAACTATATGCTTAGCCTCAGGACATCCGAATATCTGTCAGCAATACAAACTTACGGGTTGGATAAGGCAGCGGCATGGCAAAAAATTGCAAAGGAAAAGTGGCCGGAGTTCGGCTTTTAGCGCTAATACGCGCTTGGCCATGACAAAGAGAGATGAGCATAAATAACGTATCGCCGATATACGTCCAAACTGTACGTCCCCTCGTCGGCTGGCCGTAAAGCATGGCCCAACGAGCCGGGATCTCCGGCAACCGTTGGGCCATGCGTTGGTGTTTGTTATTCCGAGATAATCGCCCACCCGTTGGCCACCGCCCGCGGTGCCCCGTCCGAGGTACGGTTGCGCACGTTGTAGGCCGATTCCGCTGGGTCGTTGACAAGGAATGTAGACGAGCCGCCTCCATCCAGGTTTATAGACGCTGTTACGCCCAGGGCATGCATCAATTGCCCCAGATCGGTAAAGCTGATGCCGTAGGAATAGTCGTATTTGCGGCCATCCACTACCATAAAATAGACGCGGTTATCCTGGGTATAACCCACCGCGGTGCGGGGTTCGATGGTGTTATCGGTATGGATAACGGGCTGCCCGCTTTTTACCAGCGTCTGGTTGCCACCCAGCGCATGGTAGATGTTGGCTTTCTCCCGTTCGTAGTCCTCATCGTTGCCCATCATTAACTCGCCCGATTTGCTGACTCCAAAGAATGTCCAGCCTGCCGGTATAGTCGTCCGGACAGGCACGCCAGATTTGTAGACGATACCACGCGGTTCGCCGGTGGTCGCGTTGAAAAAGTCGGCATTGCATGCGAAAAGCACCCGGCCTTCCGATTCGGCATAGCCGACCATTTCCGGGATGGTCTGCCGCGCATACGCATTCTCGCCGAAAGGCGTAAGTGGATGCAGCTTAACCCCGGACTGGTTCAGGTCGGCCTCCAAAATGAAGATACGTAGGCTGTGTCCATTGACATCCATGAAATGCACGTGGGTTTCGGAAACACCGGTCGATAGCTCGATCGTCGTGTCGCGGTAAACGCGGTGGACCAGCTCACTGTTTTCCTGCAGGCGTGTGGTCAGTTCGCTGCGGGTATGGTCTAAAATCTGTATCGGTTGCTGCTCGGTTTTCTCACATCCGGCAAAGAGGGCGGTGGAAATGGCGGCAACGAGAAGCCATTGATTACTTTTTTTCATGTCTTGCACGGTTAGTTAAATTAATAGCCATCGTTTTGACTGATATTCGGGTTTACTTCACGCTCGTAGTCCGGAATGGGGAATAAGGTGCGGTAAGGCTCGATTTCGAGCTCCTCCACCGCCTTGCCCGTTCGCACCAGGTCATACCAGCGGAATCCCTCGGCAAGCAACTCCCGCCGGCGTTCAAGGGCCACCGCCTCTTGGTAGGCCGTCTCGGTGGTGGGATGGATCGCCGGAAGGTTTCGAGCCTGCCGAAGCTCATTCAGGCGCGGGAGCCCCTCCAGACCTTTTGCCTCGGCAGCTATTAAATACATTTCTGCCAGGCGGATGACAGGGAAGGGGTCCGTTCCGGTTTGCCCACTCGGGTATTTATTGATGACATTGAGTGCGCTTACGGTGGCTATGCTGATGTCTTTCCGATTGTCCCCTTCATCAAACAGCGTCATCACCGCATCGGTAGGCTTGTACACATACGAACCGCTCACGTCGTGCGCATACGTATAAAAGAGCGTACTGAGGGTAATGCTCGATTCTTCCGTCAGGTTTTTGAAGCTGAAGATCTCTTCCCGGTTCTGCTGGCGGCGGAAAATTTTATCAAATCGGTCCAGCGAAAACATCGGCAGCGCGATGACCGCCTCTGCCGCCTGTGCAGCCGCTTCCATCTTGTTCTGACCGATCAGGACACGCGCCAAAAGCGCTTGGGCCGCCTGCCGCGACACGTAGTAATAGTCACCTTCGTAGGTCGGGGCTTTTTCAAGCGCGACGGCGAGGTCAGCTTCGATCTGCTGCCACACTTGAGCGGCGGGATCGCGCGACACCCGTTCGGTGGTGTTTTCCAGAATAAGCGGAACATCGCCCCAGCGCGTCACCAGGTTGTAGTAAATATAGGCCCTGAAGAAATGGGCTATACCCTCAATGCGCTCACGCTTCTCAGACGCCGGTTGGTCTGCCATGATGCTCAACACGTTGTTCACTTGGTACAGCGCCCGGTATAAACCGCTCCAGTTGTTGTTTACCAGGTTGTAGTCTGTGCGCATGATGTTGCGGATGAACGCCAGTTCGCTGCCGCCCGAAGCCCCGATCAGGTTTCCACCCACCAGATCGAACATGATGTAAGACTCCCGCCCTTGGTTGTTCTGAACGGCGTTGTACATCCCGTTCAGCAAAGCGTCCATATCGCGTTCACTTACCGATTCCGGAGCAACCGATGTATGCGGATAAAAATCCAGGTCGGTGCAGGAAGATAGGAATCCCAACATCAGCACTGCCAGGATGTTGGTTATTGATGTTTTCTTGTACATTGTCTCTTTAGCTTTTTGTTAAAAACCAATATTTACCCCTACGTTGAAGCTCCGCAACTGCGGCAGAATCAAATTGTCCTGACCAATAAATTGTGGGTCGAAATCGTTGGTCACCTCGGGGTCGTACCCCCGGTACTTGGTCCACAAGTGAAGGTTGTCGCCCTGCAGGTAGACCCGCAGCCGGTTCATCCCCAATTTCGCCGCCACCGCCGGCGGCAGCGTGTACCCCAGGTTCAATGAGCGCAGGCGTATATACGACCCATCCTCCAAAAACCGCGAAGAGTTTTGCGTATTCCAGGTGGTTCCATAAATAGCCCGCGGAGTCGTGTTGCTCGTCCCCGGCCCGGTCCACCGTTCGTTGGCTACCCGTTTGGTCATGTTCATGAAACCACCTCCCAAACGATCGGTATTGATGCGGTAGCTCGCGTAAATTTCGTTGCCATACGAATAGGTGAAGAAGACGGCAAGGTCGAAGTTCTTATAGGAAAAACTGTTGTTCCAGCCGCCGAAGAAATCCGGATTGGCCGTGCCGACGATCTGGCGGTCCGACACGTTGATCGCGCCGTTGCCGTCCAGGTCTTCGTAGATGACATCGCCTGCACGCACCCCGTTTTTGTACAGCGACTCGGGCACTTCATCGTCAGACTGGTAGATCCCCGTTTGCTTATACATATAGAAGCTGCCCACTTCCTGGCCCACCTGAAGGGTCATATTGGCACCGATCAGCAACGCTTCTTCGCCGATGAGCGACGTGAGTCTGTTCTTGATAAAGGAGATGTTAAAATCAGACGACCACTGTACCGGCCCCAGCGGCACGTTGGCGTTCACCAAGAACTCCCAGCCCTTATTTTCCATCGAGCCGATGTTGCTGATGATCGACGTAAATCCTGACGTTGCCGGCTCGGGCTTGCTGTACAGCAAATTGTCCGTTTTCTTGATGAAATAGTCGGCCGTGACGTTCAGCTTGCCGTTCAGGAAGCCAAGGTCCAGGCCCGCGCCGTATTGCCGTGCCGTTTCCCACGTCAGGTCGCGGTTGCCATTGGTGCTCACGCCGATACCGCTTTTGTTGTCGTAGTTGCGTCCACCGCTCATCTGCGCATGGTACGCATAACTGCTGATGCCGTCCTGATTTCCCGTTTCGCCATAGCTTGCGCGGATTTTAGCGGTGCTACCGCTCAGCTGCCAGAATGGCTCGCTGGAGATGTTCCAGCCAGCAGATACCGAGGGAAACGATCCCCACCGATTGTCCGGATGAAACTTGGACGAGCCGTCGGCCCGCAGTGATAGGCTCAGCAGGTATTTGTTATCCCAGGCCAAGTTCGCCCTTCCGAAGACCGACATCAAGGCGCTTTCCGTAACAGTCGTTCCGGCCCCAAGGATGGAGGCGGCCACCGAAAGCTGCTGAAAAGAAGGGGAGGGGAACCCGCTGCCCTCGATGTTAGACGTAGAAAGGTTAATTTTCTGGTACGAGTAGCCCAGCAGCCCATCCACGTTCAGCTTATCAAACGTTTTGCTGTAGTTCAGCGTGTTTTCCCACAGCACATTCGGCGTAAACCGGCGGTTATCGTACTTCACGCCGATACCCGTGCCGTAGGGGTGGTTTTCCGCATAGTAAATGTTATCCAGGGTGTAGGTCAGATCGGTACCCACCATGGTTTTGAAAACAAGACCCTCGGTAATCGTCGCACGGCCGAAAAACGACCCTAAAAAGCGGTAGTTATCCAGCGAGATGTCCTGTTCATTGATGATCTGGAAGGGGTTATGGTAAATCAACTCGTCCGTACCGCCCAGGTAATAGTCGCCATTGGGTTTGAACGGACGGTCAAACGGCCGTTGCAGGAGCGAGCGTCCCATCATGGTGGTTCCCAGGTTCGAGCCCGGTACGCGCTTGTTGTTCGAATAGCTGTAAGTGGTGTTCGCACCAAATTCCAGCCACTTATACAGCTTGTGTGTCAGGTTCAATTTACCCGTGTAGCGGGTAAACTTCTGGTCTATAAAGGCACCTTCCTGGCTGAGGTAGTTGCCCGATAGGTACACACTCGTTTTATCGGTGCCGCCGGTGAACGACAGGGAGAGATTTGTCGTATTTGCCGGACGCGTAATCAGATCAAACCAGTCTGTTCCCGGCTCGCCGGGGAAAGGGTTTTCCCTGTGCTCCATGTAGTTGGACATCCCTGGCCGGTATCCATACTGCGTGTTGAAATTGTCGATGGCCTCATTAATCACCGAAAGGTAGAGATCCGGATCGGCCATTTCCATCTTGTCGGTATTCGGCACCACAGACACGCCCGTAAAGGCATCAATGCCAAATTTCGTCTGGTTGGCCTTGCCAGATTTGGTAGTGATCAGCACCACCCCATTCGTGGCGCGACTTCCGTATATAGCGGATGATGCCGCGTCTTTGAGCACTTCCACCGATTCGATGTCGTTCGGGTTCAAGAGGGCCAGCGGGTTCATGTTTTCACCGAAGTTCAACAGCGCCGCGTTCTGGTTCACCAGCGGGATACCATCGATGACGTACAGCGGTTCGTTGGTTGCGCTCAGCGAGCCGATCCCGCGGATGGACACCCGGTTTGACGTACCCGGGCTGCCCGAACCCCCGCTCACCTGAACGCCCGCCATGCGGCCCTGGATCAGTTGGTCGGGTCCCAGAACCGGACGCGCATTCTCCTCCGTGGGCCGGAAGGATGCTACCGAGGCCGTCACGTCCTCCTTCTTCTGGCGGCCGTAACCGATGATGACCACCTCTTCCAAGTCAGAAAAATCCATTTTGAGCGCCACCTGCAGGTTCGTTTGTTCATCCAGCGTCAGTTCCTGGCGCTGATACCCCACCAGGGTAAAGACCAGGACGTCGCCGTTTGAAGCAGCAATCTGGAAGTTTCCCGCAGCGTTGGTCGTAGCGCCCCGTGTGGTGCCTTTCACCATGACCGTTACCCCTTGTAAAGGATTTCCGAGCGAATCGGTAATGCGGCCCGTCACCTGTTCGGGCTGTTGCGCGGGAGCGGGCAGATTGCTTTTGCGTTCGTCGCGCTTGAAGAGGATGTTTCGCTCCACGATCTTATACGATATGGGTAAGCCCTTCAGGCAGGCAGCCAGCACCTCTTCCACCGGAGCGTTCTGAACCGTCAGGCTGATCTTCTTTTCGGTAAAACTCCGGTCGTCGTACAGGAACACGTAACCCGTTTGCTTGGCTACCTGTTCAAACACGTCAGACAACGTCGTGTTGTTCACCTGGAGCGTTACGCGTTGCGCATAGGTCGAACCGCTGACCTGGATGAACAACGCAAGCAGTAAACCGACGATCAATTGAAATCTCATAATAAATCTGAGTTTTGGAAACTTTTGTGGGGGCGACCAATTTGATGATTTGGTCGATGCATGACATGCTAATTTCATTACTTTTGTAATGTTTGGGTTAGTAATTTTTGATTAATACCTGTTACTCGAATCATTGGCTCAAACGTATACGTCTTCTGACCCGCATCAGAAGGCGTTTTTTATTTTGGGCCGTTGTGGTGGTCTGTCTATCAGTTCATCATCTGTTTATCAGTTCATCATCTTATATTTTAGGTTAAACATTATGGCTGTTTTTTCCGAACAATAATCTGTTTCACACCCTGCTGATTCACAATGCGGCAATCCAGGTCATAGAACGCCAGGATATCCAGCACATTGGAAGCGTTGGTGTTGCGGTATACTTCGCCAGACAACGTCATATTCGGCTTTTCTCCCTCAAAAACGATGTCCACATCGTACCACCGGGATAGCTCCCGCATAACGGTCGGCACGTCCGAATCGTTAAAGTTGAATTTGCCGTTTTTCCACGCCACCGCCTGCGTTACGTCTACCTTCCTTACTTTCAATGGGCTGCCCGCTGCGCCCAGCGCCTGTTCGCCCGGCGCCAGCACCACCGGTCGTTGGTCCGTTCCGGCGCTCACCTTCACTGCCCCTTCCACCAGCGTAGTCCGAACCAGCGGCTCATCAGCGTAGCCGTTCACGTTAAAATGGGTGCCCAGTACCTCCACCACCTGTCCGCGCGTCGTTACGCGGAAGGGGCGGTCAGCATCGCGGGCGACCTCAAAATACGCTTCCCCATCCAGCTGCACCAGCCGTTCCTGTGTGGTACCGCTGATGGCGTAAGTAAGTGTCGATGCCGCATTCAGCCATACATGCGTACCGTCGGGCAGCACCAGATGGTACTGTCCGCCGCGGGGCGTTTGCAAGCGGTTAAAAACCGGCGCGTCGCCGTCCGCTTCAGAAGCTTCCGGCTGGTACACCAATTCACCGTCTGCATGTTTATAGATCGCATGCTGGCCCTCTTGGGCAACGGTGCCGTCGGGCCGTTCGTCCAGTACAATTTCCGTCCCATCAGCCAGCTGCAGGATGGCCCGGTTTCCTCCCGGAGGCAGGTCGTCCGGCATGGACGTCGCCGCCACCTCGGATCCGGTGCCGCGCTGTTCCGATTGGAAGAAGTAAACATAAACACCTATAGCCATCACCGCTATCACCGCTGCTGCCGCCGCGTAGCGATACCACGAAGCGAGGCGCCGCTCCGGCTTAGCAGGCAACTGCTGCCGTACTTCAGCAAGGTCGTTTTCCATTTGTTCCATGGAAGGCAGCTCGCCCTGCTGATCCAGATGGCGGTACCACTGTTCCACCTGAACACGCTCATCAGGTGTGCAAGTACCGGAAACGTACTTGCGCAAGAGCTGCTCCATCTTCTTGTGTGCATCCATGCGTATCGCGGTTTACGTGCGGTTAATCCTTCAGGTAAATGATGTTTGCTACCTCACGCAGTCCCTCATGGTCAAACCGCTTATTATCTGAAGGATGGTTTACGACGTTGTTTTCAGTCGTGCCTCTCACATACAGCGTGCTGCTGCCTCCACCGTCCAGATTCATCGCCTCTTTGGCCCCAAGCCAACGCAGTACCCGGGCCAGCTCATGCAGGTTCATCCCTTCAGCCAGCCGGTTTCGACCATCTACCACCATCAAGAGCAATTTCTTGTCGGAAGTCACCGCTATAGCACTCCGTGGATGGCGGTTGGCGTTGAACGCGCCCGCCGCCAGTTCCGCCTCCTGCTGCTGATGAATCAGAAGCGGGCCGGAAAGGAGCACGTTGGGCGCTTTGTGGTTCTCATAATCGATGGCAGATGCCGGGTGAATCTCGATCCCCTTACGGCCTATCAGCAGGACGGCGTTTGCCCGGTCCGTCGCTTTTTTGGTGCGGTTAACCACCTCGTTTGCCACTTTGATATAATCCCATGAACCCCCGTTTTCCATATCAAAGAAGCCCCCATTTATGGCAACCAGCGCAGCATTTTCCCCGGCAAACTGCGCGGCCGTCTTGAGCTGCACCGAATCAGCGGCCATCAAGATCCGTTTCCGGTGTTTCCGGAGATCAATTTCTACAAAGTTGATTTCCTGCTGGCTCTCGAAAAGATCATCAAAATGCCCCTGCTTCCACACCACGCCTTTCTTGATGGGCGTAATCGTCCATTCCTTCCGGACCACCGCAACCGAATCAAGGGATTGACCCCATGCAGCAGTCTGAAAGAAAAGGAATGCACCCAAAAAGAGGACCGTTTTGTACATATGTTTTTCCACTTACGTTTTTGTTTGTCTACCAGTATAGTACCCAAACCGCCCCCTAGGGCGTAAGCGAAAGTGAAAAAAATCAGAAAAAAAGGAAAGAAGCGAGAGAAAGCAGTGTGCCTAGCTTTTGGCGCAGCACCTTCAAGGCATTGTTTACATGTTTTTTGACCGTCATTTCCGACAATCCGAGCTCATCTGCGATCTCCTTGTGCGACAAGTATTGCTGGCGGCTCATCCGGAATACTTCCTGCATCTTCGGCGGAAGCTGTACGATTTCCTCTTCAATTAGTTGACCCAGCTGGTTCTCCCTGACGCGGTCATCGGCATGCACCGGATCCGGAATGTCTGTTGGCAGCGCGTCTAAATAACCCGCTGCAGCTTTTTTTTGCACGATCAGTTTAATGGTCCGGTATCGAAGGGCCGCATACAAGTACCCGCCCAGCGAGCTCTCCGGCGATAACGAATGCCGGTTGTGCCAAAGTGCGGAAAACACCTCTTGCAGCAGGTCTTTCACATCATCGCGGTCGCTTACCCTTTTGCATGCATGGAAGTAAAGCCGCGGCGAATAGCGCTCGTAAACTTCCAGGTAAGCACCATGATCATCCTCCAAGATGAGCCCTATCAATTCGCTATCACTGCATGACTTGTAAGAGATCGCCGCCATGAACGGGTTAAATTATGCGGGTCAAAACTATTAAATGTCTCCCTGCTAACTGTTAAGACAATGTTACTAAAAGTTTAATTATATTAGTGAATAATCCCACTTTTCCTGTTTAACTTTTGAGCTTCCAGGGTTGATAGGTCGCGATTCTCAGAAAGAATAAGCCCTGTTGTATAGCACAGGCCTTTGCAATTTTTTAAAGTAAGTAAAAAATGCAATAAATCATTCCCAGATTAAATGCAGCATGGCAGATTACGGCTCCCCATATCGAATCAGTTTTCTTTCTGCATTGGTAAAATAACAAGCTCACCAACCACATGCTTGAAATCCAAATCAGTGTCGGGACAACGAAAAACCGCCACTCATGATTGATAAACACCAAACCAAAATGCGCGACATGCGTCAGCGCGAAGACAGCACTTTCAACAAATGAAGCCTTGATATTGCCGAATGATTTTGCTAAGCTGGAGTGGACGATACCTCTGAAAAACAGTTCTTCTCCAATTGGGCTAAATATCATCCCGGTTGCTGCCATAACCCCAAACAGCATAAGCTTATCGCTTGATTCTATACGGTCTGGAATGTTATACGACTTTCCGATATAAACGTACCAATTCTGGAATGAGTCCTTATACAGTAGCACACCCAATAAGTAAAGTACAAGGCTGCACACAAGTCCGCATACAAAAGCGACCGGCAACCAGGAATATTTATTAGGCTTGGTAAGTCCAATCGTCCGTCTGCCTGATTTGCTTAGGAATAAAAACGGCACTAAGGCGGAGATCGCCATGACCAGTCCGATATAGCCATAGTTAGCCGTCTCATTTGCGTTTAACACCAGAAGAAACCGGGGGATGCAGATTACTGCTATCAGAAAAAAGGAGAACTTCCAATTGAAACCGAAAAGTCTTCTCCAATGTGGTTTTAATTCAGGCTCCATAGGTTTTAATCCTTACGCGGCTAGCGGCTACGCAATTTACAAATAACGTTTGAGCCGACCAAGTATCAGTTAAAAGGGCTCGCTGCCCATTAAGTTTTCACTTAAAACATCAAAAAATTCCATTCAATTAAAGTGCACCTTGCGAAAAACTTTAATTTAGAACTTCTATTTTCATAAACCAAATCGGTTTGGTTTATTAGAAATCAGATACATTTGCCTTAAAGCATGAAGGACAAAATACGTACGATATACAGCAAAACGCCTGAGTCGGCCGCCATGGTGCAAAACGTAAAACGGGCGATGGCGATCACAGCCGCCATGAACCGATTGACGTTTAACGATGCAGATAAAGTGCGTGTATTATTCAGCAAACTTACAGGCAAAAAGGTAGACGATCAGTTTCTGCTGATTCCACCCTTTTATTCAAACGGCGGCGACGAAATCAGCTTAGGCAAACGTGTGTTCATCAACCAAAATTGCACCATTTATGATCTGGGTGGTGTAATCATCGGTGACGATGTAATGATCGGCCCGAATGTAAGCATCCTCACAACCGGTCATCCGCTAGCCCCGTCGTTGCGCCGTTCGGTCACCGTCGGAAACCCGATTGTGATTGGCAGAAATGTCTGGATAGCGGCCAACGCCATTGTGATTGGTGGCGTCACCATGGGAGACAACTCCGTTGTAGCCGCCGGCTCCGTAGTAACCCACGATGTTCCGCCTAACACGCTGGTAGGCGGCAATCCTGCCCGGGTCATACGCATCATTGAAGATAAGTCCGAATAGGTTTCGATCCAGTCGCGCTAAAAGTGCAGAATATCGTGCGACAATCAGTCCTGCCGCCATCATGATCACGTCTTTCAGCACCAGGCAGCTAGCGCCGGAAAGGTAGGGGAATCCGTAGTGCGGCGTGGGAAAGTCACCGTCTAAATTGGGCACATAAACTTCTGGTGTGGTAAGAAAGCGTGACAATAGACATGAGAAATGCCAATAACCCTCCAATGATTCCTAATTTGGTCGACCAGATACCGGCCAAGGTCAATAAACCGATGATAACGATAACCGTACCCACCCGTTGAAATTATGCCCGATCAACGTTTTTATAAAAGGTTGATATCCGCCTATGTCAAGGGCTACCAACATCAAATTCACGGTACAAATCTATTTACAAAAATATCATGCATTATGTAAGAACTATTTTACATTTTGTAAAATAGTTCTTACTTTAGTCGTCGGCAATCACTTATATAGACACTATGAAGAGAATACCACTATTGCCCGGATATTTTCGTTGGATAGGACTTGTCCTTGTTTTTATATCGGTTTTAATTTTCCTGAATGACTTTTATCTGCCATTGACCACATATGAATTCAGTGATTTGACACTCAGGACATTCGTTATTGCTGATAACACACCTTTCAGAGACGGTGGTCCCGTTTATTTTGGTTTCTCTGATGTCAACCTGGGTTTCGTTTTGGTTGTCCTTGGAACGCTTGTAGGTCTATGTGGGATAGCGTTCAGCAGGAAAGTAATTGAAGATGAGTTTATTAATGGTCTGCGGCTATTCGCTTGGTCGTGGGCGATCATCTTATCAATATTGTATGCCGTGACGGCTAACTTGTTGGTGTTCGGAACGCAGTATCTATCACTTATGGTTTTGTTTCCCCATCTATTGTTGACCCTTTTTATCCTGATTTTTAACGTTCAATGGTGGCGTTTCAGTAAAAGGAGGGATCAGTGAAAAATCAGGTCAAAATAAACCGTGTCATCAAAGGTTTCTCTCAGGAAACATTGGCCCAAGCCGTCGGGGTGAGTCGGCAAACTATTAATGCTTTGGAAGCTGCGAAATATGTCCCTTCCACTGTTTTGGCACTAAAACTGGCTCGGGTTTTGGAAAAAAACGTTGACGAATTGTTTGAATTGGAAGAATCGGATATATGATAAATTCATAACTTTATATCGCGGTTGATGACGTGGCCTAGACAAGAATAATATCTGAACACCAATTGCGTGTTGCTCGTGATTTTAGTGATTTTGTTCGGTTGCGCAAGTGTGCAGAATGTTCCAGAGCAAACCTGGCAGAAATAGACGGATGGAAAGATGAAAGAATAGGATATGGAAACCCCGATTCGGTATGAAATCCAAAAACTATCCCCGGCAGACGTTCCACCTTTCGATCTGCTTTTGCTGGCTGATGAAACCATTCCCGCCATTGAAAAATATATTTGCGTTTCAGACAGCTATGTGGTGTATATCGCGGGTAATACGCAGCCGATTGCCGTATTTGTACTATATCGGCTGAATGACAAGGAAGTTGAGATTAAAAACATAGCCGTTGCCAAAAAAAGTCAAGGCAACGGAATTGGCAGCTGGCTATTGAAGGAAATCAAAAAGTTGACGAGAGCAGCGGGCTATCAATATCTGTTGGTTGGTACAGCCGATGTCGGTTATCGGCAGCAACAATTCTACTTGAGGAATGGATTTGAGCAATCGGGCATCCGCAAAGGGTTTTTCACAGAAAACTACCCGGAACCGATCTATGAAAAAGGAAAGCGGTTGAAGGACATGGTCCTGTTTAAAGCGAAGCTGTAAATAGGTGTTTTGGAACAGCTAAATGAATTTCAGAAACACAGTATAACGATACATAATGAAAGACCCCTACGCGTTTCCAAACTTTACAGTCGATGTTATTGGTATTAAGCTGTTATCGTTGCCGGGCTCCTTATTTCCTCCATACTGTTTGGCCTAATGTTCACGTAACTTAAGCAATGGCGAAAAAGCAGCCGCCGAGATGGGTGAGCATGCCAGTGCGATCCAGCTGGATGTTACGCAACAACAATCCATCAACGCCGCGGTAGCGCGCATCGACCGGGAATATGGTCGCCTTGATCTGCTGGTCAACAACGCAGGCATATCCCATGCCGGAAAACCCGGCCGGTCGATGGAAGAGGTTTTAGCGGAAGGCCGTGCTACCACGGCATCGCTTGACGAGGTGCGCGCCGTTTGGGAAACCAACGTATTTGGCGTCATTGCCGTTACACAGGCAGCACTGCCGTTACTGCGTAAGTCTGATGCGGCCCGCATCGTCAATGTATCCAGCGGACTGGGATCACTCACCTGGGTATCCGACCCGGCCTGCTGGGCACGCGAGCATTTTGGTGTGGTATATGCCGCATCAAAGACGGCCCTTAATGCCGTTACCCTTTCTTTTGCCCTGGAGCTGGAAAAAGAAAACATCAAGGTTAACGCTACCAGCCCCGGTTATACAGCTACAGCGTTGAATAACTTCCAGGGCGTCGACAGCCTGGAAGTCGGATCCCGCGAACCGGTTCGCGTAGCGCTGGAAACAGACGGCCCTACCGGTCGTTTTACCGGTCCGGATGGCCCGCTTCCCTGGTAATTGTGTAATTATTTTATGACCGCCGCGTGAAATATCCGGCGGTCATCGTTATTATCTTAACGCATGAAACCATGAACAGTCAAAAGCCAAAAGTTGTCAGACTGGAATCGATAACCGAGATACACCGTATACTCCATCTTCCCGGTCCCAGTCATCCACTGATCAGTTTGCTGGATGCCACAGAAGGGCAGATCAACCTAAGTCGAATGCCCTTAAGTTACGTAACCAGTCTTTACAAGATTTCCTTTACAACGAAATTAGGGGGCAAGTTTAGGTACGGCCAGGGCTATTATGATTTTGATGAAGGGAGCCTTCTTTTTACAGCACCTAACCAGATTGTTGGCAATACGTCAGACTACCAAGGGAATGAAGGCTATTCGTTGATTATCCATCAGGATTTTTTTAAGGGATATCCGCTAGCTGCCAAAATTAAACAATACGGTTTCTTTTCCTACGCCTCAAACGAGGCCTTGCACCTGTCCGAAAAGGAGAGGGCAACCGTGTCGTCTATCTTTGCCATCATTCGCGATGAACTCAATAGCCGGATAGACGACTTCAGCCGCGAAGTCATTATTGCACAGATCGAACTGCTGCTGAGTTATGCCAGGCGCTTCTACAGGCGCCAGTTTTTGACCCGCCAGCCCGCCGCCAACGACTTGCTTCAGCAATTAGAAGAACTGCTGAATACATATTTTGAGAAAGGGGAGGCCGTAAAGCACGGCATGCCAACCGTACAATACCTGGCCGAACATTTAAATTACACCTCCAATTATCTTAGCGATATGCTCCGTTCGCTCACCGGCCTGAATGCACAGCAGCATATCCATGAAAAGCTCATTGAGAAAGCCAAGGAATTACTCGCTACCACCACCTTAACAATCAGTGAAGTGGCCTACGAGTTAGGTTTCGAGCATCCACAGTCATTCAGCAGGCTATTTAAAATGAAAACGAAGCTGTCACCTATCCAATTCAGGGCAGCCATTTGACCGTTTCATCAATGTGTTTGATAATCACGCTCCGGCCATTTCTGAAAGCACTCCCCGGACTGCTCCATGACAGATTCCTGAGGGCCCCGTGTAAGAGGGAGATATGCCCGACTTTCAAAACTTGCCTTTAGGGGCGAACATTACCTTTTACAGTAGGTTTACCCAAAATAATCCGTCGATTATGTGCATTATAAAAATACGGATATTAAATTTCAGGTCTGGCGGTAATAAGTTCAAAAAAACAAAACTGCACTCGCTGTAAATAAAATAATTGCATCTGTTATCATATTCCTGTTTTATCTAAATTTGTGATATGAACAGGACTTCCTCAACGACCTCGATTAAGCAAGCCGTTTCTGCGGAAATAACGATAGCAAAAACAGAGAAGCACCTCACAGGCATTCTTGAACTACAGGCCTTAAATATCGCGGCAAATCTTTCTAGTGCTGCAATAGAGAAGGAAGGGTTTGTCACAGTCCGTCATTCCTTGGAGTTATTGCAAAAAATGGCTTATTCATCCCCTCAAGTGATTGCTATTGCTAATGACGAAGTAGTCGGGTATGTTTTATCCATGCATCCGGATTTGCGGGATGAGTTAGACATTCTTAAACCTATGTTCGATCTCTTTGAACGAATTAACTATAAAGGCAATCCACTGGCATCTTATGCAATTATTGTTGGGGGTCAAACCTGTATTGCTAAAGAATTCAGGGGATCAGGGATTTTAGAAAATCTTTATGCTAAAGCCAGGCAGGAACTTCAAATTGATTATGAACTATGTGTAACGGAAATAGCAGTCAGCAACCTTCGTTCTATGAAAGCACATGAAAAAATTGGTTTTGAAACAATTCACACATATAGCGACAACAACCTGCTTTGGAACATAGTGGTATGGGACTGGCGAATCAGGACAGTTTAGCCAAATCTCCCAAAACTTTCAGGTTCGTCTGTAGCTGATCATTCCACGATAAGCCATAATTCAGGCGCATGCAGTTTTCATACTGATTTTGCAATGTAAATATTCTGCCAGGTGCGAAGCTGATTTTCCGCCTAGCGGCTTTTTCATATAAGTCAATCGTATTGACCGTTGCAGGAAGCTCCACCCATAGCACAAATCCGCCTTGGGGTCTGCTTGCCATTGTTCCTTCCGGAAAATAATCCGCAATTGCCCTGGAATACCTTAGCAAATTCCCATGAAGCGTGTGCCTTAGCTTCCGCAGATGATTTTCGTAGCGCCCGGTTTCCAGAAATCCGGCAATCGCTTCCTGGGTAATAGAGGTCGATGAAATAGCATGGTATAATTTCATTCTCAGTACTTTTTCTTTAAATCTTCCCGGGGCAACCCATCCCACACGATAGCCAGGTGCAAGTGTTTTGGAAACCGAACTGCACCACAGAACGATGCCACTCACATCGTAAGTTTTACAGGATTTTGGGCGCTGTTGTCCAAAGTAAACATCGCCGTTCAGGTCATTCTCTATCAAAGGAACATTATACTTTTCGGCAAGCTGCACCGCTGTTCGCTTATGTTCATCAGGCATACAACTCCCCAGGGGATTGCTGAAGTTACTGATCAACAGGCAAGCTTTTACCTCTTTTGCTTTCATTGCATCCTCAAGAGCGTCCAGATCAACTCCCGTTTGCGGATGTGTGGGCATTTCCAGTACTCTTAGGCCAAGCGCCTGGGCAAGCTGGAGCATTCCGAATGACACAGGACTTTCCATAGCTACGGTGTCACCGCGTTCTGTTATTGCCATCAAACAGTAAGAAAGCGCATTCAGACACCCACTTGTAGTGATAATGTCATTGTGACTCAGGTTGCACTCCATTGCAAATGCCCGTCTTGCTATCTGCCGGCGTAGTCTTTCGTTGCCTTCCACCTTATCATACGCTACGCCACTGCCCTTCAGGTCACGTGTCGCCTGCACCAATCCTTTATTCAATTTGGCTATAGGCAATAAGTCGTTTGCCGGTGTTCCCAGTGAAAGCGGCAAATGCCCCTCTTCTCCCAGGTTATCATACACTTTGCTTACAAGCATTTCGACTTGCCCGTAATTGGCAATAGTAGAAGGGCTGCTCGCATTCGGAATTGATGGTATCCGTGTGCGGGAATATCTTACATAGTATCCGGACTGCGGACGCGTTTCAATCAGCATTTTACTTTCCAAGTGATAGTAAGCATTCAGCGCCGTATTCTGGCTAACGCCATACTCCCGGCAAATTGTCCGTAAAGACGGCAATTTGTCTCCAAGCCGAAGGGTATTGTTCAAGATCTGTTGCTCAATAATTCCGGCAATCCTGAGATACACAAAGTCACTTACTGATTTTAAGCTCTTTTTCATCAGCACTAACTGCTATCAACAAAATTAATAAAACTGCATCTGCTATCATAAATTTGTTTTTATCAATTTTGTTCTTGAGCATTCGGAATCAGCTATGGTCATATCAATAAAAAATCACATATTTATCATCGGCTCAGGTGCCATCGGCAAGACCCTCGCGGTTTTTCTTAAGCTTACGGGACGGCAGGTGACGATAATCCGGGGTAGCGTAGATGACGGAACCACGATAACCGAACACATACGTATTGAAATGGCAAATGGAGTCCTACATGAATCAGATATAGAGATAGCTACGTTGGGCGCATTCAGTACGATCCGTGGGATTGTTGTTCTTGCAAACAAATCTTTTGGGAATGAACACTTGGCCGTTTCGCTTAAGAATAAAATAGGTAATTCTCCTTTGGTGCTCCTGCAAAATGGACTCGGTGTTGAGCAGCCTTTTATGCGACACGGGTACCGGGAGATCTATCGTTGCGTGTTGTTCGTAACCAGCCAGACGGTTGACTATGTGACGGTACGGTTCAAGCCGGTTGCAGTTTGTCCCATTGGCGTAGAACGAGGAAACATTGACAATCTAAACTACATCGTAAATCAATTGAATACGCCGGACTTCAGGTTTAAGAACGCGTTTGATATTCAGAAAGTCGTCTGGAAGAAAGCCATCGTAAACTGCGTATTCAATTCCATCTGTCCATTATTGGAAGTTGATAACGGGATATTTCATAGAAATCAATCAGCACTTGAAATCGCCCGGCGGATAATATCAGAATGTACCGCTATCGCACAGGCCAAAGGCATCGCACTACATCCAGATGAAGTAGAATCAAGCCTTGTGCAGATCAGCAAACTTTCCGATGGACAGGCTATATCTACTTTACAGGATATCCGCAATAAAAGAAGAACGGAAATAGAAACGCTCAACCCGGAGATAGCTAGAATCGCCAGCTCTCTGCATAAAGAAGACCTTGTTCGGGAAACAAAATTGCTGGGTGAACTTATCAGGATTAAGTCTGACCTGGTAATCAGTACTACCAATAATAGAATCATTAAAGCTTAAAAGTATCATGAAAACAATGATCGTTACAGGCGCAAGCCGAGGAATAGGCGCAGCCACGGCAATACTAGCGGTTGACTACGGCTACGCAGTCGTAGTCAACTATCACAAAAACAAACCCGCGGCGCAAAAAGTAGTGGCAGAAATCATCGCAAAAGGTGGCAAAGCAGCGGCCGTTCAGGCGGATATTTCAAAGGAAGAAGATATTTTGAGACTATTTTCTGAGGCTGACAAGTTGTTTGGAAATCTACATTCGCTGATTAATAACGCCGGCGTCTTAGAGCGGCAGATGCGTTTGGAGGAAATGGACGTATCAAGGCTTAACAGAATTTTCTCTGCAAACATTACAGGTCAACTTATTTGCGCCAGGGAAGCCATCAAACGAATGTCCATAAAACATGGCGGCCAGGGAGGCACGATCGTGAATATATCGTCAATTGCAGCCAGAACCGGAGCCCCAAATGAATATATTGACTATGCGGCTTCCAAAGGCGCTATAGATGCCTTTACAATTGGCCTGTCTAAGGAACTTGCTGAAGACGGTATCCGTGTCAATGCAGTGAGACCGGCGTTTATCCATACCGATATACATGCCGATGGCGGCGAACCTGGCCGCATTGAACGTATCAAGGACAGCATTCCACTCAAGAGAGGCGGATTAGCGGAAGAAGTCGCCGAGGCAATTCTGTGGCTGGTTTCGGAGAAATCATCCTATTCAACCGGCATATTCATTGACGTTACGGGAGGTAAGTAATAGATGATGGATTCTTTAACTAAAGTAGCACAGGACCAAGCTGTCCAACAACTTAAACAATCAGGGAAGGAATTTATTTCCCTTTTTCAGAACCCGCTGTTGTCAGTAGAAATATATAAACCGCACCTGAAAGACAAGCAGAAACCGCATGACAGGGATGAATTTTATCTAGTCATTAGCGGCGAGGGGAAATTCCAATTACTTGACGAGGTCACACCTTTCCAAAAGGGAGACTTTCTTTATGTCCCCGCACATGTGGAGCATCGGTTTATTGAATTTTCAGACGACTTCATTACTTGGGTATTCTTTATCGGTTGAGTATGGAGCTACTTATGCTTTGACCGTACTGGTCCATATCGTAAATTGCAGTAATAATGCGGGTGGTGATCTCAATGCGGCTGGCTTATTTTGTTCTGATATCCGTTGGATTTTTTTCCGCCATTTCATGTGACCAACTACGTGGTGGTGAGGATGTATATGGCGTTTGGACAGCTGAGGATTCCCTAGATGGCGCCCCCTATAAACATGTACTTAAACTCGATACCCAAGGCCAAAGGCTCGTTGTTTCCACAATAGCGACCTATTTAGATTATCCAGTCAAAATGCAATTTGATACCGCTTCTTTCAATGGCGATTCGGTTCACCTTTGGAGTAATAATCCCAGGGTGAAAGACACCTTTAAGGGAAAGTGGGGAGGAGATGTCATCGTTGGTGAATTCATGCGCAACGGCCAGCGACGGAAGGTAACTTTCCATAGGTTCGACCTGAAAGCCCGCCGGCCCCAGACGCCGATCCGCCCTTTTCCATATGTCGAAGAAGAAGTCCGTTTTGCCAACCGTGACAGTTCGGTGGTATTCGGCGGTACCTTGACATATCCCGACGCTGGAAAGCGGTTTCCCGCTGTCCTTTTGATTTCCGGAGCATTTCCCCATGATCGGGACGGGACAGCCTTTTACCATAAACCATATTTGGTCATTGCCGACTATCTTACCCGGCATGGCTTCGCTGTCCTACGGCTGGATGACCGGAATGTCGGGAAGACGGTAGAAGTGCGGGGAGCCAAGGTGGATTTTGTTGATGACGCGTTTTGCGCCTTTGAATTCCTGCGGCAGCATGAAAACGTGGACCGGGATCATATTGGTGTCGTCGGGCATAGTCAAGGGGGGATGATCGCGATGGAAGCTGCTGCGGCGAACTCCGATGTAGCCGCGGTTGTGACATTGGTATCCCCCATTTCTATTCCGGGAACAGACTACTTCGTGAACCACCATGCATCTCTTTTGACGGGTATGCCACATTCATCCAAAGAGAAGGTGGTTGGACTAATGACCGAGATTCTTCTTACGATTAAGGACACCCCATCCAAAAGGATAGCTGCGGACCTGGTAATGGAGAAGGCAAAGGCTTGGGTTCAGCACAATAGGGATGATGATGAGGCTCTTTCGGCTTTCCTGCTTACACCCGATGACGCGCGAGACGAAAAAGCCATCGGGAGAATGCTGGAGCAGGGGTTCGGATACTATTTTTCCAGAGATCATTATTATATACTATCATATGAGCCGGATTCCGTAATTCCAAAAGTTAAATGTCCCATATTGGCAGTTTACGGCGGACACGACAACCGCGTTAATTACTTGAAGGGGAGATGCCGCCTTGAGTCTCTCGTCGGCCGTTCAGGCACGGTATTGCAGACAAAGTTCTTCGAAAACATGAATCATTCCTTGCAGACTTCGACAGGCAAGGATGACACCGAGATATTCGAATTGGATGAGACAGTATCCCCTGAACTTTTAGAGCTTTTGAAGGACTGGCTGACCAAGAAACTTAATGCGGATTAAGCGGATTCGTTAGAAATGATGAGCAAAGGCGCAAACTATACGCTATATTTAATGAGTTTTGAACCCATGTAAAGGGTTTGGTAGGAAAATCGGAATTTCCGATTTTCCTTTTTGACCTCCTTCTACGTGCAGCTACACTGCACAGTCCAGGATTTTTGCTTTACACCACCTCAATCCTTGGATTCAATTTTGTCAGCTCCGCAATAAACCCTGCTTTATCCTCCGGCGATATGACAATGCTGTCAAACCGGTTGTAAAAAATTTCCAGCCGATCCAGCGAAGGTGCGGGAGCACTAATAAAGGTCCGGGTTTTCTCGATTTTTCGGATAGAAGCAACGGGTATTTTCTTCCGTTTGTATAACCAGCCGCCGTGGATGGTCAGCATATCGCGATCAATGGCATAACACGTTGCCAGAAAAAGTTGGAGGCACAAAACTGTACAAACAATCATTACTAGTGCGATCCCGAATCCCACCAACTTCCCCATTGGATCAGGCTGTTTCAGGGGTAAGATAACTGTCAGTACCGTAGAGCCTAACATGATCCCTACGACCGGAATAAAAAGTGCCAAATCTATCTTCGACTTGTATTTTTTCATAGGCAACAAGATACGAAATTTTGCCAAGCGATTTTCGCACTACGGCGCTGATGAAAATCGTTGGTGAAGTAACCGACTGGTGCGGCAAACGTCAGAGGCCAATAGTTGTTAACTAAAAGTGAAACGATCAACGAGCTTTAATATATAATATATAAAGAGATGAACGATTTTCCACTGAACAAAGTAGTGCAATTATTGGAACCGGGGCCGCTGGTGCTTGTTACCACAGCCTATCGGGGCAAAAGCAATATCATGACTATGGGGTTTCACATGATGGTTCAGCATGATCCACCATTAATCGCATTTGTTATGGGACCGTGGGACTATAGTTATGAGGCGCTTGTGAAAAGTAAGGAGTGTGTTATCGCAATTCCTGGGGTTGATTTGATGGAAAAAGCCGTAGACATTGGCAATTGCAGTGGCGCGGATATGGACAAATTTAAGGAATTCAATTTAGATAGCCTGCCGGCGGAAGAAGTCAAAGCACCGCTGATAAGACAATGCCTCGCTAATGTCGAATGTAGGGTCGTAAATACCCAATTGTCCAGAAAATACAACCTGTTTGTTGTTGCCGCTGTGAAGGCGTGGATTAACGCTGACAGAAAAGAACAACGGATATTTCATCATAAAGGCGACGGAACTTTCAGCGTGGAAGGTCGAACCATCGATTTAAAAGCCAGAATGACCAAATGGAAAGCGCTAACCGAATAAAATTTGAAGTCGCGTGACGCCATCATAGTGAGATAAACATAAGCTAAAATCAACAATCACGGAAAAAACAAAAGTAACATCTGGACTAACGGTTTCTCTTGACGGCTTTGCCGCCGGGCATAATCAAAGTTTTGAAAAGCCGTTTGGAGATCGCTTTGATTCGGACTTGCTGGATCGTTGGATGTTTTCTGAGCCGGAGAAGCATCGGCATCAAAAAGAAATAGACGCTATTCTTGATGCGGGCGCATTTATCATGGGCAGTAATATGTTTGGACCTAAAGATAGGAGAGGCAAATCGACAATCCGCCATATCATGCTCCGGTTTTTGTGCTTTCCCACAATGAACGCTCACCGATAGAAATGGAAGGCGGAACGACATTTCATTTTGTTACAGACGGTATCGAAGCCGCATTGAGTAGGGCGAAGGATGCGCGCCAGTTACTATTGGTGTAGGTTCAAGGCTTTTTGAAGGCGTACCGAATCTCAAGCTCGAACCGGTTGAGGTAAGCGGAACAGACGTGGTGACCCATATTCATCCCTTAAAAAATGAAGTTCATATCGCGAAGCCAAACCATTCAAAGCCCCAAGCTTTTATAGCCTTCGCCTTCAATACAGACATATTCAGGCGTAATGCCCTTAATGTTCCTTGCCTTAATATTGCATCATTGTTGCTTTTACGAAACCTAATCTTTAATATTGCAACTTCATTGCATTTATTTATTTATTTATTCTATGCCTACTATGTATACTTTACGTGTTGAATCTTCGCGGACCAGGCGTCTTTCCCGACTATCTGCGCTGCTTATCCTGGGCTTATCTTATGGATTTGCCGGGTTTTCCCAAGAGAACAAACGGCAGGATCCGTCTCAAGGCCCTCTTGTAGATACAACTGCCCACGAGCCGGTCCGTAAACTGTTTCTGGACGAGATTTCGGTAACCGCATCACCACTACCCAAAGAGCTGAGGCAGATTGCCTCCAGCGTGTCCATTTTGTCAAAAGGCGCACCCGAACTGCAGCAAATACAGTCCATCGACGAGGCATTGGCCTTCCTGCCCGGGGTAATGGTCGATCGCAGCCGCGGATTGACGACCACCGGCACGCACACCGGGGTCATCCTGCGGGGCACGGGCGCTGCCAACCGTACGTTGATCCTGAAAGACGGTGTGCCCATCAACGATGCGTACACAGGCGGCGTATCCGAATGGAACAGTGTAGCCGCTAACAGCATCGAGCGCATAGAGGTGGTGCGGGGTCCCGGATCCTCCATATACGGTTCCAGTTCCATGGGAGGAACCATCAATTTGGTGACCCAGCTTCCGGCCGCGGAACCCGTATTGGGTGCCGACTTTCGCTACGGATCGATGAATACCTACCAGGCGAGCGTAAAGCTGGGCAAACGTTTTGCCGAGCGCTGGGGTGCCATCGCGTTCGCCGAATACAAACAGACCGATGGGTACGCCTACCTGGCGGATGAGCTGTGGAACGATTACTTCCAAAAACCCAAGATGGCACTTCTCAACGTGAACGCGAAGCTGACGTACGACCTCGGCAATGGAGCCACACTGGCGGCTACGGCCGACATGAACCAGCAGGAACCACGGTCCGGAACGGCTACCCTCTACGATGACCGCACGTTTACGGGCAACTACCAATTGCGCTACCGTAATGCACAGGCGGATTTTGCGCCAGACATCCTTGTCTACTATAACGTACAGAACCGGTCATCCCAGGCCTTGAGGTGGAACGAAAGCGCAAATGCTTTCAACGACGTCAATTATAACTCGCGGGTGCCGCTGGATACCTACGGGATGATCGCCAAGGTAAGCCACCGGGTATGGAACAATGACATCACCCTGGGTGCCGACTTCCGGTTTACGGAGGTGGTATCCCGAAAGAACTATCCCGGTCAGGGCGATCAAAACTTCAGCGGAAGGCAGGACTTTATCTCGTTCTTCCTGAACGATGACGTAAGCCTTACCTCAAAACTGCATGCCAACCTGGGCTTGCGGTTCGACCACTGGTCAAACCGCAATGGACATTTCCTCGACAACCAATCGGGTGAGGACGTGGTCATCGACTACGACAATGCGACCTCTTCCATGCTGACCCCCAAGGTGGGACTTACCTACGACCTGCTCCCAAATTTGCGGATACGCTCGGTATACGCCACCGGCTTCCGTGCGCCTGGCGCCTTCTACATGTATAACGCCGCACCACTCGGATCGTCTTTCCGTCTCGGAAACCCGGCACTGAAACCCGAACGCATGCGCTATTCGATCGATTTCGGAGCGGACTTCCAGCTGGATGACAAGCTGGAGCTTTCGGCCAGCGTATACGGTTCGCAGTATAGCGACTTTCTGGCGGCCGTGCTGATCGATGCGGCGGAAGTGCCCGACTACTTCGATCCGGGCAATCTTCCGGTCCGGCAGTACATCAACATCGGTTCAGTCAACCTTTGGGGACTGGAAAGCTCGGCCAGGTACCGGCTGTCACCGTCTGTGTCGGTGCAGGCCAGCTATTTCCACAACCAATCCAAAATCGACAAATACGAGACGAATCCCGAATACGAAGGCAAGGAGATGAGCGACAATCCACGTCATATCTACTCGGGCGCACTGGTCTACGACAATCCACGAATCGGGCATATCAGCTTCTGGGGACGGCATACCGGCTCGTTTTTTGGCGACCTGGAAAACACCGCCGAGAAGAAAATGGATGCCGTAAGCGTGTTCGACTTGAAGCTGGCGAAAAGGGTTGGCTCCATAGGCCTCAACTTCACCGTAAACAACCTGTTCGATACGCTGTATTATGGCAGCTATACGTCGCCCACAAGCTATTACCATGCACCCGGCCGAACCGTCTTCCTGGGCATCAACTATGAATTGTAACGAATCGTAAGAAACATGATTGAATTTATCGAAGAACTCCTGTTCCAAATCGGAAACCTGCTGCATCTGCCGGTCTTTCTGGGGCTTTTACTGATGGTCGTATGGATAGTCTGGTCGATGGGCGCCTTTGCCGCCGAGTGGTGGTCACGTAAGAAACGGGGCCGGGTCGATGCGTTTCTGAAAACGAACGAAACGGAAATCGCGCAGATCTTGGCGCACGATGAGGCAGACATCAATCTCACCGAGTTGGTGCAAGCCTGGGAAAAAGCGGAAAACGCCAAGCTGGATCGGGTCCGGTTCCTGGTGAAGATAGCGCCCTCGCTCGGATTAGTCGGCACACTCATCCCCATGGGCCAGTCGCTGTCGACCCTGTCAACCGGCGATATGTCGGCCATGGCCAGCCATATGGTCACGGCCTTTACCGCCACGATCATCGGCTTGGTCTGCGGCATCGTGGCTTACCTCATCTCGCTGAAGCGGGAGCAATGGCTTTCAACGGATTTCCTGGCCTGCGAGGCTATTTTGGAGCGACGGCTGCGGGCGGCGACCCCAAGGCCGGCAAAAAATGGACAACTAACAGTAGAACGAAATGAGATTGCTCAACAGAAATAAAACGGGCAGCAGTCCCGTGCCGCTGGAAGACCCCATCAGCGGGGTCGCCAATTTATTCGACATCAGCGTGGTGCTCATCGTGGCAATGATCGTGGCCCTCATGTCAGCGCTGAATGTGCTGGACCTGTTCAATCCCGAAACCGAACTGACATTGACCAAGAAAAACAAGGATGGACAAATGGAGATCATCAGCAAGAAAGGCAAAGAGGTAAAGGTGAAACGGATATCGCCCGAGCAGGCTGCGGGGCAGGGCGAGCGCCTGGGTACGGCGTATCAGCTGGATGATGGGCAGGTTATCTACATTCCCGAAGAATAAATGAGAAGCATCTGTATATGGTTATGCAGTCTCTGGCTGCTGCCCGTAGCGGCCCACCAGCAGGAGCCACCCACGCGGATTGCCCTGCTCGTGTCAGACAACTACAGCAAGCCGGTGGCAGATGCCATCGCCATCTTGGCGGGCGAACCCGGCTTCCGAGATCATTTTGAGATTGTAACGGCACAGCACGGGCCGGCGGAGGTCGCATCGGCGGCCATCGTGGTGTGCTACGTGCACACCGGACAGGTCGTGCAGCGGTTCGCCACGCAACTGGAGGAGGCCATGGCTGCCGGAGGTTCGGTGTATGCCGTGGGCACCACGCCCGAGGCGGCCAACTACCAAGCCATGGGCATGCGATTCGATGGGGCGGTGGATGCGTATTTCGAACATCCCAGCCCGGCTAACATCGCCGCCATGGTAAAACTTCTCTGCGATCGGCATGCGGGCACCTCTCTCAACCCGCCACCACCCCGGACGTTCCCGGACCATGCAATCGTTGACTGGCGTACAGGCGAGCTCTTCCAAGACTTCGACGCGTTCCGGCAGGCGCATGCAACGGAGGCGCCAGACGCCCCTTGGGTGGGCCTGTATGGCTTCCGGTACGAATTCGTTACCGAACAAGCCGACTACCTCAAGGCATATGCCCGGGGTCTTGCCGACGCCGGATTCAACGTGCTGCTGTTCTATGGCTTTCCCCTGGAAAAATCGATCCGCGATTTCTGTCTTGATGGCAATGGAAAGGCGCGGATAGCGGTGCTGGTCAACTATTCCTCCCTCCCCGGAGGAACACCCGAAAAACTGGCGGAGACGTTTACCCAGCTCGGCGTGCCCGTAATCAACGGCATAACCCTCTCGCAGCCCCAGGCCGAGTGGGAACAGTCGACCGTAGGGATTCCCGTGGCCGATCGGATCCGGACGCTTGCCCGGCCCGAGATCATGGGCCAGGTGCAGCCCACGGTCATGGCTACCCAAGAAACCGTAACGGACAGCCAGGGCATCCGTTACGAGCGGAAAACGGTACTGCCCGGACGGATAACCCACCTGGTAAACCGTGTAAAAGCGTGGACGGCCTTGCGCACCAAAGCGAATGCCGACAAGAAGATCACGCTGATCTACTATAACGGGCACCCCGGAAAGCATAATATCGGTGCCAGCTACCTGAATGTATTGCCCAAGAGCATACATCGTATCGTGCATGCCCTAAAGCAAGCTGACTATGACCTGGGTCATGAGGAGATGACCGAAGACTGGCTCTTCGAACGGGTACTGTCGGGCGGGCGGAACATCGGCACCTGGGCGCCCGGCGAGCTGGCGCGCTTGGTCCGCGAGGACGACCCAATACTGGTTCCCCTGACCCAATACAAGGAATGGTTCGCAGGTCTGCACCCCCGCTTCCGGCAGGAGGTGGTGCAAAAATGGGGTGAGCCGGATTCGGCACGGATCATGGTATGGACCGATGACCGCCAGCAACGCTATTTCGTGCTGCCCCGGGTAGCTTTGGGCAACTTGCAGCTCATGCCCCAACCCGCCCGGGGATGGGAAGAAGACGAAGAAGCGCTGTTCCACGACGTGACCCTGCCGCCACATCACCAATACATCGCGTTCTACCTGTACCTGCAGCAGCAACGAGCCGATGCGCTGATCCACCTGGGCACCCATGGAACGCTGGAGTGGCTCTCCGGGCGCGAAGCCGGCCTTGACGATGCCGACGCGCCGGAAGCGCTGCTGGGCTCACTGATCAACATCTATCCGTATATTATGGACAACGTGGGCGAAGGAACGCAGGCCAAACGGCGGGGCGGGGCCATCATCATTGATCACCTCACGCCCCCCTTCCAGGAAGCCGGATTGCGCCCGGAGCTGCGCAAGCTCGCGGGCGCGATAAACGACTACAGCACCGCCGTGGAAAAAAGCCCCTTGCTGGCAGATGCGCACCTCAAAGCGATCAACCGCCTGGCGAGAGAGGCCAATGTCCTTCGCGACCTGGACCTCTCCGCGGAGGTGCGGGCCGAGGATGTGGACCGGCTTGAACATTACCTGCAGGAGCTGAACGAGAGACAGACCCCCATGGGTATGCATACCTTCGGGGTTTCGCCCGATGCGCAGAAAGCCCGATCGACGGCCTTGGCGATGGCCAGCAGGCAAAAGGGCCTGTCGGCCGAAGAATCGGAAGCGCTGGTGACGGAGTTCTACGAGCGCATCATGCGGAGCGGCGATGCCGAGATGCAGGCCCTGTTGGATGCGCTTGACGGCAAATTCATCGCGCCCTCATTGGGCAACGACCCGATCCGTAACCCCGATGCGTTGCCGACGGGCAGAAATTTTTATGCGTTCGATGCTTCGCGGATGCCGACCCCGGAGATCTATGAGATGGGCCGTACACTGGCCGACCAGTTGGTCAGCGACTATGTGCAAAAGCATCGGGGCACCCATCCAGACAAGGTGGCTTTCAACCTATGGTCTGTAGAAACCATCCGGCACGAGGGGATCATGGAATCCCAGATCTTAAGCCTGCTGGGCGTGCGGCCCACCTATGATGGCTTCGGAAAAGTAAAGGGCGTGGAGCTAATCCCGCGGGACAGCCTGGGCCGCCCACGCGTGGATGTGGTGGTCACCCCTTCGGGCCTGTATCGCGACATGTTCCCGCAGATGATGAACCTGCTGGATCAAGCGGTAACCCTGGCTTACCAAGCCCCGGAACCGGACAACGTGATCCGGCTGCACGTCGATTCGACGGTCCGCCAGCTGGACAGCCTCGGCGTGGACGACCCCGAGCTGCGCAAGCGCCTGGCGTTGGTGCGGGTGTTCGGCACCGCCAGCGGCACCTATGGCATCGGTGTGGACAACGCGGTGCAGGCGTCTGATCAGTGGGAGGATAGCCGTGAGATCGCGGATGTTTACTTCAGCCGATCGGGGCACCTCTATGGACAGGGGTTCTGGGGGGGCAACGACAGCACCGTCAGCGAGATGACAGGTAAAGACCTAGCCCTTTCGCTATTCCGGCAGACACTCTCGGGCACCAATGCGGTGGTGCATAGCCGGTCTACCAATGTGTACGGCGTGCTAGACAACGACGACTTCTTCCAATACCTCGGCGGGATGACGCTGGCGATAAAGACGCTGGATGGCACAGAACCCGATGTGGTGGTGAGCAACCTCACCGATCCGGCCACCATGCGCCAGGAATCCCTCGATCGGTTCATTGGCAGGGAAATGAATACGCGGTACCTCAACCCCACCTGGATCACCAACATGCTGGACGAGGGGTACGCCGGGGCGAGGATGGTCGCACAAATCACTGATAATATGTGGGGCTGGCAGGCCACGACAGAGCAGGCCATCAGGGCCGAAGACTGGCAGGAATGGCACGATGTATATGTGGACGATAAATATGCGCTGGACATCAGGCAGCGCTTCGAGGATGCGGACAATGTATATGCATATCAGGGAATGCTGGCCCGAATGTTGGAAGTGGTGCGTAAAGCCTACTGGACGCCTGATGAGGCGACCTTGAACAGCCTGACGTCGGCTTACCTGGAGACCGTGGAGGCCACGGGCCTTTCCTGTTCAGACCAGGTATGCGGCAACGAGCAGCTACTTTCCTTTGTCGAGCAACGGACGGCGGGCACGGAAGGTCAAGCGGCACTCCGCTCACTCCACCGACAGCTCGGGCAGATACAGGGCGCCGAGACCGCCGTACCGAAAAGTGCGACGCAAGCGGCCAAGGCGCGGACACCGGAGACCGGCATGCAGCCCCGTCGGCCCAATAAGCCGGAGCCGCGGGCGGCCAAGCCGGAAGCGATAGCGCCCCAAACCGAGCCGCCGGTACGGCAGGGATACAAAATGGAAGAGGAGAACTTGTTCTCAACCGCTGAAAGCCGGCCCATGGACGGTGAGGCAGACTGGAGTACGATCATCCTGCTGCTTGCGGTGTTTGCGCTCGGTTTCCTGCTGAAACGAGAACGGAGTTGAAGTCGAATCCTTTCATCCCGTACTTGGCTTCGTAGCGATGTAAAGCACCATATCTGACAATGCCAGCATGGGCACAGCGGCCGCGCTTTCTTTCCAGGATGCCTAACTTTTATCGCCTTCGCCCGCGCGGCAGGTATCTTGATCTCATGGAGTTTGGCCGCGTGTTTCAGTTGTTTTGTTTATTTCGTTTATTTCGTTATTTTTGTATCAAGCAAAATGAGTCATGAACATACTGGAAGAAATACAAAGGCCCACAAAATCGGAGCAGAAGGTAGCTAACGCTTCCTATGCGAGATTGGCTGCTGCGCTGTCACAAATCCAGGCCGGCGATACCGAAATCGAGATTGAGGAAACCAATGACCGGATAAAGATTCCGTATAAAGCACTGATGCTTTTGGGGGATATTTTGAAAGCAATGGGAGAGGGGAAACCGATCTCCATTGTACCGGTAGCTACAGAAGTGACAACGCAAAAAGCCGCAGAAATACTCGGATGTTCAAGACCCCATCTGGTCAAGCTATTGGAAGAAGGCCAAATTGAATATACCAAGATTGGCAAGCATCGCCGTATCCGTTTTGAAGATGTGGTGAAATATAAGCAAATCAAGAAGGAAGAACAGAAAAAGCATATCATCGAGATCATGAACGCTGACGAGGAAACGGGTTTATATGATTCATAGTGTCCGTTTCATAGCTGTGTTGGATACGAATGTCGTTTTTCCGATCGTCATTCGCGACCTGCTTTTTTGGCTGGCGCATTATGAACTCTATACGCCCAAGTGGAGCGAGCATATTTTTGATGAATGGAAAGCCGTGATGCTCCGTAAAGGGGTGTCCAACGAAGAGGTTGAAAAAAGGTTACAAAAGGCCAACATGGCTTTTCCAGATGCATTGGTCCAAAATTATGAGCCGCTGATTGGCTATCTTGATTTACCTGATCCGCAGGATTGCCATGTCCTGGCCGCCGCAATAAAAACGAACGCTAATGTCATTGTTACCAATAACCTGCAGGACTTTCCCGAAGAATATTTGGACTCCTTTGGATTAAAGGCTAAAAGTGCGGATGATTTTTTGACCGATATCATCGATTTAAATCCAGATCAGGCAATTGCTGCTTTTAAAGAGATGGTATTGAACAGGAGAAACCCGGCTATGGACGAATTTGAAGTGTTGGATAGTCTTCGTAAATGCGGGCTAGCCGCTACTGCCGATTACTTACATGCGCTGCTTTAAAGATTTTTCTAACAATGTAGCCGTAGGTACTGGCCTGATTCGTTCCTGGACTCCTTGACCACCGTGCCGCCGAGGTCAATGCACCGCTGTACACTCGCTCCGACATCGGCCACGTTGATATAGGTGATCCACTGTGGAGGGATAGTTCCGGAATCCAACGTTTTCCAGCTGAAGATTCCGTATTAAAGACAATCAAACGGAAACCGGGCAATAACCGTTTTTTATTAGCTTTGCGGGCATGAAATATAGCAGCACGATGCGCCGATACATTGCGGCAGCGAGCCTGTTTGTTGTCTTTTCACATTTCTGTCCCACCGGGCTTTTTGCGCAGCGGCCTGCCAAGATTTACCTGATCGGCACCGTGCACGACTCCTCGTCCGTATTGAATCCGCAAGGGCTTTATCACATTTTAGAGGCCATCGGGCCGGACGTACTGTTGCAGGAAAACGACAGCGAGCAAATTGCGAACTACGCAAAAGTCATCAGGCCCCGCTCCAATGAACAGACGGCTACGTTGATGTACCTTGAAAAACACCCGGAGACACACAATTTGCCTTTTGAATTTGAGGGGCGCAACCAATACCGGAAAGATCACGGCATGGTGCCTACCGCCGACCTGGCCATCGGGCTTATCGACAGCCTGTACGAAGCAAACCTGCTCAATGCGGAAAACAGGAAAATCTACGAAGCCTATCAGGAAGCCAATCGTGCGCTCATGGCTTTTACCCGGTATGACATCGCGGCGTTCAATTCCATTACCTTTGAAACTTTGAACCGGCACCGGCAAGCCATTCAGCACCATGAGCTGCCCAGGATCACCGACTCGGAAGACGCCTTTGCCAACCGTTACGTTATCAAGCCCAATGGCGAGCGGATAACCTACCGCGAAGGTTTCCGGCTGTGGTGCAATTTCTGGGATCTCAGGAATAATTCCATGGCCATCAATATCATTGCACAGGCCAATGCACATCCCGGCAGTACAATCGTTGTCCTGACCGGGGTCCAACATAAATATTATCTCAAAGAGCTGCTGAAAAAATACCACGACGGCAGCTATGAGCTGATCGAATATTTCCAGACGGTAAACCAATCGCCGTAGCGAGTTTACGTATTGAGCCGTGAAGTACAAAAAAGTAAAACCTTACAGAAAATTAGAACCCTTTATTCATTTCTATTGGGAACTGAAAGGCAAGGAACAGGAAAGGCAGTGGGAACGGGTTTTTCCGGACGGATGTGCCGGTATATTGATGAATCTAGGAGATACCTGTCTGACTGACAACGGCTCGTTTTCAATGGAGTTCGGAAGAACCTACGTGGTAGGGGCAATGACCTCGTTCAAAGACAGCTTTATTGATACCGATACACATTTGGTAGGCGTGTGCCTAAAACCTGCAGCTTTTGCAAATTTCTATAGCTATGCCCCACAAAATGAGTTGACTAACGACACCGTTGAACTGGAAAAATCCAATTCGTTTAATGTCGATAAAACGCTTGACAATCCTTTCAGGTATTTTGACCATTTCTTTTCGGAGCGAATAAAAAGCAAAAACAACCAGCTACAATCGGTTATCAACGATATACACTTAACAAACGGGCAGATCAGTATTTACGAGCTGTCAAAACGGAATTTCACAACGGTGAGGCAGTTGGAACGAAATTTTAAAAAACTCGTTGGACTATCGCCAAAAGAATATTCAAACATTATCCGTTTTCAGCATGCTTTGGGTTTAATCAAAAATCCGGATAGAAATCGGAGTTTATTGGAAATCGCCTTTGAATGCGGTTATTACGACCATTCCCACCTTACCAATGAAATAAAACGGAACACAGGACTTTCCCCATCGCAGCTTTAATTTGTCGCATTTTTACAAAGTGCAAGTAGTTGTCCAGAAGTAGCTTTGCACAAACATTAAAATTTAAGACAAATGCGAAAAATAGCGCTTTTCATTGCCACAAGTTTAGACGGCTACATTGCAAAACCCAATGACGACCTCAGTTTCCTGAAACTTGTTGAAAAAGAAGGTGAAGACTACGGTTATGCCGAATTCACAGACACAATTGACACATTAATCGTTGGCAGAAGAACCTATGATTACGTGCTTAGAGAAATCGGCCCATCTCATTACGACAACGGACAGCGAGACGTTTATGTCATAACAAGAACTGAAAGACCTCAAGTAGGCAGAACGTTTTTCCATACCGGAGACGTCGCCGAATTGGCCAAACGGTTAAAATCTGAAGAAGGAAAAAATATTTATTGTGACGGTGGAGCCGAAGTCATAAATGAACTGTTGAAACACGACTTAATAGACGAGGTTATCATTTCGGTCATACCCGTTTTATTAGGCAATGGAACACGGCTTTTTAAAGACGGAAGACCTGAACAAACACTTGAATTCGTAACAGTCAAAACGTTTGAAACGGGATTGGTACAACTGCATTATAGGTCCCGATAACTATTTCGCTAATAGTATGATGCCAAGCAAAAGCGCACTTGAAAATTCCAAATCGATGTCCTATATTGCACTTCACAAAAGTTATCAACATCATACCCGACAACCGCCATGCTTAAACGTGATCCTTACCGTTTTCCCACCGTCCGGTCTTTTCTAACAATCGCAGGAAACTTATCGAGAACATTCGTCGGTATCGCATAAAGCGATTTGCTGAAGATACGTTATGTACGCCAGATCAACCGGCACGTTCTTGCTTTTGCTGAGCATTACTTCCATGCTCTGGGCACAGCAGCGCCCGCAGTATACGCAGTACATCTTCAATGGATTTTTGATGAACCCTGCCGTGGCAGGCATCGAGCGCTATGTCGATGTAAAGCTGGGAGCACGTAGCCAGTGGCACGGCCTGGAGGGAGCTCCGCAGACGGCATACCTGTCGGCCCATCTGCCTATTGGCGCCCGGCATATCCAGGACGGTGCCACCTCCTTTGGGCAAGGTGGATACAATCCCTACAGCCGTAAAGCGGGAGGGTGTAACGCTTAAAAGGTTGGATGCAATGGAGCAGAGCCGGAAGAAATAAGTGCCGGAAAAACGTTCCGGCAAACGGAGCAGGCTGCACCTTGATCTTTACACCGATAGCCAAAAAGAAGAGGTGGTACGCTTACTGGCCGCTGGAGCCAAGCCATATCCGTGGCGTTATCCGCCCAATGCCGATGTTTCGCCCGTTATGCCGTTAATAAACGTATCGTTGAAGTTTAAGGAGAAGCGTACAAGATCAACTTTGTCGGAGCGGGTGGTACCCGGCGGATACGGTGCCGCCGGTCAGGCGGTAGTGTCCAGCGCCGTCTTCACTCCGGCTTTGTCATGGCGCTAGCGTAAACAGTTCATCCATCAGTGCGGATTTTTCCACTTCCAGCTTGTTGAATATCTGCCCCGGTATCTTGATCTCATGGAGTTTCACCAGGCCGAACCACACTGCAAAACACTCAAAAAAACGGGTGTTGTAAGCGTACCGCAGCCAGTCTACCTGATCCCGAAATCCCGGGTCCGCGCCATTTTCCCATCGTTCCTTCTCGAATGCCATCATCCATTTTTCGAAATAGAATTCGGTGTCGAGTCGTCTGTGTCCGTTTTTCAGTAGCAGGTAGATCGAGTATGCCCATCCCAGATTTCCGCAAGTGCCACCGTCCTCCAGACGGTACAGGTTGCGCCAGTCAAAGCGCGATGTGAAAAAAGTCAGGATATGCAGCAGGCGTTCGCTATTGGGCATCATGCGATATCGCTCGCCGTTTTTGGTGAGTGATAGCTTGTTGTTACGTTTTTTTACCAGTCCTTCGGCCAACAAGTGGTCCTTCAGCGGCCATATGTAGGGGATGTTATCTTCAGTATATTTCTTGACATAGTCCATATACTTCCAGCTGATCAGATCCCGCTCCACAAGGGAAACGCACACCGAAACGGGCAGGTTCCCCTTGGCTGTCAACTTAAGGTTTCCTGCTTCCCTGATTTCATTCAGCAACATATCTGACAATGCCAGCAAGGGCACAGCGGCCGCGCTTTCTTCACAGGATGCCGCTTTTAGCTGTACGACGCTTTCCGGCCCGAGCGGAGCATATAGCAGTGCCTGCATCTGGGTCGGAGTCAGTCCATCGAAATCGTTCAGGGGCGCGTTGTTACGCTGGCGCATATATTCCGCCATCAGTCGATTGATCTCCTCCAGCGATAACCTACCGCTGTTTACTTGGGGATATTGCTTGACAAAGCCCTCCCATATTTCATTTGCTATGCCCATCCAACGAAGATAGTGGATTTGAAGGATTAAACGCAAATACCCACGCCCACCGGGTTGCTTTTTTTTCAATGGATTTCGCCTTGCGGTTCGTAGCCTAAGGTGCAGGCTGTTGATCCGTTACGGAGTGCCCGATGACCTCCCTGCGCTGATCATTACGGACCGGAACCAGAGCCGGTACATCGAAATTGCAGGTTTCAGGCAACGGTGTCTGGATGAACTCGGCTATGTCCCGTTCAGACACCTGAGCCGCGCAGGTCGTTATGCTATCCGATGAAGGTGAAAAACACTTCTCTTTTCTCTTCCGCCGTGGCGTCCCAGTTGGCGAACCACCGTTCATTGAAATCCTGGATGATCTTGTCCAACTCTGCTTTTTCATCATCGGCGTGCGCGCCGCAGGGGTCGGCACTATTCGGGTCCAGCGTGCTTTCTTCTTTGTCCAGCTGGATGACCTCATTGAGGTGGCAGTTGTTCGGAATTTCCGAACCTCTAGTCATCGTCTCCTTGAAGAGAAATATCTGTTGGAGGCGTATATAAATACCTATTTTTCGGTATTTCATAAGTCAAGGTGTTGTCGGAACTTAGGGCCTATGAACTTACCGGTCATCTTGCTTTGTCTCCTGTTCACCGTGCCGATAAGTTCGCGCGCCCAACGGTTTGAGGTAGTGGATCAGGGTTTGTTCGCATCCCAGCAAAGGAAGGTCTTCCTGCTTCAGGACACGCTTACCGGCAAGAAGATCATTTTCTTCCGCACGAAGCTCCAGGTTAATACGGACGGTACACCGATATCCTATCACCCATATGACCTTCACGGTGAAACCAAAGCAATAAACACCATCGGCAACGCCGTTGCGGTACGGAGAAAAGGATCGTCAAAAAACCTCTGTTTAGACAGGAAAACTTATAAGGAAGCGGTTCAGGTATTTGCTTCATACCGGGATTCCGGGTTTGAAGCCGTTCCGGAAGGATATGAGATCACCTGGAAAAATGTATTGGCAGCAGAGCGGGTAGGCAGTCTCGAAAAGCCGTGCATCATCAAGACCGGTCCCTACGCCGGCTATTTCGGATCGCTGACCTCACTGAATAACGGACTAACAGCAAATAGGGGAGAGTGCGATTGCAACAATCAGGTCAACCCGTTGGAGGTGCCCGCGTTGGTACTGCCGGGAGGGAACAACCCGGTAAGGAGTTACGGCGCCAGGGTAGGTGACCTGGTCGTTGCATATAATCCCGAGTTTCCCAAAAACCGCAAAGCCACCTATAAGCTGGTTCCCCGAAACGATATCATCATTGCCATTATACCGCAATCAGCCAACTATAATCGCATAAGGCCTTACACTGCAGCAAACATACATAAACGGGTTAGGGACTGGCTTGCAGAGGTGGGCATCCGCACCAAAGACGACTTCAGGCTGCTGGGGGATCGTGTAGGGAATTAGCTTAGCTTTACAAAAACCTTCATGTCTCTTTGCACGGCGGTGGTGAGCATAGGTTGAGACTGGCCGCCATATTTTGCGTAATTTTGCAACTATGCCGCGCTTACCCACAACACCGCAGCGCTCATACAATATGAGCCGTATCCGGGGCAGGGATACGAAACCGGAATTGCTGCTGCGCAAGGCGCTATGGGCAAAGGGCGTCCGGTACCGGACCCATGCAAAGGAGCTGCCGGGAAGGCCGGATATCGTTATCCGCAAATTCCGGCTGGCGGTTTTCGTGGACGGGGAATTCTGGCACGGTCACCGCTGGGAGGAAAAGAAGGATGTCATTAAAAGCAACCGGGAGTTCTGGATATCGAAGATAACGCGCAACATGCAGCGGGACCGGGATGCCAATGCTTCACTCGCCGCCATGGGGTACACGGTGTTCCGTTTCTGGGAACAGGACATACGCAGGAACCTGCATAAGTGCGTCAATCAGATCGAACTGTATATTGAGGCTGCCGGGGAGGGGAGGGTGCCATATCCGCCGGATTACTGATTGGCTAAAAAAATTAGATTCCGGTTTGGTGTTTAAAATATCTTGCCTATCTTTGGGGAAACTGATTTTATGGCTTACAAATCGATCGAAATATGCGCCGGAGCGGGCGGCCAGGCCATTGGGCTTGAGGCGGCGGGCTTCGATCATGTCGCGTTGGTTGAGCTGGACCATCTGGCATGCCAGACGTTGCGCTACAACCGGCCTGACTGGAATGTGATCGAAAAGGATGTGAAGCAGTTTTCTGCCAGGGAATACCAGGGTGTTGATCTGCTGGCGGGCGGCGTACCGTGCCCTCCGTTCTCCATCGCAGGCAAGCAGCTGGGCCAGCAGGATGAACGGGACCTGTTTCCGGAGGCGCTCCGCCTCGTTGCCGAGTGCTCGCCAACAGCCGTAATGCTGGAAAACGTAAAGGGTATCCTGAGTACCAAGTTTGACGGCTACCGTTCCCAGATACTGTCCCGGCTGGCTGATCTCGGCTACGTATGCGAATGGCGTCTGGTGAATGCCAGCGATTACGGCGTGTCGCAGCTCAGGCCCAGGGCTATCCTCGTCGCATTGAAAAAAGAGGTCATGCCTTATTTCCGCTGGCCTGAAAAGTCAGAACAGGCCCCCGCCACGGTAGGCCAGCTGCTGTATACCGAGATGGCCTCACGCGGCTGGGACGCTTCGCATTGGGCCGAGCAGGCCAATACCATAGCGCCCACACTGGTCGGCGGGTCAAAAAAGCACGGCGGTGCCGACCTGGGCCCTACGCGGGCCAAACAGACATGGGCGGCTATGGGGGTAGACGGAAAAGGGCTGGCGGACCGGCCGCCGGGACCAGACCATGTGGGTATGCCCCGCCTGACGCTGCAGATGGCGGCGTTGATACAGGGATTCCCTGCTTCGTGGACATTTGCTGGAAAGAAAACCCCGGCATACCGCCAGGTGGGCAATGCATTCCCGCCTCCGGTTGCCAAAGCCATAGGACAATCAATCTGCAGGGCCTTAACCGAATATGGAAAGCAACAGACCAAAAAAGGGATCAAAAGCAAAGCTGCGTGAGTTTTTTATCGCCCACGTGGGTGAAATACTGGATTCCTCCGTGCTCCGCGAGGTAGCGGGTACCAGCGAGTGGGGGCGCCGCGTGCGTGAGCTCAGGGGGGAGGAGGGGATGAATATTGTGACCCACAACGACAGGAGTGACCTGAAGCCCGGCCAGTACATGCTGGTAAACCTCAAGCCGCTGCCAGCATTTGAGCGGGGCATCTCCAAAGAAACGCGTGCCTTTGTACTGGACCGCAACGGCTTTACCTGCCAGATGTGCGGGGCTGCCGCGGGAGAGCCGCATCCCTATGATACCAGCCGCAAGACGCGGCTGCACATCGGCCATGTCATCGACAAGTCCATGGGCGGTACTGACGACCCTTCAAACCTGCGCGCCATCTGCTCGGTGTGCAATGAGGGCGCCAGCAACCTTACCCTCAACAGGCCAGATGCCATCAAACTGCTGGCGCAGCTCCGGCGGGCACCTGCCAAGGACCAGCTGGACGTGCTGCGCTGGATCGTGCAGAAGTTTCCGGAGCAGGCCAGGAGGTTGCTTGGGGAGTAATCAAAGCGCACTTGCAAATTCCTCGAGCAGCAGTACAGAGAAGGCCAACGGCCACCTAAAGATTAGTATTGTACGGAGCTGAAAATTTACCGTCTGTAACCTCGATATAGTTATCATCGGCATCCCTTAGCAGACCGGAGAATGTTCCTTTCACCCCCCAGTCATCGATACTGGTAATGTTCAGTGTAAAATAGGTGTCGCTTGATCTTCCCCCCATGAAACATTCTGTTCCGACATGATTTTCACCATCATACAGCTGGAGGCAATATTGCCCATCCAGTTCGGGCGATGATCCACCTGCAACGTGATAAGTGCCCTCCGAAATATTTTCTTCGGAAACCATCATTATCCCAAATGAGGGGGACTTATTGATATCCGCATCTTCCCATCCGGCAATGACTACAAAGTGTACAGTTTCTTCTGCAGGCGGGTCGTTGGCGTTGGTTACGTTGTTAAATGTATGTAATTCGCCATTTAATTTGCACTCCAGAAACGCCTCTTCGGTGATCGGGTTATCACTTTTACCGCAAGAGTGGTATAGTAAAGATCGCTTTCTTTGATAATGCAGCCGCAATTTAGGCAGTCCCGATCTTAGCTACAATACCCGAATTATAGGTATTTTAACGATGAATAACCCAGCGCCTCCCTCAACCGCTCCTCAATCTTCAGCCGGAAATCCTCCGGTTCCAGGACTTTTACGCGTTGGGTAAAGATACTTTTTATTGTGCAGATACACTGCACAGCTTAGCTCTACCTTTGCCGACGATGAGTGACATATGTTCAAAACATAAAAGAGAAAACGCTATTTTATATCTTGCAGGGCAAGTCCGGCGGTTAAGCGTGTCAAAAGCGACCATGCTATTGTACCTGGCTGATGAACGTGCGGTTCGAAAAACAGGGGCACCCATACTATGGCTATCATATCGGGCCGATGTAAACGGGCCGGTGATTGTGGAGACTTTTCCGGCGCAATTGTTACTGCCGCCCATCAAAGCCTTCGTTGATGATGAGTTTTCAGATTGTGAAATCAATATTTTGCAAGATATAATTGACCGTTACGGTCGACATACAGAAAAGGAGTTGGCCGAAGTTCTGATCAGTGAAGACACGCTTTGGAATCGTACGGAAAAGACATCCGGGACACTGATCGATTTCACGCAACTCTTGGATACCGATTACAAAAGGGCCGTGTTTGAAATGGCGTACGAGTTCCACAGTTCTGGTTTTTTATTACATGCCACATTATGAAAAGAAGTATATTCCGTAACAAAACGGTATTGACCCGGTTGCTTTTTGTCTGCATCACGGCGACCTGGATGGGGACGGGCAGTATAAACTGCTCAACGACAATCTTGGCTTGAGCAATCACAATTAATAATACGCTCATGCGTAACTTTTGCGTGCTTTTTACACATGATCCTGTTGTCATGAGTAAAAAACAAGGTATTTTACCCATGATAAATCCGTCACGGGTAAATCTTGCTTCATATTCACTTTGTCTATAGTTCGCCGACATTGAGAAGAAGATTAAATAAGTCGGTGTTGATATAATAATTATCCTTCCAGATCTTCTGCTTAGACACAAGGCCTAATTTGTCCAGTTCGTCCAGATACTTAGCGGCTGTCTTTCGGCTAACCCCTGTTTCCTCCATCACAAAATCAATCTTGGTGTAGGGGTGCCGGAACAAATTGTTCAACAAGTCCTGACTATAAATTTTAGGTAAGTTGGTTCTGAGCTTGTGTTTATGCTTCTGCTTCTGCATAACCGTCTTGATACCTCCAATCAGCTCGATTGTCTGCAAAGACGTCTGTTCCACCCCGTCAAGAATATACAGCACCCATTCCTCCCAAGCATTTTCCGTTCTTACTTTTTGGAGTAAGCGGTAGTAATCACCCTTGTTCCGGTTGATGTAACGACTCAAATAGAGAATGGGCAAATTCAGCAAGCCTTCTTTTACTAGATATAGGATATTGACAATCCGTCCGGTTCTACCATTACCGTCATAAAAAGGGTGTATGCTTTCAAACTGATGATGAATAACGGCCATTTTAACCAGCGGATCCCAGTCGCTCAGCTCGTTTACATTTATAAACTGCTCCAGATTGTTCATGTGTTCTATTACTTCATCATGGGTTTGGGGAGGAGTGAACACCACTTCGCCGGTTTGTTCGTTTTTCAGTTCCGTGCACCCGTACGGCTTTAATCGCTTTATGCTTCTTGCCCCATTTTTCAAGTTCGCTGATAATTGCCTTTAGCTCATAGCCAATCAGAGTGAGCTCGTATTCGACCCGGGGCGGTACTTCTGCATATACGGCCCGTTTTACTAGGTTGTTTTCCTCCAATTTTCGCAGTTGCAACGTTAACATCCGTTCGGTGATGTTGGGTAGGCACTTTTTCAATTTGCCAAATCGGCGTTTTTCGTTGTTTTGCAATACACAATCTTACTGACAGATGAAGACATTGATCATGGTTATCCGTCCCGACATAGCGAGTTCCGTCATCAATAAAATAGGGGTTGATGAGCTGGATAAACATCCTGAAAAATACGAAGTCCGCCTCTTGCATCAGATTTAACCAGACGGAAAACTCGACATGGCGGCAGAGCAAAAACTGATTGAACAATACGACAAAATTGTGTTTCAGTGACCCCGGGGCTGGCGACGGTGATCGCGGGTTATAAATGGGACTAGATAGAAGAAATCACGAGCCGACCAATTTAATTAATCGGCTCATGATGTGATTCCTTTATCGTATAGGTGTGAAGGTAAGTACCTGCAGGCCGCAGGGTGGAATTTCGATGGTTATTTTACCGCGCCGGGCTTTCAATGGGCCGCTTACGGGAGTGATCCGGTTGCGGTCTTCGATGCTGTTTGTCGCATTGATATCCTCATGACTCAGAGTCCAGTTGGCTTCGCCAGCATACCCTGCCGGCACGGCCATTTCAACTTTTTGAGTACGATCGTATGAACGGTTTACTAACGACACGTGGATGCGTTTCGCGCTGTCCAACACGGCAGCGGCATCGACAAAGGGCAGCGTTTCCGTTGGAAAGTGCGCCTCTTTTGCGTCGCCGTCGATAGTGGGTTGGATGTCCGCGGTAGCGATGGATGGCCCGCTGACGGTTGTCTCGACCTTGCTGCCGACAAGGTGGGTGCGGTAGTGTTTGAAGACGTGGTAAATCGGTGTCTGGTAGGCATCGTCAATGCCCACCGTGCGGATTAGACCATGGGCATTGACGGGGAAGATGTAGTTGGCCATGCCGACGTGGGGACTCTGGCGGATAAACGCATTGAGCATACCGGCAACAACGGCGACATCAAATTGCCGACGGGGCGACTGCCGCGTAAATTTGAATGCGGTTCCTTCGTTGACGGAATGCCGATTGTTCCATTCGTCTATGCTGAGCCGGATGGGGTGGTCAGCACGCCCCAGCTGCGCATTGACGGTGGCTAGTTGCTTGCCGAGCAGGGCGAGGTGGGCTTCCATCTTTGCGGGCGCAAAGAGGGTACGGGTCGGATCTTGGATTTCGCCGTCCTTCACGCGTGAAGTGACGTAGTAATGCTGCGTCAGGAAGTCAATCAACTGACCGCAAGTGTCTAACACGGTTTGGTTCCATTGCAGCGTATGGCCAATGCCGAGTAGTTGGAGGTCGGGGTGTTGCCCGCGGATGGCGCCAGCCCAGTGTTTCAGCTTGGCGGCATAAACGACGTCCGTCTCTGCTGTGTGTTTGCCCCATGGTCCGTAATTTTCATTGCCGATGCACCAATACTTCACACCATAGGGGGCAGTATGTCCGTAATGAGCCCGAAGCCGACCAAGGTTTGTACTGGAGTCGCCATTGACGTATTCGATCCACTCCAGTGCCTCCCAAAGTGCGCCACCGAATTCGGGGTCGTTGCCCATGTTGAAGTTGATGTATGGCTCGGCGCCGACGTCCCGGCACCATTGTAAAAATTCGTCGGTGCCAAACTGGTAATTTTCTACTCCGCCCCAGTGGTGGTTTTGCACCGTTGGCCGCAATGATTTTGGGCCGATGCCATTGCGCCAGCGGTATTCGTGAATAACCGTGCCGCCGGGCCACCGCATTACCGGGATGTGCAGATCGGCCAGCTGCGGGATCAGGTGCTCACGGACATTGCCGCTAAGGTCCGCAACACCGCCATAGATCATGCTGTCGTTGACGTTTTCCAGCATCTGTCCATAAATCATGGGATCGATCTGGACGGGGGTTTCGGGGATGTGAAGTTGCACGGTGGTGACTTGTGCGTGAGCGAATAGCCCGCTTAGCACTACGGTAAATAATGAGATAAAGCGATGGAAACTAGGTGTATTATTTTTCATTTCTTACGGATAAATTGGATGATATGTAACCCGCCAGCAAGGATTTCGGTAGTCACTTGATGGTGAGCTTCGTTTACCGGTTTGACCTGCGGGGTGATTTCGGTACGGTGTTCACGGCTGTTTGCCGCATGGATGTTTTCGTGGCTTAGCATCCAAATGGATTGGGCAATATAGCCCTCCGGTGCATCAACGGTGACTGGATACGCGGTGTCATGCGAACGGTTTACCAGTGACACCTGAAGATGACGGGCATCGGTCAATACGGCCGCAGCATCAATGTAAGTGAGGGAATCAACGGTGAATTCCACCTCTTGGCTGTCGCCGGCGATGGTAGGCTGGATAGCTGCCGTGGCGACGGATGGCCCGTAGACAGTGGCCTCGACTTTGGTGCCCACAAGGTGTTGCCGGTAGTGCTTGAAGACGTGGTAAATCGGTGTCCGGTAAGCATCGTCGTTGCCCACTGTACGGATCAGGCCGTGGGCATTGACCGGAAAGATGTAGTTGGCCATACCGACGTGGGGGCTCTGACGGATGAATGCATTGAGCATGCCGGCCACCACGGCAACATCAAACTGCCGCCGGGGCGACTGCCGCGTAAAGGTAAACTCGGTCCCTTGGTTCACGGAGTGCCGGTTGTTCCATTCGTCCACGCTGAGTCGGATGGGGCGTTCGGTCCGTCCCAACTGCTCATTTAGGACGGCCAGCTGCCTACCGAGCAGGGCGAGGTGGGCTTCCATTTTGGCAGGGGCAAAGAGCGTACTTGCCGGCTGTTGAATTTCGCCGTCTCTCACCTTCGAATTGACATAGTAATGCTGCGTGAGGAAGTCGATCAACTGGCCGCAGGTATCCAGCACGGTCTGGTTCCACTGAATGGATCGGCCGATAGCTAAGAGTTGGAGATCGGCATGCTGTTCGCGTATGGCACCGGCCCAATGTTTCAGTCGGGTAGCGTATTGTTCGGCGGTTTCTTTGATCCGACCGGCCCGGCTATCGAGGTAGTTTTCGTTGCCGATGCCCCAGAACTTCACGTCGTAAGGGGCAGCATGGCCATTTTGGACGCGTAGCTGGCCGTAGGGCGTATCGGCACTGCCATTGACGTACTCAATCCAGGCGAGTGCATCGGCCACCGTAGCCCGGAACTTCGGATGCAGGCTCATATTTAGGTTGATGTAGGGAACGGTGCCCATCGCGTGGCACCATTGCAGGAACTCGTCGGTGCCGAACTGGTAATTTTCAATGCCGCCCCAAGCGAGGTTGGGCACCGTGGGGCGCTTCTCCTTCGGCCCGATCCCTTTTTTCCAATGATATTCATACACCACCGTACCGCCGGGCCACCGCATCACCGGGATGTGCAGATCGGCCAGCTGCGGGATCAGGTGCCGGCGTACGTTCCCCTGTAGATCGGCGACGCCGCCGTAGATCATGCTGTCATTGACGTTTTCGAGCATCTGACCATAGATCATTGGATCGACCTGAACCGGCATGTCGGGAATCCTCACCTTTACGGTGGTGAGTTGTGCTTGCACCGGATGGCCGCCGAACAGGCAAGCCAGTACGGATAAACAGCAAATGATCAAATTGGATTTTTGTTGCATGGGTTGCTAAGTTAAGGGGGCGTACCGTTAATAGCCGGGGTTTGGTGTTAGATTTTTATTGGTCTGCAACTCGATGTCCGGTATGGGCCACAGGTAATTTGCCGCAGGGTTGAACAACCGGGTCTGGATAACGCGCATTTCCCCGGCATTGGCAACGTGGCTATAATCGGGCGTACCGTTTTCATCGATAGCTGGTGCCGAAGCAAGGAATCCACGGGGAATCCGGCCATAGCAGGGGCCATTAAGCACCTGCTCGGCGATCCGCCAGCGGATGATATCAAAATACCGTGCGCCTTCGCCGGCGAGCTCGACTTTTCGTTCCTTGCGGATGATGGTACGCAATGCAGAAGCCGTTTGGCCGGAAGCGATTTCCGGCATGTCTACCCGCCTGCGTATTTTGTTAAGAGCTGCGTAGAGGTTATCATCGATTTCATCATTCTCCAGCTTGGCTTCGGCATAGTTGAGGAGTACCTCGGCATACCGGATGATGATGGGGTTGATGTCCGATCGGGTGGCATGTTGCTCGGTGGGGTCGGCATACTTCCGCCAGCAATAGCCCGAAAAACTCGCAAAGGTGTGGGTGGCATCCAGGTTGGGCACACGTACAGCGGGCGAGACATTGTAGTTCCAGCATTCGAGGCTGTCTTTGTGGGTCTCAAACTGGTAGCCATAGTATACCGACCCGGGCAGGGCGATGCTCATGGCCAGCCGGGGATCGCGGTTTTCAAATGGATGGGCTGGGTCATACCGGGGCGATTCGTCAATAGGGAGCCCGTCGGTGCAATCGTAGGAATCTATCAGTGCCTGCACGGGCATGCGGTTGCTGTAACCGCCCGACATCCGGGAGCGGTAGGAAACCGGTGTTTCATGAAAGATATCCGTGTAATTGAACTGGATGGCCCAGATGATTTCCTTCGATGTTTTTCCGGATCGGTGAGTGATGGCTCCATAATCGGGATGCAACGCATACTGCGTGCCTTCCTGAGCCATGACTTTCTCTGCGGCGGCGATCGCTTCATCCCATCGCTCGTTATACAGGGCAACGCGCGATGCAAGTGCCCACGCGGCGCCCTGTGGGATGGTCATCGTATTGGGCGCATTGTCTACGGGTAACAGGGCGGAAGCGGCTTCGAGCTCTTCGAGGATGAAGTCGACCACGGTGTTTTTTGCATCGCGCGATACGTAGGCGTCGGCGAGATCCAGCGTGGTGGTAACCAAGGGCACGTCGCCGTAAAATTGCGATAGGACGGCGTAGGCGTAGGCCCGGAGAAACTGAGCTTCGCCCGTGGCCCGGTTGATGACGGCCTCATTGGCCGATTCGACGCGGCTGATGTTATCCAGCACGAAATTGCAGCGGGCAATGACGGTGTACATCGTATTCCAGATGCTGTTTACTTGGCCCGCCGTGGGCGTACCCCATAGCGAATGCGGGGTATTATCCCGGTTGGCCGCGATATCGGAATACATGTCGAAGACAATGACATAGGGATTTTCGCCAAACCGGAGGGTCAACGGGCTCAGGCAGCCAACGATGGCGGCCTGTAGCTCGGCCTCGGTTTTTAGAAAGGTATCGGTGGATGGTGCATCCAATGGAAATTTCTCCAGGTCCTTGCTACATCCGAATAGCAAGGTGGTGATGAGGGTAAAGCATATTTTTTTCATGACCAGTCGATTAGAATTTGAGGTTCAACCCAATGTTGTACGTCGTAACCTGGGGGTAATAGGCGCCGTTGCTGGCGGCTGAAATCTCAGGATCCCACCCCGGCCAGAAGCTGTCGAACGTAAATAGATTTTCTCCGGAAATGTACAGCCTTGCGCCCTGTACGCCGATGCGTTGGATCGCTGACTGGGGCAGTGTGTACCCCAGTTGCAGGTTCTTTACACGGAGGTAAGCGGCGCTGCGCATCCAGAAATCACTGTTTTGATGGTTGTGGGTTTCGCCAAAGGCGTACCGGGGGAATTCGGCGTTGGGTGTTTCGGGTGTCCACCGGTCTTTCTGGTATTCATACGCCGTGCCGCCCGCAAGGAAAGGAAGGATGGCGCTGCCGGTGAGGTAACCGTCGCGCTTTCCTACGCCCTGAAACAGGCCCGAGAGGTCGAAATTACCGTAACCGAACGATAAGTTGAGACCATAGGTATACCGGGGGATGGTGCTGCCTAATACCTGGCGATCGTTGTTGTTGACGATCTCGTTGCCATCGGTATCGAGGTAATGGATATCACCTGGAGCCACTACTCCGAATTGAGGTTGGGCATGTAAGTAGTTGCCGTCGCCATCAAAATCGGCCGCCGAAAGCAGGCCTTGCGAGCGGAGCAGAAACAGCGAGTTCATCGCGTAGTCTTCGCGGTTCACAAGGGTGCCGGTTTGCTGGATGCCTTTGAGGTCTATTACCTTGTTACGTACATCCGACAGCGTGAAGGTGGCATCGTATCGGAATTTGCCATGGCTATTGCCGTAATCCAGTTGGAGGTCCCATCCCTTGTTTTCGACCACACCGGCGTTCTGGAATGGCGCGCCGACACCCATGGTTTGCGGGATGCTCAACTCCAGGAGGATGCCCCGCGTGGTTTTCTTATAATAATCGAAGGTGATCGACAGGTTGCGGAACAGGCGCACGTCCAGACCGTAATTGGCCATTTCGGTTGTTTCCCAGGAGATGTTCGTGTTGGCCAGACTCATGATGGCCGCGCCGTTGCGCACCTCGTCGCCGGAGATGTACCGCGGATCCAGCGATACGGTGGGGGCAAATGGATAGTTGCTGCCGATTTCCTGATTGCCGAGCCGACCCCAGGAAACCCGCAATTTCAGATCGTCCAGGTAGCTTTTGGCACCTGCCATGAAGGACTCTTCGGATAGCCGCCATCCCGCGGAAAACGAAGGGAAGGTGCCCCATTTGTTGCCCTGTGCGAAGCGGGAAGAACCGTCATAACGGATGTTGGCTTCGAACAGGTATTTGCCGAGGTAGTTGTAGTTGACCCGGCCGAAGTACGAGATCAACGTCCATTCGGTGGCCGAACCGCCGTTACGCATGTTCTCGGAAGAACCGGCGGCGAGCACCGGATAATCCGGGAAGAGAAAATTGTCGCGGAAGGCATTGAATACCCGGTTGCTGCCAGTGAGGTACTGGTAGCCGCCCAGTGCGGAAATCGAATGACTACCCATGTCTTTCGCATACGTGAGGGTGGCCTCTACTTGGTCCAGCCGGTCGTTGGAGGCGTTCTCGTTAAGTTCGTTCAATGCCGGCACCGAAAAGCGGAGCGTTCCATTGGGATCGTAGGTCTTGACCACATTGCTGAACGAACGGGTGGTAGGCTGTTCGTACGTCGGCGCATACGCCACGCGCGCTGTCAGTGCTTCAATGGGCTTGTATTCAAGCGCGAAGTTACCGGCAATCGGCGTGCTCCGCTGTTGCCACCATCCACCGTCATAGATAATGGCGGCAGGGTTGGCTCCGTTTTGCCCCTCGGCCCACAGGCCGTTGGTGTATCGTGCTGCCTGCGTGGCCGGAAGTTTGTTCATCAGCCCGAAAACCATTCCGGTGGAGGTGCCTGCTGAAAAGGCTGCCGGGCCGGCAAAATGGGAACCATCGGCGATGGTCTTGCGGTTGTTATTACGCACGTACAGGTCAAAGGATCCCCGCAGCTTGGGATTGATCTGTACGTTGGTGTTCAGACGGAAATAATACCGCTCGAAGTTGACGTTATCAATGAGGCCGGACTGATTGAGGTAACCGAAGGACCCAAAAAACTGGAGCCGCTCGGTACCGCCCATGATGCCCAGCACATGGTTTTGCTGGATACCGCTGCCTCGCAACACTTCGTCCTGCCAATTCACATCAGGGTAATGGTCGGGGTCGGTCGCTTTGTTGGCGATATAATCCTCGATGTACGCTTCGGAAAATAGGGGCGAGCGACCTACATTGGTGTGGGCTTCGTTGATGAGGTTCATGTGGTCTAGTCCGTTTACGATCTTGGGTAGGCCAGTGGCTGCTTGTTTACCGACATAGGCATCGTACGACAGGGCGAACTGTCCGGATTTGCCACGTTTGGTCGTGATTAGGATGACCCCGTTGGCGGCACGTGATCCATAGATAGCCGATGAAGCGGCATCTTTCAGTACCGAGATGGATTCGATGGAAGACACATCGATATGGTCAAGCGACATGACCACGCCATCCACCAACACAAGCGGATTGGAGTTGTTGAGCGTGCCGATACCGCGAATGCGGATGGCTCCGGCATCCACACCGGGCTGTCCGCTGCTTTGGGTCACGGTGACACCGGGCGCCATGCCCTGCAGGGCCATGGACGTTTGTCCGACCTGCCGTTTCGCAACTTCTTCGCCGGATACGGCCGTGACTGCGCCGGTGAGGTTTACTTTTTTGGTAGTGCCGAAACCGACGACAACAACTTCATCAAGGTTGGAGACGGCGGGTATAAGCACGACCTGCAACGGTCGGTTGCCCGTTGTACTGACTTCGGCTGTCGCATAGCCGATGAGCGAAAAGAGCAATGTAGCGTTTTCTGGAACGGAGACCTGAAACCTGCCCGATTCATCGGTAGTCGTCAATGCTTGGGTGTTTCCGCCAAAGGTAACCGTGACACCGGCGAGCGGCTGTCCCTGGTCGTCGGTGACCACGCCGCTCGCGGGCGTACGTTGCTGAGCAAACAATAGGTGAAAGCATGCCAATGGCAGTAGTAAACTGCATAGTCCGAATTGGTATATGCGCTTGCAAATGGGTTTACAAATTGGTTTATTCATTGGATTTATGATTTGGTTAGTACGATTATTTCTCCTAGCCGGCCTGTGAGTAATTGCACACATAACAGTGTAAATAAGTAGGCGGTACCGATACCGATGAATATCGGCGCATAGGAAAGGTGCTGGACGGTCCAGCCGACCGATAGCTGCGAAAGGATGCCGGCAATGCCGCCCAAGGTGCCGCCAATACCGGTGAGTGTGCCCTGTACATGCCGGGGAAATACTTCGGCCGGAACGGTGATGTTGCCCCAAAGCCCGTGGCCCAGCATGACGCCCGCGATGGCGATGATGGCAACAGTGATTCCCGGCGCGTGGAACAGCACGGCACAGCAGATCGGTATCAGCAGTGAGGCGAATAGCATCACGCTTTTACGCGACCGGTTGAGCGACCAGCCAAAGTGCGAGATGAACCATTTGGGGATGATGCCGCCCAGTAAGGTGCCTACCGCGAGGACGACAAAGGGAATCCACGCAAAAAGTCCCATCTGATCGAGCGTGAGCCCTTGCTGCTCCTGGAGGTATTTAGGGATCCAGAAAATCAGGAAGTAGGTGATCGGATCAATGAAGATCCGTGCGCATAGGCAACCCCAGGCCTGGCGCATGCGCAGCAGTTGCCAGATGCTGGTCTTGGTGTCTTCTTGCGATGGGGCTGGCTGGCCATCCAGGATAAGTTCGCGTTCTTCCGGCGTGATGCGCGGATGATGCTGCGGGAGGAAATACAGACGGTTCCAGAACAGCATCCAAACCAAGCCCAGCAGTCCGGTAACCACAAACGCTGCCTGCCAGTTGAATTGTACGGCGATGATCGACACGAGCGGAATCGCGATAGCCGCGCCCGCCGACGAGCCTGCATTAAGCATACCGATGGCCAACGCCCGCTCACGGAGTGGAAACCACTCAGACGCAACTTTGACACCGGCCGGGAAATTCGCGGATTCGGCGATACCCAGCAAAAACCGGAAGGCGGAAAACTGCATCGCCGTCTTGGCCAGCGCGTGCAAGAGGTTGGCAACCGACCAGCCGCCAACCGCCCACAGAAAACTTTTCCGGGTGCCTAGCCGGTCTACCAGCGTGCCGCTGATGGCATACATCACTGTATAGCTCAGCAGGAATGCCGAGGTGATATACGAGTAATCGACATCCGTAAGGTTCAACTCGGCCTGGATTGTAGGCGCTAGCACGGAAAGCACCTGCCGATCGAGGTAGTTGAGTGTGGAGGCGAAGAAGAGCAGCGTCGCGATCCCCCATCGGATATTGCCCGTTGAATTAGCCATGGTTGCGGTCTTTAAATGGATTGAAATGAGATGCGGTGGCTCCCGAACCTTCTCCTTTGTTGAGTACGAGCGCAGGATCAGCAGGTTGGTGATCGGGCATGCCGAGTAGGTATTGGCCTTGTTCGATAAGCTGTTGCCGGAGTGCTGCGGTGTCCACGCTGCGTACATTGCCGCCGCCCTGGCGAACGAGATTGGCAACGGCCAACCCCGCACCTTGGCCGATGGCCATGCAGGTGGCCATGACACGGGACGAACCGAATGCGGCGTGCGTAGCCGAAATGCTCCGTCCGGCCACCAGGACATTGTCCAGTCCTTGGGGTAGCAGCGTACGGTAAGGGATTTCGTATACGGCCTTGCCCGAGCCGGTAAAGATCTGTTGCTCGCCTTCCGGCGGGTGGATGTCTATGGCGAAAGTGCCGCAAGCGATTCCGTCGTCAAATGCACGGTTTGCCAGCACGTCGTCTTCGGTAAGTTGGTATTCGCCGCGAATGTGACGTGTTTCCCGCACACCTACCTGCGCACCGGTATCGAGGATGTAGGACCCCTCGAAGCCACCTACATATTTTTGCAGGAATTTGTGGATTTCCCAGGCTTGTACACGGGTTTCGTGTTCCGCCCGCGTGAGGTCTGCCGCGTTGGTGCCATCGATACCCTGCAAGCGGGTGGCATTGACAGCAATCTGGCCTTCCTGCGGCAACTCATAAAACAGGATGCGCGGTGCGGCGTCTTTCGGAAATTCGCCGCTTTCCATGCCCTTCTTAACCAATTGCTTTAAGCCGAGGAAGGCAATCGCCCTGCTGGAATCGATCTCTTCATCGGTGGGAGAGTCCTTCAGCAGGTCGCGGTTGCTTTTCATCCACGTGCGCAGGTTCGTCATGTTGATGCCGCCGATGCGGAAAAACAAGGTCACGGGCTGCATCGCACCGTCTTCCTCGCGCCCCTTGATAAAGGGTGCTCCCGCCATGGCGGCAATGTCGGCATCCGCGGAGCAGTCAATCACATATTTCGGCGTGATTGCTTGCCGGCCCGACTTGTTCTCGATGATAACGGATGTGAGCCGACTGCCCTCGCGGGTGGCACCCACTGCCCAAGTATGTAGTAGTAGGTCAACGCCGGCCTCGTGCACCATTTGAAAGAGCAAGTACTTCATCCCCTCCGGGTCAAATGGTGTCATAGAGGCATTGTCAAACGTCAGGTCGGTGACATGTCCCTGAGAAGACTTGAGTGTAACAAGCCGATCGACCAGCTCCCCGGCAATGCCCCGGATGACTTGCCGACCTTTGATGTCGTGAAAGGTAAACATGGGATTGACCATGGCGATGGTCAGGTTTCCGCCTAGAAAACCATAACGCTCTAACAGTAATACCCGCGAACCGTTGCGTGCTGCGGAAATGGCTGCCCCAATACCTGCTGGACCTGCGCCCACTACCAAAACATCCGGTGCGGCATAAACTGGAATCTGTCGTGTTGCTTCTTCGATAAATTTCATATAACTATTTTTATAAAATACATCCGATTACCCGACCCACGAAAACGTGATTTTCGGTGTTGACGGGCGACAAGGCAAAGGCCCTATCACCCGGTAAAATGTAGAATTAATTACCTAATAATTGCTTTATAGTTTCATAATCTGGAACTAAACTATGTTATTTACTATTGAAAAACAAGGGATTATAATGATATATTTCCCAATTTATTATTGGGAACATTCCCGCAACCGTTCCCATATGGTGTTTTTTTTTTCTATTTTTTTTACATTTTTGTACTACCAAGAACACGGCCAGTTATGAAAGGACACCAGGTTACAATTATCGACATTGCGAAGAAACTGGGGATTTCCAAATCCACGGTTTCAAGGGCGCTGACCAACAATCCAAACGTCAATCCGGAAACGCGGAAAGCGGTTTTGGAAATGGCCAGATCACTGGACTATCAACCGAACATGCTGGCACTGGGCCTGATTAAAAATGAAACAAGGATGTTGGGTGTCATTATTCCGGATATCCAAAAACCTTTCTTCGCCGCCATCGTGAGTGGCATCCAGCACGCGGTAGGCCGTATGGGTTACCGGACCATCATCGCCCAATCGGACGAATCGCCACAAATCGAAAAGGAAAATATCCAGGCCTTGATGTTAAGCCGCGTAGACGGATTTCTGATTTGCCATACGCGTGACACGCGGAATTTTGATCAGATCAAGATGCTGTATCAAAAAGGATTCCCGCTGGTGTCATTTGCAAGGATCTGCCAGGAACTTCCGATCCCCAAGGTAGTGGAAGATGACTTCAACGGTTTATATACTACCACGCAGCACCTGATCGAACGAGGACGCAGACGCATAGCCCTGCTGGCTGGCCCGAAGCACCTCCAGGCGAGTAAACTGCGGCAGCAGGGGTACGTGTCGGCATTGCGGCAGAATGGAGTTGTGTTTGACAACGAACTGGTGGCGCACACCCGCTTTCTTGCCGATGACGTGGCGGTGGCTGTAGACCGGTGGCTGGCATTGCCGAAGGTCCCAGATGCGATCTGCACCGTTTACGATGCCGGGGCTGTGCAGGTGATGCAACTGCTGAAAAGTCGGGGAGTGAATGTCCCCCGTGACATTGCTGTCGCGGGGTTTGGCAATGATCCGGCATCAGGGTTGGTTGAACCGGGGTTGACCACATTCGAACAGCGACCGTATGAAATTGGACAGGCTGCTGGTAAGCATATGCTGGATATCCTGAAGAAACGTTTTGGGAATGTACCGCCCGAAATCACCATTTTGGAAGGCCGGCTTGTGGTGCGGGATTCCACTTGATCTCCGTTGGTCAGATGAGTGATATGATCGAAACAACAGCAGCACCTAAGAGGAGCGCAATTTCAGGAAGATCGAATTCTGTCTCACCAATCACTTCGGCCGGCTTCCATTTGATTGGTTCTGCTAATTCGACATCCTCTATTTTGTATAATTCAATATCTCTGATCGTTGAAAATATCATCCTCACGCGGAGGCGTGTGTTTGGGAAATGTGATGTTGGTGGCTGATGTTTTATTTTTCGTTTTTGTCGTGATGAAATATCGTCAATATAGTTAGTAATGCCGTTAATGAAATATTAAGCCAGAATTGCCAATTTTTTGTATCTGTAATTGTCAGTATAAAAGTCAAGGTGCCAATGAATATCAGTCCGAACAGAAATGGTTTAGCCAAAACAGAATGTTTCAGATGAATTGACTTCGCTGATAGATACCCAAAAACTTGCGTAATTCTATCTTTCCGTTTTGTTCCAATCTGGGTTGTTGGAAAAATTTTTACACCAAAATCAATGATAGAGTTTGTGTCGGCATCAACAATTACCCAACCAATAGAGTTTTTTCCTAAGTCCAGTCCAAGTATTCTGCTCATATTAATTCGTTTTAATATATTCAAAAGCGCGTTCACAATTCAAAAAACTAAAATTGGAATTATCCAGTTTGTCAAGAGTCGCTCTACACGCTTTCCACCAACGGTACGGGGATCGCCGAAGGTGGGGCTGCTCTTCGATATCGCCAGAAATGCCGCAGCTGTGTAAAACACGATCTTTTCGCTTGCCCGCTCCATCTAAAACACCTGAGATAACTTTTTAGCCTTCAGTAATTTCTCAATTGAAGTATACCGGGGGGCTTGCGGGGCAAGTCCTTTCTTGTCCTTGTCCAGGGGAATAGGGGTTATGGATTTTGCGGCATCTTTAAAGTGGAGGATGTACTTGTTGGTATCGTCCCATTTTTCAATTGAAGCAACCTCCGCGTAATGCGTAACCGCCGAAACGGGCGCAACCTGATAGGCCGCTATGTACTTGATTTTATCCAGCATAGAAGCGTTTATGCGAATGGCATACCAGCGGTTATTGTTCAAAAATTCCTTCTCAAACCCTTCCTCGCGGGCGGCTACCACTACTGTGTTGAGTTCTTCGGGTTTTAGCGTGGTACTTTTAGATTCTGATATTTCCCTTATTTCCGCGTTAAAAGGGGTGAACTTGTAAATGGCATCTTCACCGTTTTTGAAGGTCTGAAACTCAATGATGTCTGTATCCATGGTGAGTTGGCTTAACACATTTTCCAACTCAGGGGTGGTTTGGTCAATGACCACTATGGCAGCTACCGGTTTCTCAAATATGATGCTCTCTAAAAAGTCGTCTATGTTCCTGTATCCGGCTTTCTTTAAACCTTGCTCGGCTTGTTTTAATGCCTGCTCATTGGCAATCAGGTGTTCCAGCAGGAATGCCTTTATCCTCCTGCCGCTGGCCTTGTATGAGATTGCAAATTTGAGCAGTTGCGAACCGATGTGCTTGTAGGGATCGTGGCTGGAGAGCTCGTTTTCTATAATATAGAGCCTTGGCTCCGCTTCAAACGAAAAGTCGATCAGGTACCCATCCGGAATGGTTATGATGCTGTCGCCGATGCGCTTCTTTATATCAATATATATGCTGCTGCTGCCGAAAATATGCGGGGCTTGTTGAACAACAATCTGCTCAAACTCCTTTTCGGTGGTGTATTCGTAATAGACGTATGATTGACCTGATTGTATAAGCCTTTCCATAATTTAGCTTGTTTTTACTGGCGCTCGAACCTACCTCCCCAAAAACCGTTGTGTACTCGCTTTGAATTCCTGCTTGAATCCCTGGTCCAGCCATTGTTTTGCAAACTCGATCTGGACCCTGCGCATCGACTTTGCGACGTCCTCCAAAATGCGGTCATATGCTAGTTCCCGCGTATAGGGGTCCTTGTTTTTCAGGTATTTGTCCTCATAATCCGGGTGCTGCGTTATCTTTTCGGTGAAGGTGAAAAACACTTCTCTTTTCTCTTCCGCCGTGGCGCCCCAGTTGGCGAACCACCGTTCATTGAAATCCTGGATGATCTTGTCCAGTTCTGATTTTTCATCATCGGCGTGCGCGCCACGGGGGTTGGCACTATTCGGGTCCAGCGTGCTTTCTTCTTTGTCCAGCTGGATGGCCTCATTGAGGTGTACCCGCTCAATGCCATACGTCGATAGGTCTACTGAATCCAGCAATTCATCCAGCAGCTCTGTTTCCTTGGTTTTTACTTTCAATTTCGGGATGAGAAATTTCAGGAACCAGAATAACTTCTCCCACGCCACATTTTCAAAACTGATGATGGCCGCCACCTGCCCGTACACCTTCACGAACTGCTTGGCTTTGATTTTCAAATCAGCTTTTAAGTCCTCATCGAACTCCATCGTCTCGTTGAACCGGTTGGCAGCCTCGTCAATCAGCGGGCTCAGCTCTTCGGCATTCACACCAGAGAAAAACTTCACGTTAAACGCTTCCACTTCTTCCCACTCATAAATGCCAGAGTCGTCCAGTGCATCTTTCAAATCGTGCAGCACATTCACGTCGGTGGCGCTGCTCAGTGATGTTGCGGTATAAAACGGGTCGAACGATTTCTTGATATCCGCGCTGTCGTTAAAAAAATCGAGCACAAACAGATTTTCCGTTTTCTTTCCGTACTTGTTGGCCGACCGGTTCAGGCGGGAGAGTGCCTGCACACACAGCACCCCCTGCAGTTTCTTGTCCACATACATGGTGGTCAGCTTGGGCTGGTCAAAGCCTGTCAGGTATTTGTTGGCCACCACCAATAGCCGGTATTCATCTTCGTCAAAGCGCTCCTTCGTTTCCGTGTCCGGAAAACCATTCATGCCGGCCTCGGTGTATTCAATACCGTCTATCGTTTTCTTGCCCGAGAAGGCGATAGCTACTTCAAAAGGATTTCCATTATCCCGCAGCAATTCCCGCAGCGCTTGGTAATAACGAATGGCCGCTTCGATATTCTGGGTTACCACCATGCCCTTCGCCTTGCCCTTTAGCAGTTTCCTGTTCACCACCTGGTCCAGGAAATGTTGCAAGATGATAGTCGCCTTGGCTTTGATGGTCCGCGGGTCGCGCTCCACAAAAGCCTTGAGTTTCTTCTGCGCTTTCTTGGTGTTAAACAGCGGATTATCCTCAACCGACTTCTGCAGCTGATAATAGCTTTTATAGGTCGTATAGTTGGCCAGCACGTCCAGGATAAAGCCCTCTTCGATGGCCTGTTTCATGGAGTACAGGTGAAACGGCTTGTACGAGCCATCCGGTTGCAGCGTGCCGAAGCGTTCCAAAGTCGTGTTTTTCGGCGTTGCCGTAAACGCGAAGTATGACGCATTCTGGCGCATTTTCCGTGCCTGCATAGCGCGCACAATCAGGTCCTGTGCATCCACTTCACCCTCCTCGTTGGTTTCCATACTGCCCAGTACCTGGTTCATCTTATCCGCTGCCGTGCCGCCCTGGCTGCTGTGCGCCTCGTCGATGATCACCGCAAAGCGCTTATGACCCAACTCGTCAATGCCATTCAGGATGAACGGGAATTTCTGAATGGTGGTAATTACGATGCGCTTGCCGGACTCCAGGCCGGTTTTCAGGTCTTTGGATGAATAAGCCGCCTGGATGATGTTCTTGATTTCCGAAAAACTCTTCACATTTTCGCGCAGCTGCCTGTCCAGCACGGTACGGTCCGTCACGATAATCACCGAATCAAAAAGCGGGTCGCCCACCGCATCCGCCACCTCGATCAACTGGAAGGCCGTCCACGTAATTGAGTTAGACTTCCCCGATCCAGCCGAATGCTGGATGAGGTACGTATTCCCCGTACCGTGCGCACGCACGTGCCCGATGAGCGACTGCACCACATCCAGTTGGTGGTACCGCGGGAAGATGTAAAACTTCCTATTCAGCGGGTCCGATTCCTTGCCCTCCAGCAACATAAAATGCTGGATGATGTTGGCCAGCGTCGTTTTAGAAAACGTTTCCTGCCACAGGTAAGCCGTCCGGTGACCGTTGGGGTTTGCCGGATTGCCTTTCCCCATGTTGTTGCCCTTATTGAACGGCAGAAAGAAGGTATCCTTGCCCTGCAGCTTAGTGGTCATGTACACCTCGTCCGTATCCACGGCAAAATGCACCAGGCAACGGCCGAAGGAGAGCAGGGTTTGGCTGTTATCCCGTGAAAACTTGTATTGCTGTATGCCGTGCACCGCAGCCGTCTGTCCCGTCCACGCGTTCTTCAATTCGATGGTGCTAATCGGAATGCCGTTGATGAACAGCACCATGTCTATCTCCTCGCCCGAGTTGGCCATGGAGTACCGCACCTGGCGGGTCACGGAAAACTGGTTCTGCTCAAAACGATCGCGAATGGACTGCGAGCTGCTGGCGCTGGGCGCCTCATAGAACAACGTCAGGTGCGCGTTGTCCACATCGAGCCCTTTCTTGAGTACCCGAAGCACGCCGTATTTCTTTACAATGCGATCGAAGCGCTCTAAGATTTTCAATCGCCAATCGCTGTAGGGTTTCAGCTTCTCCAATTCCTTGCTTTGGGTTTGCTCAAGGAAATCCCAGAATCGCAAGGTATCCAGCGCATAGCGTTTATCGAAATCGGCCGGGCTACCCAAATAATACCCATGTCCAGACCGATATGCCACCCGCTCTTCACCGGCGATGGGGGCATCCTTTGCGCGGGCCGATAGCTCTTCCAAGCAGATGCCGGCCAACCGTTTTTCAATCAAAGATTCGAGCGCCTGTTCGTTGTAGGAGGATGTCATTTCGTGCAGGGGTTAAAGTCAGTTCGTTACCTTTATTTTGCCGGTCACTACATCATTGATCAAGCTTTGCTTGTATTCGTTGAGTTTCGCGATTTGCTCGGTTTTGAGCGCAATGGCTTTGTCTATTTTGGAGGTTTGGGCTTCTAAATAGGATACGATTTGTTTTTGTTCGGTAAGAGGCGGATGTGGCAATAGCACATTTTTGAAGAACTCATTGTTCAATATTGGTAGTGTTGTAAATTGTGCAAGAGCTAAAAAGACGTTCGACAAGCTCCGCAAAGTATGGAAATAAAATTTGTTATTTTCCCTAGTTGACTTGAAACCCGTAATTTGCTGGTTGAAAGTGGCGTCATTAGTAAGATAAGATGTTTTTCCAGCCGTAGCACCGATTCCTACTACCAAAATAGAATCTTTTTCAAAGAGCTTTACCTGATTGTCTTCTATAGCTTTAAACGTTACTTTTTTGTCGGCTTTTAACAAAACTTCGTTATTTAAATCTTTTGGGTTATACCAGTCTACGTCTCCATTGAAGTAACCTTCGTTTGATGTGTGTGGAGTTGTGCCGGTCAATATCTTCTGAAAGACATACTTCAACCTCTTCACCTCCCAATGCTTCGGAATCTTTCCAATCCAATCAATACCAGAGTCTTTCATTTCCGCCTCAGCGTTTATGCCTTTGGTCACCGCATTATGGATCGTAATCTGGCGGAGTTCTTTAAGCTTTTCGATTTGCTGTTGCTTAATCCGCACCGCTTCGTCTATCTTTCCGCATTTGTCATCCAAAAATGCTGCGATGGCTTGTTGTTCGGGGAGGGGAGGGAGCCCAAACGGTATACCGCTAATGAACTCTTGTTTGATGTTTATCCGCGTAAACCCTCTTCCATATAGTTCAAAATATTTTCTGTATGTACGACTATTGAGTAAATAGTTTGAGAAGATGGAATTTAAATTTAAAAGTTCTATTCTGAATCCCTTGCAAAATGAGTTAAGATATGGGCGTTCTTCGAGTAGAAAAACCGATGACTTGCCTATATCTTCAATAGTTTCACTACTCATTAGAAAAAGTAGATCGTTTTTTTGTACTTGATGCTGAAACTCACGCTCATCCACCCTCACGTACGGAAAATTGCTTTTGGTTATCTGGAATTGGTTGCTAATTGTTGTAAACGGAATGTACTTTTTCCCGCCAGGGAATTGGTGTTTGCTGAAATCATCACCCTTTTTTCCGCTTAGCCCTGGGTATATATAGCCGAAGTGTTTGAGTTTCTTCACCTCCCAATGCTCCGGAATTTCCCCGAGCCATTCAATACCGCTATCCTTATACTTATCGTATGCTTGCATACCTATTTCTTCTTGTTATTCTTCAGCGTTTTGGCTGTTTGGTCAATGAATTTCACGAAATCCTTTTCTGCCTTAGAGAGTTCATCCGCGGTTTTCGCTTTATATTTGGCATATTCGGCTTCGGCTTTTTCCACCGCCTGCTCATGGCTTATGGTGCCCGCGTGGCCCAGCACATCGTTACCCGTCATCCGCAGGAAATCATCCAGCCGGGCTATCCAGTCTTTCATATACATGGGCTTGCGGTTGAGCGCTTGCAATTCCGCCAACTCCAGGTAAGCCGTTACCATGCGGTTCAGTACATTGAGTTCCTCTTCGTTCAGGTAGTTTTTGGCAACCTGCGTCTCCTGTAGCGTGGGGGTTTCACCTTTGAAATGCGTCAATCCCAGGTGGGGGAGGTCGGCATTGATGCGCTTGTAAATCACTTCCGCGGCGGTATTCCCATGAGCCGCCCAGTGCATTTTGTTCTGTACGGTTTTGAAAAAGGTCTGCGATAGCTCGGTTCTGGGGTCGTAGTCGATGCTGGTGGCGTAGATGTCCAATACCTTGCGCCAGAACACCTTCTCGGACGAACGGATGTCCCGGATGCGGGCCAGCAATTCATCAAAGTAGTTCCCACCGCCCGCCTGCTTCAGCAGCTCGTCGTTCATCGTGAACCCTTTGACGATGTATTCGCGTAGCCGCGCCGTTGCCCATTGCCTGAACTTGGTGCCCTGGTGGCTCTTCACACGGTAGCCTACGGAGATGATGACGTCAAGGTTGTAAAAGTTTGTTTCGTAGTTTTTCCCGTCAGCGGCAGTTGTTCGGAATTTCCGAACAACTGAATTTTCGTCCAGTTCCCCCTCCTCAAATATATTCTTGATGTGTTCACTAACAGTAGCCTTGGATTTCTGAAACAACTCACACAATTGCGCCTGCGTAAGCCACACCGTTTCATTCTCCAGCCGCGTCTCAATGCGGGTTACGCCGTCATCACTTTGATAAATGAGGATTTCACCTTGTGGTTCCATAGCTAAAAGTCCAGAATATCGTGCAACAATCCATCGGCCTGTCGCTCCAGTGCCAACAGGTCCGCTTTCACTTCCTCGATACTCCGCAAGGGCGTATGTTTATAAAAATACTTATTAAACGAGATTTCGTAGCCTATTTTTACACTATCCAGGTTAATCCAGGCCTCCTCCACGTGCGGCACCACTTCTCGCCGGAAGTAGTCTACAATTGTTTCGCTTAACGGAATCTGCTCGCTGTCGCGGAGATCACTTTCCGGTTCATACGTGATGTATTCATGGCGGTTTGCTGTAGGATAGTAGCCAAACAGCGGCAATTCTTCCACCGTACAGCCCAGGCGGTCCAGTAGTGCATCCAGTTTATCGCCACTGAGCTTCTCAATTTTCCGGATCACTTTTTCGGCTTCCCCATCGTAGGTGCTCACCGCGTTGAGAATGGCCTTCTTGTCCGTTGCGCCCAAGCCAAGCTTAAGTGCTTTATTGGCCTCGTCAACCAGACCGGAGAACGCGTTGAAATCCATAAACACATCGTCGCCGATATGTTGCCACAGCTGCAAGGCCGCGTCATAGAGCGCTTTCGGCTTTTCCCAGGTGTCCAGCTGCAGGAGCTTGCTCACCTGCTTTTTGTTTAGTCCCCAATCTTCCGTATCGGCACGCTTGGCGATGTCGTCGGCATGCGTGGTCAGGTCCACGTACACGAGATCACCGTAGGTTTCGTAAAGCGCCTGCATAGGTGCCGCTAACGCCCTGTCAAAGCGCAGCGTATCCAGGGCCGCGGCAGTAAATTGCGAACGCAGCCGTTTCGGCCGTTCCACATTCACCTTGTAATACCCAAAGTCGCTATTCCGGAAGCGCTTCACCTGTAGCGTTTGGCTTTCGTCGCTGCTCGCTACGTTATCCAAATACGCACGCACGATTTCGGTAATATGTTCGGGCGCAAACTCAGCGTTCTTGTTACCCAGATTCTTGCGCAACTTGCGGTAGAGGTTGTTCGCGTCGAGGAGTTGAACAAATCCTTTGCGCTCCTCCGGCTTATTGTTATTCAGCAGCCAGATATAAGTGGTAATACCCGTGTTGTAAAACAGGTTGTTGGGCAACTGCACAATAGCATCCAACAGGTCGTTTTCAATGATGTAGCGGCGGATGTTGCTTTCGCCTGAGCCGGCATCACCGGTAAACAGGGACGAGCCGTTGTGTACCGAAGCGATCCGGCTGCCCACGCCGTTTGCCGATGGCGACTTCATTTTATCCACCATCTCCATCAGAAACAGCAACTGGCCGTCAGACGATCGGGGCGTCGCATCCGCCGTTTCCCAGTTGCCCCAATAATCCTTCAGTTTTACCTGAAAACGCGGATCGATCACCTCTTTGCCGTCCTTAATGTACTTCTGCTCGGACGACCAGGATTTACCGTAGGGTGGATTCGACAACATGAAGTCGAATTTATGCGCCGCAAATTCATTGGTGGATAGGGTAGACCCCACGCGAATGTTGCCAGGGTCTTTGCCCTTGATCATCATGTCCGATTTACAGATCGCATAGGTCTCGTCGTTGATTTCCTTGCCATAGAGGTACACATCGCCCTGGTAACGAAATGCCGGATCTTCCAGCAGGTAGTTTTCACTTTCCGTGAGCATCCCGCCGGATCCGCAGGCAGGGTCATAGATGGTAATGATGGCAGGCAAGCTGTCCTTTAGTGGTTCAAACACCAGATGCGTCATCAACTGGATCACCTCACGCGGGGTGAAGTGTTCCCCGGCTTCCTCGTTGTTCTCTTCGTTAAATTTCCGGATGAGCTCTTCAAACACGTATCCCATACCCAGGTTAGACAGCGCCGGCAATGGCCGCCCTTCCGGATCGTTCCGTTCGTGCGGAGTCAGATTGATGTAGGGCGATGTGAATTTTTCCAATACATCCAGCAACACGTCTTTGGTGGCCATGTGGCGCACCTGTGCCGATAGATTGAACTTCTCAATAATCTCCTTTACGTTGTCGGAAAACCCCTGCAGATATTCTTCAAAGTTGGCTATCAGCTTCTGTTGAGAGTTGGTTGCAGTGCCTTTCAGCTTTTCCATGGTCCAGGTGGATGTGTTGTAAAAGACATAGCCTGAAGCATCCTGCAATCCTTTGGGGTCCAGCTCTACCTGTCCTAGGTCCTCTTTCTGGAAACGCACTTCCTCCAATACGGCATCTTTAGTAGGTTCCAAAAGGGAGTCGATCCGTCGCAGTACGACAAACGGCAGGATAATATCCCGGTACTTACCGCGCACATATACGTCGCGCAGGCAATCATCCGCTATAGCCCAGATGAAACTAATTAGTTTGTTATGAGAAGCTTGAGTCATTTTTACTTGTCGAATTATAGATGTTGGTACGGTTGCGCACGCAAATTAGTGCTTTTTGAGGTAAGCTGCAATAGTTCCGGCTATTGAAAAGTAGCGAGGACTACTATTTAAATTGCGTTGTATTTTTGTTCTTAAAAATTTGATACCCCTTTTTTGTTCGTTTCGATTTTTCGCCGATATAGTTATTGGCTTTCATTAAGTCAAAAAGAACATCGTTATATGGCTGGTGTTCTAGCTTTAAGGTTTCTGTCAGGTTTGTTGATAAATACTTTTGGTATTCCTCATCGTTCAACAGCTCGACTACACTTCTAACCTCTGTTTTACTAAATTTAGCAAAATAATTATTCAGGATTTTGACGTTATAGAGATCGTCCGGGTGTGACGTGACAACCTCGATAATTTTTGTCGTATTGATGTTCAATCCTTGGTCTTCTGCCAATCGATGTTGCAGATTTGATAAGAATGAATGGGAGCTCCAATTTGTTATGTCATAGGACGCTAAAATGTGGTTTATTTCTTCAATAGCATATTTTTTTGAGCTAAGAGTTTGCGACAAATGAACTTCTCCAAATGAAAAATCACCTTTAACAGCGAGAACCTTTTTTTTGTAATTTTCAAGATAGGCAAGCCCTAGTGAGTGAAATTCTTCCAACTTATCAAATACCTGGTTCTCAAAAGCGAATTGCTTGTTAGTGATCATTACTTCCAACCGATCTTTTGCGGTATGCTCAAAATTAAAACGCCCAATTTTTATACTGCTCGCATGCAAAAGATAGGTGAATGATTCAAATGACAGATTTGGTGAAGCAAGTAAGTCCTTCCACATTTGAATAAGGGGTATTTTTCCACCCTCATCTTTCTGTTCGGAAACGGGCAATTCCGAAAGACGTTTGGCGTTTCCTTTATTGTTTACAAAGTCTGTGATGTCTTCTGAGATTTCGTCATGGCGTTTGTGTATTTCATATATATTTTCCCAAGTTGCGAGGACTTTATCGTTGGTTAGGGCAAAAACTTGAAGTTCTTCATCATCTATTTGGGAGATATCTGAAATAATGGTTTCTGTTCTTCCGATAATCGCCTGTTTGTTTGTCTTCTGAATATCCTTATTATTCAATAACTGGATTAAGTAATCCTCGTCTTCTTGTGTGTTTGTGTCAATGTTGAGATAAACATTTCTAATGTAGCTGTTAATGTTTAGGCTGATATATTTGACAAGGTGTGTGAGACCGGATCTTTGAATAGTACTATAGTTTTTGGTATTGAATGCTTCAATGTCAACATTTCCACCATAAACATCCAACATTTGTAATACGTTCTGTGCAGTTATTATGTAATGATTGTTCTGATAAACATAATCAAACAGTTTTTTGGTGCTATCTGATGGCGCAAAAAGGGATCCAAATTTTATATCCAGCTCCTTAAAAATGCCGGTTATTTTTCCAAAGAAGTCAACACTTTTTCCATTCTTTACCAGTGACAAAAACGTAGGATTAGTCGATATCATCTCAACTAGTGGTTCATGCGCTTGATTATTTAGTATTGTTTCTTTTTTAGCATATGTCAATATTAGTCGAAGATAATTGTCAATTACATCCCTATCGTAAACCGACTCTTCCACCACGTAGTGAAAAAAATTCTTCCATTGGCCTGTGACTTTCTCAATAAAGTGCAGAATGGGGCGTTCCTCGTTTTTCACATATTCATTGATGAACGTTATTGACTTCTCTTTTTCATTAGAAAGTAATTGTATGATCAGAGCATAATGAGTAGGGTATTTTTCAATATTGATACCCAGGTAGTCCAACAAATCAAAATTTAAAATACTCTCCCTATTAAAATACCGAAGATCGATTCGTTCTATCAACCCTTCAATTTTGTGAAGTTTATAAGTGAAGTTCGGTGGATGTCCCGCCTTTACATTCCTTTCGAAAGCTAAGTCCTCTTTGGTTATTGACCCTTCGTGAAACAGCGAAATGTAGTCGTTATAATTCTCATTAATGTAACCGTTTAAAACGAGATTTCGTATGAGATCGTTGTTTGTGAAGTCACTTAAATATTGGTCAATGCCCACTTCTTGAAATATTTGTTTCAAGTCCCAAGACTCAACCTCAAATTTTCTTGCCTTCAGCTCCTCAATCTCTTTCTTTAGCCTATCTACCGTTCCATTTTTCTTGTCGTCGAGCAATTGCGCTCTTTGACTATAGTCATAGGTAGGGTGTATATCTTTTTGAATTTCTCCAAAATTGTAGTCCAATCGCATTTCGTTTGACAAAGTATATTGACGGTATGAAGGATTGTAGGTAACTTGTTGATATATAACATGTCCATCGAGTATTTTCTGAAAGTTTTCATCGTCAAGTAGACTGACCGATTTGTCAAAAATAGCTTGCGGCGGGATTTTGGAAATTACGTGGTTCACATATATTGCTCTTAGTTCTTTGATATCTGAGACGTGTTGACTTTCAATCTCGCTAATTTGTTCGGCTTTGAGCTTAATCTTATCTTCGATCGTACCTATAAGATCCTTTATGTAGATCTTTTTATTTGCGATCAGGTTGTAAAGTTTTCCTTCCCTGTTGTTTAACTTGTTGTAGTCTTCCGGTTCAACATTTTTATAGGTGATGACAGAAAACAGCTCTTCTGGCTTTTTGACGAATTCCGGTTTAAGCGCGTGACGATAAATCACAAACTCATGAAATATATTGATCAGTAAGCGCATATCGATGTCATCAATAAATGTGACGACGTCTGATGTGAAATCTTTGCTGAATAAGTCTTGATCAAGCCCTGCTTCCCTTAATAACCTTTGCAGCTGTTCGTCCGCATTGGATGAGTTGATGAAGGGTATGACCGGAATAATGTAGTCGAAAAACTTAACCCGTTCCTTTTTATCCTTGAAAAGACTATCTCCCAGTGCGTACACAAAATTGATCTCCCTTTTGCTTTTAATAGGATCGCTATTGTTTAGAAGTATGTTAATTTCCCGTAACTTTGTGAAGATATCTGTGCTGTCGAATCGATCCAAGTCCTCAATAATTACGACGTTGTGATCGGTTCGCTCAAAAAAGTATAATATTTCTTCCAAGTGTTCGTTAAACACTGATTTATCCACCCTTTCACCAAGTTCAAGCTCTCCTTTAATGTTGACTTTATTGATTTTGGAATTGGTAAAAAGTTGTATCACAACTGTAGAAAGCAAACCAATCCCACTAAAGACAACCACTAATATTAAAACGGCAAACCAGTCTACGGGTCGATTTATGCTCCATGTGTCCGGATTAACTTTGTCGAGATAACCGTACTTGAACGATAGTATCATACCTATCACCCAGAACACAAATAAAACAGCGATATAGAGATATTGCCACCATTTACGGTTAACTATCCGTTTAAAGCGGGATTCTGGTATGCGAGCGGGTTCTACATGATAGATGATTTGTTGAAGTATACTCACTTCCAAAAGCCTTTCCAGCTCTTCTTTCTTGCAAGGTTGAAGTTCACCCTCTTTTTGATTAAATGATGCCAGTGATACATTTAGGTATTTATATTTAGGGTGCCGCGCTTTGAAGGTTTTAAGAATCGTGCTTTTACCCGAGCCGTAGCCTCCGGTCAGGGCAATGTTGTTTACTCCTTTTGCATCCAGGGTCTCCCCGAGTTTGTCCAAATAGGGCTGTATTTTTTCGATATCTTCTTGTTTCGTCAGTACTTTGGGCGCAAGAGAGCTTATACTGCTTTGCTGAGCCTCTGCTTGCTCTTTGCGTCGGAAAAACTGTGGAAATTTCATAGCTCAGGTCATTATCATTTTTGATTGTCTATCTATTCGCATACAACGATATTATTTATATCATTGTCATGTTTCATTCCCGTTCGTCCCTGGAGGTGATTTTAAACTCCGGTTTCGCTTTCATAGGTTTTCCTTATCCTTTCTCAATCGGAGATTTCGCTCACATCGGTTCACGCTGGTCGTAGTAAAAGTAAGCAATCGATAAACTTTAACCAAGTTTTTTAGTAGTAATAAACTTCCAGCCCCTGACTGCCCCCAGACAGATTCCTGACGGTTGCCTGTGAGGCGGAGGTATGCCACATTTCGGTGACGTGTTCCGGCCGTGTAACAGGCTGGACACCATGAAACTGCTGGCCCAGCTGCGGCGGGCGCCCGCCAAGGACCAGCTGGACGTGTTGCGCTGGATCGTAAAGAAATTTCCGCAACGGGCTAGGATGTTGCTTGGGGACAATGTTGTGAAACGCAAGACTTCAATTTTAGTGGGACGCAGTACCAATCGCCTCACTTGCAACATCAATCAGATTGTCGTAATGTAGTATACATAGTTTCCTTTGATCAAGATAAGTCCTCCTTAACCGATAGGTGACATCTGAATAGTTTTTTCGTCTACCAGACACAATTACATAATAAACTCTTGACTTATCGAAATATGTGAACTCCGGAGGGAGAGTAAAGGCACCATTTTTATATCGTTCAAATAATAGTTTGAGATGCGAAAAATTCCTTTCTTGCCACATTTCCCAATCGTCTATTTGACGAATGCCTTTTCGTATGGTCTCGCCGAAGCTACCGTCTTTAAGCGTTATCGTACCATAAGGCGCCTCCAACTCCACGAATACAAAATGATAGCCATCCGAATTTTTACCAACTATAAGATAATCCGCTAGATAGTCTGGCACCATCCGAAACTCTGGGAATATGAATGTTCCGTGGTGACCGAAATAATAATATTTTTTTAGTATTCCTCCAATAATAAAATAAGCTTCTTTAGTCCTTATGAAATTCAAAATGCTTCGCTCATTGATGTCCGGGCTATCCATAAGGTCTTTAAATTCAGTCAAGACCGTATCAAGATAACTCTCAGAGCTAATTAAATCAATTGGGTCGACGAAGTGATTGGGAAATAAGCTTAAGTAGTGTCTAACTCGTTTAGGATACTCGTGGTACAGGGATTTCCGTATCACCGATGGACGACCATTAGAATATACGACTTCTTTCTCCCGTAGTTGCTCCCATATTACCCGATCTTCATGGGATTTGCTCGAATAGTAATTTTCAATATCCATAATCAAGATTTAGTTGTGTCATAATTGGTGTCAATCAGGTGTTAAAATGGCAAATCGTCATCTGAAGGTGCTAAAGAAAGAACCGTAAACTTAGCCAATTCTTCAGACCAATCGCTTCGTTTACAGAACTTTAATTTTTTGTCGTCATCAAATAATGACGCTTTAAGTTCGATTGTGTATTGAACGTCATTATTGGTTCTGGTGAATTTCCAAAAGTCTAAAAATAATTCATCGGGTTCCACCTCGATTTTGTAACCATATGCTTTAAGAAGTGCTGTTAGGTCTCCGATCCCTTCAAAATATATGTTGTATTTAATTTTGAGATTTTCTTTGACAAAGTCAATCAAAGGATGGCTTATCATTAGAATCTTATTGATCTCTTCGCTCTTGTCTTTGTTGTCGTCAGAGATATAATTGACTAGTTTGTTTAAAGTTTGAGCCGTGCTTTCCAGTTTGTTGATAAGATTTATTTCTTTTATTCGTGACTGTTCCTGAAGGAAGCGTTTAAACAGCCCCGATAGCTGAATTTGCAGATATCTTGTAATGTCGCTAACCGATTCAAATCCTTTAATATTATTGTTGTTCTTCAGCTGTTTAATTTCTTCAATAAATTGGTATATTCTTATATCATCGACATATTTAAACTTTACGTTAGTGCCTTTATTTAGCAGGTAAGTCTCATATTCGGAAAGAACGTTATGGTCAATAAATATATACACTTGTTTACTAAGCTGTAGGGCGGTTTTGATTTCGGTTTGCGTTACAGAGTTTTCCAACTTCTTAACTTCACTAGCCTGGCCTGGTTCTGCTTTTTTTGATTCAGAACCAAACCTGCCCCCTATAATTGAAATTAATATATCTACAGCTTCAATTTCCCTATAGCAATAATCTTCCAAAGCCTCTTCCTTACCATATGCTATATCCCCTTCTTCATTACGCACGGTCTCATACCCCAATTGCTCGAGAAAAGATGATATATCAATTCTGGTTTGCTTTAAATCGTAGAATGTTGAACTAATGAAAATTCTAGGTTTGGCCATCTTTATTTACTATTGTGTGATCCAGTGTTCCGGGTGACTCTTACCGTATTCCGGTTTAGGATCGCGGCGTCACGATCAATCGTTTTAAAAACCATGTACATCATTTAGGTCGTTGTTAATAGACGGTTTAAGGAGTATATCAGATATCCACGAACTTTAGTTTAGTTAGCTATTGTTGTCGTTGAACTATTCACACAACATAGTATCAAAATCGACGTGAAGCTGGGTTGAACCATAATGGTCTACGGTGACCCATTTATACCCGACAAGCACGTAGGCATTGCCTCCGTCCAGGTTTACCCATTCGTCTATGCCTTTAGCAGCGTTTCGTAAGTCGTGCTTATTAGTTAAACCAACTGGAGCGGCATAACTTCTTCCATTAGTCAAACATTGACAGCTACCGGTGCTTACAAGTTCTTTAGCTTTCGATTGAGGAACGAATCTCGATTTCGTCAGTGCCGGTAGGGTGTTATTTACCTTAACGGGAGACATTGACGTTGCGCATGAAAAAAGGAGAAGGGTCGCCCCAATTACACAACTCAGTTTAGTTAATTTATTCATTTAGGCAGTTCAGTTTTTCATATTCAACCGAAGTCGAGCTCGTTTTAGGCTCAGGTCACTTAGGTCGGGTTAAATGTAATAACTAATTTATAAAAGTCCAATCCGAAAGATATAATCACATTGTTTTTGCTAATTCCTGGGCGCAATATGCTCCACAACGAATCCGGTTATTTTCGGCCTCATTTTTTGTGGACACAGGGCAGATAAGACAGCTATTACTATATGCCTAAACCATGTAACCTTACATAAATAGCGTGCTATCCTTGATGTCGAATGAGGTACATCACCAGTTCCAGACATTCCTAAGAGGTATTGCTGCAAAGCTGGCAAGATTGAATTCGTCGAGCAATCGCTACTGCCAAAATACATGTGGATACGAGTTCTATTCGGTCAGTTTCATAGACAATGCTCATTATTATGATAATCTCTCTCAAAATTAGGCCAACAACTTTTCACAAACAGGGCCTATTCCTTTTATAGCAGATTCGTGTCTTGTTAATTCTCTTCCACATATTGAACAAGTACCTGTGCTATCTCCAAAAGTCACAAACGCTTGCCTCGGGTTGTCAAGAACGGTAAAAAACAAGTTTAACTGCGACCTGTAGAGCCGGTTCACATCGGTTGGTGTAATTGTGCCATCATCCTTTAAAACTGCTACTACCTGATTTGATTTTTTATGGCGTAGATATGCAATTTGATGGTTTGTTTTACCAATCTCCTTTAATCCAAATGTGAGGCAAAACTGTTCTTTATCATTATTTGTCAGAGGGTTTTTAAGAAAAAAGGAGATTGAAGGGGTCGTATTATCAATTTTCTGCAGTAGACGGAATGCCTTGTATATTTTGTTGTTTTGAAAAGTTACTGGTGGCAAAGCCACGCATAAAGAAAGGGTTTGACCGCCGTACTTTTCCAAAGCAACCATGGCGTACATGTGTGCGTCAAAAAAATCTTGTTCTGTAAGTGGGATATTGGCAAAATATTTTTTTGCTAGTGAATTAGCATGTGCTTTATCTAGTCCTTTACAGATGCTAAAAGCTTCAACATGCGTAAAATAAGTCTCTATACGTCTCGTAGGAAAATCGATACCTTTCAGCTCACGGTTGTCAAACAGATTGTCTTCCAACGATTGGAACAAGTAATTATACTGAATGTCAGAAACTTCGTCAAACTCACCAAGTAGTATAGCCAATATTTTATCATCTATTTTTGCTTTAGGTGTAATCGAGGGCATATACCTTCTCAGTTCCTCTAATATCTTAGTCAAGTTTAAGTTATAGCGACGTGCCAATGTTATAATCGGCAGACCCATTATATCTTTCTTAGAAGCATTATTTTCAATTATTGACTGACTATGCAACACTGAATGGTCATTTTGTTCTGCTATAACCTTTTTCCCCGTAGTTGCCTTTGGACGTGTTTTGTGTGATTGATTTTTAGACTTAATTTTTGGTGTTCTCCCAACTGGAGTTCTGGACTGCCTCTTTTTCTTGTCACTATTTATTACTTCAAATTTCCTTTCTGGCTTAACAGTCTCGATACCCCTCTCTCTTTTAAGATTTTCTTGCCATTCTTCAAAGTTCATAGCTCTTTATTGTAAATGCTTTGTCCGCTCCATGAATATCACCTAGCACAAAAGTTTGCATGTATAATTCGTTAATGCTCGCTTTTCTTTATCTCCCCAGATAAATGAGGGTATTCGCTGAATATTTTCCTAGCTAAATCGTAAGCTCCCTTTCCCTGCTGATTGCTGAATGCATATGTCTTGCCATCAACAACAAACAGTTCATCATCTTCGTTAAACCACCTAGAAGAGTCGTAAGTGTTTACATTTATAACTTGTTCGGCTTCAAATTCCTGTTTGGTATTACAGGCTCTATTCACCCAAATCCACTTCTTTGGCCCCGTGAGCTTCATTAATTCCACAGGAGTATGATACTCCCTATTTGCTGGACAACTTTTGCACTAATTTAAGATATAATCACGACACATTTTTGATTATCTGATAGAACCTTTCGTCGGGTGTTATCCGGCCGATCGATTTATGCCTTCTCTCGGT
>Ga0065721_10003763_pt1 | contig 81281 bp, 73 predicted proteins | sample Mesricmetagenome_FD_59108 | JGI IMG/M metagenome (GOLD analysis project Ga0065721, IMG submission 59108) | Mesophilic microbial community from rice straw/compost enrichment Sample: eDNA_1 v2 (version 2) | ecosystem: Engineered > Solid waste > Grass > Composting > Bioreactor | place: USA: Davis...
TACCGGAACGTAATTGCTCCAGGGTCTTGCGTTTAAGCTCTTCGTAGTTGAATTTGTCTTTCTTTTCCATAAAAAACTGTGTTAAAGGTCATAATTTTTTAACCTTTGACACAGTTTATTTTACAGTCTCATCTTTTGGCCTATGCCGTTTATAGTTTTTGCGCACCTGATCTGTAGTGGTGTGTCCCAAAAGGTAAGCAACGGTTGCATCATCTACAAGCGCATCCTGCAAAAGAATGGAGAAACTCAACCGTGCGCATGACCAGGTAATATGTTTAGTGATCTTCGTTTTGCCGATCCACTGTTTCAATACCTTATTGCAACCGTCCTGGGAGGGCAGCCTGAAAACAAAGCAATCTTCAGTGTTCACTCCTGCCTCCGTTATTGCCAGCTTTTTTCTATCCAGGATAGCTTTGGCGATTGGATGCAAGGTAAGCGTTACCGGCTGGCCCGTTTTCTTTTGAATGATCCTTGTAACAAGTGTATTCCCCCGAATGTCCGACCATTTTAAGTTCTTCACATCTATCCACCTTAGCCCTGTATAGCAGCTAAAGATAAAAGCCATCCTTACTTCTAAGTTCAGGCAAGGTGTTTTAAGGAGGATTAAATATTCGTCTACCTCCAGGACTTCCTTCAGTATGGTACTGGGGTTTGATTTAGAGGCTATCTGTTCCGTAGGATTGATCCTGTAGTATCCGTCTCTTGTCGCGGCATTTAACGCCCATTTAAACCTGGCATAATAGTTAGCAGGTGTTTCTCCGGTGTATTTATCTAATAAGTACTGCCGGAATCGTTTGCAGAAGTTCTCCGTTATATCGACCGGGGATATGAAATCTGAGTCCACAAAGGCTTTGAATTGGGTTAAGCTATTTTCCAAGTGGCGGTTTCCTGTACGTTTATTCAGCTTCACATACTCTTCAAAATAATCAATGAAGTTTGCTTTAATCTTATGGGCAGGGATAAATCCTGTTCCGACAGCCTGCCGCTCAATGATAAGCTGACTTTTTTTAAGCTCTATTAGCGCCAGGGCTTCCTTATTATGGTTTTTCTCAATCTGGTTTTTCGGCTTATTATAAATAAAAATGCCGGTCGAAGGTCTTTGCCCAGGGCCACGTCCAAAATCATGATAGAAAATGATCTTATCGCCTTTCTTATTAGGAACTTTCAAAAAATTCATAGCCGCACAATTTTAATGATGATAAAATAGGGATTCAATACCTGGGCCGTTTTCCAGGAAAACTGCCATTTTGTATAAGCCTGTGTGCTACTATTTTTGTCAGTAAGAAAATGCGTTAAAATGTGGATGTAACTGGTAATGTTAAATTTTTCAGCGGAACTGCCAGCATTGAAGCGATGCTGCATAGAAGTCAGTGTCAAACTGCCACGAAAATGTAATGCGGCAAAGTGGATGGAGAATACGGAAGCGGCGAAGTGGAGCCGGGGTAACTTCCGTTTAATTTGGTCTGTCATTAGGTCTGTCATTTAACTGTCAACAATGGCGGGAAAAACAGTTAAAAAGCGGTAAAAACTGACTGGCCTAAAATAAAAATAGGCTTGAAAATCAATGATTTACAAGCCTATTGTGTGCCCAGAACTGGATTCGAACCAGCACGCCCTTGCGAGCGCTGCGACCTGAACACAGTGCGTCTACCAATTTCGCCATCTGGGCATCCGTGTTAAGGGTTGCAAAGATAGTAATTGATACAGTTTTACCAAATTTTTTTTGAAAGATCCGTTAACCCGCGCCCCTCTTACCAGTTAGACGGATTCAGCGACCCCAATATTTTCCCTGCCAGGTGGGCAAAGCTTCCTCCGCTGCTTCTACGGCTTCTATCTCTTCTGTTTCTTCGCTTAGTGTGTTTTCGGCATTTTCTAATACTTCTTTTTCCTGTTGCTGTAACTTTGACTTATTCCTTTTCAGCATGCCGTCAATATCTTTTTCTACTTTCCCCACCACTTCTTTGCCTTTAGCCGGATCATCAGCATCGAGATAAATCTCTGCTTGGTTAAGCTCACCTTCCGTTTGTTCCAGCGCTGGAGAAGCGGGCCCTCTTTCCAACAAATTTTCTATTTTGCCTTCTTCCTTCTGTATTGCACCAGAAAGCTCACTTGTCATTTCACTATTGTTCAACTGGCCATATACCGATCCACTGGTACTTGCCGCATCATTGGCTGCAGTTTTTATTGCCTGCATTTCATTACCAGACATCTCTTCCTTTAAATCATTGTCAAGCGCTATCTGCTCCTTTTCCACATCCTGTTTGAACTGAGGCGAATTGCCATCTGCTTTATTTACCACATTATTTTTCTTCCACCATATTTCCCGAATCAATTGTACCGTCATGATCGCAAACATGGCTATTGATAACAGTATGCCCGTCAACTGGAAAGTGCTGTTTATAATACCTTGTGCCAGCTGAAATTTACGCATAGAGGAAGATGAACTGGAGTTGCCGTCTGGAAGATCCAGCTTTTGTTGTGTGCCGGCTACCTTAACGCCTCCTACGGTTCCCGCAAGCGCACTCCCGAGCACGAACTTCACCGGCTTACCGGACGAATCATTCCGCTGTCTGACATTCAACCAGGTAGGTGTAAGTGATACAGACAGTGTGTCGTCGCCCGGATTCGATTCCTGTATGGTGCCGTCACCCACCATTGACAATGACGTGGACAGATCTGATTGACCAGACAGTTTCAACGTCGCAGATTGCTGATCTTTGGTGGAAACGATAGACACCGTGGCTATCAGTTCAGGTTTATTGGTAGCAGTAACAGGCCCATCCACCACACTATACAGGTAATAATTACCCTGCCAGGCACTGGAAAACTGAACCTGCCAGGCAGTAACCGCTACCCAGGTGATCAGCGTGCACTTCTTAAAGCTTCCGGTACCAGCAAAAAAAGCATTTACCGCTGCTTCCTGGTTGTCGGCATCAGACAGCGCGGTGATAAAAGCCTTTGCCGTTTTTGAGTCAAGGTTTGCCGTTACGTATTTAATGAACATAAAGGACTGCTCCATCCCTTCCTGGTCATCAGTGGTAATGATAAATGTGTTATCGTCTTTCAGCATTGATACTGCCATCACTTTTACCGGGAACTGGTAGTAGTATTGCTCATTCAACGCATCAACAGTCCCGGTGCGCATCGCCTGCAGCTGGCTGGCCCGGTGAATGGTCTGTATCTGTACCAGCTGGGCATTGGCTTTCACCGTTCCCAGTTTGGTGTAGGTGTACAATCCGTTAGGATCGCCGGTACTATTATAAACATCGTAGATGTCTACATCAAATCCGAGGTTGTTGCTGATGCTGGCAATAGGGTTGTCGCTGGTGTTCAGGTTACTCATAGTTGTTAGTTTTAATGGTAATGTGAGAGAGGATAAGGCCTGTCTTAGGTATTGTTTTCTGTTGGCAGGGTCATCGTTAGCGCAAAGTAAATGCAAATAAAAGGGCCGGAACAGAGGTAAAATACTCCAAATGCCATCAGCGTGTAAATACGCTGCTTACTTCGGACTTTCCGCTGATCTATCCCCATATAAGCGAATCTTACTACTTTTACCACGCATCGCTTACCAAACATCCTGCTAAATGGCAACAGCTTCCTTTACACTCACCATCCACATGGTAGCCAGTCTTGATGGAATGATCGCTAAAAAAGACAATAGCATTACCTGGTTTGATACCGCCGATCACTACGAAAAAGGTATGAGCGCTCCGGATGCCGCGCAATTCCTTCAGTCCATAGATTGCTATGTGATGGGCGCCCGCACCTATGAACACGCGCTGGAACTTTCCAAAACCTACGGATGGCCATATGGAGATACGCCCACCATTGTTGTGAGCAGCAGGCAGCTGCCCATTGAAAGGCCTAATGTTGAACTTTATCCGGACAGCCTGCAGCAACTGATGCAGGAACGCCTGCAACCGCGTTATAATAACGTATGGCTGGTGGGTGGCGCACAGCTTGCAAAAAGCTTTATCCGCGCCGGAATGGCAGATGAAATCAGGCTGTCCGTTTTACCGGTTATCCTGGGCGACGGACTGCCCTTCTTTGAGCAGCTGGGGCAGGAATTGCCCTTGCATCTCAAAGCGGTAAACGCCTACAAAAGCGGTATGGTGGAGTTATGGTACGAAATAAAAAAACAGGCTTAATCTGCGGATGCAGGTAGCCTGGGCATAGCCGCCCACCATGCCAGCAGCTTATCTTTCAGTGTTGTTGCAATAGCAGGTTGCTGGTCTGCCACATTGGTGGTTTCGTATTGATCCTTTACGATGTTGAATAGCTGGATGTCTGTTCCATCACTGTTCATCAGCAGTTTCCATTCGCCGGAACGCAGCGCCAGGTTCGGACTTTTATCCCTTCCCCGCGGATACCTGAAAGCAATGTTATTGCGCCCGTATTCCCAGTACATATCCTGCGTGCGTGCGGCAGGTTTTCCCAGCAGCACAGCGCTCCTGTCGGCTCCATCACCCGGATAATCATCCGGCAATGTAACGCCCCCCAGCGCCGCCAGAGAGGGCAACATATCAACGCCGGTGATAAGGGAGGAGGTATCAGCGGTTCCCGCTTTAATATGTCCCGGCCAGCTGATAATGAAAGGCATACGTGTACCGCCCTCATATAAGGACAATTTTGTGCCTCTTAAGCCGGCGGCCCTGCTGCCCCTGAAGCTGGGCAAAGGCCCGTTATCGCTGGTAAAAATAACGATGGTGTTCTTTTCTATGCCCAATTGTTTCAGTCCTTCCATCAACCTGCCTATCTGTACATCATATTCCTGCAGCACCAGTTTAAAGGCCGCTTCCTCTTCAGGGTTCATCGGGAACTTACCCGTATATTCGTGCTCCACGCGGGGCACCCAGGGAGTATGCATATCATCCGGCCAGAGGTTCACGAAACACGACTGTCCTTTTATGCCTGCGCAGGAAATCCAGCGTTTTATCAACAAAGTATTTAGTGCGGTCCCACCGCTTGATACTATCTTTATCAGACCAGATCCAGTTGGTAGCGGTGATCAAAGGATCAGGGTCCGGGCTTTCATAGGTACTGGCATGTTCGTCCACACCATACTGCTCAAAACCCGGTGCATCTTTCACATCCCTGCCACCGCCCAGGTGCCATTTACCGAAATGCCCCGTAGCATAGCCGGCATCCTTAAAGAACCGTGCGATGGAGGGTGCAGCCGGATCAAGGTAATCTGCCTGCTGCGCATTCCTGTTATGCTTCCTGTTATCGAGATACGTAGAGAAGTTCCACCTGGCGGGATACATACCGGTGAGCAGCCCCGCCCTCGAAGGCGAACAAATAGGCGCAGCACTGTAATACCGGGTGAATTTACGCCCCTTCTTTGCCAGGCGGTCTATATTGGGGGTGGGAACAAAACGGCCGCCAAAACAGTTAATATCACTGAAGCCCATGTCGTCTGTAAGAATGAAGATGATATTGGGACGATTATCCGGCGGAACAGGTGTTGCGGCATAAGCAGGCGGCCGCATTTTCCATAAGGTCAGCATAAGGATCGCTGCTGCCAATAATACGCCTGCCGCCCATTTTAAAGATGCTGTTTGCTTCATCTGCTACAGTTTTAGGTAGTACCTGGCCGATAAAGAGTCGTTACAGAGGCCAGGATGTTATGTAGATGTTATGTAGATGTTATGTAGATGTTACGTAGATGTTATGTAGATGTTATGTATCTATATAGGGAGATAACATCTACGTAAATGATAGCTGTATACTACGGTACTACATGACTTATACATGGTATTCACACCGGTTTAAGCCACCGGGCGTTTCGGATCAGTGATCCACTCACTCCACGAGCCGGCATACAATTTAGGGAAAGGATAGCCTGCATGCACGGCCAGCAGAATATTAAACGCCGCCGTCACACCGGAGCCGCAATAAAACACGGTATTGCCTTTCTCAAAATCCTTTGCAAAATATTCCTTCAATGCGGCGGGATCCGCTATCTCACCCTGTGGGTCGATGTTGGCATTAAAAGGCTTTGAAACAGCACCGGGAATATGCCCTGCCACCGGATCAATGGTTTCATTCTGCCCGGCGTAGCGGTCTGCTGTGCGGGAGTCTATCAGGCAGCTGCTGTTTGCGTCCAGGGCAAGCACCTCATCAGCGCTGGCCAGCAGCTCATCACGGAAGTTGGCTTTGAATGTTTTGGGGGCAGGTGTGGTGATCTCGTATGTCAGCGGGAAACCCTGCGCCTGCCAGGCGGGTTTTCCTCCCGCCAGCACGGCCACTTTATCATGCCCTGCCCATTTCAGCAGCCACCATAACCTGGCGGCCGCCATAAAGCCCGTTGTACTGTCATAGGCCACTACCTGGGTATTTTCGTCTATCCCATAGGAAGAAAACAGTTTTACCAGGTCTTCTTTTGCAGGCAGCGGATGGCGGCCGGAAGCTCCCGGTTGTACCGGCCCCGCAAGATCTTCATGCAGGTCGGCATATAAAGCCCCGGGGATGTGGCTTTTCCTGTATTCGGCAGCACCCCAGCTTTTATCTGCCAGGGCATAGCTGCAGTCAATAAAGCGGCAGGCCGGATCATTCAGCTTGTTAAAAGCCTCTCCGGCTTGTATAAAAGTAAGATAACTCATGTTTTACAGGATAGATTTAGAAAGTCTCGTTCAAATTTAAAAAGAATCCTTTAGAACCGTTTGCGCCCCAGGCGTAATCCAGGCATAAGTTAGTGCGGGTAGCTTTATTGAACAGGACGCGCAGGCCTAAACCCGCGGCTGGTTTCCATACCTCCAGCAGCTTTGTGCCTGCTTCATTGTTGGCAGATTGCATGTTCACAAAGGTAACGCCGCTGAACAGCTTGTTGCGGGTAATGGGAAAGCGGTATTCCGCTTCGGTATACAGGTACCTGGTGCCCTTGTAATAGCCGGATACATACCCGCGCCCGCTGCGGAAGCTGGGATCCCTGCCGCCGCCCGGCAGCTCAAACAGGGGTATCTCTCCCGCCAGTACGGCAGATCCCCAGGTCCAGAGCGCGATCACGTGCTCGGGGGTACGAGTGGAAAGACTGAGGTATTTGCGGAAATCGTAGGTGAACTGCAAGGCATTCCGCGAGCTGCCCAGCCAGGTTTGGTTCACGCGGAAACCTGCATCCAGGTAAATGCCCCGGTAAGCCCGGGTTGGGATTATCCCGCGTATTATACTGTACATTGAAAAGGAAACCGTTTGACAGGTAATGATCATCATCAAAGCCAAAGCGGCGGTTGTATACCTGGTAAGGCGTAAGCGCAGAATCTTTCCGCACATTCGATACCTGCCTCCTGATGTCAAAACCCAGCCCCGCACCCAGGAAGAGGTTATGCCTTACTTCCCGGTATACCTTTTCAAAGAAGCGGTAAAACTGCGAATTCCATACATACGCTTTACGGTCGGTATTAGCCAGTATCTTGTCTGCTTCATCATTGCTGGAGGTATGCCGCATCCCCAGCCCGAAATCGGGCGTAACAGATCTTGCCGCAACCAGGCTGCCCTGGAAGTTCCATTTGTTGCCCGGCGTAAACACATTGTGGCTGATGTAGAAATAAATGATCTTTTTGGTGGTAATGGAAGCAGAGGTAGCTGCTACAGACATATACGTGTTGGGCTTTGATCCCAGCACCTTACCGGCCACCGCCTTAATACCCAGCTGGAAACCGATGGTAGGGTTGGCCGCTATATTGGGCACCACCGTAATGGCCGACCGCTTACGCAGGGTATCTTTTGCCCTTTTGGGATGCAGTACATCATTAAACAGGTCGCCCACGTCGTACTGGTCGTTTAAGTTTTGGGGGGCGGCCTTTTGTATGGGTTTAGCCTGGTTACCCGAAAGGGAAGTATCGCCAGGCGCATTGTCCTGGGCGTTCAGCTGGCTGCCACCGGCAAAAAGCAAAAGTGTACACAACACTTTTGGTAGTGAATAAAGCCTTTTCGTTCTTTTCTTTGCTTCCATAATTGATCCTGTCTGTCTATGATAAAACATGCGCTTTGCCGAATAGTTCAGCGATACCGGCGGGTGGCCCCTGACCGGAGGGCCAGGTATTTCCTTGCGAACCTCCTTACCAGCAGCATTCCGGACAGGAAACCGCCAATATGGGCCGCATAAGCCACTCCGCCCGCTTCCTGTCCGCCCAGCGCCCCAAAGCCGTTGATCACCTGGAATACGAACCAGAGACCCACCACCACCAGCGCCGGGACAGCAATAATAAAAAACAACATCCAGATATAGATATGTTTTCGTGGAAACAGTACAATATAGCCCCCCAGTACCGCAGAAATCGCACCAGAAGCACCCATACTCGGTATCAGGAGGTTCTGCCCCAGCAGCAGGGTGGCAAAAACATGGCTAAGCCCCGCCAGGCAGCCGCAAAGCAGGTAAAATACGAGGTAATTCCAGTGCCCCAGCGCATCTTCCAGGTTATCGCCACAAATGGCGAGGTAGAGCATATTGCCACCCAAATGCGCCCAGCCCCCATGCAGGAACATGGAAGTGATCAAAGTGAGGTATACCGGCACACCGGTAGGCTGCAGCCCCGGCATCTCAAACGTATTGCCGGTGTAGGGGTCTACCAGCACCTGGCCGGGGGTAACAATATCCTGGCCCGTTAATATTTCGCCGGGAACAGTGGCGTAGGCAAACATGGTGCGCACATCCAGCCCATAGTGTTGCCAGAAGATAAATACGAGGATATTGATCGCGATAAGGCTGTAGTTCACCAGCGGGGTACGCTTTCTGTCCCTGTTATCATCACCGATTGGAAGCAGCATTTGTTTTCTTTCTGTTATACAAATGCTGTTCCTGAAATCGGCTAAGCGTAACGGCTGTTATCGCGGGGTTCCTGAACGGGCTCTGCCATCAGAACAGCCATACGCCGTTCATCATGGCTACGCCACAGGTAGTTTCAAAACTGTTCACATAATTGTCCGGGGTTCTGTGCCACCACTGCCCCCACATCAGCCCATTGGAATTGCGGTAGGCCCATGCCTCTGCTGCATTGTAGTTCAGCCAGGAGGCATAAGTGCCCTGGTAGCCATGGTCCTTTACAAAGCGGCATGCCCAGCGCGCAAAGATGGATTTAAAGCCCTGGCAGTCTTCATTATCATATTCATCGGGCAATAACCCCTGCGCATTGCACATCACATTTTTCGTATAGTCCATCGCTTTGGCCGCCATTGCCTTGAAGTTGGCGGAGGGATAGTAATTATGCAGCATACTACAGGCGCCGATAAAAGTACCCTGTGTATAGGTACGCGCGCCTTCTGTAATAACGCCCGCCGCATTCATGGCGCCTCTTACTTCACCGGTACCCGCTACATACAGTTTGCTGACCATCCAGTCTACAATCATCTTTGCCTTATCGCGGTAGCCTGCGTCGCCGGTAGCCTGGTAGAGGTACATGGCACAGATGGCCGCCGGTGCATTTACACAGGCGTTCTTGGAGGTGTTGGCCGTGGTCCACCATAAACCGCCGCCCAGGTTGTTATCCCAGGCGCGTGCCCATACCATGTCGAAATTGTTCCTGGCCATGTCTTTCATACCGCCGTCATTGGTGATCTGGAATGCGCGGATGCACATCAGTGCCCCCCAGATCACATCGTCGTTGAAACTGTTGGCATTCCAGAGTAAACCATAGGCATCGCGCATACCATTGTAGAGGTATACCATCTTGTTGCGCAGATCCGGATCGTTGTGGATCAGCACCGCATCGATGATGGTTTCAATGGCTTCTGCCGACTTCCAGAAATCGGTTCTGCCGCTGTGGGTCACGTCTGAATAATAGTAGGCCTTGAAGGAGGGGCCATAGGTGCCATACTGGTGATAGAAGGCATTGTTATAGCACTGCATGGCCAGCAGCGCTTCTGCCTTGGTGGGCTGTACAGCCTCCACAGTTGCCTGTCTTACTGTACTGTCATTGGTAGCGGCTGTTTCGGAAACGTTCAGTTCCTTTTTTGCGCAAGCTGAAAATGCGAGCACCAGCATGAGGAGAGCCGGAATTTTCATGTTCTTTGATTTTACAGATGAGGGTTTTACGTGGAATTGGGTTTTCCTGTCCATAGAAGGACAGGCAGGTACATCAAAATTCCCTACAGGAAATGAAAAAAAACAGGAGGTTAACCGTGCTTACCGGATGTTGATATGGCGACGATCTTCAGCGAGGCTTTTTAACGGCATTGCTCCTGATAAAGATGCACGACATCAATGCGCCCGCAAAGCCCAGTATACCGGCTATGCGCATGATCCTGCTGTAGGCGGTAATAAAACTGCTGTGATACAATGCCCGGATCTGCTGCTGGTCTGCTGCAGGGATGGATGCGGGTACGGTGGCGTTCCCCAATTCGGCAGACTGCTGCATTACCTGTTGCTTGGCTTTACTGTCAACCGGTAAAGCTGCCAGGTCACGTTGCAGCGAAGCAGTAAAGAACAACACGGCCATAGCGCCGAAGATAGCGTTTGCAAACACACCGGCTATACGGGAAAGCGCATTATTGATACCGGAAGCGGTACCGGAGTAATGTTCACTGACAGCCCCCATCACGGTGGCGGTAAGCGGCGCCACGGTAAACGCCATCCCCAGGCCCAACACCATCACACCCGGCAGGAAGGTGGTATAATAATCCGCGGGCCCGCGGGTCTGGCCAACAAAGGACAAGAGCAGCAGCCCCGCTCCTGCTACCGCCGGACCCGCAATGAGTAAGGGCCTGGGACCTGTCTTATCTGCCAGGCTGCCTGCAAAACGCGCCAGCAGCACCATCAGAATCGTAAAGGGCAGAAAGGTAAGACCGGATTGCAGCTGGCTGTAACCCTGCACCTGCACCAGGTTCAGTGAGAGGAACAACATACCGGCGCCCAATCCTGCATACAAAAAGAACGTCAGCAGGTTCGCACCGCTAAAGCTGCGGTTGGCAAAAAGCTGCAGCGGCATCATCGGATGCGGGCTTCTCTTCTCTATCATCACAAAAGCCGATCAGTAATAACAAACCCACGCCCAAAGCGCCATACACCTGCCAGTGATCCAAACCTTCGGCAGGCATCCGCAGAAATCCAAAGGTAAAAAGCGCCAGACCAAACATAACGGTCAGCGCACCCGGAAAGTCCAGTGCATGGTCTGCGCTGTTGTCCCTTGTTTCGCTGACCTTCTTCCAGAGTATCCAGGTAGCGATGATGCCAATGGGAATATTAATGAAGAAAATGAAACGCCAGTGCCCTGCATCCGCCAGGGCGCCGCCCAGCACGGGGCCGCCGATGGTAACTACTGTAGTAAAAGCAGACCAGGTGCCGATGGCTTTGCCCCTTTCGTTTTCATTGATGGAAGAAGAGATCAGGGCAAGACTTCCGGGGATCATCAATGCACCGCCAATGCCCTGCAGCATGCGGAAAAGGATCAGCAGCAGTACATTGGGCGCAAGTCCGCAGGCGGCTGACCCTGCAATGAATATAACGATGCCCGTAACAAAGACTTTCTTACGGCCCAGCTTATCACCCAGGGCGCCGCCTATCAGCATCAGTGAAGAAAGCATGAGCAGGTAAGCATTCAGTATCCAGAAAAGATCCGGCCCGCTGGCGCCCAGGCTTTGCTGTATGGAGGGCAATACCACATTCAGTGCGGTACTATCAATAAACGCCATGGCAGAAGCCATGATGGCAGACACCATGATCCATTTACCGGCAGCGCTTGCAAGGGGTACGGTAGGCATTTATAAAAGTTTGCTGCCTAAAGCTACGGGATTTATTTACGGCAGCTTGTAAAACTGCAGCTTTACGCGGTACACCCCATTGCTGTAGTTACGTGTATAGGTGCCGTAAACATTGGCATAAACGCCCGATCCGCCTGTAATAGGGAAGTCGTGATTGGGTGCAATGGTATCGCCGGGTGTGAGCTTAAACACACCTGTAGCCGTGATGCTGCCCTCCCGGAACTGGAAAACAGTGGTGGTAACGCAGTCATAGATACCACTGAGATGGTTGAGGTACATGCTGGAGAATACATTCTGCACACTGGTAACAGCATTGGTAACACTATCGTGACAGGTAGCCAGCGCCTGTTCCGTGATTCCTTTATACACCCCGGCAGCCGTTTGCTGGTGGTCATACAGGGTATCAAATTGTTTCTGGATATCTTCCTGGGTGTAGTTAAGGGATATAACAACGGGCGGTGTTCCCGCCTGCCTGCAGGCGGCAAAGAACAGCAGTACGCCGGCGATCATAAAGATGGTTCTCATAGCTGAATATTGCCGGCTAAAATAATACATTTCAGCAAAAAGAGGCTGTATCAAAAGTAAGATACAGCCTCCTGTTTTTTACCAGAGCGGGTTCTGTTTCATCTGGCCATTCGCATCGATCTCCTGTTGCGGAATGGGGTAATAATCATGCTTTTCAGGTACATAAAAATTCCTGCCCACCTTATCGCTGTTGGTAAGCTCCTGTTGCAGCAGTCCCCAGCGTTTCAGGTCGTAAAAGCGCAGGCCTTCGCGGCAGAATTCTATCATGCGCTGGTGGCGGATCTCCGCCATCATCTGCTCCTGCGTATAGCCGGCAGGCAGCGCGGCCAGTTGTGCGCGGTCGCGGATGCGTTTTACCGGGGCATAGGCCTCCGCAGGGCGGCCCTGCATGGTGAGCGCTTCGGCATACATCAGCAGGATGTCTGCAAAGCGTAAGGCCCGCTCGTTGATGTTGGATGAATAGTTACCGCCACCGCTGCCCCGCAGCTCATTTTCATTCTGCCAGTTCTGGTATTTTTTGAAGCGGGACGTAAAGGAATACTCCGTAGGGAAAAACCGGGAGATGGGCTGCTTATAAAAAGTGCCCTCCTGGCCCTGCCATACCAGGGTGGCGTACATACGCGGATCAAAATCGCCTGTGGTGGTCAGCTCTTTCTTAAACTCGTTGAGCACCTTATTGGTAGGATATGCCTCAAACCAGCCGGATACCAGTGAAGGGGCAAACTCCTGCGCGGTGGTAACGCCGATAGATTCCGCCGGACCGGAAGTAGCCCATGGGTTGGCGCCGCCCACATCCTGCACCTGTATCTCGAACACGGATTCTTCATTGTTTTCACGGGTAGCGGTGAAATTGTCTTCGTAACTGGCGGTAAGGTTATAAGCGTAAGGCGCGCCCATCAGCTGCTGAAAAGCTGCTGCTGCTTTTGCCCACTGTTTTTGATACAGGTAAGCCTTGCCCAGGTAGCCAAGCGCAGCGCCTTTGGTAGCGCGGCCAGTCCACTCTGCAGGCCATTTCACCGGCAGGTCTGTTACGGCGGCGCCCAGGTCTTCCTCTATCTGCTTCCACACCTCCGCTTCCGGAGATTTGGCGATGGGATATTCTTCCGTACCCGCCGGTATGGTTAAACGGATAGGCACATCCCCGAAGTTAGTGACCAGTATAAAGTAATTGAGCGCGCGCAGAAAGCGTGCTTCTGCCTTGTATTGTTTCTTGTTCTCGTCGCTGACAGCGGCAATACCATCTGTACGTTCCAGTATCTGGTTGGCCCTGAAAATAGCCTGGTAAGATCCTTCCCAGAGGCTGTTCAGCACACCGTTGTCGGGGTTATTGGTAAAAGTGGAAAGGGAGTAGAGGTCCTTTACATCATTGCGGATAAAGAAATCGTCTCCCCTGCCGTTAGACAGCTCCACACCCCGTACACCCCAGTAGCCGGTGTTTACATTACGCAGCAGGTTATAGGTAGAGCCAAGGGCTGCCAGCACATCGGCTTCTGTTTTCCAGAAATCGTCCACCGCTACCGCGTTCGGGTTCTTCTTTTCGAGGAAGTCTTTGCTGCAGGCCGTGAACAGCAGTGCCAACAGGCATGCATATATGATATATCGTTTCATAAATAGCGCTTTGCGTGTGTTAGAAATTAAGTTGTACACCAATGGTAGCCGTGCGGGTCAGCGGGTATTCTACGTGACCAAAGTCCACCCCACGGTCAAGGATAGACGAACCGCGGCCAATATCCGGGTTGTAGCCGTCGTACCCCGTAATGGTGAACAGGTTATCAAAGCTCACATAGGCGCGGAGACCATCCACCCCTACCCTGCGCAGCAATGCTCCAGGCAGTGCATACCCCAGCTGCAGGGAACGCATGCGGAGGTAGGTACCGCTTTCCAGGAAGCGGTCAGACACCCGGGTGTTATAGTTGGGATCATCGATCACCGCACGCGGAAAATCCGTGTGGCGCTCCGGTGTCCAGGCGTTCAGTGTTGCCTTGGAATAATTGAACTCCAGGTTCATACCGTCCAGGTCCATCCGCAGACCGTTGTAGATCTTGTTGCCGACAGTGCCCTGGAAGAACATATTCAGGTCAAAACCTTTCCAGCGGGCATTGAAGCCTAAGCCATAAGAAAATTTAGGGAAGGCGCTGCCACAATACTGTTTATCTTCATCAGAAATGATACCGTCTCCATTGGCGTCTACAAAACGGATATCCCCGGGCGATGCATTGGGTTGTATCAGATCGCCATCCTTATCCCGGTACGCCTCTATCTCTTCCTGCGAATTGAAGATGCCATCTGTTTTGATCAGGTAGAAAGCGCCCACCGAACCGCCTTCCCGGGTAGTGGTGGTAGATGATCCGTGATGTGTAGGCTGACCGCCATAAAGCGGCAGGCCGCCCAGCAGCTTATCCACTTTATTCCTGTCTAATGCAAAGGTGGCGTTTACCCCATAAGAAAGTTCGCCCAGGCGCCCGTTGTAGGCAGCGGCTATTTCAAGGCCCCTGTTGTAGATGGCGCCTGCATTCATTACCGGGTCTGAGGTAACGCCTACAGAGCCTGGAATGGGCAGGTTCATGAGAATGTCTGTAGTATGCTTGATGTAGTAATCTGCCGTTAAGGTAAGTTTGTTGTCAAAGAAACCTGCATCTACACCAACGTTGAAGGTAGAAGTATTTTCCCATTTGATATTGGGATCTACCAGCGCACGCTGAATAGCGCCGTACCATTTAGACTGATCCACACCGGTTACGTAGTTAAGATTGGTGGCGATGGTGGCAATGTACTGGTAGTCGGCCATTTCCTGGTTACCCAGTATACCGTAGCTGGTTCTCAGCTTCAGCTGGCTGATGGTCTTACTGAGCGGTTTAAAGAACTCCTCGTTGCCAATGTTCCAGCCCAATGCGATGGAAGGAAAGTTGCCATACCGGTGTGCCGGAGAAAAACGCGAAGAACCATCACGGCGGAAGCTGGCCGTAAGCAGGTAACGATCATCATAAGAATATACCACCCTGCCTAATATAGACAGCAGGCCGCTCTGCAGCTCGTAACCACCGCTGCTGCGTACCCCCGCGCCGGCGTCCAGTACTTTTACGCCGTCCGGCAGATCCTGCACGGAGGCAGAGTCTGTACGGAAGCGGCTTACCTGCGAAGCATAACCCGCCAACACCTGCAGCCGGTGTTTGCCGAAAGTATTGCTGTAGTTCAGGGTATTTTCTCCCATTACAAAATTGCGTTCATCGCGTCTTTCCCAGAGATCGTTGGTAGCATGTGCAAACAGCTCTCCTACTTTATAACGCTGCGCATAATCAAATGCCTGTCCGCCGGTGTAGATATACCCCAGGTTAAACTTATAGGTCAGTCCTTTGAACAATGACACCTCTGCATACGCATTGGTGATCACATTGGTATACCTGTTCCAGATGCTTTCCAGGTTAAGCTGCGCCATGGGATTTGCTACATTCACCACAGGGCCGTAAGCGCCTGCATAACCGCCCTGTGCGCCGGGATCATACACCTGGAAAACGGGGATCATCTTCACGGCAGACCCTACGGGGTTGCCGCCTTGTCCGCCCCAGCCGCCGGGCATGGTAATGGTCTTCTCCCGCGAGATGATAACGGTTTCGCCTATCTTAAAACGTCCTTTGGTGGTTTCAGATTTGATGCGCAGATTAAGGCGGTTATAACCGGTTACTTTTACAATTCCTTCCTGGTTAAAATAGCCACCGGAGATACTGTAGTTGCCATTCTCACCGCCGCCGCTTACATTGAGCTCATAGCTCTGTATGGGCGCCGTACGGTACACTTCATCCTGCCAGTCGGTACCCGCGCCCAGGGAATCAGGATTGCGGGCAATATCCAGGCGGGGCACACCGGCGGCGTCATGGGCGGCATTGCTTACCCGGGCCCACTCGCTGGCATTGAGCACATCCATTTTACGGGCCAGTTGCTGTACGCCATAATAAGCGTTAAAGCTGATCGCTGTTTTGCCTCCGGCGCCTGAGCGGGTGGTCACCAGCACCACGCCATTGGCGGCGCGGGAACCATAGATGGCTGCGGCAGAGGCGTCTTTCAGCACCTCAATGGAAGCAATGTCTGAAGGCATGAGGTTGTTGATACCGGTGACCTGCACCCCATCTACGATGTACAGGGGACTGTTGTTATTCAGGGTGCCTACCCCTCTTACCAGTACGCGGGTACCGGAGCCGGGATCGCCGCCGGCAGACTCGATCTGTACACCGGCGATCTTGCCCTGCAATGCTTTGGACACGTTATTCATACCGGCGGTCACCAGGTCGCCGGCCTTCACGGAAGCAACGGCGCCTGTAAGATCTGATTTGCGGATCGTGCCATAACCCACCACTACCAGTTCTCCCAGTTGTCTGGAGCCCTGCTGCAGCTGTACGTTAGCGGCGGCACGGCCGTTGAGGGGCACCTCCTGCGGCTGATAACCGATGAATGTGAACACTAATGTTGCATTGGGGTTGCTCACGCTTATCCTGTACCTTCCATCGGGCCCGGTAACCGTGCCCGTTGTTTTTCCTTTCTCTGTAATGCTTACGCCAGGCAATGGCGTACTGGCGGAATCTGTTACGGTGCCTGTCACCACTGATCCCGATTGTGCAGGGAGCCGGGATGTGCATAGCAGGCATAGCAACAGCATGCAGATAAGGTTGCATGACCTGTTCATTCTTCGTTGCATAGAAGTGGGTTTAATAGTGAAGAAATCTAAAGCGGGCGAAAACGTCTATTCATACAAAGCCTGTATGGCCTTTATATCCAGTGCTACATCCGGTGTAAAATCCTTTCCCTCCATGTAGGATAGCAGGCTGCTGTACAGCTGCCGTGCAGCAAGGCGATGCTCCAGGTCATGCGTAAGATCCATGGAGCTGACCATGATCTTTCCTTTACCTACCCGTGCTTCAAACAGCAGGGCCAGTTTCCTGGCGTCGAACCAGGTGTCTATCAGCTGCACGGCCGGTGTAAGTGATGCCGGAAATCCGTGCAGGTCCATCGCCTGCGCCGTATGCAGCAGGTCCCACCATTGCCAGTTGCTGTGATACTCCGTAGGGAAGGTTTTGAACAAAGGGTTAGCAGGTTTGCAAAGGATGCCTAAAGTATGCGGCCCCTGGCCGCTGGTCCATTCGGTGTTCCAGAATACGGCAGACATGCCGGTCTTCACTTCCCTGCCCTTACCCGATCTTATCTTTCCATTGAGCAGCAGCAGTACGGAGGCGCCGTGCTGCAGCTGATCCTGTACTTGCGGTGTAAGCGTTTCCGTTATTATCACCTGCGCAGGGGCGGTGTTCACTTTGTCGGGATACACCCAAAAGTCCCAGTCGTTCACGCCCAGGCTGCCGGCGCTTATTTCCAGGTGCAGTTTTTCCGGGGCCTTTACCCGGGAAAGATTGAAAGCAATATCACCGGCGGGGTTATCGGTACGAAAGTCGAGATCAGCATGCAGGGTACCGGTGGCCAGTACGCGTTTATCCTTTCCGGTTATACGCCAGCGCAGGGGTGTATGCTGCCGGCGTTCTTTCCCGAAATGCGACACCTGTACTTTTGCGGTGAACGTTTCGCTGTTCTTCCAGGTAAATTTCGGTATCAGCGCCAGCGGCACCGTGGCGGAAGCAAAGCGGTGAAATGCCGCCGGTGTAAAGTAAGGTTTGCTGTTCCAGAAAGGATCCAGGATGCCCACCAGCGCGGTGCCCTGCCCGGGAAAATCGTGCAGGTCCAGCAGCTGGTAACCTGCATAATTGCTGCGCATACCTGCTTCAATGTCTGCTTTATAGCACAGCGCCTGCAGCTTGCCGGAGGCCATGAAAAAGTCATGCGCCTGTGGCAGCAGCTGTTCTTTTTTCATGAAGTCGCGGAAGATCTCAAAGTTGCGGGCCTGCAGTAAACCGGTGTATTTTTTTATCTCTGTAAAATCGGGATATACGCACCACTGCCCTATTTCATGCGCCACTATGGGTTTACCGGCTGCGGGCAGCTGCTTCATCTTCTCTTTAAAATCAAACAGGGTGTTAGGCGGTTGTGCATTGATCACGCTTTTCAGCTCTTCGCCCCAGCCCTGTATACGCGGATCAGGTGTGATGTGGTAATCGTTCTGTGCGATGAGCGGCCAACCCGAACCTGCGCTGTACAGGCGGCGATTGTCCTGCTGTTGCCAGTATTGCACAAAGGCGCCGAGATAAGGATCGCGCTTTTTATCACCAGTGGGGTTCGTTGGAAGGCACCAGCATGCAGAAAGAAGGATGGTTGCCATAAGCCGCTACGATGCGCCTGCTTTCATCATACAGGAAACGGTCTACCGGTTTACCATCTCCTACCCGGGCCCAGGCGTCTACTTCTACGGACAAATAGATCCCCGCATGATCCGCAGCGGTAAAAGCAGCTTCGGGCGGACACCAGGAATGGAAGCGCATATGGTTGAGGCCATGCGCCTGCAGAATGCGGAAGATGCGGCCCCAGGAAGCCGTGTCTGCAGGAGGATAGCCCGTAAGCGGGAAGATGGCGCATTCCAGTGTACCGCGTAAAAAGACGGGACGATCATTCACAAAGATCTTATCGCCCCTGGCGCTGATGCTACGCATACCGAAACGGATGGTACGTTCATCCTTGTACTGGCTGCCGTCTGTCTGCAGCTGAACAGCCAGCTGGTACAGCTGCCGGTGAAACTCATCCCACTGCTGCGGATCATCGCCCATGGAATACTGTACTATCACAAGGCTGTCTGCTGCAGTAAAGCGTTGCGTGAGCGGCGGCAGTGCGGCTTTACCTGGCAATTGCGCACGCAGGGTCAGCTTTCCTGCGGGCGCCTGTGAAGTAATATGCCCCAGCCGGTATTTTCACGGTAGCTGTCTTGGCTTTTACATCGGGGAACACCTGCACCTGTTTGATGAATACCGGGCTGCCTGCTTCAAGGGAGATATCGCCGGCAATACCATTCCAGGTGCCCTGGGTATGATCGCTGATGCTGTGTGCATTCACGCCTACATCCACCAGATAGCGGTTGTCTACCCGGATAGTGAGCATATGTTTACCCGGCGTGAGCAGGGCGCTGAGGTCGTATACATGCGGGGTGGCCAGGCTGCTGTCTGCCCCCGCCGCCTGATCGTCTACAAACACCGTAGTGCTCCAGTGACAACGCTCCAGCGTTAAGGTGATATGCCGATCTTTTCCAGCTGGCAGGAATGTTGACTTCCCGCTGATACCAGGCGGGACCGGTGTAATATTTAACCGGTGTAAGCCAGAAGGGAAATTTATAATTGTCATCACTGCGGTAAGGCGCGTATTTTTCCTGTTGCAGGAACAGCTCGCTCTTATCACCGATCCAGGGTGTGCGGACAGATGGATCATTTCCATAGCCCTGTGCCTGCATACTGCCGGGCAGTTTTACCGGGTCTTTCAAAGTTTGCCGGTACCATTGTTCCTCCAGGCCTGTATCTGTACTATCAATCTTAAAATGCCATGCTCCCGCCAGGGGAAGCTTTTGCTGCGCATGCGAAGAAAAAATACCGGCGCATAAGATGCCTGTAAGGGCTATCAGTAACTTGGTTTTTTTCATAATGTGGAATCTCTGTGGTTGATCAACTATGTGCTAAGATGGAAAAGGATATGCGTATACAAATTTATCAACAGTGTGCCGCGTACGCAATGGAAAATATAACTGGATGATGGACTATTTTATTGTCAATCTGACATAATATCAATAAAAATAGCGTTTTGGGGTATATTTACGATATGACACTCCAAAAAGCCATTGAAATAGCCTTTGCGGCGCATAAAGACCAGACTGATAAGTATGGTGCGCCTTACCTGGGTCATGTGACCCGCGTAATGAACATGGGAAAAACGGAAGAGGAAAAGATCTGCGGTGTACTGCATGATGTGGTGGAAGATACGGACTGGACATTTGAGCAGCTGGCGGCGGAAGGGTTTAGCGACAGGATACTGGAAGCCTTGCGCTGTGTTACAAAATTATCTCCCGACGAAGATTATGATCATTTCACCGCACGCATACTGCCCAACCCCTTAGCCTGCCAGGTAAAGCTGAATGATCTTACCGATAATATGGACCTGCGGCGCATGCCGGAGGTCACAGCAGCAGATGTGCCACGCCTGAATAAATACCTGAAGGCTTACCGGCAGGTCACTGCTGCCATTAATGCCGCTTCCTGAACCGCGCCATATAACCGCCACCCGGGGCCAGGTGAATACGCAGCGAATCTTTGTTCACCAGCTGCAAGGTATCCATTCGGTAATCTGAGGGATAGCGGTCTGCATTGATACCGTCTTCACAGATCGTTGCTTCATAAGCGCCCTCGTCCAGGAAAGACAGGGGAATAGTAAGATCTCTCGGGGTCCAGTCTGTCATGGCTCCGACAAACCATTCATCCTGCTTTTTACGGGCGGTAACAATATAGTCTCCCAATGCGGCCGTGATCACCAGCGTAGTGTCCCACACAGTAGGTATACTACCCAGCAGCTCCATGAAAGCGGGCGCTGTAAGGGCCTGCGAGGGGTTACCTGAAAAAATCTGCATGGGACTGTCATACACGATGAACATAGCGCCCTGGTGGCAACGGGTGCCTTGCGACATTACCTTATCGCCAATGGGGCGAAAGGTTTTTTCGGTGGCATTATCCAGGATGCCCGGCTCGTAATCCATTGGTCCGGCTACCATGCGGATGAAGGGCAGCAGCACATCATGCTCCGGTGTGGCTTTGTTGCTCCAGATATTGTACTCTGAACCCAGTACGCCTTCCCGCGTTACGGCATGGGGCCAGGTGCGGTTAAAGCCAGCGGGCTTAGGTGCGCCATGGAACATGATCATGATACGGTGCTTCGCACAGGCGGCTGCAATACGATGAGTAAAGTTCACCATGCGCTGATCATCGCGATCTATAAAATCCGTCATGATAAAATCAGCCCCCCATTTATTGAACTGCTGCAGGGCAGGCTCCAGCTGTTGGTCCAGCGTCATGGCAAGCGTCCACATACTGAGTCTGATATTGCGCGCTTTTGCATAGGCGGCAATCTCTTCCATATCTAAAGCGGGATTGATCTTAAAAAGATCTTTGTAATCACTCCAGCCTGCATCCATCATAATGCGGTTGAAGCCAAAGCGCTTTGCAAAGTCGACATAGTATTTGTAGGTGGCGGTATTGATCCCTGATCTGAAAGGAACATTGAAAAGATTGATGCCGATGATCCATTCATCCGTGCCTTTACCGGGCCCGATCCAGGACACATCCTGCAGCCGGGAAGGGGAAGCCAGGCGGTATACCAGGTCGTTAACGGGCAGCTCACTATCCTGTGCTGCTATCAGCAATACCCGCCACGGAAAGGTGCGGCTGCCGGCAGTACGGGCCAGGAAGTCTGCCCGTTTGGTAACTACCAGCTGGGGAAACTCACCGCCTGTTACTTCTTCTTCCAGCGGATAGGGCGCAAATTTACCCTGCAGGGCGTGCTGACCACCCGTAAGGAACATACCGGGATAATCTTCCAGGTCAGATTCTGTAACAGCAACACGCGGGCCGTTGGGAACAGCTACCAGTACCGGTGTAAAACAAAGGGTGTTCGTCGTAAGGCTGTCCAGTGTTTTATGCTGATACGGTTCTTCAAAACTGGTATGAAAGCTGTCTGCATTTTCCCGCTTCACCACCTCAGGATAATATACAGGATAAGCATCGGTAAAATTGAATTGCGCGGTTTCATCGCGGATAGTGAGGGAATCTTTTGCATGTGTGCTGAAGCGCCAGGCTACCCCATCGTTATACACACGAAAGGTAATGCTGAAGGGACGGCGAAAACGGATGGTGACTTCATTATACACATCAGGGATCCGCTTTCTTTTTTCGGGCACGGGGGAAGTGATCACTTCATTCACTGCCCGGCTGGTGACCTGCTTAACCGCAAGGTCAGCGGGCATGCCGGCTATCTGCAGGGCTACCTGTGAAGGGCGCAGCAGGTTTTGCCCCCTGAAGGCTACGGAATAGAAAATGCCTTTGCCGATGTCAATATGTACTTTGATCCTTTTATCAGGAGAGTGGATATCTTTCACCACTGCTCCGCCTGAAAAGCTGCTCAGCAGCAGGAAGGCTGAAACCAGGCAATGCGTCTTCATATCGTGGATTTTATTTATTCAGAAAGCATACTGTAAATTAGCTGTTTTAAGCCGATTCCCCGATTAAAAGCATGCACGCACTATCTACATTTATTGATGGCCTTAGCGGCCTTTCTGCCAGAGGCTGGGAACTGTTGCAGCCGGCGCTCAGCGAGCTGGCATACAAAAAGAATGATTACCTGCTGAAAACCGGCCAGGTATGCGATGCATTGTTCTTTATCAGCCGGGGTTACTGCCGTGCATTTTATGATAAAGACGGGCAGGAAATCAATACTGATTTCTTTTTCGAGAACGAGATCGCTACCAGCATTAACAGCTTTGGCCAGGGCGTACCTTCCGTATTTTCTATTCAGGCCTGTGAAAACCTCAGCGTAGTAAGATTTGATAAGCGCCGCTTATNCGAAGCCGCCGACACAAAGTACGGAGATTGAAACGCTGGGCAGGAAATGCCTGCAGCGTATTGCCGCCAAACAGGAAAAGCATGCGGCCATGTTTAAAATAATGAATGCAACAGAACGGTATGCTTATATGACGGCCCACTTCCCGGAAATACTGCAAAGGGTCTCACTCACACAGCTCTCCTCCTACCTGGGCCTTGCCAGGGAAACGCTGAGCCGCATACGGGCCAAACGCTGAATCATTGTACCCTGCCTTGTTATTTTGTGACATTCGTCACAGCCGGATCTGAAGGTATAGAATGATCTTTGCGGTCAATAAACAAACCTTTATTCACCGACAATTAAAAACAAAGCACAATGGCACAGCAGACCGCAAAAGAAACCGTATTGGCATTTATCAAAGCACTGAATGAAGAAGCGTTTGACACTGCAAGAACATATGCGAATGATGATCTTGCTTTCATTGGTGTGATGGGCACACGCGAAGGCGCAAAAGCTTATTTTGACGATATGGAGCGGATGAAGATAAAGTATACCATCAGGGAGGCGATTGGTGAAAGCGACCAGGCGTGCCTGTTATACGAGATTGTGCTGGACGGGCAAAAGCTATTGGGAACAGGCTGGTACCAGCTGGTGAACGGAAAGATCAGCACGATCAGGGCGATATTTGACCCGCGGCCTTTACTGGAAAAAGCAGGGAAGTAATGGAGCAGAACAGCCGGTGGTCACGGCTTCAGCAGCTTGAATGCATGTGACCACTGGTTATGCAGAAAGCCGGGTATACACCACAGCATGCACAGCGGCTCTATGGCCCTGGCTGCCACTGCGAGGCCCATATCAGCTGTTTCCCAGCCAAAATCGGCCAGCAGCAGGCTGACGGTAGCCTTGGCAGCTTCATCATCACCGCAGATGAACATGGTAGGCGGGCCGCCCGGCAGATCGGGCTTATACATCTGGGAATTACCAACGGTATTGGAATGCTTTTACCATCCGGGCCTGGGGAATGAGGCGGCGGGTCTTTTCCATCAGCGACTCATTCAGGTCTGTAAAGAATTTCAGCACACCGTGTTCGGGGGATACTCCTGCTATGGGGTTTGGTGGTATCGATCACAATCTTATTGTCAAAATGGGAAGCGCCTGCCTGCTGAATAGCGGATGCTGCCGCACTGCCGGCTACCGCCAGTACCAGTATCTCACCAAATTGTGCAGCCGCTTCAAAGCTGCCTGCCTGTCCGCGGGCGTTTTCCTGCTTCCACTTTCTCACTTCTTTCTTGTCTGTATCGCGGGTGCCCATCAGTACTTCATGCCCTTCTGCCAGGAATGCAGCGCCCAGGGTCTGGCCTACCGCGCCTGAACCTATAATACCTATTTTCATAGCGGGGAGTGTTTAAACGAATATAACGAAAAATTACCGTTTACCCTTGAACGTTGTGGGCGAAATACCCAGCTTACTTTTAAATACGGTGGAGAAATATGCGGGCGATGAAAAGCCTGTTTTATAAGCCACTTCCGCAACTGACAGATCCTCATGCTGCAGGTAATACCTGGCTTTGCGGATACGGGTATCGAGGATGTATTCATTGATATTGACCCCCATCAGCGCTTTTACCTTACGATATAACTGCACCTTGGAGATGTTCATCTGCTTATAAATATCCTCGATAGAAAAGTCCTCATTACCAATGTTATTTTCAACAATGGCGGTGAACGTGGATACAAAATGCAGATCGTTCCTGCGGGATACCGTGGTGCGTAATGCCGGCGGCATGGCTGCCGTGAAGTGTTCCTTCAAATGACTCCGGTTGGCCAGCAGGCTGGTTAAAGTATGCAGCAGCACCTGGAAATCAAAAGGTTTGGTGAGGTAGGCGTCTGCTTTATTCTGCCAGCCTTCTACCTGCTGCTCAGGGGCCGACTTTGCCGTGAGCAGGATTACGGGAATATGCGCCGTACGCACATCTGCCTTGATCTCTTTCAATAGTGCGTTACCATCTTTTACAGGCATCATCACATCGCAGATAATAGCGTCCGGCAGGTATTCAAAAGCCAGCTGCAGGCCTTTTTGTCCGTTGTCTGCTTCCAGTATCTCGTAGGCATCAGATAAACGGAGCTTTAAAAAGCTGCGCAGTTCGGGATTATCTTCTACCAGCAGCAATACGCCCTTTTCCTGCTGCGGACCAGCGCAGGTGGTTTCTTCCCCCGCAAGGGGAAGCAGATCGGCGGTGTAGCGTTGTTCTGTTTCCGGCAGCTCAGGGGTACCGGTTGGCAGGCAGAGTTCTTCGGGTGCAAAGTGCTGTTTGCCCAGGGGGATGGATACGGTAAAGACAGCGCCTTTGTGCGGCTCACTGGCAGCGGTGATAGTGCCATGATGCAGGTTGACCAGCTCTTTACAGAGCGCCAGGCCAAGTCCGGAGCCTTTATGGCTGTCATAACCGCCCTGGTAGAAAATATCAAAAGCATGTTCCAGCACTTCACGCGTCATACCGATACCCGTATCTTCCACGCTGATAACCGCGCACTGCTCCTTCTTTTCCAGCCGCACCAGTATCGTACCGTTATCCGGTGTAAATTTGAAAGCGTTAGACAGGAGGTTAAACAGCACTTTATCCATCATACCGGCGTCTATCCACACCGGCAGGCTTCTTTCCGTGGTGATCATGCGGCAGTCTATACTGCGCTGCCGTGCCGTGGGTTGAAAAGATTCGATGATATCGCCCGTAAAAAGCACCAGGTCATGCGCTGCCGCCTTCACCTGCATTTTATTGAACTCCAGTTTGCGGAAGTCTATCAGCTGGTTCACCAGCTGCAGCAGGCGGATGGCATTGCGGCGGATGATAGACAGCTGCTGGCGTTCGGCCCCCTGCAGGCGGGAGCGGTGCAGCAGCTCTTCCAGCGGTGTGATGATCAGCGTTAATGGTGTGCGGAACTCGTGGGAGATATTGGTGAAGAAATTGATACGGGCTTCATTGGCCTTTGCGGTGGCGGCGCTCATCTCTATCAGCTGAAGGCTCTGGCGGCTGATCTCTTCATTCTGCAAAGCCAGCTGCCGGTTAATCCGCCGGTTAAGATGGCGGGAGTATAAAAGGAGTCCGGCAAAAACAATGGCAGCACACAGCGTGATACCCAGTATATAGAGCATGGTACGCTGGCTGTTATACACCCTGATCTGTTCCGCCAGCATCTGTTGCTGCCGCTCTATATCCTGCTGCTGCGCCATGATCTTGTTGGTTTGCAGCTGCATCATGCGCACGTTGGTGCTGTCCACCACCAGTGTTTGCAGGAAGGTTTCCTTTGGCAGCGCCTTATGCTGCAGGATGCTGATGGCATTGCGGATGGCTTCCGTACCGCCGGTGGGGTACAGCATGGAAGCGGTTAAGGTGCGCGTGGCCACCATTTCCAGTCCGGCGCCCTTACCCGGCAGCGCATCCACCCCGATCACCTTAATATGCGCTGCACCGGCGCGCTGACTGGCCTCACGGGTGCCGCGGGCCATTACATCATTATGGGCAAAAACAAGATCGGCCCGGGTCAGTGTTGCGGCAATATGATCCAGGGCCTCCTCTGCTTTGTGCTGCACCCAGTTGCCACGCACGGTGCTGAGAATGCGGATACCGGGATGCCGGGCAATCGCTTCCTTAAAGCCCTGTGTTCTTTCAATAGCAGGGGATGATGCCGGCAACCCGGTTACTTCTATCACGTTTCCGTGGCCTTTTAAAAGACCTGCCACATATTCTCCGGCCATCTGTCCCAGCTGGTGATTATCCGCCCCTATATAGTTGGTGTATTTAGCAGAAGCGATCTTACGGTCTACCACGATAACGGGTATACCGCTGTTATAGGCCTCCTCTACCACGGGGGTAAGCGGACGCGCCTCATTGGGGGAAATGATCAGCAGGTCAATATCCTGCGCCAGCAGCTCTTTTACCTGGCGTACCTGCACATTGCTGTTATCATCTGCCTGTTTGTAGATCAGTTCAATACCGGGGTAGAAAGACAGCTCCCGCCGCATTTCCGCCAGCATGGATTTACGCCAGTGGTCAGCATCGCCGCACTGCGAAAAACCGATCCGGTAATGTTTAACGGGAGGAGAAGGACGGCAGCCGGCCCCAAAGGCCAGCAGGATCCATAAAATAACTGGCAGCTGTATACAATAACGTGGCATAGTAATGATACTAAACTGGAAAACCCTGGTACAAATTTGAAAGGCGCTTTTAAAATTACAAAATAAACCGATGCTTTTTATACTGACTATTAACGTATAGTGTTTTATTACCAGATGATACAATTTTGAAAGTGATTGAAACGGAGGCATAGCGCATTTGGATACCATTACAATAGTTTGGCGATAAATCCATTCACGTTATGATGAAAAAAGTCTTCTTCTGGAGCATAGTGGTAGCGCTAGGCGGTTTTCTTTTCGGCTTTGATACAGCAGTTATTTCCGGGGCAGAACAATCTATCCAGCAGTACTGGCAGCTGGATCCTTTTCAGCATGGCCTCACGGTATCTATTGCCCTGGTAGGCACCATCCTGGGATCCCTGCTGGGCAGTATTCCTTCTGAAAGGCTGGGCAGGAAAAAGACTTTAACGGGGATAGCGGCCCTTTACCTGCTGGCCTCCCTGGGTACTGCGCTGGCTACCAGCTGGTGGGTATTCCTGCTGTTCCGTTTTATGGGAGGCATTGGCGTAGGCGCCTCCTCGGTAACCGCACCTATCTATATCTCGGAGATATCGCCCGCCCGTTCAAGGGGTAAGCTGGTGGCTTTGTTCCAGTTCAACATTGTGCTGGGTATCCTCGTTTCCTATCTGTCCAATTACCTCATCGGGCAGGACGGCGAGAACGCCTGGCGCTGGATGCTGGGTGTGCAGGTAGTGCCCTCTGCCCTTTTCCTGGTGCTGCTAAGCTTAGTGCCGGAGAGCCCGCGCTGGCTGATCGTAAAGAAAGGCAATATCACGGCGGCTGCTGCCACCATGCAGATCATCAACCCGGATGATTACGAAGCGGAAATAGCCGCTATCCGGAACGATCTGCACAGCAACCGGCACACCGCCGGTGAATCGCTCTTTTCGCGCAAGCACCGTTTCCCGGTATTCCTGGCCGTGACCTTTGCCGTGTTCAACCAGGTGTCCGGCATCAACGCCATTATTTATTATGCGCCCCGCATATTTGAGATGACGGGACTGGGTAAGCAATCCTCCCTGCTGTCGAGTGTGGGCATCGGCTTTGTGAACTTCGTGTTCACCCTGGTGGCCATCAATTTCATTGACCGCATCGGGCGCAGAACACTGATGCTGATAGGGTCACTGGGACTGATCACTACACTGGGACTGGTATCCCGTGCTTTTTACACCAATGACCTGGGGGGTATAGCCGTTACCGTTTCCCTCCTGGTATACATTGCCTTCTTTGCCTTTTCACAGGGCGCCGTGATCTGGGTATTTATTTCAGAGATCTTCCCCAACCAGGTAAGGGCCCAGGGGCAGACGCTGGGCAGCCTCACCCACTGGGTAATGGCCGCCGTGGTGGCCTTCTCCTTCCCGATAGTGGCAGAACACCTGGGCGGGGGCCACACCTTCCTGTTCTTCTGTATCATGATGGTGCTGCAGCTGCTGTTTGTATGGAAAGTGATGCCGGAAACGAAAGGCAAATCGCTGGAACAACTGGCACTGAAAGTTGAACGCTGAAGGCTACACGCCTAACGCTGAACACCTAACGCTTTTGCCAATGCCAAAAGCCAACCGCTAACTGCTAAAAGCTTCATATGAACCATCCATCGATACAATCACACCTTGCCGTATGTTACGGAGAGCTGTTGTGGGACCTGCTGCCTTCCGGCCCCCAGCCCGGCGGGGCGCCCATGAATGTGGCATACCACCTGCATAAGCTGGGCTGCCATCCGGCCATGATCACCCGCATAGGCATTGATGAACGGGGGCGCAAACTGCTGGATATCCTGGAGGGGAAAGGCGTTTGCACCAACTACATACAGCTGGACTATGACCTGCCCACCGGCATTGTACATGCGCAGCAGGATGCGCGGGGCGACATGCAGTATGATATTGTTTCGCCTGCAGCCTGGGATCATATTGTGCATGATGCCACTGCTGCCGCGGTGGTGGAAGCCAGTCCTTACTTTATATGCGGCAGCCTGGCCGCCCGCAACCACACCTCCCGCAATACGCTGTTTGCACTGCTGGAAGCGGCCAACACCCGTGTGCTGGACATCAACCTGCGGGCGCCGCATTACAGCCGCTCACTGATAGAAGACCTGCTGGGAAAGGCCCACATCCTTAAAATGAATGCAGATGAACTGGAGCTGGTCACCGGCTGGTTTGCCCGCTACCAACGCATGGAAGACCGTATACAGCTGGTGCAGGACCGCTTCCACCTATCCACTATTCTTATTACCAGGGGCGCACATGGGGCCATACTGAACATGGAAGGCCAGTTGCACCGGCATCCGGGGTACCAGGTACCTGTGACGGATACAGTGGGCAGCGGCGACGCTTTCCTGGCGGCCACCATCGCCATGCTCATTAAAAAGTCCGATCCCCGTACCATGCTGGATTTTGCCAACAGACTGGCGGCCACCATTACTACGTATAAAGGCGCTTGCCCGGATTATGACATCAACGAAACTGAACATCAACCTTCTTAAAATCCACGTTGCTATGAAAGATTGTCTACTTATGCTGGCCATCCTGTTGATTGGTTTCAGCAGTGTTGCACAACAGAAAAAGGTGACCGGAACGGTCACCGAAAAAAGCACTCAGATCCCTTTACCGGGTGTTACCATACAAGCCGGTAACCAGTCGGCCATTACCGACAGCGCAGGCAGGTTTTCCATTACCGCTGCACCTGGAGAAACGATCTCCTTCTCTTATACAGGCATGAAAAAAGCTACCGCCAGCGTGCCATCCAGCGGCAACATCCAGCTTGAAATGGAAAGAGATGCCAGCAACCTGGAAGCCGTGGTAGTAACCGGCTACCAGACACAGAAAAAGGCAGACCTTACCGGGGCCGTGTCTGTAGTGGATGTAAACGCCATCAAAGACATCCCGCTGGGCAACCCGGTAAAGGCCCTGCAGGGACGTGTACCGGGCGTGTTCATTACCAGTAACGGTGCACCTTCGGGCGAGGCCACAGTACGGGTGCGCGGCATCGGCACCCTGGGTAATAACGATCCCCTGTATGTGATTGACGGTGTGCCCACCAAACGCGGTCTGCAGGAACTGAATCCCGATGATATTGCCACCATACAGGTGCTGAAAGACGCATCTTCTGCCACCATCTACGGATCGCGTGCAGCCAACGGCGTTATCATCGTCACCACCAAAAGAGGACGCAAAGGTTTTACCAGGATAGATGTGGACGCCTCCACCTCCGTACAGTTCTATACCAAAAAGCAAAAAACGCTGGACGCAGATGGCCGCGGCAAAGCCTACTGGCAGGCCGCTGTGAACGACCGTACCAATCCTAATAACAACCAGATCTACCAGTACGACTGGAACGGCGATTTTGATCACCCTGTGCTGAATAGGATCATCTATCCCGGGTTCATAGACGCGGCCAAAACCATGCGGCCCGCCAATACTTACTGGTATGATGAGATAGCGCAAACATCCATCATTCAGCAATACAATATTTCCCTCAGCAGCGGCAGTGAACGGGGTACTACCCTGTTCTCGCTGGGTTACTATGATAACAAAGGCATTGTAAAGGAGTCTAACAACAAGAAACTGACCGCCAGGCTGAATACGGATTATAATTTCCTGAACGGTAAACTGAAGATCGGCGAGAACCTCAACGTATCGTATATACGTAACCGGCTGATACCGATCAGCGATGTGATGTTCACCTCACTGGTGCAACAGCCCGTAGTACCGGTGCATACGGTGGATGGCGGCTGGGGCGGTCCGGCGCCCGGCATGACAGACCGCCACAATCCTGTACGCCTGATCGAGGACAATAAACAAAATACCAGTCATTTCTACCGCGTGTTCGGGAACGTGTATGCAGATGTGTATCCGCTGCCTAACCTGCATTTCCGCACCAGTGTGGGTGTGGATTTCAATGGCAGCTATCAGCGCACCTTACGTAAATCCTATACATCGGGTTTCCTGTCTGATCCTTCCAACCAGACAGCTACCCAGCAGATCTATGACGGCAACTACCTGTGGCAGAACACACTGGACTATAAGCTGGACCTGGGCAAACACCGCTTTGACGCCCTGGTGGGACATGAATACATCAGGTACCTGAACCAGAGCTTCTCTGCATCCCGCCAGGGCTATGCGCTGGAGAACATCGATTATGCCTACCTGGATGCCGGCTCTACCAACAAAGACAATGGCGGCAGCGGCACCGGTTATGCACTGCTTTCCTACTTCGGAAAAGTGAACTACGTATATGATAACCGTTACCTGGCTTCTGTTACCTTACGCCGCGATGGCTCTTCCCGATTCGGTAAAGAGAACCGTTATGGTATGTTCCCCGCCTTTTCCCTGGGATGGCGCGTAAGCGAGGAAGCATTCATGAAACGGCAGCAGCTGATCTCTGATCTGAAATTCAGGTTTGGATGGGGTAAATCAGGCAACCAGGAAATTGCCAACAACGCTACCTATGCCCTGTATGCCGCCATTTATGGCGTGGATCCTACCTGGACGTTTGACAATGGCAGCGCTTATGATATAGACGGCAACGGAACCGGACAGCTCCCATCGGGTTTTACCCGTATACAGCAGGGCAACGACTCACTGAAATGGGAAGGCACAAAAGAAATCAATATGGGGGTGGACTTCGGTCTGTTCAACAATAAGCTCTCCGGCTCTGTAGATTACTTTATCAAAAAGACGTCTGATATCCTGATCAGTCCAGGTTACCTGGCCGTACAGGGTGAAGGCGGCAACTACTGGTTCAACGGCGCATCCATGCAGAACAAAGGCATTGAGGTGATCCTCACCTACACCGGCAATGTAACCCGTGAACTGGGCTTTACCCTAACCGGTAATTTCTCTTCCTATCGCAACGAGGTAACCAGTTTACCCACCCAGGTGCTTACCTCCTACCCCGGTAATGGTACCGATAAAACCATATTGGGACGGTCCATCAATTCCGTATTCGGATATGTGGCCGATGGTCTTTTCACCTCACAGCAGGAGCTGGATGAATCACCGGCGCAGGTAGGTAAAGGACTGGGGAGGATCAGGTACCGCGATCTGAATAACGATAAGGTGATCGATGACAAGGATCGCGACTTTATTGCCGATGGTAATCCTGATTTCCTGTACGGGATGAACGTAGAGCTGAACTATAAGAACTTTGACCTCAGCTTCTTCTTCCAGGGTGTACAGGGTATCGATGTGAATAATACATTCAAGACCTTTACTGATTTCTCTTCCCTCTGGGTAGGCAGCAACTGGGGAGAAAGAACACTGAGCGCCTGGACGCCGGAAAATTCCAGCTCCACTATCCCTGCGCTCACACTGGTGAACAGGAACAACGAGGGCCGAACATCCACCTACTTCTACGAGAACGGTTCTTATCTCAAGCTGCGTAACATACAGCTGGGGTATCGTTTCAAACATCTCTTCGGCAACGGCAAAGTGCAGAACGCGCGGGTATATATCCAGGGCAGCAACCTGCTCACCTTCAAGAGCAAGGGCTTTACTGCCGCAGATCCGGAAACACCGGACAATGCTTTCCCTATTCCGGCTATTGTTACCGCAGGGCTTAATGTATCATTCTAATCATGCAAACACGTCTGTTATGAAAAACGTCATATTATTAGCGATTTCTTTTTTACTCTTATTATCCTGTAAAAAAGCATTGGATGAAACGCCGCAGGGCGTGGTATCTGACGATGATCTCAACACGCCAGAGAACGTGGAGAAAATGGTGATTGCCGCATACTCCTCTCTTGGCAATGATCACTACACCTCTCCGTACACCAGTATGTGGCCCTATGGCAGCGTGCGCGGCGGGGACGCCTATAAAGGCGGCGATGGTCCCGGCGATATCAGCGAGTTTCACCTGTTTGAAACTTTCTCGCTGAACAGGTCTGACAACGGGCTGGCCGATGAGCTGTGGTTTCGCCTGTATGTTGGCATAGGCAGGGCCAATGACGCCCTGCGCAGGATAGAAATAATGGATGAAGGCGCCTATCCCGATAAATCTAAAAGACAGGGTGAAATGCGTTTCCTGCGGGGCCATTTTTATTTCCTGGCCAAGATCCTTTTCAAGTATGTGCCCTATATAGATGAGACCATCCCCCAAACAGCCTATGAAACGATCTCCAACAGGGCGCTGTCTAATGACTCACTCTGGGGCAGGATCGCAGATGATTTCCGTGCTGCAGCGGCACAGCTGCCCGGGCCCGCGGAACAACCGCAGGCAGGCAGGGCCAATAAGCTCTCTGCCAAAGCTTACCTGGCTAAAGTATTGCTGTACCAGGCCTATGAGCAGGATGAGAACAACAGTGTAACCCGCATCAATACCGGCAAGCTGGCCGAAGTGAACAGCCTGTGCGATGAAATTATCCAATCCGGTTATTACATACTGAATACCGATTACGGCTATAATTTTCTTACCTCGCATGAGAACAGTAAAGAATCCGTGTTTGCCATTCAATATTCCCGGGATGACGGAACGCCCAAAGGACGGCTGGACTACGGCCATGCACTGAACTACCCGATGAACCAGGAGTATGGCTGCTGTGGTTTTCATGTACCCAGCCACGACCTGATCAATGCCTTTAAAACCGGGGCTGACGGACTGCCCATGTTCAATACCTATAATGATAACGATGTAGCTGCAGCTGGCGATTACCAGACCAATACATTTGACCCGCGTTTAAATCATACGGTTGCAATACCCGGCAAGCCCTATAAATATGCGCAGGGCTTTGTATTCCAGCGCTCATGGGCACGCGCACCCGAAGTATACGATGCATTTGCCAGCTTGAAGGAAGTGGTTACACCGGATGATCCCTCTTTTCAGAAAGTGCCGCCTTTCATGTCCAGCTCCAAGAACTGGGACATTATCCGCTATGATGATGTGCTGCTGTTCAAGGCAGAAGCCCTGATAGAACTTGGCCGCCAGGATGAAGCACTGCCGCTGATCAACCAGCTGCGCAGCCGCGCGGCAGCCAGTACGGCCATGCTGAAACTGTTCAACGGCACGCCCAGCGCCAATTACGGCATGACCACCTATCAGCCGGGAGTGAACTGTACCTGGACACAGGATTTTGCCCGGCAGGCATTACGCTGGGAACGCCGCCTGGAATTTGCCACCGAAGGCTATCATTTCTTTGACCTGGTACGCTGGGGTATTGCGGCAACGTATATTAATGAATATTTTACAGTAGAGAAAAAACGGGCCGCCCATCTGAATGATGCCGCTTTCAGAAAGGGAAGGGATGAGTACCTGCCCATTCCGCTGAACCAGATCAATTACAGCAGGGGATTGTATGAGCAGAATGCGGGATGGTAGAAAAAGTAAACATGCAAAAAGTAAAAAGAAAAAAATATGAAGATTGTATTGACAGGGTTGTTATTGTGTTTGCTTTCGCTGGCAACAGTTAAGGGGCAAAACAACAATAATGAACCCAGCTTCAGCCAGGTGTTCAAAGCCACTGATAAATGGCTGGTATTACCGGTAAAGAACGGCGCCCCCAAAAAGAATGTTGAACTATGGATAGATGGCGTGGAAGAACGCTGGTTTGATATCGAACTGGCAGACGGCACACCGGACTGGCTGGCTTATATTGACATCAGCGCCTGGAAGGACAAGGAGATCGAATTACGGGTGGACAAACTGAGCGCATCATCCACCGCCTTTCATCCCATCAGGCAAAGTAATGAGGATACCAATGCAGGGCCGCTGTACGGGGAAAAGCTGCGTGGACAGTTCCATTTCTCACCCAAACGGGGATGGACCAACGATCCGAACGGACTGGTATATTACAATGGCGAGTATCACCTGTTCTTCCAGCATAACCCCTATGGAGTGAACTGGGGTAACATGACCTGGGGGCATGCCGTGAGCAAAGACCTGGTACACTGGCAGGAAATGGGCGATGTGCTGCACCCCGACCACTCCGGACCAATGTTCAGCGGGGGCGCTGTGGTAGACAGCAATAACACCAGCGGACTGGGAGCGCCGGGCAAACCGGCTATGGTATTGTTCTATACCGCCGCCCGCGCCTGGGGACAGTTCCTTGCCTGGAGCACAGATGGCCGCCATTTTAAAAAGCTGGGGCATGCCGTGGTACCAAGGATCAACAAAGATAACCGCGACCCCAAAGTGATATGGCATGCGCCTACCCAAAAATGGGTGATGGTATTGTGGGTAGAGCGGGATAAGGGACAACATACCATACAGTTCCTCACCTCTCCCGACCTGCTGCACTGGACGCCCACAAGCATCGTAAAAGGCGGCATTGGCGATGACCGTTACCTGTTTGAATGTCCTGAATTCTTTGAGCTGCCGGTGGAAGGCAGTAGTGAAAAGAAATGGGTGCTGACCGCGGCCAACAGCCAGTATGCAGTAGGTACCTTTGACGGTACTACTTTTACACCGGAAGCAGAAAGATTGCAGGGACAACACGGCAGGGATTATTATGCCGCGCAAACCATCAGCGATGAACCCAAAGGCCGGCGTATTGAAATAGGCTGGTGGAGAACGCATACCAATAAAGCAGATAATAGCTTTAACCAGTCGCAAAGCATTCCCATGGAACTGAAGCTGGTACGTACGCCCAGGGGTATCCGCCTGAGCCGTACACCAGTGAAGGAACTGGAAACTTTACGGGCAGCCAGCTATCCTGTCGGCGCCCGCCGCCTGAAGGAAGGAGATGCCAATCCCTTAGCCGGCATCCAGGCAGGGTTGGTAGAAATAAGGGCTTCCATCGAACCTGGAAAAGCAAAAGAAGTGGTACTGGATATACATGGTTTGCCGATTACCTATGATGTAAGTAAACAGGAGCTGGTAATAGACGGCGTACGTGCTCCCGCGCCACTGACAAAGGGGACGCTGGATCTGATTATTTATGCAGACCCGTATAGGCGTGGAGGTATTTACAGCTGATGGGTTGTTATTTATGCCGGTGAATGTAAATATTGATAGTGAGAACAAGGCATTGGGGCTGTCTGTAAAAGGCGGTACGGCGGCGTTGAAGCAGATGACGGTGTATGAGTTGAAGGGTATTTGGTAAGCCAAAGAAGGGTCTTCAGCATACGTCATTGCGAGGAGCTGCACGGAGCTTTGCGCGGAGCGCGACGAAGCAATCCTTTAAATGATAAACGTGTCTGAAGACCCGTCTGCTATTTAAAAAAGCTGAATTTAAAAGATTGCTTCGGTCCAGGCTTCCCACAGAGCTCGGCTGAGCCTCGCAATGACATTGGATGAAGACCCTTGTATCTGCACCATGAATTGCCATAACGTAAAAAAATTACTCAAAACCTATACCCCAGCGTAAGATAATTTATAGACCCCTCCACTGAATACCCTTTTGAGAACTGCAGTAATACCAGCTCATTCGGGATGAAGTAAATACCCGCGCCATAACCATCATGCCAGGTAGCAGAAGATTCTCCCGGCATCCATACCCGGCCGATATCATTAAACCCGATCACACCGATGGAACCGGGAAAGAGGTAAGAATTAAAGTCCAATACTTTCAGGCGCAGCTCAAAATTATCATACACCATCGTCTTACCGGAGAAACGCCAGGTATGGTAACCACGCAATGTTTGCGGACCGCCTACCTTTAAAAGCTGGAAATAGGCAGGATCACCAAAGGTGGTACCTGCGCCCGTACGGTTGGCGATCACTACAATATTTCGTTGGTCAGGATTGAGGTAGAAGCTGAACTCCGACAGCAACTCCCCATAACGTTTACTGCCGTGCGACACCTGCTGCATGGCAGTCAGGGTGGTGCGCCAGCGTACGCCTTTCGTGGGGGACGACCTGTCATTGCGGGTATCGAAAACAGCAGCGCCTACCAGGCCTGCATACCATTTATCGCTGAATACGTCTTCACCGGGCGCCAGCAGGTTAAAGTCTTTGAGGAACTTGTCGTCGTTGCCGGACTGTTTACTGTTATAGAACTGGACACCCGGACCGGCGCTGAGGGTCAGGTTTTTCAACGTTCGGCTGATCCTGACATCTCCCTGCACATAGTCGTAACGGTTACGGTAATAGGAGATCCTTCCATCGCGTTCCCTGAAGTAAGTATCATTGCCTATACCGAAGAAATTGCTCATGTTATTGGGTCCGCGGGAAAAGACATTAATATTCAGGTCATTCTTGCCGAACACCTTTTTATAATCCGCGGTATAGTTGATCAGGAATGACTTGCGTACAAATGAATATTCGATCATCAACTGGTGGCGGAAGGCATAGGGTTCTTTTCTGAAGCCATGTTTGGTCAGCGCAAAACCGGTAACCAGGCTGATGCCGTAGTCATTGTTGTAGTGCGCCAGGATCAGCGGTTCAAAGCGGTCGTATTGAAAACTTTGGGGGTTAAAGTCGTTCACGGCAGTATCCCGTGAGGTCCTGATCTTAGCCAGGGAGCGGGACGGCAGCTGGTTCTTCTTATCTGAGCGGTCGTAAATGTACAGGTGTTTTTTATCGTGCGTGGCGCTGTCTATAGAGAAGCTGTCTTTACCGCTGCCGCCTATCATCCGGATCTTAACGGGCGACGTCAGGGGGCCGTTCACATTGAATTCATCTTCTCCGCCAAAGCCGTAGAGCCTTATTTCTTTGGTAACGGCGGGATCAAAAATGCGGTGGTAGATGGTATCCTCGTGGCGGGAAGCATCTTTCTTCAGCTTCAGGATACTGAGCTCAAGCTGCCCGTTATTTTCCTGTATGTTGAAACGCTCGCGTTTGTCAGACATCGGCACGTCTACATAAATTGCAATAAAGCGGTAGTATTCCAGGGCCTGGTGCATGAGATTATCCCGGCGAGCCATGAGAATGCGGCCCGTTTCCACACCGGCTGCCTGGTAGATCTTATCGGGCATGCGTTTCAGCGCGGCGGTAACCATTGCATCTGTAAGATGCGTTTGAACATAGGTGATCTCTTCGCGCCAGTCTGCTTCACTGAGCTGGTTCAGGAAATAGCGGTCAAAATAGCGGGCGTTGAAGTTCCAGCCTTTAATGTCGCGGATCTCTTCCTTATAGGGCTGGAACTTTGCTTTCAGCCATTGGTGCGCAACAATCCAGGGAAATACGCCTGAGGTATTGTAATATACCTGGTCTCTGTCGCGGGGCACGGGCGTGTACCTGGTTTCCTTGTTGTCTTTCACTTTATCCCAGCGCCATTGATCCTCATGACGATCCCAGTCGCCCAGCACCATATCGAGCAGCCTTGCCCGTAAAACGATCTTCTGATCTACAGACACATCGTTATCGTCTTTCAGCTTCTCCTGCACTTTCCCGGTGTTGTCCGTATCCTGCGATTCCAATGGCTCACGTTCTTCCAGCAGGAAAGGCTTGTTGCCAAATTCTTCGCGGTACTGGCCCAGTTCAGGATCTGCGGCTACGTATACTATTTCCGGGTTGGAATGGGGAATATCCAGCGCTGCCGCCAGGGGTGGAACGGTAACGGCGGCAAAGGGATTGGCCGTGGTCACCTGGTCCTGCAGGATGTCGCGGGCCACTGTCTTCCGCAGCTTAGGCGGCAGCTGGCGTTCGGGATATTTCTGTACGCTTCTCAATACCCATTCCCGGCCCCCGGCATCACGCAGCCTGAGCGACCTGGTTTGCTGTCCGCCGCCTTCCTGGAGGATGCTGAGCCCTCCTTTTTCAGTGGCAAGATGAATAACGCGGAGCTTCACCGGGATAGCCCAGAGCTTCCTGTAGTTGGCGCCAAAAAAGAAACGATGTAAACTGCCTGCCTCATTATACCAGGGGGCAATGGCCACTTCAACACTGTCATTTGCAATGTGTTCCTGCGCGCGGGAGGAGAATGATGTCAATAATATAGCCAGTAATATCAGCCGATATAACCTGCAGGTGTTGCACTGCCCGTAAAAAATGATCATTTATGGAATTTAGAATCTTAAAAGTCTACCCGCTCCCAACTATTTTTTTGATGTCTTCCCAAAGGCCCAACAGGTTTCCTTCACTGTCGGCCACGTAGGCATAGTACCCGGCGCCTTCTATCTCCTGCTTTGCTTTAATGATGCTGCCGCCGGCTGCTGTGATCTTTTCCGCATATTCATCAATGGAGGGCACGTTCACTGTTACCTGGGGTGTTTTAACGAAGGCATCCCTCTGTACGATGCCGCCGTTAATAGCGCCCGGTTCCTTAGGTATAAAGGTGGTTTCATCCACTTCCACTGTCCTGGCGCCTGTATAGATGGAACCATCCTGCAGGGGCCAATCCTGTAATTGCCAGCCAAAAATGTCACTGTAGAATTTCTTTGCCCGCTCGAGGTTATCTGCGGGTATTTCAAAATGAACTACTTTTTGCATGACAGTATAATTTAGGCTAAAGGTAAAGAATAGACGTCAAAACCTTCAGTACAGCCGCTCATATTACCAGCTAACTGTTAAGTGCACCATACTGATACTAAATTAGCACATAAGTTCTTTTTCTAATAAAACACCAGGAAATGCCTACTGTAACTAATGAACTACTCCCATATATTTCTATATTACACTAAATATTTATTGTTTATCAATAATTTTTTATTATTTTTGGAGTACCGGCTTAATCATAACATCATTATGAAAAGAATTTCAATCATATTCCTCCAGGCAGTGGTGGTGCTCATTGGCATAGTGGCCCTTGCCCTTTTAATACGCCTTCCCTTAATGGAAGGCAGAGCCGCCAACCTGGACCTGTTCAGCATTTATGCTGACCCCTTCATCCTGTATGGATACGCCACGTCCATTGCTTTCTTTGTTGCGCTGTACAAGGCGTTCAGATTACTGGGCTATATCGGGCATCATCAGGTATTTTCGCCGAACGCGGTCAAGACCCTGAAGAGCATAAAGTATTGCGCGATCGTATTCAGCGCTTTAATTGTGTTGGCAGGGCTGTACGTCAGGATCTGGCATAACAAGGAAGATGACCCTGCAGGTTTTATTGCCGTCTGTATCGTGACCACTTTTGTTGCTATTGTAATTGCCACCGCTGCTGCAATATTTGAAAGACTATTGCAGAATGCCATAGATATGAAATCTGAAAATGACTTAACAATTTAAGAGATGCCGATTATAGTCAACTTAGATGTGATGATGGCCAGGCGGAAAATTTCTCTGAATGAACTTTCTGAAAGAATTGACCTGACATTATCCAATCTTTCCATCCTGAAGACCGGCAAGGCAAAGGCAGTCCGTTTCAGTACATTAGCCGCCATTTGCAAAGCCCTGGACTGCCAGCCGGGAGACATCCTGGAATATGTACATAACGAAATAAGCGCCGGCAAAGATTCCAATGCATAAGCACAATTGCGCATACGCCCGGTAGCGTATGCGCAATTGAAAGAGAAGGCCGTTAAGGCTGCAACACCCACTGTCCGCTCTCAAAGTAATCCGGTACTGCCGTACATTGCGCAAAGCCGCTCTGGTTCTCCAGGTTCAGGTAAGTACCCTGCCATTCGTTTTTCACACGTACGTAACCGTTATAGCTCTCCAACACCCAGTAACTGCTCCAGAAGGTGTTGGGCACATCCGTGCTTTCAGCGTAAGGGTAGCGATGCTCTATGTTCAGGTAATGACCGGTGGCCAGGTTCTTAAAGCGGGTGTGACCGTTCACCTGTTCCTGTACCCATTTGTATTGGTTACCCGTGTTACCGGTACTGTATTTCACCTGGCCATTGTCTTCATACAGGTAAGTATTCAGCCACCTGTTCTTAATGTATACACCGTTACCTGCGGGCGGAGGATTATTCCCGCCGCCACCAATGCTGTTCAGCAGGCTCTCCGCATTGCTTACCTGCAGGCTGGCCAGGTAACTGAACACCTGGTTAAGCTGCTGCTGTACGCCGCTGTTGCCACTGTATTGTTTACGGAACTGGTAAAGGCGGAAGATCAGCTCCAGCTCATTTTGCCCGTAGGGAACACCTAACTTTTGCTGCATGGTGGTAAGGAAAGAATAGCCAAATTCTTCAGTAGGCTCTATCATGGTACCTTCGCCATAATCGTTCCAGGTTGCGAACTGGATGATGCCCACGCCCGAGTTCAGGGCTTTATCCAGCATGGCAGCAAAAGTAGCGGTACCATTGTGCGCGATCTGCCAGGTGGGGCCGTCTGCCCCGCCGGCGGCATAGAAAGATTTGAAGCCGGGATACACCACGCCGATGGGTAAGGCAAAGCTGCTGAGCTGCCGGTAATAGTTATCCACTACCGTGGGATGATCCTGGTAGATCCAGGGAAACTCGCCACCTGCATTGTGCGCGCCTACCTGGTTGGTAAAACCGTACAGCGGTATCACTGCAGGACGAGGATAGAGGCCGTTCAGGATCTGGTCCCATTCGGACGACTGGTGAAAGGTAATAGGCCCGAAATTGAGCACCACCGGCACATTATTCGTTCTCAGGTAATTGGGCTGGGCAAAATAGTTGTTTTGCATGTACACAAAATCGCCATGGGCGCCGGAGGTCTGACCGGGATCCCAGTTCCTGTCTTCATGTACGATAGAGAATTGTAAGCCCACCGCATTCAGCTTACTGATCAGGGCGTTGGAATTAGCCAGGTTGTCGGGGTAATCATACCGCTGGCGGGTACCCGGCCAGTCGATAAATACCCCATCTGCCCCTGCATATTTCATGAGCAGCAGCTGGTACTCTATGATATCGGGATCGCCGGAAGCGTAGGGGCCCGTTTTAGGATAGAAGTAAGCGGCGATCTGGCGTTTGCCGTTCACGATAATGTCCGGGTTCTGGGTGTTCATCTTCCAGTGATATCCCCAGGCGCCCCTGGAGGCCGGCGTTTCAAACCAGGGCATCCAGTGGATGAAGATCTTCTTGCCGGTTGTTTTATTCACTGCAAGCGCATTGGCCGATACTTTTTGCAGGGCGGAGGCATCGGGCAATGAGGGATCTTCCTTTAGTAAGGATTTAGTGCATGCCGATAAAAACAGGATACAGCAACAGATCCAGGAGATGGTTTTCATTAAGAGGGATTTAAGTGATGAATAGGTTTTTCAGCGTGAAAAATAGGGAGACGCTGCAAGGCAGCATAATAATATCCGGAAAATATAGGGAGAAAATGTGCTTTCAGCCACTTTCCCCCTGGTATTCATCACTTTAGTAAACCGGCAGTATAAGAAAAATATAAGGCTATTGATGCTTTTAAACGAATGTAAAAGGATTACCGGAGGTAATATGCGTTACCGTTACGCCCTGCAGTTTAGGTTGCAGCCAGTCTACCAGCCATTCCATTCCCGGCTCTTCGCTCTGGGAATGCCCCAGCACGATGAGGGCGGTTTTTGATCCCAGCTGACGGGCATCGCGAATGTATTCTGCGGTTTCCCATTCATGTACCTCGCCTGCGATCAGCACATCGGGCTGTTCTTTTTCCACCAGGGCAATCTGTCTTTGTCCGCCGGCAGCCCCTGGCAGCAGGGCTATCCGTTCACAGCTTTGTGAAAGGTCGCCTATCACCCGCAGCTGCCGGATGCCCAGGGATTGTTTCAGGGTACTGACCACCTGCTGCAATGAAGCAGGCGGCAGGTGAAGGATGGTGTTACCGGGCTTATAATATTGCAGCCAGCCTGTTTTTTTCAGCACCCCATATCCTACTCCGTCGGGGCGGTGTGTATGCCAGTAATCATGAAAGCGCCACACGGCTATATTGTGTTGCTTCAGCAGTTCCTGCTTGCGGCGTACGATGTGGTTTTGCCCGGACCAGTTCGTATCATCCTGGTGGTTATAGAAAGTAGGCTCATGGGCAATGATGAAATTAGCCTTCCGTCTGGCAGCTTCTTCAATCACCGCAATGGTGGCGAACATGGTGGTAACGATACCGGAGACTACCTGTGTATCACTGCCGCTTTTGAGCGTGTCTACCGTTTGCTGAAAGGGAGCGCCGGGAATATCTTTCAGTATGATATCCATCACTTCACGTACGGTATAGCTTTTCCGGGCGGCCATAGCGGCGCCGGGAACGCTTAATACGGCGGCGGCGCCTGCCGCTTTTGCGATGGTAGTGATAAATGTTCTTCTGGCAAGCATGAGGGATGGGTTTTAGTTGTACCAGTTACGCAGGCGGACGGTGATGTTCTTGTTGCCTTCTTCTACCAGGCGTTTGAACACGTTCACATCGCTCAGGCCATTTTGTCCGCGGTAGTGATAAGGATACACTACGCGGGGTTTGAAAGCCAGTACGGCATCTGCCGCATGGTTTACGTCCATGGTATAGGGCAGGTTCATGCAAACAAAAGCCACATCAATATTTTTGAGTGCGCGCATTTCGGGAATATCTTCCGTATCGCCGGAGAGGTAAATATTTTTGCCGCCGATATTCAGCACATAGCCATTGCCCCTGCCTTTGGGATGTTTGGCGTCGGGCCCGCCGGGCGGGTTATACATCGGGATAGCGGTGATGGTGATACCAGCCTGTGTAGTTTGTTCCCCATTCCTGAGCACAATGGCTTTTGCCCTGTCTTCCGCCGTTAGTTTATCGGCTACTGCCTGCGGCACCACCAGTAATGTCTTCACTGTTTTAACGGCGGCAATGGTAGCCGGGTTGAAATGATCGCCATGGATATCGGTGATCAGGATAATATCGGGCTCGCTATAGCCTTTGTACTTATCTCCTCCCCCATCGGGATCGGCATAAATGGTAAGGCTTTCCACCGTGAGCACCAGGCTGGCATGCTGCACGGGCTGGATAGACAGCACACCTTTGGCGGTTTGCAATGTATCGGCCGAGCTTTGCTGCGCCAGCGCCTTAGCGGAAATAAGAAGAAGCGTTAATGCAAGGTTCCTGAATTTCATAATGATGGATTATATTGTATAAAAATAGAAAAGTTCCGGGTAGATTCTTCGATTGGCGCGACAATTGTGCCGGCTCTCCGGGAAACTGCTGCCTATATGAAAAGAACTGATCAGTACCAGCCCGCAATACTGTTACTATTCACAGCAACGATGATCTTTGCCTGCTCTGCTTCCAAAAAAGGAGTGTTCGCCAAAAAGACGGCGCGTGAGCAATATGCCGGCCGTATTGCCGATGCTGGACTACAAACCACTACGGTAGGCAAACTATGGTTTGCCGCAGGGGAAAAGGCGCTGGCACGGCCCCTGACCATCACGCTGCCATACCGCGAAACCGGCTACTTTGCTGCTGAAAAACCAGATGCATCCGGTTATGTTTTTCCCGTAAAACGGGGAGAGCAGATCAACATACAGGTAAGTATCAAACCGCACGGCAGTTTCCAGCTTTTCACGGAACTATGGCAAAGCGGTACAGAGGGCGGTACGCCATCATTACTGGAAGCTGCTGATACTACCGCCTTACAGCTGCAGTATGAAGTGAAGAAAACGGGCCGTTTACTGATGCGCGTACAGCCGGAACTGTTACGTGGCGGAGAATATACCCTAGTGATCACCAGCGGCCCAAGCCTGGGTTTCCCGGTACAGGCCAATGCTACTTACAGGATCATCAGTTTCTGGGGCGATGGCAGGGACAAAGGCAGCCGCAGGCATGAAGGCATTGATATCTCCGGTAAGTTCAGAACACCGGTGGTAGCGGCCGCCAGCGGGTATGTAAGCAGTGTGCGTGAAAACAACCTGGGCGGCAAAGTGGTGTTCCTGCAACCTGACGGTAAAGATTATACGTTGTACTATGCGCACCTGGATGAGCAACTGGTACGGCAGGGCCAGCGCGTAAATAAAGGCGAGCCGCTGGGACTGATGGGGAATACCGGCAATGCGCGCAACACCGTTACACACCTGCATTTCGGCGTTTATACCATGGGAGGCGCTATCGATCCCTTACCCTTTGTGAATCCTGACAGGGCACAACCGGCAGCCATTACCGCACCGCTGGAACTGCTGCAGCAATATGTACACAATCCCGCCGCCGCACAGCTTCGCGTAACGCCCGCCAGAAACGGCATGACACTGGATAGGCTGTCTTCCAGGCAAGTGATGCGGGTGCTGGCTGCCACGGGCAACTGGTACAAGGTGGTGCTACCCGATACAAGAGAAGGCTATATTGAAAGCACCGCAGTTACAGACCGTGCCGCCCGTACGCTGGTACTGAAAAATGCAGCCCCCCTGCTGGATGCGCCCGACAGTATCAATGCGGTGATGACCACCATGCCTGAAGGCAGCAGTATCAAAGTGCTGGGAGGATATGGAGACTATCAGTATGTGCGGTTTAATACGCAGAACGGCTGGATCAGACAATCTACTGCCGGAGGCAGCAACTGATCTGCGCCAGGCTCTTCAAAACGGTTTTAGTATGCTTTTTGAAGCAGTTATGGAAAAGAACAGACGCATCTATGACTGCTGCAAACCGGATACATGATACAAAAACAAGCAAGCTCCCGTTTATTATCTCCCTTTCCATACTGGCTATACTGGGCTTGTGCTACTGGCTGATACCTGCTTTTCAGCACGGCATAAAAACAGCCTATGAAGTGCTTACCAGCGAAGATCAGCACCGCATCAGGGAATGGGTGAAACAGTTTGGCCTTGGCGGACCAGCAATGCTGATCCTCCTGATGGTGGTACAGATGTTCCTTTTTGTTGTGCCCAATGTACTGGTGATGATGGTGGCTATTACTGGCTATGGCCCTGTATGGGGCGCTGTTATTTCGTTGCTGGGCGTATTTGCCTCTTCTTCCTTTGGATATGTAATAGGCAGGATGCTGGGACCATCCATCGTGAACAAATTCGTGAGCGTAAAAACACAGCAAAAGATCAGCGAATTTATCAGGGCATATGGCGTACCAGCTATCGCCATTACCCGTTTGTCTTCCTTATCAAACGACTCGCTCAGCTTTGTTACCGGCATCCTCAAAATGAAATACCACCGCTATATACTGGCCACCATGGGTGGTATTACACCACTGGTGATACTGCTGGCCCTATACGGGCATAACGGGCAGATAGAAAAGGCGCTGATATGGGTAGCGGCATTATCGTTGTCAGGTTTAGTGGCTTACATCATCATTGATAAACGCAGGAAGAAAAGAAAGGCAGCGTGAATTAAAAATAAATATATACATTTGCGCCCGATTCCTGATTGTTTCACTTTTTAAAATCATAGGAATTATGCTTGAACACTTCTACATATCATCTCTTTCATTAGCTGCCTAAGGGCAAAAGCTACCCCTTTTCCTTTTACTTACCGGAACAGTATTGCCTGATCATTGATAATGATCATGACGGTTATCTTTTGCCCGCTTTTCTGGCAGCGACGGCTATTGCCATTTCCATCGCCAATACCAAAAAGCCATGAGCAATTTAAAAACAAAAGAACTCAGTAAGATAGGATATACGAACGACCAGGCCAGGAGCCTGGTGATCAATATCATTTCAAAACATTTTAAACACACGGCCAAAGCAGACATCCTTACGCTGCTGAGCCATGTTAAGCACGATCCGCAAGCCTACCTGCATGATGAAGTGCTGGGCAGGATCGCGGCCACCTTTGCAGACCAGGAAGCCGCCTGTAATTTCCAGTCATTTGAGCTGCTGGAGCAAACAGGCCAGTTAAAAAATTTACGGCAGTAAGGAAATAGAACATGCCGCCAAACAACAAATGGAACTGGCCATGTCATTACCGGTTACCATACAGGGCGCACTGATGCCCGACGCCCACGTGGGCTACGGCCTGCCCATAGGCGGTGTACTGGCTACCCGCAATGCGGTGATACCACATGCCGTAGGTGTAGACATTGGCTGCAGAATGGCGCTGTCCATCCTGGATGAAAACGAGCAGTATGTAAAACGCTACGCACACCAGGTAAAAACTGCGCTGAAGGAATACACGCATTTCGGCATGGAAGGAGGACTTGCATTTGCACAGGAGCATGCAGTGCTGGATAGCCCCGCATTTCAGTCAACAGACCTGTTAAAGAAACTGCACAGCAAAGCGGCCAGGCAGCTGGGCTCTTCAGGCAGCGGTAATCACTTTGTAGAAGTAGGCGTGATAGAGTTGTATGCGCACAATGCATTAGCGCTCCAACCCGGCAGATATACCGCCCTCTTATCCCACTCCGGCGGTCGCGGACTGGGCGCCAGTGTTGCACAGCACTATACCAGGATCGCCATGGATACCTGCAGACTGCCGCGATCTGCACAGCAGCTGGCGTGGCTGGATATGGACAGCGAAGCCGGACAGGAGTACTGGCTGAGCATGCAGCTGGCAGGCGATTATGCAAAAGCCTGTCATGACCGTATACATGCCAACCTGCTGAAGGCGCTTGGGCTGCAAAAATTAGTAACGGTAGAGAACCATCACAATTTTGCATGGAAGGAAACCCTGGCAGACGGCACGCCCGCCATTGTGCATCGTAAAGGCGCAACACCTGCGCATGCAGGCGAGTTGGGCATCATCCCCGGCAGCATGAGCACCGCCGCTTACCTGGTAGCAGGCAAAGGTGCGGGCGATGCGCTGTACTCCGCGTCTCACGGCGCCGGGCGGGCCATGAGCCGGCAACGCGCCAGGGAAAGTATGACCGTGTCTGCGCTGAAGAAAATGCTCAGCCAGTCCAACGTTACCCTTATTGGCGGCAGCATTGAAGAAAATCCGCTGGCCTATAAGGACATTGAAAAAGTAATTGCCGCACAAACGGCATTAGTGGAAACGCAGGGACGATTTATGCCCTGCATTGTAAGAATGAACAAAGAGTAGATCATTATGGACAAAATAATTGTACAGATCACCTCGGGCCGTGGACCGGCAGAATGTTGCCGGGCCGTTGCCCGGGTGCAGGAGATGATGCTGAAGCAATGTAAAGCAAAAGGTATTGAGATCTCCGTATTGGATAGTAAACAGGCTGACCTGAAAGGCGCGTTGTTGTCTGCCACCTTCCTGGCTAAAGGCAATAACCTGCAGCCGTTTATCGATGAGTGGCAGGGCACCGTGCAGTGGATTGCCAGAAGCCCTTACCGCAGGTTCCATAAACGTAAGAACTGGTTTGTGGGTGTAGGTATATTCCCCCTGCAGGAGCAGGCTTTATGGAACCCCAAAGATGTGGTAGTAGCAACCTGCCGGGCTTCCGGTCCGGGCGGCCAGCATGTGAACAAAGTGGAAACAGCCGTGCGTTGCAGTCATATCCCCTCCGGCATACAGGTACTGGCGGCAGACAGCCGCTCACAGTTGCAGAACAAGCAGCTGGGCATGGAACGTTTAAAGGCGAAAGTAATAGCCTGGCATACCGCACAACTGCTGGAGCAGCAGCAAGACCAGTGGCACGAGCATAATGTGCTGGAGCGGGGGAACGCGGTGAAGGTGATTGAGGCGGAACTGTGAGGGTTGAGCTGTTGGCTGTTAGCTGTTAGTGATTGGAGCGGATGGATAATGGAGCTAATGGCTGATGGTGCATCAGCTGCTCTATCAGTGTTTGCAGTTCATCTCTCCTGTCGTTCAATTCCAGCAGACTGAAACGTTCTCCGGGGATAAGGCTGTTGCTGCCATCATCTTCGATGCGGAAATTCACCTTACGTACATTGAACCAGGGCTCAATGCCCCTGATGGCTGCCAGCACGGCGGTCTGGTCCCAGCTCATGCGGCCGCTGGTGTTCTTGTCTTTACCCAGGGCAATGGCATAGGCATCTTTTACGGGGCTGTTGCGGATGTTTTCGTCCCTGATCAGCGGAACGCCGGTGTGGATCTGCTCTCCTACTTCCAGGGGACTGAGGATCACCGGCGTTTCCCATTGTTCAAACACCATGCGGGCGGCTTTGGTGTCTATGTACACGTTATACTCCCGCCCTTTTGTTGCATTGGGGGGCAGGCTGGCAGCCATGGATACCAGCTGTTTTACCTTTTGCCTTATGAGGCTTCTGCCATCCAGCCGGGAATATTGATCCGGACCGGAAGCCAGCAGGGCGGCCAGGTTGGTAAAAAAGCCCACACTGACGATGGTTACCGAGCTATCCGGCGCTGCGGCCAGGATGCGGCGGTACAATGCCACTGCCTTTTCAGCGTTCTTATTGGAAGACAGGCGGTGCGGATACATGGCGATGATGGCCTGCGCCCATTTCTGGGGACAATCCAGGTAGGGCTTCTTACCCTCCGTTATCCCTACGGGCAGCTCAGGCCTCCCGAAATAGGTATTCAGTACACTGATGGTAGGAACAGTGGTTTCGAAGGCATTACACGAGACAACGGCCAGTATCTTTGCCTCCCCTTTGTCTGCCAACGCATGCAACACGGCCATGGCGCCTACATCGTCATAGTCGCCGGCAATATCCGTATCCAGGATCACCGGTACCTGTGCCGAAGCACTGAGGGAAACGAAACACATGAATATTAGCTGTTTTGTAAACCTATGCATCATAATTTATGCTATTTTCATACCGTGGACCACAACAAGTTAGGATAATTATGGATTTCCGGCATAAGCTTGTACTTTTTTATCCCGATCTTGCTATTTTGACGGCTTACTTTTATTTTGTTAAAAACACCTTTTTTATACATGCATATCAACAGAAGAACAGCGATCAGGCAGCTTTTCATCATCGTCCGCGGGAGCAGCCATACTGCCCGCCTGCGTAAATGATAAAAAGCCCGCCGCTTCCGCCTTCAGCAATCTCCCTGTTACCACAAAGGATGAAGCCATGCTGGAAGCGCTGGCTGCCACCATCATTCCTACCACCGACACACCAGGCGCAAAAGAAGTAGCGGCGCACCGCTTTGCCCTGCGGATGGTGAATGATCTGAGCAAACCTGAACAAAGAGAACAATTTGTGAAGGGGCTGAAACAGTTCCAGGACAAGGTGCAGCAGCAATACGGCAAAACCTATGACAAGTGCACGGCACAGGAACAGGAAAAGATCGTGACCGCAGCCATCGCTGCAAAAGATGCAGGCGATGATGCCGCATATTTCTTTAACACCTTCAAACGTCTCACCATACAGGCTTTCACCAGCTCTGAATACTATCTTACCAAGGTACAGGTATATAAACTGGTTCCGGGTAAATACATCAGCAGCGTTAAAGCATAGTTTGATCACTGATACAGTATGAGTAACATGAACGATTCCATCAAGCAGCGTACATTCGACGCCATTGTGATAGGTTCCGGCATCAGCGGCGGCTGGGCAGCCAAGGAACTTACAGAGAAAGGATTAAAAACATTAGTGCTGGAGCGTGGTAGGAACGTACGGCATCTGAAAGATTATCCCACTACCAATATGATGCCCTGGGAATTTCCCCACCGCGGCGAAGTGCCGCTGGAGACCACCCGGGAAAACCCGGTAGTAAGCCGGTGCTACGCTTTCAAGGAAGATGCCATGCACTTTTTTGTAAAAGATAAGGAGCATCCCTATGTGCAGGACCAGCCCTTTGACTGGATACGCGGTTACCAGGTAGGCGGCAAATCATTGCTGTGGGCAAGACAAACACAACGCTGGAGCGATTTTGATTTTGAAGGCCCGGCACGCGATGGCTTTGCAGTAGACTGGCCCATCCGCTACAGCGACCTGGCGCCCTGGTACAGCCATGTGGAAAAGTTTGCCGGTATATCCGGAGATAAGGACGGCCTGCCCAATTTGCCGGATGGTGAATTCTTACCCGCCGTAGGACTGAATGACGTGGAGAAATATTTCAAGGCAAGCGTAGCCAAAAACTATAAGGACCGCCATGTGATCTACGGGCGCTGCGCCCATATTACTCAGCCCCAGCAGATTCACCTGGACCAGGGCCGCGTGCAGTGCCAGAACCGTACGCTATGCCAGCGCGGCTGCCCCTTTGGCGGCTATTTCAGCAGCAACTCCTCTACCCTGCCCTGGGCTGAAAAAACAGGCAACCTAACCCTGCGTCCGGACAGTGTGGTACAGGAGATCATCTTCGATGATAAAAAGAACAAAGCAACCGGCGTGCGGGTAATTGATGCCCACACCAAGGAAGTAGTGGAATACTATGCTGCTATCATCTTTGTAAATGCAGGTGCGCTGAACACCAACCTGCTGCTGCTGAACTCCACATCACAGCGCTTCCCTAACGGTCTTGGCAACGACAGCGGCGTGCTGGGTAAATATGTAGCCTTCCACAATTACCGCACACATATCAATGCCGTATGCAACGATTTCAAAGATGTGCGGGATGAAGGCAGACGGCCCACCAGCGCCTATCTGCCACGTTTCCGCAATGTATACAAACAGGAGACCGACTTCCTTCGCGGATACGCTGCCGGCTTTGGCGCATACCGCTCCAGCTACCATAACACCGACGGTTTTGGACTGCAGCTGAAAGAACAGCTGTCTCAAAAACAAATGGGCCCCTGGTATGTAGGATCGCATATGATGGGTGAGACCATCCCCAAAGCATCCAACGGCGTTTCACTGGATAGCACACAAAAAGATGAATGGGGTATGCCTTTGCTGAAGATCAATATCGGCTATGACGATAATGATGAAAAGATGATAAAGGACTACCAGGAGCAGATGACAGAAATGTTTACAAAAGCCGGCTTCACGGATATTAAAGTAGTGGACACCAAACAGGCGCCCGGACTGGATATCCACGAAATGGGCGGCGTACGTATGGGCCGTGATCCTAAAACCTCCATGCTCAATAAATGGAACCAGCTGCACGCCTGCAGCAATGTATTTGTAACAGATGGCGCCTGTATGACGTCTACGTCTACACAGAACCCGAGTTTGACGTATATGGCATTAAACGGCAAGAGCAGTGGATTATGCGGTGGGGCAGCTGAAGAAGAAGGAGATATAAAGTCTTCATCCAACGTCATTGCGAGGCGTCGTGGAGCACAGCGCGCAGGGCGCCGAAGCAATCTTCTATGTTAAATGGCGGGTTTTCGTTTATACGTTTGCCGATTAAAAGATTGCTTCGTCCCGCTCCGCACTAAGCCTGCGCGGCTCCCCGCAATGATGATACTTACGAACTATTTCACTACCGGAAACGCCACTATCCTCACCTTCGTACACCCATAAGGGATCAGGGTTATCTGCTCCTCCTCCTCATTCACCTTTCCACGATAAATACCCGTACGATCCGTTACCGGTTGGGGTGCAATGCCGTCTGCTATTTTCCAGGAAGGGATCTTTTTACCGGTGGCGATAATGGCCAGCGGGGCATGTGCCTGGTTCCACACAAAAGTATCTGAAACGGGCTGTAATGTTTTTAACTGCAGATGGGCGGCCGGGTCTTTGACAATGCTTTCCGGCAGGCCGTAGTTCCAGTCTTGTTTTGTGTATACGTTAAAATAGTCTCCTTCTTTTTCATCATGACCTTTCTCCCATTGCTCTTCGAGTTTGAGGGCGTACACGAGCGGACCTCTTTCTATGGCGCGGGAGTTACGGCCCCAGTTGGAGGTGCTCATCTGCATGGGCAGCTGTAATGTAAGACGGTCATTATTCTTCCAGGTACGGTTGATGGTGATGACCTGTCCGCCTTTTTCGCGACGCAGTTCCGTGCCATTCAAAGAGATCAGCGCTTCATTGCACCAGGCGGGAATGCGCAGCTGTAAAGGAAAGGCCGCTTCTTTCTCCAGCGAGAGCTCAAAGCGGATGGTTTCTTCAAAAGGATAGGCCGTTACCTCACGGATGGTAAGGGGAACGGCGTTCTTACCTACTGTTGTGCTGAGTGTACTGGGACTGTATTCCAGTGCCGCCACACCCTTATCACGGGTGGCGTACCAGAGGTGGCTGGTGAATTTGGTCCAGCCCTGGTGCATATTGGCCAGGCAGCAGGTATAGCCGCTCCGCATACCGAACACGTTATTCATCTCTCTTTCAAAGGGCAGGGAAAAACTGAACACACCCTTTGTTACCTGCACCTGGTTGGCTATCTGAAAATATTGCTTGGCATTATAATCATCTGTGGTTTGCGTAGGCAAAGCGTTGAAGGTCATTCTTTCCAGTGCGTCCATATAGCGATGATCCCCGGTGATGGCGATGATCTCTTCCAGGGAGTACATGGCCTCTACGATGGCGCAGAGTTCAGTGCCCTGTACGGGATCATTGCCGTGCAGATCTTCATCCGCAGAAAAGATGCCCATGGGCAGGCCGTGCAGGGTCATGAGATCATGAAAGCCGGTGGCCAGGCCTTTAAGATAGGCGCTGTCTTTTGTACGCTGGAAATTCACTGCGGGAGATTTCAGTGCCATCGCCACATTTACGCCGTGGCGCTGCATCCAGTGTTCATCATTCTGATAGGTAGCGGCGTTGATCACCCAGTCGCGGTTAGCCAGCCAGCGGCTCCAGGGAAAGGACTGTGATTCCAGCCGCGAAGCCAGCTCCAAAAGGAAAGGCGCTTTGGTAATGCTGTACAGCCATTGTGCCATCAGTACATTATCAGCGCCGCGGGAAGTGGCCCACTCTGTCCATTTACCCACCGGGCAGGTTTTGATCGCTTCCAGCTGGTAGCGGAAGTATTTTGTCATAAAAGGGATCACTCTTTTATCGGCAGTGGCGCTGTAGTATTGCTGCAATACTTTCAGCATCACCATTTTGGGCCACCAGTCGTCGCCTGCGGCACAGTTAGCCGGCGTAATGGCTACCTGCTTTTCCCTTTCTTCTTTAGTGATGGGTCCGAAATAACCGGAAGGGCGCTGATGCTCCAGCACCCAGTTCACATATTTGCCTACTTTATCCTGCAGTGTTTTATCATCCAGCAGCCAGGCCAGTGGCAGGGCGCCATCCAGCCAGTAGGGCGTTTCTTCCCAGCCATCGCCTGCGCCGCCCAGCCAGCCGTTATCATTTTTTACTTTTCCGTATACTTCATCGAGATGGCCGCTGGTGCCATTGCGCATGATGGAAAGCTGGTTACGCAGCCAGCCTTCCGGTTTAACGGCGCCAAGGGGTAAAGGCTGATATACCGGCGCTACATACACCGGCTTACCGGCGGGTCCTGGTTGCGCATATGCCAGGGTGGTACAGAGCGTGAGCAACACTATGCTCCTGAAGGTGTTAGTCATTATTCGATTCCCTACATTTTATTGATGAGTTTTTAAGATAGAAAAAACTTTGTTGATTTCCAGCAAAAGCCTGAAACTACTGTTCAGCCTGGCTAAATTCTATGAGATAGTATAAAAATAATTAGCATCTTTGGGATCTTAAAACTAACCTGAACGGATCTATTAAATGGAGCGCCTGGCACCCGTATTTTTACTTGTAGACGATGACCTGGACGATACATTTCTGTTTGAAGAAATGTTGCAGCAAGTGAGCCCAACCGTAACTTTCCAGAACGCTATCAACGGAAAGGAGGCCCTTGACAAATTGCGGGCAGCAGATACACAGCTGCCCGATGTGATCTTCCTGGACCTTAATATGCCCAGGATGGATGGCAGGCAGTGCCTGTCTGAATTAAAGAATGACCCGGCATTACAGCATATTCCCGTGGTCATTTATACAACATCGGCCCATCCGAAAGACATCAGCCAAACGATGCAGAACGGGGCCGCCTGTTTTATCACTAAACCTACGGATACATGCGAGTTGCATAATATTTTAACCATGATCGCACAACATGTACATGGCGATCTTAAAGGGGCATTAGCGCATATTTATTGTTATGATCCTGATAGTTGACGACAAACAAGAGAATCTATATTCTTTAAAAGCACTACTCCGCCTGCATCTTTATGATGCTGATACAGCTAACTCAGGAGAAGAAGCACTGAAAAAGATTCTGAAGAACGAGTATGAACTGATCATCCTGGACGTACAAATGCCGGGAATGGATGGCTATGAAGTGGCAGAAACACTGACCGGGCATAGCAGGTCCAGGGACATCCCGATCCTCTTTCTTTCTGCCGTAAATATAGATAAGCGCTTTATTACAAAGGGGTATGCTTCCGGCGGCGTTGATTATATTACCAAACCTTTTGATCCGGATATACTGCTGCTGAAAGTAAAGACTTTCACCAGGCTGTACCGGCAAACCAAAGAGCTGAACGAGATCAGGGAAACGCTGGAGCAGAAAGTGGAACAGCGAACGGCTGCCCTGGTGGAAGCCAACAAAGCCCTGGAAGCCAGCAACGGAGAACTGCAGCAATATGCCTATATCGCATCGCACGACCTGCAGGAGCCTTTACGGAAGATTACTACCTTCAGCCGCCTGGTATCAGACCGTTTCCTGGCCGGTATTCCCCAGGCCGCTGTCTATATGAGCAAAGTAATGGCGGCTTCTGAAAGAATGCGGAAGCTCATCAATGATGTGCTGGATTATTCAAAACTGTCTGATACGCCGAAGTTCGTTCCCTGCAGCCTGGACCAGGCATTACAGGATGCGCTTACAGACCTTGAGCTGTTCATCCGCGAAAAGCAGGCCCAGATTAATACGGCCCCCCTGCCAACAGTAGAGGGTATACCAGACAGGCTGCGACAGATGTTCCAGAACCTGATCAGCAATGCGTTGAAATTTTCCAGGAAAGATACACCGCCGGTGCTGAACATTCGCGGAGAACGGGTAGCCGGTAAATCACTCAGCGCACCCGTACAGGAACAGGGAGATTACTGCCGCATCTACATCGAAGATAATGGCATCGGGTTTAACGAAATCTACCTGAATAAGATCTTTGTAATGTTCCAGCGCCTTCACGGCAAAGATGAATATGAGGGCAACGGCATCGGCCTGTCTATCGTCAAAAAGATCATCCAGCGTCACAACGGACTGATCACCGCAGAAAGCAAGGAAGGCGCAGGTACCGTATTCATTGTACTGCTGCCCCTGAAACAGCCTGTTATTAATCAACCTGCAGAACTGCCGTAAACCAACGATACATGAACAAAGGATTTAAGAAAAACCTGGTCATCAGCTTCGCGGTCTCTCTTTTACTCGTCTTAGCCAGCGCTATCACCTCCTATATCAGCATACGGAACCTGTTAACCAGCCAGCAACTGGTAGACCATACCAACTCAGTGATCCTTAAACTGGAAAATACCATCTCCATCCTGAAGGATGCGGAAACGGGCCAGCGGGGCTTCCTGATCAGCGGCAAACCTGAATTCCTGGAGCCTTATACCGGGGCGCTGGATAAAGCCAACCGCGTTATCGGCAATATTGAATCACTGACAGCTGACAACCCGGCGCAGCAACATTCCATTATACAACTGCGCAACCTGATTTCCGCGAGGTTTACTTTACTGCAGCAACATATTGACGCTAAAAACGCAGGCACTACGCCGGGCGCAGAAGAGCTGGAAGACGGCAGAGTGCAAATGGACGCCATCAGGCAGCTGATAGACAAGATGCAGCAACGTGAGCAGGCCCTGCTGGCGAGCCGTACAGGCACCGCCAACAAATTCGCCATGTACACATCACTGCTCATCCTCATCGCTGCCTTACTGTCTATATTGGTGACCGTTGCCTCATTTATCAGGATCAACGGCGACTTTACAAAGAGAATTGAACTGCAGCTGGCTCTGGAACAAAAAGATGCGGATATCAGCCAGCGGATCAACATCATAGAAGGAGTGGCCAACAAGATCTCTTCCGGCGATTACAAGATACGGGTAGACGATGCCAAAACAGATGCATTGGGCTCTGTAGCAGTTTCACTGAACAAAATGGCCATCTCTTTAGACCGGTCTTTCAGCAGGCTGGAAGAAAGCGAATGGCTGCAAAGCGGCATTGCCGCCCTGAACGAAAAAATGATCGGGGAAAAAAGCCTCGATGTTCTTACCTACAATATACTGGAGTTCGTTACGCAATATATCCAGGCCCAGGTGGGCGCTTTCTATATACTGAAGAATGATGAACGCCTCTCGCTTTGCGCCACCCTGGCCATTGATAAAGACCGGATACAACAGGAGATCAGTATGGGAGAAGGCATTGCCGGGCAAAGCGCCTTATCCGGCAAGGAAATATTGCTGGAACAGGTAGACAACACTTTGCTGACCATCAACTATACCGCCGGCAGCATACAACCCGCGGCCATTATCGCCATGCCGGTATTCCACGAAAAAAGGATCAAGGGCGTCATTGAACTGGCCACACTGCAGTCATTTACTCCACGGGAAGTTGAGTTCCTGAAAGCGGCGGCATTCAATGCAGGAATCGCTATCCAGGGCGCACAAAATCATCAGCACCTGCAGGAGCTGCTGGCAGAAACACAGGCACAGTCAGAAGAACTGCAGACACAGCATACCGAGCTGGAAAACATCAATACAGAACTGGAAGCACAGGCATTGAAGCTGCAGGCATCTGAAGAAGAGCTGAAAGTGCAGCAGGAAGAACTGCAGCAAACCAACCAGGAGCTGGAAGAAAGAAGCCGTTTGCTGGAAGAAAGAAATGAGCTGATACTGGAACGTAATCTTGAAATACAGGCAAAAGCAGAAGCGCTGGCTACCAGCACCCGTTACAAATCGGAATTCCTGGCTAATATGTCGCACGAACTGCGTACACCGCTGAATTCCATCCTGCTCCTGTCCCGCCTGATGGCAGAGAACCATGAGGGCAATCTTACGGAAGAACAGATTGAATACGCTACCGTTATACAAAGCTCCGGTAACGGCCTGCTAACACTCATAGATGAAATACTGGACCTTTCCAGGATAGAATCAGGTAAAATGCAGCTGGAATTTAACCTGACCGGCGTAGAAGATATCGGCCAAGAGATGAACACACTCTTCAGTCCAATGGCAAAAGACAAAGGCATTGCCTTTAACGTGGAAACAGCAATGGTAGCCGGGAAGATGATAGAAACAGACCGTCAGCGGCTGCAGCAGATACTCCGCAACCTGATCTCCAATGCGCTCAAGTTCACTGCTAAAGGCAGTGTGACGCTGCGGATCAGCCAGCAGGCAGACACCATCGTTTTTGCAGTGAAGGATACAGGTATCGGCATTCCTAAAGACAAGCAGGAAACAATATTCGAGGCCTTCCAGCAGGCAGATGGTTCTACCCGCCGTAAATACGGCGGCACAGGACTGGGCCTTTCCATCAGCCGTGAGCTGGCCAAGCTGCTGGGCGGTACTATCACCCTGCAAAGTGAGGAAGGAAAGGGCAGCGAATTTGTGCTGACACTACCCATGCAACAAGGCGTACCCGCACAACCGGAATACCAGGCACCGGCCATAAGCAGCGCAGCAAAACATCGTCCGCAGGAAGTATTGCAGACAGCAGAAACGGCCAATTACCAGGCGTACCTGTCGCCCCGTATACCTATGGCCATACCGGACGACCGTGACCAGATCAACGCAGGCGATAAAGTGCTGCTGATCATCGAAGATGATACCGCCTTTGCGCGCTCACTGCTGGACTACAGCCGTCAGCAGGGATACAAGGGCGTTGTGGCGGTAAGAGGTGATGAAGGCATTACGCTTGCCAAACAACTGCTGCCCACCGGCATACTGCTGGATGTACAGCTGCCTGTAAAAAGCGGCTGGGAAGTAATGGAAGAGCTGAAGTCTGACCCGGCAACACGGCCCATCCCCATACACATGATGTCTGTACACGAAGTGAAGACCAGGAGTATTTCCAGGGGTGCAGTTGATTTCATCAACAAACCGGTTGCGCTTGAAAAGCTGGGCGAAGTGTTCAGCAAGATAGAAGATGCCCTGAGCCGTCATCCTAAAAAAGTGCTGATCGTTGAAGAGAACCAGAAACATGCACAGGCGCTGTCTTATTTCCTGGATCGTTTCAACATCGCCTCTTCCATCAGCACCAGTATCAACGAAGGGATGGATGCACTGAACCGTGCGGAAATAGATTGTGTGATACTGGATATGGGGATTCCTGCACGGCAGTCGTACGACATCCTGGAAAACATCAAGAAAACGCCCGGCTACGAAAACCTGCCTATCATCATCTTTACAGGCAAGAACCTTTCGCATTCAGAAGAGGTACGTATCAAGCAATACGCAGATTCTATCGTGATTAAAACCGCTCATTCCTATCAGCGTATACTGGATGAGGTATCACTGTTCCTGCACCTGGTAGAAGAACATAAAAAGGAAGGCAGCTCATCCCGCTACCGGAAGATGGGAGAACCGGCAGAAGTGCTGAAAGGAAAAACGGTACTGGTGGCAGATGATGATGTGCGCAACATATTCTCGCTGACAAAATCGCTGGAAGCTTATGGCATGAAGGTTGTTTCTGCAACAGACGGAAAGGAAGCCCTGCAACAGCTGGAGGCTACTCCCAAAATAGATCTTGTGCTGATGGATATGATGATGCCTGAAATGGATGGTTATGAGTCCACAAAACGCATCCGCGAGATACCGGCCTTCCGGCAGCTGCCCATTATTGCGGTAACGGCTAAGGCAATGACGGGCGACCGTGAGAAATGCATCAGCGCAGGCGCATCTGATTACATTACAAAGCCAGTAGATATAGACCAGCTGATCTCTCTCCTGAGAGTATGGCTCTATGATAATTAACCGAATATGATGATCAGGGATGAGGATCTGAACCTGTTGATAGAAGAGCTGTTCAGCCTTTATGGCTACGACTTCAGCAACTATGCGAAGGCATCGCTCCGGCGGAGGGTGAACCGCCTGATGGTGGTAGACCGCTTCCCCAGCTTTGCCGAGCTGTTACACCGGGTAAAGCGCGATCCGGACTACCTGACCCGCGTAGTGGAAGAGTTTACAGTGAATGTTACGGAGATGTTCCGCGACCCCGGCCTGTTCAGAACCATCCGGGAAACCGTACTGCCCGTACTGGCTACCCGGCCGTTTATCCGTATATGGCATGCAGGCTGCGCTACCGGTGAAGAGGTATACTCCATGGCCATCCTGCTGGAGGAGGCCAACCTGCTGCATAAGTCTTTATTGTACGCTACAGACCTGAACCCCTCTGTTATCGAAAATATCAAAAGAGGTATATTTCCGATGAGCCAGATGAAATTATATTCGGAAAACTACATACTTTCGGGAGGCAAACAGGATTTTTCATCGTACTACACCGCAAAATACGACTGGGCCAAATTTGACGAACGCCTGAAGACGAAAATGATCGTTGCCACCCATAACCTCGTTTCCGACAGATCCTTCAATGAATTTGGCCTTATCTTTTGCCGCAACGTGCTTATTTATTTTGACAAGCATCTGCAGGACAGGGTACTAACCCTTTTTGACAGCAGCCTCGAAAAACTGGGCTTCCTGGTATTAGGCGCCAGGGAAAATATCCGGTTTTCGGGTATTGCCGGCAAGTTCAGACAACTTGACAACAAAGAAAAAATATGGCGCAAAATAATGTAGACAGGTATAAACTCGTAGTGATTGGCGGCTCTGCCGGCAGCCTGGATATTATGCTGCGGATAGTGGCCGACCTTCCCATACATAGCCCCGCTTCTTTTGTTATTGTGCTGCACCGGAAAAGCGGCCAGCCTTCTGTGCTCACCGCCCTGCTGGCAGACAAAACAAAGCTGCCCGTAAAGGATGTGGAAGACAAAGAGCCCATTCTGCCCGGCACTATTTACGTAGCCCCCTGCGATTATCACCTGCTGCTGGAAGAAGATCATACCTTTTCGCTGGATGTTTCGGAGAAAGTACATTACAGCCGCCCCAGTATAGACGTCACCTTTGAATCTGCCGCCCCCCTCTACAAAGATGCGCTGGTGGGCATATTACTGTCGGGCGCCAATGCCGACGGCGCTGAAGGCATGAAGGCCATTGCCCAGCACGGCGGCTTTACCATTGTGCAGCAGCCGGATACAGCAGAAATCGGCTATATGCCCCAGCAGGCTTTAAATATCATGGCAGCTTCCAGGGTGCTGGACGGCCTGGAGATCAGCCATTTCCTGCATGAGCTCTTATCCGCAGAAACGCCTACCGGTTTGCACCATTGACCCGGGGCAGTGTACCATCCTCCTTCTACACGCTGCTGCCTTATTTCCCCATTTATCTGCTGAATAAGCCTTTATCCCCTCTTATACACCTGCTGCATGCGTTTTGCAGGAGATAGGCTAATACGCGATCATTATGGCACAGCAAAAAGCAAAACCCGTTCAAAAGCGGCTTTACAAAAAATGGTTCACCGTGGCTCCCGGTGTGTGGGGCATAAAAGACCTGTTTGTCAATGTCTACCTGGTGCATTCCGGGGAAGCTAACCGCTGGGTTCTGGTGGATGCGGGCTTGCCTTCTACCGCACGGTGCATAAAGAAGGTAGCGGAGCACCTTTTCTGGCCGCAAACCAGTCCGGCGGCCATCATCCTCACCCACGGACATTTTGACCATACGGGCTCGCTGAAGAAGCTGGCGGATGAATGGGATGTACCTGTGTACGCTCATTACCTGGAGGCGCCCTATCTTACGGGGCATTCTTCCTACCCGCCGCCAGACCCGACTGCGGGCGGGGGACTGATGACGCTCCTCTCCTGCTTCTTTCCCAAAAAGCCTAAAGATCTGAACGGACGGCTGCTGCTGTTACCGGAAGATAATACCGTACCCGGACTGCCCGGCTGGCGGTATATTCATACACCGGGGCATGCGCCCGGGCATATCAGTCTCTTCCGGGAAAGTGATGGCGTACTGATAGCAGGAGATGCAGTGGTGACCACCCGGCAGGAATCGCTTTTCTCCGTCATGATGCAGTCCAGGAAACTTTGCGGTCCGCCCAGATACTTTACTTACGACTGGAGAGCCGCCGAAACCACCGTTAACAAACTGGCCGAGCTGGAACCTTCCGTGATTGCCAGCGGACACGGAAAACCAATGCAGGGAAATGCCATGAAAGCGGCCTTACACCGATTGGCCGCCAACTTTGACCACGAAACCGTACCTGCCTCCGGAAGATATGTAGATGAATCGGCGGTGGCCGGGCCATCGGGCGTAGAGTATGTACCCGCCCCTCATCCAAAGGAAAAATGGTATAAAGCCGGCGCAGCGCTGGCCATGATAGGTATTGGTGCGCTGCTGCTTCATTTCAGCAGCAAAAAGGAGTGATCCCGCTATCTGTGCATTGTTTACCATGGAATAAGCCGTATTTTTATACCCGCACCACAAAAAAACATACCATGGTACAATTAGGCATCTTACTTACACGGCATCACCGTTTATTAAGCGTGGCCGCAATGCTGGATGTTTTTGAAACAGTTAACCACTATTATGAGGGCGACGGACAGGCTGCGTTTTTTGATATCTCTTTGCTCTATCCACAGAGCAGTTACCCCCCGGCTTATTCCGAGCATCCTGTATACCCGCTGCAGGCATCTCCCAGGCAAACCATCATCCTGATACCGGCCTTTGGCACCAGCGATCTGCAGGGCGCCATCCGCGATAATGGCGAGTGTCTTTCCTGGCTGCAGCAACAACATCAACAGGGCACGGAAATAGCCAGCTTCTGTACCGGCGCCTTCTTACTGGCCGCCACCGGGCTGCTGGATAAAAAGCCAGCTACCACCCATATACATGCCGCCACGGCCTTTGCCAAAGCATTTCCACAGGTGCAGCTGCAACCCAGCGAGATCACCACTTTCCAACAGGGTATCTATACAGGCGGAGGCGCTACCAACAGTTTCCACCTGATGCTGCGCGTGCTGGAGAAATACTGCGGATACGAAATGACCCTGCGGGTAGCCAAATATTTTGCCATTGATATGGACCGTGAACAACAGGCTTATTTCGGTACTTTTCAGCCGGTGTTCAACCATAAGGATGAACTGGTGAGCGCCCTGCAGCACCGCATTAAAAGCCGCTTCCAGGAAGCAGGTACCATCGAGGAACTGCTCTCTGAAATACCGGCCAGCCGCAGGAACCTGGCCCGGCGCTTTAAAGCGGCTACCGGTTTCACACCCATCGAATACCTGCAGCGTACCAGGGTGGAAGCCGCCAAAGGACTGCTGGAACAAACCGACCAGAGCGTGCTGGAAGTGATGCTGAATACCGGCTATAATGACCTGAAGACCTTCCGCCAGTTGTTCNGCAAAACCACGGGTATGACACCTACCGCCTACCGCGAAAAGTTCNACCGGAAAAGAGTCATTGATCCGGCCTTGCAGTAAACCTTATGCCATTTCATTTATGGAAAATTATTCCTACATTGGGGACAGATCATCTAACCGGCCTGTGAATATCCACGTTTATTATTGAAAAAGAGAAGGCCTATCCTTCCGGATTGTATGTATGTAGAATGAACAATGCTTTTTATTCCTATTTAATAGAACAGTTATGAACAAAATTTTATCAACCATCTTCTTATCAGGCTTTTTCCTGATGGCCGGTATCCACGTTTATGCCCAGGGTTGTGTAGCGCTGCGCGGTAACGGTACTGCCTGCGTGATGACACATCCGGATGAAGACCATGCAGACAAATGGATCTTTAACATGGGCGGACGCTATTTCAAGTCTTACAAACACTTCAAAGGCAGGGAAGAACAAAAGGAAAGAGTGGAACTGGGTACAGAAGTGATCAACCACCAGACTGCCGTAGACTTTACCCTTACCCGCATACTGGATGATCGCTGGAGCGTGATGATAGATGTGCCACTGCTGTTCAACGCCCGCTCATCCCTTTACGAACACGGACTGGTAAATGGCAGGAACAATTTCAATGAACGACACAGCATGCACTCTTACGGCCTGGGAGATATCAGGATAGCGGTATACCGCTGGCTGCTGAATCCCCGGAAGTCTGCCAGGGGCAACATACAGGCAGGCCTGGGTATTAAGTTTGCCACCGGCGATTATGATTACCAGGATTACTGGTACAACGTAGGCCCCAACGGCGCCAAAGAACTACGCACCGTAGACCAGTCCATACAGCTGGGCGATGGCGGCACAGGCATCAGCACAGAGATCAATGCTTTCTACAATATTTCACGCCGTTTTGGCTCTTACTTCAATGCTTATTATCTCATCAATCCACGCGAACAGAATGGCGTAAGAACCTACCGTGAAACATTATCTCCTGCATTAGCCAATGAAGGCATTATGAGCGTACCAGACCAATATATGCTGCGGGCAGGCCTCACCTATGGCGCCGGTAATTTTACCGCCTCTGCAGGCGCCCGGCTGGAAGGCATTCCCGTTCATGACCTGGTAGGCGGCAGCGGCGATTTCAGAAGGCCCGGCTATGTATGGTCCGTAGAACCCGGTGTAGCTTACCGCCTCAAAAAGGTGAGCCTCTATGCCTCCGTACCCATCGCCTTTGTACGTAACAGAACCCAAAGCGTTACCGACAAAGAAAGAAGCACCCCCACCAATAAAGTGAACGGTGACGCCGCCTTTGCAGACTATGTGGTTAACGCAGGCGTTTCTTTCCGCTTCTGATTGGAAGTAAAAAAAAAAAATATAATAATCACAACACTGGTGCCCCGCCTGACACTGGTGTTGTGATTATTTATTTTTGATTGTTGATTGTTATTTGTCCTGCGGCGGGCACAATTGCATCAGGGCCACCGCGCTGCTGGCTTCGTAGGACTGAATGACGCCTGTTGGACAGGGGATCTTATAGTTACGGTAGGTGAGGCCGCGGGCGGCGTCGCGGTTGCCCCAGGCGGTGTTGATGTTCTTCTGCAGCCAGGGTATGTATTGCGATTGGCCCGCATCTTTCACCAGCATCATTACATACTGGGCAAAGATGGCTTTTAACACGCCTTGTTCGTTCCAGTCTCCTTCTGCAGGGAGGATGCCATCTTTATCACTCATTACCTTTTGCGTATAGTCGGTAGCCCGCTTGGCATGATCCAGGTAGGCCGTTTCGCCGGTTGCTTTATACAACATAACGGCGGCGCCGATAAATGTGCCCTGGTTGTAGGTATAGTCTGACCAGCCTTTCTTTCCCCTGATGTTATTGTCTGCCACCCTGCCGGTGGTGCTGTCTGCCAGGTTGGTCAGCGACCAGCTGTAAACGTCCTTTGCTTTTTGCAGGTAGGCCGCCTCTCCGGTTATTTTATGCAGCAGCATGGCAGCTATCACCGTGGGGAAGTTGATGCAGGAATTTTTGCCGCTGTGATTAAAATCCCAGAACATACCGCCTTCCGCAGAATCGTAAGATTCATCCCACACTCTTTTGAAACCCGATACCGAAAGGTCCAGGTAGTGCTGCTCTCCGGTGAGCTGGTAAGCCCTTGCCAGGGAGATGATCCACCACATCATATCGTCATAGATGAACCATACGGTGCGGTTGTTCCAGTTATACTGGTCGTACCTGCGATGGCCGCCATCGTAAATATCCTTTACCAGTTTCAGGTAAGCGGGATCGGATGTACGCTGGTAGGCATTCATGGCCATGTCCCAGTAGATGGCCTGTGTCCAGATGGCACCGATGGATTTCTTCTCCGTGGTGGCATAATACAGCTTATCGCCCGTGCTGTAAAAATATTCGTTGAAGTTATTGTAGGCCGAAGTGGCATCCTTCGCGGTAAAGGAAACAGCCTGCAGAACCGGCGGATCACCCGGCCCGGTCCTGTTGTTGCTTTTGCTGCAGGAAGCATTCAATAGCAATGCTGCTGCTAATGGAAAGAACAGTTTATTCATGTTGTTATTTTAATGCTTACCAGCCCGGGTTTTGCACCAGCTCCTTATCGTTATTGATGTCATCGGATGGCAGCGGGAAAAGATAATGTCTTTTATTGAATACGCGCGTTTCGAAAGGTACAACATTCAGGAATTCCGGCAGATCGGCCTGGATGTTCAAGCCGTACATAGGGCCGTTCTGTGTCTGCTCAGCGATCTTCCAGCGGCGCACATCAAAGTAACGGTTGTTCTCGAAGGCCAGCTCTACGCGGCGTTCTTTGCGGATGGCTTCGCGCATGGCGGCTTGTCCTGCGGGGGCAGGTAGCTCTGCGCCGCCGTATTGCGGAATGCCTGCCCTTTCGCGGATGAGGTTCAGGTATTTCAGTATGTCCGGGTTGCCGGGTTCTGCTTCGTTGAGGCATTCAGCATAGCTCAGGTATATCTCTGCGAGGCGCAGGAGGATACAGGTACGGTCGTTCACATCCCAGGCGCCGGTGCCCATGGCTTTACGCACAATATAACCGGTAGGCGAATAGTCTCCGCCGCCTGTCTGTCTGCCTGAATTACCGGTATTATACAGGCGGGTGGTGATCTCGCCAAAGGAGGTATTCAGCCAGGTGCTGCCATCATAAGTGATGTTCACATAGAAACGCGGTTCACGGTTCACCCACTGGTTGTAGATGTTTTTAACATGCGAGTCGTAAGGCGCCTGGAAATCGGAATAGCCGGAGCTTACGTAACCTGACTGCGGATCATCAATGCTTCTGCCGTTCTTCATAAAGAAGGCGTCTACCATGTTCTGCGTGGCCCCCAGTCCGCCGCTGCCTTTTACATCACGGGAGCTGGCGCCGCCGTGGTAGGGACACAGTTCGTACTGACGCGGACCGATAGAACTCCCCGGCCGTGCCAGGATCACTTCTTCATTCCAGTCTGTGAGGATCACATCCCTGCAGGAAAGATAAGGGCTGAAATTGCCGTCAGGACCGTTCTTGCGGAACAGGTTATAGGTGCCGGGTACAAACTCTGTGATGAAGGCCTTATAAGCATCTGCGGCTACTTTCCATTTGCTGGCATCGAAGGACTGGCTGATCAGCTGCTTGCCATCTTTGTTCCGTAACTCCGCCAGGTCGGCATTGCCGTTATACAGCGGACTGGCGCCATACATCAGTGCATTGGCCCTGAAGGCAAGCGCGATGCCGCGGCTGATACGGCCATAGTCCTGGTCGTTGTTAGGTTTAACAGGCAGGATGGCTGCTGCCTTTTCCAGCTCGTCTGCTACGTAAGCCACACATTCATCGAATGAATTACGCGGTATCTGCAGGTTGGCATCCACGGGAGTAGGCGTTTCTCCCAGCAATACTACGGGGCCGTATATACGCATCAGGTAGAAGTAATACATGGCTCTCAATGCGCGGGCTTCTGCCTTGTACTGGTTGATCAGCTGGGGTGTAAGATCGGTGATGCGGTCTGCATTCTCAATGAACACGCTGGCGGCGCGGATGCCTTTGTAGTAGTTGGTCCAGTAGTCTCTTACAAAACCGGAGTTGGCATCCCAGTTACCGATGTTCACATCATTGGACTGTACAAATCCCCATACGTAGTCGGCTTCATCGCTGCCGCCTGTCCACAGGCCACGGTTGGTGTTATCGCCCGGGTTACGTTGTCCGTATTCATCCGGTATACGTGCATATACGTTATTCAGGAACTTGCGCGCGGTGCCCCAGGTGCGGAAAGTTTCTTCTATGGTAAGCCTGTCGTCAGGCACCTGGTCAAGATATTTTTTGCAGGATGACAGCGTAATGAATGCGAGCAGTATATAGATCAGTTTCTGGATATTCAGGTTCATACGTGATTAGAATTTTAGGTTCATGCCAAGGGAGATGGTCCTGATATTGGGATAGGTACTACCGTTATCCGTGTTCAGCTCAGGATCCCACAGTTTGAATTTGCTGAAAGTAAGCAGGTTGATCCCCTGGAGATACACGGAGGAGTTGCGGATACCTGCTCTTTTCAGGAAACCGAAGGGCAGGTTGTAAGCTATCTGCGCTGACTTGAGGCGCATGAAGCTTACGTCTTTCACCCACCAGGAGCTGGCCTGTGTGTTGTTCTTATTCTCTGCCTCACCGTATGCCAGGCGGGGATAAAAAGCATTGGGATCAGGGTTCTCCGGTGTCCAGCGATCTGTAGCAATGGCGTAGGCATTGGTTTGTCCGCCGCCCGCGTTAAACGGAATGATGGCGCGGCCCTGCAGCATGCGGTCTACATCAGACACACCCTGGAACAGCACACCTATATTAAAGCCCTTATAGCCCAGGTTAAAGCCGAAACCATATACCAGTGCAGGTACATCTCCACGGCCGATTTTTGTTACGTCATAGCTGTTGATGGTGCCATCGCCGTTGAGGTCTTTGTATTTGATATCGCCGGGCTGCACCTTGGTGCGGTCGCCTGGAACGGCGCTCTTGTCGATCTCGTCCTGGCTTTGGAACAGGCCTTCTGCCACGTAACCATAACGTGCCAGTACGTTGTTGCCGCGGTGCTCCATCCAGGGGTATGCCTGCGGAGGACGGTCATCTTCTATCACTTTATCCTTGTTGTAGGTAAGGTTGCCGCGCAGGGCCAGGTCTACCTCTCCCAAACGCATATTGTATTGCAGGCTGGCGTCAATCCCTTTGTTATCCACTATCCCCAGGTTGCCGTACTGCTGTTCCTGTAAGCCCATAAACGCCACGTTACTGGCCCTTTGCAGGAAGATGCCTGTACGGTGCTCCTTGAACAGGTCTACGATGATGGACAGGCGATCGTTCAGGGTACGCAGCTCTATGCCGAGGTCCTGCTTGTTGGATACAGACCATTGCACATCGGTAGCATAGCGGGTGATGCTGATGCCGCGGTGAATACTGCTGTTCCTGTCGGGTGTTTTGCCCAGCACATATCCCACACCGTCGTTGCTGTTCAGCTGTGTGATGTAGAGAAACCTTTCCCGGGCGCTGCCGAGGCCTGTGTTACCGTTGGAATAGCGGAACTTCAGGAAGGTGATGGCCTGTTTCAGCGGTGCAAAGAATTTTTCGTTGGATGCTACCCAGCCTATACCAACGGCCGGGAAGAAGCCAAAGCGGTTTCCGGGTGCAAAGAGCTCTGACCCGTTGTAGCCGAAGTTGAATTCTGCAAAGTAGCGGTCGTCAAAAGAGTAGGCCGCTTTACCTGCATAGCCCAGGTATCTTTCGGGGATAGAGCCGATAAAATCACCGGCCAGTGTATTGGTCTTATCGCTGGAATAAAAGAGGCCCAGGCCTGTTACGCGGTGCTTACCAAATGCCCGGTCGTAATTGATGGCCGCTTCTGTATAGAACTGGCGCGTGGTGCGGCGGTCGCCGTCTGCTTTATCGAAGCCCAGGTATTCATCGCCGGTAAAGGTCTTTACCAGGTTCAGCGAACCATCGGGCTTATAGGGATTGGCCTGATCGGGAAAATAGGTGTCTTCTCTTTTTGAGCGGATGATGTAGTTCTGGTTGTAGGTATCAAACGCAAACATGGCGGTTACACTGAGGCCCTCCGTAAGCATATCCAGCGCCTGTGTGGCCCGCAGATTAGAATACAGCTGGTTCTTGAACTCGTTGCGGTATCCCCGGTGGGTGAGGTCTGCATAGGGGTTGCGAAAGCCCCCGTTAGACGACTGACCAGGTACCAGGTCGCCCGGGTACATGATGGGATAGGCCACCGGTGCGGCGTCCATGGCGCTCTGGAAAATATCGTGCGTGGCAATAGCGGGGTAATTACCGTTGGAGAAATAACCCTGTAAGCCCACATCCAGGCGGGTGGTTTTAGTTACGCGCAGGTTCAGGTTACTGGTAAAATTGTAGCGGTTGTATTTTAAGGAGGAGTTATACTTTGACAGATCATCTGTTTTCAGGAAACCCGTTTCATTGAAATACCCCAGCGACACATAGTACTGCGCATTCTCCACACCGCCGCTGGCATTCAGGTTGGCGCTGCGGGTGTGCCCATATTTGTTGAACACGGCATCCATCCAGTCTACATCAGGGTACAGCAGCGGGTCAACACCGGATTTTGTTTTATCGATATACTCCTGGGTGTAGAGCGGGTTCTGGTTACGGGTAGCGCGGGCTTCATTGGCCAGGTTCATATAGGTGATACCATCCAGCATTTCGGGCCGTTTGGTAAAGGTGTTCACGCCTTCGTTGTAATCGAAATAGATCTGCGGCTTACCGATCTTACCGGTTTTTGTTTTCAGCAGTATCACGCCGTTGGCGCCTCTTACGCCATAGACAGCAGTACCGGCTGCATCCTTCAGGATAGTGAAAGATTCAATGTCTTCCGGGGAGATGTTGTTGATAGAGCGTTCTACTCCATCTACCAGTATCAGCGGGGTAGCCTTGTTGCCATCGCCAAAGGTAGAGATACCGCGTATCCAGATATCGGCGGCGCTCCTGCCCGGTTCGCCGGTACGCTGCACCCCAACTACACCGGCTATACGGCCTGCCAGCATGGTAGAGATGTCTGCCGCCGGTTGTTTGAACTCAGCAGGTTTGATGGTAGACTGTGCCCCCACCAGGCTTACCTTACGCTGGGTGCCGAAACCTACTACCGCCACTTCGTTCAGGGTACGGTTGCCGGGTTTGAGCTGCACATTGATGATGGTTTGTGCACCTACGGCTACTTCTGCCGTTTCATAGCCAATGAAGCTGAATGCCAGTACGGCATCGGGCGACTGAACAATGATCTTGAAGCGGCCGTTATTGTCTGATGAGGTCATGGTGCTCACGCCTCTTACCGCGATGCTGACACCTGGCAGCGGTTGTCCTTTTTCATCTACTACCGTGCCCGAGACTACAATATCGGCACGTGATCCGGAGGCAGCAGGGCGGTCTGCCGCAGGGGCTTTGCTGATCACTACAATGTTGTTGACTTCCTTGTAGCTCAGAGATTTTCCCTGCAGCAGCTCCTGCAGCACACGCTCCAGTACAGCTTTGGTAAAACGGTTCTTTTCAATGGTGTAGGAAGACAGTAACTGTTTGTCATACGCGAACGTGACCCTGGTTTCCTGCTGGAGCTGCCGGATAGCAGATTCCAGGGATCCGCTTTTGAGGGCAATGGTAACGATCGTTTCTTTCAGTACTTGTCCGCGTCCTGCATACACAGGCGCAAAGGCATAGATGAGGAAAAGGAGAAAGAACAGCATTCCTCCCTTGTGTTTTTTGTTCAATTTTTTCATACGTAGCTAGGCGTTATAGATGATGATTGATAATAGGGCGATCACGACGGTTTATTCATACATTATTATCTGGTTGTTGACGATCCTGGTTTTGAATTGGTGGATGGCTGCCAGTACTTCTACTACTGCAGCGGGTTCCATGTTGGTATTTAAAACAGCGGTGTAGCGGCTTTCACGGATATGATCCTGGCTGGAGCTGATGCGGATGCCGAAGTTCTTTTCTACCAGTACGCTCATTTCCGTGAAGGAAACATCATTGAGCACCAGGCGTCCCTGCATCCATTCGGGACGGCCATTGGCTGCGGTACCGATACGGCCCGTTTCTTTGATCTTATCATATACCATGGCCTGTCCCTGTTGCAGCACGCCTGCTGCCGACTTACCGGCCACACTTATTTTACCGGATGTAACCGTGATGCTTAGCTGGTGAATGTCCTGGTAGGCTGATATATTAAAAGAGGTGCCCAGCACCGTGGTGCGCAGGGGGCCGCTTTCCACGATGAAGGGACGGCGGGTATCCGGTTGTACATCAAAGAATACTTCGCCGTCGAGGAGCTGTACCTTTCTTTCTGCAGACTGATCATCGGGAATACGAAGGGTGGAACCGGCGTTCAGGGTAAGCTGACTGCCATCCGGCAGCTGCACTGTTTTCCGCTCACGGTTACCGGTGTGGATCTCGGTATAGGCAGGGGCGCTGTTATAAGCAGCCTTCCACAGGAAATAGGAACTTGTGGCGCCGGCTATCAGGAGCACGGCAGCGGCGGCTCTTACCCAGGTACGGCGATAGAATGGCTTCAGCGGCCGGATCTGCGGCGATATACGCTGCCATATCTCATCACGGATGCCCTGCTCTTCTGCTGCGGAAAGCGGCGCAAGCGGCTCCTCATCAAAAGATTCATACCATTCATCTACTGTTGCCTCTTCCCACTGTGAAACGCGGCCCAACAAGTAGCGCTGTAACAGTTGTTTTATTTTTCCTGTTTCCAAAAAGCGGTGTTTTTATAAGCTTATCTCCAAAAACGTGATCTGGTACCAGCCGCTTTCCGGATTTTTTTAAAAAAAGTGAAAAGAGGAACTGGCCGCGGGGTTACCGGAACAAGGACAATTAGTATAATTCATTGAAAAACAGTACCGGATGCTGCGGCCTGCAGTGATGATTACTTATTATTAAATTGACAGAACAGGTAGAACAGGATCAGCGCCCAGCCGCCGGAGATGCGGGATTGCAGGGAAGTACGCAGTCGTTTCAGTGCTTCGGTCAGTTGATTCTTTACGGTTTGTTCGGATATATTCAGCCTTCTGGCAATTTCTGCGATCGAATAATCATCTTCCCTGCTCAGGCGGAAGATCTCCTGCATGCGGGAAGGCAATTTGCTTACCTCTTTTTCGATCAGCGCCTGCAGCTCTTTGGTTTCAAGCCCGTTTGCCTGTACTTCATCCAGGATGTCGAAAACAGCCACCTGTCTGATCTCTGCCTTGCTGAAAGCATAATGGCTGATCATGCGGTATTTGATGGCCGTAAACAGGTAGCGGCCCAGTTCACCATCTTCTTTCACAAAGATCTTAGCCCGCCGGTTCCAAAGGGTCAGCATTACCTCCTGCACCATATCTTTCGCCTCATCTTTATCTACCCGCTGGCAGGCTTTCATATAGAGCGCTTTCCAGTACCGGTCGTACAGTATTTCAAACGCGGTCACATCATCTCTTTTGATAGATTGCAACAATTCATCGTCACTCAGCAATTTTGCCTGCATATTCAGGAGATAAATGTGAAAAAATGACCGCCCAATAAGATAATGCCTGGAAACAAAAATAATATTCTCCAATAAATTAATACTTATTTTTTCAACCTATTATATTTGTTCTAACTTACATCTACTATGAAACACAAGCTTTTCGCAGGTATTGTTGCACTGTTGTTCTTCACCGGTTGTGAGAGCACCCAGCAGATCTTACAGAACTTACCCAACATGAATTCAGGCCAGCTCAGCTCCGCACAGATTGCAGCGGGACTGAAAGAAGCGCTGACCATCGGCACACAGAACAGCGCCAGCCGCCTATCTTCCGTAAACGGATTTTTTGCCAATGCGGCCCTGAAAATACTGATGCCGCCGGAGGCGCAGAAAGTAGAATCCACCCTGCGGAATGTGGGCATGGGCAGCCTGGTAGACAAAGCCGTACTGGCTATGAACCGCGGCGCAGAAGAAGCAGCCAAGTCGGCTACACCCATATTTGTGAATGCCATTAAACAGATGACCATCACCGATGCCATCGGTATACTGAAGGGCGGGAACAATGCGGCTACCAATTATTTCAAGCAGAAAACAACCGCTGCATTAACCACTGCCTTCAAGCCGGTTATTAATGATGCACTGAAAAAAACAGACGCCACCAAATACTGGGGAGATCTATTCTCCGTATACAACAAATTCTCCTCCACACCTGTAAACACAGATCTTGCGGGCTATGTAACAGAAAGAGCCGTTAGCGGTATCTTCCATGAAGTAGCGCTGGAAGAACAGAAAATAAGGCAGGACCCGGCCGCAAGGGTGACCGATCTGCTGAAGACAGTGTTTGGGAGCCAGGTAGCGCAGGGTAAATAGCTATCAGCTATTAGCTGCGGCTGTTAGCAAATGCGGCGAAAGTTATCTCCGCATCAATCGCTAACAGCCAGCAGCTAAAAGTTAAAAATCCATTTTCCCATTCTTTTCTTTTTCCTGCGGTACCAGTTTAAACACTTTACCGGTAGTGCCTGATGGGCCAGACATGCTGGATACTGTCAGGTAGATCTCACCATCATTATCCTGGCCAAAGCCTTTCAGGTAATATCCCAGGTCGTTGGGATGGTCTTTGGGGTTTACTTCATCATAATCCCAGAGGCCGGCGCCACCGGGAGTGGCGATAAAGAGTTCTCCATTGGGGCCGCCATCAAAGTTCTGTGAGAACGTACCGAAGAGGTATTTGCCCTGCCAGCCGTGTATGGCTTTACCGCGGTATACGTTGCCGCCTATAATGGTGGTGGCTTTGCCGCCTTTGGGGTTAGCGGCGTTGTTCACTTCGATCACCGGGTCTGTCAGTTCCACATTATAGATATCTTCAGCGGGGCATCCCGGCAGTTCTTTCGTGTTGTCTGCAGCGTCAAAACAGTGTGTACCTTCTTTTACATTCCAGCCGTAGTTACCCCCTTTTTTTACAACATCTATCTCTTCATATAATGCCTGACCGGCATCACCCAGGTATAACCAATGATTGCCGCCCATGTCAAAAGAAAAACGGTATGGGTTGCGGAAACCATAGGCCCAGATTTCATCCAGTCCGTCCTTTCCAACAAAGGGATTATCTGCAGGGATACCGTATGGCTCGGTTCCATTTACGTCAATACGCAATATATTGCCGAACAGGTTCTTCTCTATATCCTGTCCGTTGCCGCCTTCATTTACATCATACCAGTCATCTACGTGGCCCGGGGCTACATCATCCGCTGCGCCACCATCTCCTATAGCGATATACAGGTAACCGTCGGGGCCGAATGCGATGGTGCCGCCATTGTGATTACTCTGCGGATCATCCAGTTCCAGGACGACTTTTTCGGAAGCTAAGTCTGCAACATCAGGATTACCGGGAGATACCCTGAACGATGCGATACGACTGAGATTATTCCAGCTGCCGCCACCTTCGGGTCCGCCTGCACGCGGACTGAGATTGTAGTACACAAAAAAGCGTCCGTTGTTCCTGAAATTGGGGTGAAAGGCAAAACCCAGCCAATCCGCGTTCATCATAACCTGCGTTCAGCGGTACCACGTTTGGCGGTCAGATCCAGGAAGGGTGTGCTTTTTTTACTGCCGTTCTTATCTACAATCCAGATCTTTCCAACCTGGTCAATAATGAACAGCCGTCCGGATCTGTCGGGCGCTTCCACTAAGCCGAGTGGAGAAACAAGTCCATCGGCAATCAGCTTCATTTCAACGCCTTTGGGATGCATCTCATCAGGTTTTTTACAGCTCTGCGGTAGCAGCAGCATGCTTAGTAACAATAAAGAAAGGGGGGCCGTCATGCTGCGTAGCAGCAGGTGCATGGCTAGCGTGGAATTGACTTTCATACAGGATCTATTTTAGATTGTTAGTAAATCATCAACAGATTATCATTCCATAGGCAGCCGGGGGTACTTTATAACTACGGAAAGATGCAGAAAAGGTTGCGTCGGCACAAAGATTTATTGAAGATTTAAACCAGCGCTGTGGCTCAGTTTGGTGAATGTATATGATTTTTATAAGCGGGCTTATGTATAAGGTAACGCTCAGCGTTCTGTAACTTTATACAAAACAGTGTATCATGTTCGGACAAACAAAAGCATTCAGCAGTTTCTCTGTCAGCAATTTGCAGGAAGCGAAGGAATTTTATCAGCAGCAGCTGGGACTGGAAGTAAGCGAAGAAAGCGGGATGTCTATTCTGCGATTGCATATTGCAGGCGGTAATGACGTAATGGTCTATCCCAAGGCTAATCATATGCCCGCCACTTTTACAGTGCTCAATTTCCCGGTAAAGGATATTGATGCGGCAGTAGATGAGCTTACAAAACGGGGTGTGCGTTTTATGCAGTATGACGGTGAACTGAAAACAGATGAGAAGGGGATTTTTCGTAGTGACGATAAAGAACGTGGACCGAACATTGCATGGTTTGAAGACCCGGCCGGGAATATTATGTCGGTGATTGAAGAATAGAGTATGCAGCTGACTGCATCAGCTGGTGGATATTTGCCGTTGCAGGTGCGGTGGCGGCGGTACTGGCGTTGCTGACGGTGAGCACGCAGACGATCAGGGCGGCGAATGTTAACCCCGTGAAGAGTTTGATGACGGAGTAAGGATCTTATTGCTGCGCTCTGCCAATACCACCAGCAATATCCCTAAAGTATAAGCGATCATATCTGACCACGCAAAACTATTGCCGATAACAATATTTGCCAGCCTTGAATGCTGCAAACCCAGACGCTTCACCAGCTGGAAATACTGTAATACCTCCACTGTATAGGCAAATAAGAGCACGGCGATGGCTGGTTGCTTTAACCGGCGCATTGATCCATGCCTTTACAAAGCAATAGATAAGGATGACCACTAAAAAATCTCCCACGTAAGGGCGGATGAAATTATCATGCACAAATACGGCGATGAGGATCTCTGTTATAAACAGCAACAGGAACAGGGAAAAATAGCGTGTGCTAAACTTAAACATAAGGGCCTTAAGATAAGTATTTATTCCTGTAACTTTGGTCAGACACAAAACTGAAACGTTATGAGCTTCAAAGTACAACTCCTCAGGCACGCCACCCTGCTGCTGGATATAAACGGCAAACGCATACTTGTTGATCCCATGCTCAGTAAAAAAGAAGCAATGGACCCCGTTCCCAATGCCTCCAACACCGACCGCATTCCGCTGGTGGAGCTGCCTGTTAATGACAGCGGGCTCGAAGCATTACTCCATTCCATAAAAGCCGTTCTGGCTACACATACGCATCGCGACCACTGGGATGTGGCTGCACAGCAAAAAATACCTGCTGATACCACGATCCTCTGTCAGCCGGCAGATGAAATCCTGATCAAAGAACAGGGCTTCAGCAAAGTTAAAACGGTGGAACCTTCCCTGCATTGGGAAGACATTGTGATTCACCGCACCAGCGGCCAGCATGGCACCGGGGAGATTGGTAAGCTGATGGGCACTGTTTCCGGTTTTGTGCTGGAACACGGCAAACACCGTTTATACATTGCCGGTGATACGATCTGGTGTAAAGATGTGGAAGACGCCATCACCACGCATCGGCCTACCTATATCATTGTGAACGGCGGCGGCGCGCAATTTGTGCAGGGCGACCCTATTACCATGACCACAGACGATGTACTGCAGGTGGCCAACTTTACCAAGGCGCCTATAGCAGTGGTACACCTGGAAACCGTGAACCACTGTCATCAGAAAAGACCCGACTTCAAACAAGCGATAGCAGCGCATAAACTCGGCAGCCGTATAGCCGTACCCGATGACGGCGGCTGGTGGGAACTGCAATAAAGAAAGAATGCCGCTAACAGGAGGTCCTGTCAGCGGCATTGCAAGCTTTCCAAAGGATATTTATCAGGTTATTGGTTTACACGAAATCGTTCGGTTGCCTGAATGGTGGTGCGGTTACAGGTCATGGGCTGTGTACCGCCTTCGCTGGAAACATATGCGCCATTGCTCCCTCTTAAAGAAATGGTACCGTCTGCATTTGTTATCCAATCAAACTGTTCCCATGGACCGATAGCCATCCGGTTACAATTCATTGGCTGTGAACCATTCTCTGAACATACGTATTTTCCCTGGTTGATCAAAGCTATTTTTCCGTTTCCTGCATTTATTACGGTAAACTGCTCCCAGGATTGTGCCACAGCCCGATTGCAATTCATGGGCTGGGCGCCGTTTTCGGCGCATACGTACAGGTTGTTGGCGCCTTTAAGGGTAATGGTCTGACCGATGGGCGCCCCGCCGCCGCTACCGCCGGGAATGGTGGGCGTAGGCCGTGTGGCCGTGAGCGCTATCTGGCCTTTAAGCATTTTGCCGCCATCGCCTGTCAGGCGCAGGTAGTAGTCTGCAGAGCATGCCACCCCATCTTCATCAAGGGCCAGGAAATTAGCGCCGGCGGGCACCCAGGCGGCAGTCTCGGCCGTTTTGGCGATCTGGTTACCTTCGTTATATTCATCGAACATGGAAATATAAATGCCGTGTGCGCCCAGCCGGATCATATTGTAGAACTGCCGCCACATAAAGTCACCGTGTGTGCGCTGCCGTTCCTGCAGATCACCGGGTAGTACACAGGGTTGGTAGTCGATACCGTTCTGGTTGCAGAAGTCCTGGTCACCGGTGTTCACATTATTGTAAAACCAAATCAGACCCGTTGGCATCGCCAATACGGCCCACCATCCAGGGCGAGAGCATGTTGAAGGCGCGGTATACATCCAGGAAGCCTTGTCTTGAATCCGCATCGGCAGGAGCGGTACGCCACCAGGTAGGCACGCCGCCGATCACGTAACAGCCCTGGCCTTTGAACCAGTTGATCACCTCGAGACAGGCGGCCGCGGTAAAATTGTGATTGTTATCATTAAAGCCGAAGCCCCAGATACACACCACCGGTTTACCATTCTGCATGGCGTAAGCAGATGAAGCCGTGTAGGCTTTCATCTTGTTGGTCCAGTCGGTCTTGATCTCTGACTGCATGTTGTTCCATCCGCTAACATCATACATGATATAAAACTTACGTCCATACGTTTCTGCGGCTGTTCTCACCTTGGCGGTAATGGCATCGCGGATGGGGCCTTCCGATCCGTTGGGATTGAAGCGCTGCAGGGCGGCGCAGTCGATCCCATACTGCTGCATCCATTGGAAATGGACATTGACCGTCTGATCGCTGAAGGAGGAGAATAACCTTGCCTGCTGGCCGTTGTTCAGGTTTGCCCAGCCGGTGGCATAGGTGTTGGTATAGTCCCGTACATCGGGCCAGGACTTGATACCATTGTTAGCGGGCGATGGCAGCTGGGCCCAGTTCTGTGTCCAGTGCCACCAGGCATTGATGGGGGAGCCATCGCCCACACAGGCAAACCAGCCCTGGTAGCCGGCGGTGATCTTCCCGACCACATCGCCTACCGGTGACGCCAGTACGCTGGCCCTCACATTTTTTTCCTTGGAAAGCAGATCTGATGTTGCATCCTGCGCTCTCTTCATGCAGGAAATAAACAGCATGCTGATTAACAGCGATAAAAAGCTGATGACGTGTGTGCTTTTTTTCATTTCTGTGGGTTTAAGGTTTTCGAGATAGGTTTGAAAGGTTAAACTATTGAACCTTCAAACGCTTAAACGTTTAAAGGTTCAAAGTTGTTTTATGGGTGTTCGGGAATTATGATGGTGGAAGTGATATTGGGACGACGATCCAATGTTGATCTGACCTTTAGAGGATGCAAATGAAGAAAAGATGTAGTTTTGAAACATGCAGGACCAGCAATATATGGATCGCTGCCTGGAACTGGCAGCAATGGCGGCAGCAGCGGGAGAAAGCGCTGTTGGCTGTGTAATTGTAAAAGACGGACAGATCATCGGGGAGGCGTATGAAAAAAGCAGGCAGCTGAAAGACATTACCCGTCATGCAGAAGCGCTGGCGGTAATAGATGCGGTACAAAAGACCGGCTCCTGTGCGGGGGCAACATTATATACCAATGTGGAGCCCTGCCTGTTGTGTTCTTATGTGATCCGTCATCACAGGATTGCGCGGGTGGTATACGGCAAAGCCTGCGGAGAACTGGGCGGCACTCATCCCCCATTTAACCTGCTTACTACGGATGATATTACAGCGTGGGGCAGTGCGCCATTGGTAACGGTGTATCCCGGCGAATAAGCGCTCACTGCGAGCTCACTAAGCACTTACTACAGACTTACTAAGCACTTACCAAGCACTTACTAAGCTTCCACTAAGCAGGTACGTACAGTAAGCGTACAGTAAGCGTATAGTAAGCCTTGACTAAAACCCNNGGGTAAATGGACATGAGGTGGAGTTGATCGGGACTTCAGCCGGGGATGAGGTGAAGGACAGTTTAAGGTCAATAGCCGGAGATTTGGGTTTGATTGCAGTTTGAGCGTTGACAGAGGGCATATCTCCAGGGGTGAAAGGGCGGCTTTAAACGCGAAAAAAGAAGATTTTACGCAAACGGGATACAGGATATCCGCAGGCTAAGCGCCTGGGGGTTGAATGATGATAGTAAACTGAACGGAGTACGGGCTGTTTTACTCTCTTTGGAGGTAGTATCGGTGTGGTTCACCACGGGGACTTTGCAGCCCCTGTAAAGACGGCGAAGCAGGTGTTTGCATGCTATGAGCAGAAGTGGGTCTGCGGAAGACGAAGCGTTTACGGCATGCTTTTCTTATGAGCGCATCCGGTATGCGTACCTGGTCTGCCGGTACCGCCAGGTGGATCACATCGGCGGCCATATAACGGCGATCGCCGGAGGGGAACAGCACGCCATTGGCAGCTTTACAGGCGCGGCACTGCAGGATGACCATGAGTACCCCCTCTCCTGCTGTGGGAACGTTTAAGGAAAGGCCCCTGAAGGGCACTTCCTCATCCAGTTCGATAATGGCGGTGGAGGATTCGGAGCTGAGTACACGGTGGCTGCGGAAGTCCATTCTTACGGCAAGGAGGCGTACTTCCAGGTGGGTGTTATTACCTTGTGGTTCCAGCTCCTGCGCGGGGATGTGCAGGGTACCGCTGACGGTGAATACGGGCGGAATGGTAAACAGCTTATCCAGTCCGCTATGGTGGTTAAAACGAAAGCCCTGCAGCTGCGGGAAGTTATCACGTCCGGATTGGATGAATAGTTTATTCAGGCGGTTTACGACGGTACCATCGTAGCGTATATCCAGGTGAGGGCGCACGGTGGAACGAATGAGCTTCCCTTTCCGGCTCGCAATGCCGAAGTAGCGGGCAGCGCGTCTGGTGGCGGCTGTCTGCCTGATCTTGTCCGGCATGCTACGGAAGAAATATCGGCCATTTCTGCGGTAGCCGATGATGTTTTCAAGTCTGCCGGTGAATTTATGTATGCCGACCTGAAGGGCCATGTGAAATGATTTTATATAAAAATACGGGAAAGGATGCAATGATGGATCAGGTGGTGTAATTTAATGATCTGGATCAATTTTTATTCCTGGTGGGAATGGCGGGGAGGGTGCCAAAATTCCATCCAATAGACTAATGTGCTTCCACATGTCTATAAAAAGTGAATCATCTTGAACACTCCAATATAAATGCGGAAAACTCAATAAAATTGAGAATAATAGTGGAGTTATTAAAGCAGGAATCAAAGCTGGTAACACTGGCCATTTGAAATTGGCATTACGCAAAGTCAAGCTAAAATGAAGTACCTAATATGTTTAATAGGAGTAATACTGTTAGGAGTATCGTGTAAACTCCCCATACATGACAGCCAGAACGATGTCATGAAACTGGTGTATCGCAACCACAAATCTTTCTTCAACAAATATCTAAGTGATAAACCCGACTATACCAACATTATTAACTTTGGAAGCAAAAGAAGAGCGAAGTTGTATGAGAAAAATGGAATATACCCTGCTAAAATGAAGGAGTTCATTATTCTGGAAGGGTTTAGTTCCGGGTGGGGATATTACCGGGGGCTACTCATCAGTGATGGAACGAGTTATTTTTATAGTAATAGTACTTCAGGAAATTGGAATCTGCAGCCAATTACTCTTGATAGCAATATCGAGAAGAAGACAGGGATTAGAAAAACCCTGATTGACAAAGTCAGATCATGGGATACTATATACATTGATGAACAGAGGAAGCAGTTAGGAGCATTTGTATCTGATGGTTTTGTTTTTATGGCAACTAAGGTTAAATATGATGATGGTCATCCTCTTCAAATAGAAACAATTGCGTTTGACGAATTTGTACAATAGGTGGAGTTATAAGAGGTGAGATTTAAGTGAGAATTTAATCAAACAAAGTATTATGATACGATTCTGGAATATCCTGTTCTACAACATATTTAAGTTTACAATTCATACATCTGAAGCAGTTACATATCCTATACAAAAAGTAACTGGACTAATTTATGAAATTTCATTTATAAAAAAGGACTGGAGAAAAGTAAGCTCCCGGTAGACAGCATCTTCAAGATTCGGCTATTTGGATTTATGTTTGCGTCATTAAATGCAAAAGCGTATGACACAAACTTCATCGGGAGGGCCCAGATCCCGTTTCATGACCATTTCAGA